>Ga0209773_10000699_pt1 | contig 11221 bp, 11 predicted proteins | sample BogFormECP14_OM1_FD_188244 | JGI IMG/M metagenome (GOLD analysis project Ga0209773, IMG submission 188244) | Bog forest soil microbial communities from Calvert Island, British Columbia, Canada - ECP14_OM1 (SPAdes) (version 2) | ecosystem: Environmental > Aquatic > Freshwater > Wetlands > Bog ... | reverse complement strand
GTCCAATTTGCTCTCCACCGTGCACCGATCCGGATACCTCGACTATGTCGGCATCAAGAATTTTGACGCCAGAGGCGTGCTGATCGGCGAACGGCGTTTCTTGGGTTTATGGACCTCCGCGGCCTACAACAGCAATCCGCGCGACATCCCGATGCTGCGCCAGAAAGTCGCGCAGGTGGCGCAGCATTTCTCGCTGGCCCCCGACAGTCACGACGGCAAAGCGCTGCAGCACATCCTCGAAACATTTCCCCGCGATGAATTGTTCCAGGCCAGCGTTGCCGAACTGAACCGCATCGCGACCGGCATATTCGGCCTGCAGGACCGGCCGCGGGTGCGCGTGCTGTTGCGCCGCGACCCCTTTCGCCGGTTTTATTCCTGCCTGGTGTTCGTGCCGCGCGAAAAATACAACACTCAGGTCCGCCAGCGCATCGAACGGGTGATACGCGAGTCGTTTTCCACGGTGAGCATGGAATCCCAGGTACAGATCGCCGAATCCAACCTGGCGCGCATTCATATCGTGGCCCGCACCGCGCCGAGCGACGCGATCCGCGTGGATGCAGACGCGCTGGAACGGCGCGTCGCCGCCGCCGTGCGCTCGTGGCTGGACGCCTTCAGGACTGCCCTGCTGCAGCGTTTCGACGAAGCCTACGCGCTGCAGCTGTTCGAGAAGTATGCGCAGGCGTTTCCCGCCGCCTACACGGAAGATTTCCAAGCCGACGCCGCGGCTCTCGATGTGTCTTTCCTCGAGGCCGTCGAGAAGGAGCCTGCGCGCCTGCACCTGGACATCTACCGGCCGGACGCGCGCCGCAAAGAAAAAATCTTCCTGAAGATTTTCCGCGGCCAGGACGCGATCCCGATCTCCGACCTGCTGCCGATGCTCGAGAACATGGGTCTCAAGGTCATCGCAGAGCGGCCCTACGAAATCGAACTTCCCGCACAGAAGCGCGCCTGGATTCAAGATTTGGAACTCGTCATGCTGGCGCCCGCGGCGATTGCAGTGGAAGCGCTCGACCGCGAGATCAAAAGCGCCTTCACCGCCGTGTGGAACGGCCGCATGGACAGCGACAGTTTGAATCAGCTGACGCTGTCGGCCGGCATCCCCTGGCGCATGGTCACCGTGCTGCGCGTCTATTGCCGCTTTTTGCTGCAAACGGGCCTGCCCTTCAGCCAGGGCTACATCGCGCAGGTGCTGCAGAACAATGCGTCCATTGCCAGATTGTTTGCGGATCTTTTCGGCGCGCGATTTGATCCGCTTCTCAAGTCGGCGGAGCGGCAGAAATCTCTGGCGCGCTTGGGCCGGGACATTGTGGCCGCGCTGGAGGAGGTAACGCGCTCCGACGAGGACCGAATTCTGCGCGCTTTGTGGAATGCGCTGTCCGCCACGGTGCGCACCAACGCCTATCAAACCGATGCCTCCGGTCAGCTCAAGGAGTATCTATCCTTCAAGCTCGAAAGCCAGCAGCTGCGCGAATTGCCGCTGCCGAAACCGCTGTTCGAGATCTTCGTGTTCTCGCCGCGCATGGAAGGCGTGCATCTGCGCATGGGATACGTCGCCCGCGGCGGCATCCGCTGGTCGGATCGGCGCGAGGATTTTCGCACCGAAGTGCTCGGACTGATGAAAGCTCAGCAGGTGAAGAACACGGTCATCGTCCCGGTGGGCGCGAAGGGCGGCTTCATCGTCAGACGCATGCCGGTCGAGCGCGAGGCGCAGCAAGCCGAAGTGATCGCTTGCTATCAAACGCTGATCCGCGGAATGCTCGATATCACCGACAATATCGTCGCCGACAAAATCACGCCGCCGCCCATGGTGATCCGCCATGACCGCGACGACGCGTATCTGGTGGTGGCGGCGGACAAGGGCACAGCCACCTTTTCGGATATTGCCAATGCGATTTCCCATGAATACGGGTTCTGGCTGGGCGACGCGTTTGCCTCCGGCGGTTCGGCCGGATACGACCACAAGAAGATGGCGATCACCGCGCGCGGCGCATGGGAATGCGTGAAGCGGCATTTCCGCGAAACCGGCGTCGACATCCAGAACCAGAATTTCACGGTGGCGGGCATCGGCGACATGGCCGGCGACGTGTTTGGCAACGGTATGCTGCAATCACGGCACATCCGCTTGGTCGCCGCGTTCAATCACCAGCACATATTCATCGACCCGCAAGCGGATGCCGCCCGCTCGTTTGCCGAGCGCCGACGATTGTTCAATCTGCCGCGCTCCTCGTGGGACGACTATTCGCGCGCCGCGATCTCCAAGGGCGGCGGCGTGTACTTAAGGTCCGCGAAGACCCTGACACTGTCACGCGAGGCGCAGGCGCTGCTCGAAGTTGCGGCGCAAGCCACGCCCAACGAAGTGATCAAGGCTATTTTGAAGGCGCATGTGGATCTTCTCTGGAACGGCGGCATCGGCACCTACATCAAGGCGAGCCACGAAAGCCATAGCGATGTCGGGGATCGCAGCAACGATGCCGTGCGCATCGACGCTCGGGAATTGAACTGCAAAGTAATCGGTGAAGGCGGCAACCTCGGCGTATCGCAGCTCGGACGCATCGAGTTTGCGCGGCGCGGCGGCAGGCTCAATACCGATTTCATCGACAACTCCGCCGGCGTCAACACATCGGACGTTGAAGTCAATTTGAAGATTCTCCTGAACGGCGCGGTGCGCGCCGGGGAAATCACGCTGGCGGCGCGCGATCGCTTGCTGGCGCAGATGACGGATGATGTGGCGGCACTGGTGTTGCGCAACAACTATCTGCAGAGCCAAGCCATCAGTACCGGCGAGTTTCAGTCCAAGGAGCTGCTCGGCGAAGGCGCATACGTGATTCGCGCACTGGAGCGCTCCGGCGACCTGAACCGAAGTTTGGAGTTTCTGCCGACCGAAGAGGAGATCGCCGAACGCCGCCAATCCGGCGAGGGCTTGACGCGCCCGGAGCTCGCCATCACGTTGAGCTACTGCAAGATCTGGCTGTACAGGGCGCTCATTCATTCCAATGTGCCCGAGGATCCGTATCTGTCCGCCGAACTCAGGCGCTACTTCCCGCCGCCGGTGCAGCAGCGCTTCGCGGCGCGCCTGAAACGCCATCGGCTGCGGCGCGAGATCATCGCGACCGCGATCACCAATAGCATGATCAACCGCGTGGGGCCGGTGTTCCCGGTGCGCGCACAGGATGACACGGGAGCCGATCCGGCGGCCATTGCGCGCGCCTACAGCATTGCGCGCGAGGTGTTTGCGCTGCGCTATATCTGGTCGCAGATCGAAGCGCTCGACAACAAAATTCCCGCCGCCGTACAGTATACGGCGATGTTTCAGACCACCCGGCTGCTGCGGCACATGAGCTACTGGCTGCTCGAGAATCGGCGCAATGATCTGGACATCAAGCGCGCTGTATCGCGCTATGCCGGCAAGGTGACGGAGCTGTTTTACGAATTGACCGGAGTACTCGGCGTCAGCGCGCAGGCGCGCTTGAGCGCGCTGCGTTCGCAGCTGGTTGCGCAGCATGTGCCCGATGAGCTGGCGGTGCGCATTGCCTCGCTGGAGGAATTGCATTGCGCGTTGGACTTGGTCGAAGTCACGATGCTGGCACGCGTGCGGATTGTATACGCAGCGCGGGCGTATTTTGACCTCGGCGAGCGCATCGGACTCACCTGGATCAAGGAACAAATCGAAAGTCTGCCGGCCGACGGACATTGGCAAGCGGTGGCGCGCGGCACTTTGCGCGACAATCTGTACGCTTTGCAGGCCAGGATCACGCTGGCGGTGTTGAAGTACAAGGGCCGGGATGCGTCGGTGCGCGTCGGTCAATGGCTGGCGCGTCATTCCGCGGCGGTCGATTCGCTGAAACGGGTCGTGGTCGATCTGCGCACGGGTTCGGCGCCGGATTTCGCGACGCTGTCAGTGGCATTGCAAGCGGTCAGACGCCTTGCCCAACATTGACTCAAGGTTCCCGCAAGGCGGCGCGTACGGTGCGGACTATTTGCAGCAGCGCATCGATCGGGAAATCGCGCTCGCAAAACCCATGGGGATAATCGTGGAATCCGCGGATGGCGGGCGCGTCGTGCTGCGCGCGCCGCTTGCCCCCAATTCGAATCACAAGGGAACCGCATTCGGCGGAAGTCTGTATGCGCTCGCGGTGCTTGCGGGATGGGCCTGGGCGAGCCGCGATCTCGCGGCACGTGAACTCGACGCCGACGCGGTCATCCAGGAATCGAATATGCGATTTCTAACGCCGGTGCACGGCGAATTGCGTGCCAGCGTCGAAATTCCCGCCGCCGACGCGGTCGAAAAATTTCACCGCATGCTGGCCCGTGCCGGCCGCGGACGAATCCAGCTGCGCGTGGATTTGTACCACGGCAAGATCCTCGCCGCGGTTTTTGACGGCTTGTTCGCGGCGGCGACGCGCCGCTAGGAGAGTTACTGTGCCCGGACAACTGATCTTGGTTCGCCACGGCCAAAGCATTTGGAATCTGGAGAATCTTTTCACCGGCTGGCGCGACGTCGACTTGAGCGATCAGGGGCGGGTGGAGGCAGCGCAAGCCGGGCGCGAGCTGCTGCACGAAAAGCTCGAGCCTCACATTGCCTTCACATCGGTGCTGACACGTGCGATCCGGACACTTTGGATCGTCCTCGATACCACTCAGCGCATGTGGATTCCGGTCGAGCGCAGCTGGCGCCTGAACGAACGCCACTATGGCGCTCTGCAGGGGCTCAACAAGGCACAGACGGTCGCGAAGCATGGCGAGGCGCAGGTCAAGATATGGCGGCGCAGCTACGATGTCCCGCCTCCCCCCTTGAGTTGGGATGACCCGCAGCATCCGCGCTTCGATCCTAGGTACGCGGATGTCGATCCGAGCTGGCTACCCGCCGCTGAATCGCTGAAGGACACTTTGTCGCGGGTGCTTCCCTTTTGGGAATCGCGCATCGTTCCGGAACTGCGCGCCAAGAAGAATGTCCTGATTGTCGCCCACGGCAACTCGTTGCGCGCCCTGGTCAAAATGCTCGATATGATGTCCGAATCCGATATCGTGGAGTTCAATATCCCGACTGGCATCCCCATGCTGTACGAGCTCGATGAACAATTGCAGCCGATCAGCCGCCGCTTTCTCGGCGACCCTGCTGCTCTCGCGAGCGCGCAGGAGGCGGTTCGCAAACAAACTGACAAGAAATGATGGGCAGCGATGGCCTCGCTCGGGTTATGAATCCGCGGCGACGGTGACTTTGATGCCGGACAGTGCTTCAGTAAAATCGACCTGGCAGGACAGCCGCGAGGTGGCTGCGCGATAATCCGGCAATTCAGTCAGCAGCTCGAGCTCGTCGCTTTGCCGTTTCGGCAGCCGCTCGGCCCATTGCTCATCGACGTAGATGTGGCAGGTCGCGCAGGAGCAAAGACCCCCGCATATCGCCGCGACACCATAGTCAAGCTCACGCAGGATCTCCATGATCTTCAATCCGGTTTTTGCCTCGATCTCATGCTCCTTGCCATCACGATCGATCACGACCATCCGCGCCATCAAATACCTCCGAGTGTGCCTAAGCGTGGCATCACTTAAGCCGAGTAGTGTGCCGGAACGCGCAGGCGCGCGTCGAGTCGTGTTGCACGACCGCTATCCGCGGATTCGGGCCGCAGGCTCAAGTACAGCTCGCTCCATAGCAGGCAGATGTAGTCGTACAGCCACAGCAAGAGCCTGAAGCGCGTCCATTGGGAGGGTGTGGGCGCCGCTCCCAGGTATTGCGCCAGCAAATTCCGCTGTGCATCCGCCTCGAAGTCGTTGTTGGCGCTCCACCCGGCCAAATCCCACAGCGGTTCCGAAACGTGCGCGTACTCCCAGTCGAGCAAGATCAGTGACTGATCGCGCTCGATGAGATTCAGTGTGTGCAGGTCGCTGTGGCAGAGCACCCCTGCGACGCTCGGCAGCTTGGCAAGATCGTCGCAGCACGACGCCGCCGTGGTGCGCAGACTTAAGTCAAGCGGGCACCCGGCGCGCGACAAGGCAGCGCTGTAGCAATCCACCCATGCCAGCGGGCTCATGAGGCGCGCGGGCGGCGGTACCCGCAAGTCATGAACGCGGCGCAGGACGCCGGCGATGCTGCCGATATTTGCGCAATTGCGCGCTTCCTTAAGACCCCAGGAGCGCCCGCTGACCCAGCGGGAAACGAGCACGCCGCGCAGCGGGTCGCAATTAAGCAGTGGCGGTGCAAGGCCGGCAGCGCCGGCGGCTTGCAGAACCCGCACGTCCCACCCGAAGTCCTGGCGCAGATCGAAAGGCTTTTCGACGGCCACGCGCAATGTGTAGCTGCAGCCGTCGCGGATGATCCGATACGTGGCATTGATGAGGCCGCAGCTTAGCGTCTGAATCTCGGGGGTTCCCGTCCCCGGCACCAGGCTTAAGCTGAGACGCTCGATATCAGTTCGCTGCATACGCACTTAGGCTGCGGCGCCATTCACGCATGCCGATCACGCACAAAGTCACGTACACGCCGTAGAGCAGCATCGTCAGGTACAGATGGCGCGTGAAATACAGGCATAAGCTCACCGAATCGATCACCAGCCACCAATGCCAGTTCTCGTATACCTTGCGCGCCACCAGGAATGTTGTGAAAACGCTGGACCAGGTCAGCATCGAGTCGATGAACGGATTGGCGGCCGGCGTGAAGCGCGCCAGGAAGAATGCGTTGACGGCCGCTGCCGCGATGATCCCTAACAATGCGAGCGCGTGTCGCGGCAAGGGCCACCGAGTGACGTGAAGCGCACCGCCCCCCTTGCCTTGCCGCCATTGCCAAAAGCCGTAGACCGCCATTGCGGCAAAGAAGGCATTCAGCACCGACTCCATGTAGAGACGAGCCGAGAAGTACACCCAAACGTACAGAACGGAGCTCACGAAGGCCGCAGGCCAGCAGCTGAGACGCTGCCCGATCGCGAGCGGCACGTAAGCCAGTGCAAGCGCAGCGGCCAGAAACTCGATCCAACTCGTGTCGTGCCAGGCACTCACGAGCCGGATCGAGAGGTCGTGGATCATGTTTCGCCTGAGTCCGGCGGCGCCAGACCCGGAAGTACCTTCATCACAAAAACCAACTGCACGGGATCCGCGGCGGAGCGGCTCATTTCTTCGGCCAAGATGCTCATGATTCGATCGAGCGGACCCCAGATTTGGGTGGCCAGGTGATTGGTTTTCACCAGCAGGCCGGCATGCGTATTCAAACGATCGATGAATGCTTGGATGGGGGGGCGATACTCGCCCGTCAAGGGATACATGCTGATTTCGACGGCCGCGCGCATTACCTGCTCCCTACGCCGGCATTAACCGGGTCAGGTTCAACGGGTTCGCAGTTGCATCGAGTATTCGATTTCCCGCGTCTCAGGCCTAGTTAAAGACCACCCCAAGGTGCATGCAAGTGTAGCCTGACGCGTCAATGCGTGCAAAACTCCGCCATCTGGCTTTGGAGTGGGGCAATTGCGCATTTTTCAGGTCGATGCATTCACCGCCACGCGCTTTAGCGGCAATCCCGCGACCGTAGTTCTCGATGCGGATGGTCAAAACGATGCCATGCTGCAGAGCGTGGCACGCGAGTTTTCGCATGCCGAGGTGGCGTTCGTGTGTGCCGCCAAAGGCGGAGATCACGACGTGCGGCTGCGCTTCTTCAATGCACGCAAAGAAGTGCCCTTCGTGGGGCACGCCACCATCGCCGCGCACGCGGTGCTGTTGACCTTGGGAAGGCGCGCCATTGGCGTCTCTCGGCAACTGTCCGGCACCGGCGTCGTCGAGGTCAGCGCACAAACGGTCGAACGTGCGAGCGGGCCGGAAATTCTCATAGAATTCCGCCAAACCGTGCCGGAACTGGAAGAGCCGCTGCCTTTCAAGACCACGCTGCGGGTGGCCGAAGCTCTCAGGCTGCCGGCAACTCAATTGCATGAAATCATGCCGGCGAGGATCGTTCGCAAGGGCAGCGGGCGGCTGCTGGTGCCGATTTCCGATCACCGTCATCTGGAAAATCTTGCGCCCAATTTCGATACGCTGACGGCGCTCGGCAACGAACTCGGGACGGAGGGCTTCTTCGTGTTCGCGATCAATCGGGATGCCGACGAGGTATGGACCGAATCGCGCATGTTTTGTCCGGCGCTTGGGATCTTGGAAGACCCGGTCAGCGGCAATGCGCACGCGATGCTGGGGGCCTACCTCTGGGACCTCGGACAATTCAATAAAAAATCAACCACCTTCATTGGCCGGCAGGGTTACCAGATGAATCGCCCCGGTCAGGTCAGGGTGCGTCTGGAAATCGACAAGGGCGCACTGATTGCCACGCACATCGCGGGCACCGCAGTCATCGTCAGCGAAGGCACATTGGCGCTTTAAGCATCACGGCGCCGGCGGCACTCACGCCGCCGGCGCGGCGAGGTCCAGCTTGATCGTGGCGGCCACCGCCTGCAGCTTCGACTTCACGTCCGTCGCGGTGGCCACAGCCTCATTCATGTTCCCCGCGGCGAATGCGGCCTGTGCCTTGGACCACAGCGAGGAGGCATCGGCGATCGCGGCCGTTGCCGCGGCGAGATCAATGCCGGCGGCAGCCTTCTTGTTGGATTTCTTGCTCAAAAACGCCATGCGATTCTGGATCGCCGGCAGGTAGCCGGGCACGGTAGCGGCGAGACCCGTCCATTGATCATTGAGCGCCTTGAGAACCTCGTCCTTCTTGGCGGCAGCGGCGGTGGCCAAACTCTGCGCCGATTCGAGCACCGCCGGCGCGCCTTTCACAACCGCAGCGTAATCATGCCGGTCATAGGTGGCTTTCAGATCGCCGAGCTTGCTTTGTACGGCAATGAGCTGATCGGGCACGTACTTCGCCGCCTCTGCCGATGCGGCAGTCACGGTAGCCTCGATATCGGAGATGAGCTTCTGCGCAGGCTCCTTCTCACCGGCGCATGCCGCGAGCAGTACCAGCGCCAGGGACGCGAGGGCAAGACGGCCGGCTCGTGTAATGGATTTCATGGCTCCCCCAAATTGCGAGATTCTAGCCCAATTCGCGCCGTGCGCGGTCCAGCCACTCGGCCTGCGCCCGACGATAATGCGCGGGGCTCAAATGGGCGACGTCCAGCAGATCCTTGAGCACCCGCTGCGCTTCCTGCAATTTGCCGCGCCGCTTGAGCAACAGCCCGTAGCGCAGGCGTGCCTCCGCGCCAGGATATCCCGGGGCAAGCGCTGCGTACTCCCGTTCCGCCTCGTCCAATGCATCTTGGGAGTCGAGAGTTCGGGCGTACAGCAGTTGCGCATCAGCCGACTTGAAGTCGGGATTCTGCTGGCTCAAGAGTTCGAGGGTAGCGCGCGCGGCCGGGAAATCCCGCTTGGCAAATTGCGCCCGGCCAAGGCCGACCAGCAGTGTCGGATCGTGCTCAAAAATGCCTCTCAGGCCGCCGCGATAAACATCGATGGCCTGATCGTATTGGCCGCGTTCGAAGAGTTCCTCGGCCAAGCGCCGGCGCGCGTCGACGTTGCCGGAAATCTCCACTTCCGCGCTGGCGCGGCGCAACTCGCGGTCCGGGTCCAACATGCGCTGCACGCCGGCCTTGGCGCGGCGCGCGGTTCTGCCGCCGAAAAGCGCGGGCAAAATCTCCGCTGCGACATAGGCCAGCGCACCGATCCCCGGCAGCAATGCGATGGCCCAGATCCATAGCTGATTTCGTCCGGTCTTGATCACATGCACGATCAAAGCAGCCTGAACGAGAAGCGAAAGAATTGAGATGGGGAACAAGCGTGGCAGACCTTAGCTCGCGAAACGCCAATGTGCGTCCCATCATTGTAGCGAGAAACGTCTGCTGCTTCGAACGGCGCGTCCTTAGCGCTGCGCCACGCGAATGCGACGCTGCACATCGCCGCAGGTCGACCAACCGATGTTCGAGAGCGAGTACCCTAAAACGCGCTGCGAGCGCGCATCGACGGTAACTTCCATTTCACAGCCCTGGAAACCGGACGGCGACGCGTCCTTGGGCTTTTGCGGCAGATACCACACGTAGATCAACTTGGTCGGCGTGACATCGACCTTGCGGGGCTCGCCAAAGGCTTCTTGCAGGACGCTGACAGGCTTGCCGACGTTATCCGCCACGATGCGCGGCACCGGACGCACTGCGTATCCAGACCCGCCGCAACCAGCCAACATTGCCATTACGAGAACGGTGCTCGAAGCCGCGACACGCAACATAATCCCCATCCTGAGTCGACGATTTGGGTTCTGAGTCTCGCCCGCGCAAGGGCGGTCCCGCCCGCACTCACGTCGCAGAATAGGGATCTGACAGCCAGGCGCGCTGCTTATGTAAATGCAAGCCGTGCGTCATACCGCGCGGCAGGTCTTCCGCGTGATGCACGGCGGCGATCACCGTCAGCCGCCGTTTCATCAGCCGCGCCAGCAGGCGCTTCATCACGGCGCGTTGCTCAGGATCGAGGCCGGTCAGCGGCTCATCCAGCAGCAGAATGCGCGCATCCGCGGCCATTGCGCGTGCGATGAGCGCGCGGCGCAATTGCCCATAGGACAGCTCTCTGGGCCGGCGCTGCTTGAGGTTGCCGAGTTTGAAGAATTTGAGCCAGTACAGCGCCTTTTTCCGATCTAAGGCATTCGGCGCATCGATGAGGCCGATGCTCGAGTGGCGGCCGCTTGCGATCAATTCGAAAATGCTCACGTCCAGTGAGTACAGGCTTTGTAGTTCCGGCGAGACAAAACCCACCTGCCGCTTCCACTCGGCGATCGGCGCGCCCGCAGGCATCCCGCCGCGCTCGATTCGGCCGCCCAAGGCCGGCGCTAGGTCGCCATACAGCAATTTCAGGAAGCTCGACTTTCCGGCGCCGTTTGCGCCAAACACCGACCAATGCTCGCCGCGCCGCAGCTGCCAGTTCAGATCCTTGAGCACCGGTTGGTACTCGACATATAAGTCGACGTGCGCCAGCTTGAGAAGCAGCGGCGCCTGGCGTGCCACAGCACGCATCGCGTTCCGCCGGGGCGGCGGCGGCGGCGCATCTTCACCGGCCCTCGCCCGCAAGCGCGCAAGGTCCGCCCGCCGCAGACGCGTAATCCTATGAATTCGACCGTCTGAAAGTTCGAGCAGCGCGCCTGTTCCCTGCGGCACGTCCATCGCCCGATGTGCCGTTGCGACCCAAGACTGACCGCGGCGGCGAGCCCGATCGAGAATCGCATCGACCCGCCGCCTGAAAGCTACGTCCAGGCCGTTGTACAGTTCGT
>Ga0209773_10000698_pt1 | contig 11234 bp, 10 predicted proteins | sample BogFormECP14_OM1_FD_188244 | JGI IMG/M metagenome (GOLD analysis project Ga0209773, IMG submission 188244) | Bog forest soil microbial communities from Calvert Island, British Columbia, Canada - ECP14_OM1 (SPAdes) (version 2) | ecosystem: Environmental > Aquatic > Freshwater > Wetlands > Bog ... | reverse complement strand
AGCAATGCCCCCTGCCATCAAAAGGCATGTTACGCAGCCACGTCAATCAGGACGCACTATTATCAAGCTCGCGTGAGGAACGCGGTGAGTGTCAGCGCAATAGTCACAAAAGGACGCGGCCCGCCGGAAGGAGACGGGCTTTCGGTGTCGACAGGCTGCGGATACCGGCCTACCAGCCGGTGCGAGCATTTCGGATGCTCGCACCGGCCGTACCGATTCGTAGCTAGTATCTGAACTCCAGGTTCAGGAAGAAACCGTGCGTATCGCGCGGAACAGCAAAGGGTACCATCTTAACCTTGTTGCCAAGGCCCGGGAAGTTCTCATCGTACGTGAACTGGCCGTGGTAGTACTGGATGGCCTGTGAGTCGAACGCCACCCGCAGATACTTGTTGATCAGCCATTGCACGCCGACATCGTAGCGGGTGAAATCCAGGGGATCCTTTTGGACGCGCGTGTTGGGCTGCAACCATTGGAGCAGACCGAAGACTGTGAAGGGGGTGTGAGGGATGTCATAGTGACCCATCAAGTCCGCGCCCTCCTGAATCGCCTGAGTGTTCAGGATAGAACTGACCATCGTGTTCCACGGTCCAAATGTGAGGCCATCTCTGTTCGGTGCGCTGGCTATCCCAACTGCGTCGGAAGGCCCGCTGCCCGAGAACAGATTGCCAGCGCTGAACGCGTTGTGGCCGTAATCCCATTCGGCGATGATGCCCCAGGTTGCAGCAGTGTAGTACGCGATCCCTGCCGCGCGCGCCAAGTGTGCGCAGGTGGAGTTGACCTTATTCTCGTCGGGCGTACACGTGTTCTTGTAGCCATAGTCGTAGAAGCCGGTGAGACCCAAGCCATCGTAGCGCGACTCGGCGCCGAAGGGATTGATCGTCACACGGCCCATCACCTGCTTGTATGCACTGTCTTCCGTCGCATGGAAACTGGCGTCGTCGTAAACGCCGAAGTCGTAATCGGCATACTGCTTCTCGTTGATTTTGATCGGGCCTTTCATTGCGACGCCGACCTGGGTCGAACTCAAGCTTAGATAGTTCCACGGCGTCAATGCGGTGTAGCGGAAGCCCCAGAGGTTTTCTTCCCAATCGACCAGCGGATTCTGCTGCTGGCCGAAGGTAAATTTATCGGCGGCCATCGGAGCGAACTTCAATACTTTTGTAAAGAAGGTATTGTAGTCGATATACGCGTACTTCAGCCGAAAGCCGAGGTTGCTATCGGCGGTCGTGCCGAATCCGGTGCTGGCTCCGATCGCGTCGCCGCTGCTCGCGGTGCACTTTTGCGCGGGAACCGTAACTTTTACTGGGGGAGTGCCGACGGTTATTGTTGTACTCGAATTCGTGCACTTGGACCCGGTGTTAACTATCAGGTACATGTTGGGGGTCACGCGCGCAGAGAAGTCGTCAATCGGCGTGAATTTAAAATCCAGGTAGGTGCGCGTGATATCGAACGAGTTGAAGCTGTTGTTGCCGGGACCGGGCCAGACTTGCTGAGTGAGGAACTGCGGGCCAAAACCGGTGTGGGTGTAGTACCGGTAATCCGCGTAGATAAGAGTGCCGACTGAGATCTTCTTATACCAGCGATCGCCGAACTCCGTCGCCCACGGCTTTATCTCCGAGACTTGCTGCGCCATCTCGGCGTTCCACTGCTGCTGCTGGGCTTGGCGCTGCGCTTCCTCGGCCTGCATGGCCGCGCGTTCCTCGTCCAGTTGCTGCTGCGTCTTTATCTCGACCTTGCGCTCGATCTCCCGGGTCGATTCGGCCGGGACATACGCGCCGAGCCTCACGCAATGCTTGCACCGCTTGGTGAACACCTGCCCGGTGCCGGGGTCGGTGTAGAGCGTTATCGCCCCGCCGTCCTGGCTCAACACTGGCAAGGGTGTGATAGCAACAGCGCTGAACGTCAACGTCGCCACCAGCATCGATAGCGCAACCGCTCGTATCGTTCGTCTCATCATCGTCCTCCCTGGACTCTCCTATCCACGACGCGAAACTCTCGCCGGTCAAAACCGCCTATAGCGAGAACCTTTTAAGACGCCGACAAACTGTTGAATGCGGCACGAAATCGGCGTCCTCCCTCCGCGGCAGGCGCAACTTAGGAAGGAACCGTTACGACATGATGAGTCGATTGTTACGAACGCGCGAATTCTTACGCGAAGAGGCGTCGAGGATTAGAAAGAATTCACAGCTCGGCAGACGAGCGGGGCACGGGACTCAGCTCAGGTGTGCATAACTTGTCCCATCTGATTGGTGTCACAGGCGCTCCCACACTCGCCCATCGACAGGTCGCGCAGCGCTCTTTGGCTCGAGCACGGAAGCGCAACACCGTTAGCCGGCGACTGCCACCCAGCGCCTTCCGCGAGATTCCAGGCGCGCCAAGGCGTCGACGTTGATGCCACAATACTTGTCAAATCGCTCCTAAAATGGCATATCGACGCTAACATGAGAATCTCAAAAGTCTCGTTCGCCCGCGCCGCAACCATCCTGACCTTAGTGCTCGCGCTGGCGACGCCGTGCCACGCGCAGAGCGTCTCGGAGTTCGGCTCGGCGATCGAGGACTATTTCATAAACTGGTTCCCGCGCGTCACGCAAATCCAGAGTGAGCAGCCGCATTGGATAACTCCGCTGGTCACCGTCACCCCGCGGCTCGAGGAAGAAGTGCGCTACGACCAGTTCTTCCAGTCGATGCGCAACGGGCTGGCCACCGACAACTTCGGCGGCGGCAAAGGCATCGAGCTCATCCCGTTTCAGGCGACTGAAGTCATAATCGGGATTCCGGCGTTCGAGAAGCGCAACATTCCACGCAACACCGACGGCTTTGCCGACTGGCCATTCCTGGTGAAATTCCGCCTGCTCTCATCCAACGAGGAACACGACAACTATATTGTCACGGCGTTCCTGGGGTTCAGCGTACCGACCGGATCCAACGTCAACGGCAACGGGCATTTCCTCTTCACGCCGACGCTCGCGGCCGGCAAAGGCTTCGGCGACTTCGACGTCCAATCTACGGTCGGCGTCACGTTTCCGAGCGGCGGTTTGGACCGGCTGGGGATGCCGCTGGCGTGGAACACAGCTTTCCAGTATCGCCTCTTTAAATATTTCTGGCCGGAGTTTGAAACCAACTACACCTGGCAGTCATACGGCGCTGACACCGGACACAACACGCTTTATCTGACGCCGGGGCTGATAGTCGGCCGAATTCCGATTCATGACCGCATCGGCCTGACCTTCGGCGCCGGCTACCAGGTCGCCGTGACGATGCATCGCAACTACAACCACAACGTCGTCCTGACCGCGCGCATTCCGTTCTGAAGAAAGGGTTCTCTAAACTGTTACGCAGGAACCCTTTCGTTCCTCAAATTCCCTAACGGCGTTTAGCTGCTCGCGAGCAGCGGAGTTCCGGGGTAAGGGCTGGTCGAAGATCAGCACCTCCAGCCTCCTCTTCAGGCTGGCGGATGGCGGACTACGACGCCGGAGCGTGCGCAAGCTAAAACGGGCCGGCGAAGCGCACCATCGCCAGCCCGTAGGCTGACGCGCACAGAGCGGCAGCCAAGATTTGTTTCTCTATAATTAATGCAGTCCAGGCGGCGTGGCCACTGCAGCATCGACATCGCTTTGTGGAACAGCTTCACCCTTTTTGAGTTTGGCCATCACGCCGTTGATCTGCTTGATTTGGCTGTCCAGATCGGCCTGCGCGTGAGGGTCTTGTGAAGAGTGCTTGCGCATTGTCCGAAATTTCTTCTTGGCGTCTGCCAGCATCTTCATGGCCGAGTCCTTGTCTGCCATCTGGGCGCTCGCGGAGCTGCTCGCCGCTGGCTCTGGAGCGGGCTGCGCAAATGACACACCATATCGAAGGGGACTGATCGTCCCGGCCATTACTATCAACGCCACAATCGCGGTCTTCCGCATGATCTCCTCTCTGGGGCCAGATTTTGAGTCCGTCTGTTCCTGACAAACCAACGTTACCAAGGCATTAACAGATGATAGAGCGACGATTAAATGCGCCCCGCTGATGTGACAACGCGAGCGACGTAGAGCGCCGTCGATGGGACCGTTGCGACAAGATAATCAGGTTACGGCGAAAAAGCCGCGAGCTACGGATGACAACGGCTAAATCTGATAGACGAACAGTTTTTGTTCCTTGGGTTTCAGGAACACGTGCGCGCCGGTTTCCAGGTGCAGCAGCTCGAAGCGTTCATGGCTGATATCGACCTGCACGAGGTCGCCCCATGCGGCGACCAGCTCGACTTTGACCTGCGGGCCGGCCGGGTTGATCGACTTCACGGTTGCGGGAAAGGTCTGCTTGCCGTTGGGCCGCAGCACGATTTCCAGCAGATGCGGCCGCACGTACAGCACCGCCTTGCCGGTCTCGGGATGCGCGTGGGCGTGGGTGTTGTCGAGTTCGACGGCGGTATCGCCGAGAAAGACGCGGCCGTTCTCGATTCGGCCGTGGAACAGGTTGACGTTGCCCAGGAAGTTGTAGACGAACGCGTTGGCGGGGTGATGGTAAACTTCCTCGGCCGATCCGATCTGCTCGATCCGTCCCTGGTTCATCACGACGATGCGGTTGGCCAGCTCGAGCGCCTCTTCCTGATCGTGCGTCACGAACACGCTGGTGATTTTAATCTCGTCGTGCAGGCGCCGGAGCCATCGGCGCAGTTCCTGCCTCACCTTGGCGTCGAGCGCGCCGAACGGCTCGTCGAGCAGTAAAACTTTCGGCTCGACTGCCAGCGTGCGTGCGAGCGCGACGCGTTGACGCTGGCCGCCGGAGAGCTGCGAGGGGTAGCGATCGGCGAGGAAGTCGAGCTGCACGAGTTTGAGCAGCTCATGCACGCGGCGCCCGACCTCGGCTTCGGCCGGCCGCGCCCGCCGCGGCAGCACGCGCATTCCGAATGCGACGTTTTCGAACACCGTCATGTGGCGGAACAGCGCGTAATGCTGAAATACAAAACCGACTTTGCGCTCGCGCACGCTGACGGCCCTGGCGTCCTCGCCATGGAACAGCACTTCGCCGCTGTCTGGAGTCTCCAGGCCTGCGATTATCCGCAGCAGCGTGGTCTTGCCCGAGCCCGAGAGCCCCAGCAGCGCGACCAGCTCGCCGGTTTCGATGTGCAAGCTGACATTGTCGACCGCAACGAAGTCGCCGAACTTCTTGCTGATGTTTCTGAGCTCGATACTCATGCTGCAACGTTCACTGCCGTGTCGTCCGCCTCCTGCTTGACCGGCACGACGCGGCGCTCCAGCGAATACTTGGCGATGAGCGTTGCGATCGCGAGCAGCGTGAGCAGCGACGAGACCGCAAACGCGGCCGCGAACTGGTAGTCATTGTACAGAATTTCGACGTAGAGCGGCATCGTGTTGGTATGCCCGCGGATATGCCCCGAAACGACCGAGACCGCGCCGAACTCGCCCATCGCGCGCGCGTTGCACAGCACCATCCCGTACAGCAGGCCCCACTTGACGTTGGGCAGCGTCACCCGAAAAAACATTTGCCAGCCGCCCGCGCCGAGCACGACCGCCGCCTCCTCTTCTTCGCTGCCGACGGCCTGCATGATCGGGATGAGCTCGCGCGCGGCCAGCGGGAAGGTGACGAAGATCGTCGCGAGCACGATTCCCGGTTCGGCGAAGATAATCCTGATGCCGTGATCCGCCAGCCATCCGCCCACCGGCGCGCGCACTCCCAGCAGCAGCACGAACAGCATGCCCGCGATGACGGGAGAGACCGAGAACGGGATGTCGATCAGCGTGAGCAGCGTTTGCTTGCCGGGAAACTCGAAGCGTGCGATTGCCCATGACGCGCAGATTCCGAAGGTCACGTTGAGCGGCACTGCGATAGCGGCCGTCATCAGCGTCAGGCGAATCGCGGCGCGGGCCTCGGGATCGACGATTGCGGCGAAGTAAGCGCCGACTCCGTTGCGCAGCGCCTCGGTGAAGACGGCGATCACCGGAATGAAAATAAATAGCGCGACAAAGGCCAGCGACGTCGCGATCAGCGCGAGCCTGACCCACGGCGGATCGGCAGTCCCCGGTTTTTTCCGATCGCCTTGTGCCATCGCGATCGTCAGGCCGCGAGGCGGCGGCTGCTCCACCTTTGCAGCATGTTGATGCCGAGCAGAATTCCGAACGACGCCACCAGCATCACGACTGCGATCGCCGTCGCGCCGGCGTAATCGAACTGCTCGAGCTTGCTCATGATCAGCAGAGGCACCACTTCGGTATGCATCGGCATGTTGCCCGAGATGAATACGACCGAGCCGTATTCGCCGAGGGCGCGCGCGAATGCGAGCGCAAAGCCCGTCAGCAGAGCGGGAATCAGCGCGGGCGCGATCACCAGCATGAAGGTCTGCCAGCGGTTGGCGCCCAGCGTCGCGGCCGCTTCCTCGTATTCCTGGTCGAGATCCTCGAGCACCGGCTGAATCGTGCGCACGACGAACGGCAGCCCGACGAAGGTGAGCGCGACGATCACGCCGAGCGGGGCGTACGCGACCTTTATTCCGAACGGCGCAAGGTATCGCCCGATCCATCCGTTGCTTGCGTAAATCGCGGTGAGTGTAATTCCGGCGACCGAAGTCGGCAGCGCGAACGGCAGATCGACCATCACGTCGATCAGCGTCTTGCCGGGAAATTCATAACGAACCAGGCTCCACGCGACGACGAACCCGAACACCGAGTTGATCGACGCTCCCGCGAACGAGGCGCCGAAGCTCAACTTGTACGCGGCCAGCGTGCGCGGACTGGCGACGGCGGCCCAGAACTGAGCCCAGGTGAGGGTAAAAGTCTTGAAAAAGATCGTCGAAATCGGAATCAACACGACGATTCCGAGATACGCGAGCGTGAAGCCGAGCGTCAGGCCGAACCCCGGCAGGACGTTGTTTCGTTTCGTTGCCATCCGCGCGATTCTAACTTCCCGGCTGATAGATCTTGTCGAACACGCCGCCGTCGCCGAAGAACTTTGGCTGCGCCTTTTTCCATCCACCGAAATCCGCGTCGATCGAGAGCAGCGGCAGGTTCGGGAACTGGCTCGCGTACCTGGCCGTGACGATCCTGTCGCGCGGGCGGAAGAAATTCTGCGCGATTATTTCCTGCCCTGCTGGGCTGTAGAGAAATTCCAGGTAGGCTTTCGAGATAGCCAGCGTGCCGTGACGGCTATCGACCTTGTCGACCCATGCGACCGGCGGTTCGGCCAGGATGCTGATCGACGGATAGATTATTTCGAACTTGTCGGCACCGAATTGCTTGAGCGACAATCGCGCGTCGTTCTCCCATGCGATCAGCACGTCGCCGATTTCGCGCTCGACGAAGGTCGTGGTCGAGCCGCGCGCGCCGGAATCAAGCACCGGCACGTTCTTGTAGAGCGCGCTGACGAACGCGGCGGCCTTGGCCTCGTCGCCGCCGTTCTTCTTCAGCGCGTAGCCCCATGCCGCCAGAAAATTCCATCGCGCACCGCCCGAGGTTTTCGGATTCGGCGTGACTACCGAGATGCCCGGCTTCACGAGGTCGTCCCAATCGTGAATCTTCTTCGGATTCCCTTTGCGCACCAGCAGCACGATGGTCGAAGTGTAGGGGCAACTGTTGTCAGGCAACCGCGTTTGCCAATCAGCGGGTAGCAGGTCCGCCTTCTCGACGATCGCATCGATATCGCCGGCGAGGCCGAGCGTGACGACGTCGGCCTCGAGCCCGTCGATCACAGCGCGCGCCTGTTTGCCCGAGCCTCCATGCGACTGATTGATAGTGACGTCGTCGCCGGTCTTCGCTTTCCAATCCTTGGCGAATTGCGCGTTGACAGCCTCGTAAAGCTCGCGGGTCGGATCATACGAAACGTTGAGTAGTCTGATTTGCGCTGCGCGCGCGGCGCCGGCGCCGAATGAAACGCCCGCCACCAGGATGATGGCGACGAGTGCATAGCTGAGTTTCAATTTGCGGCCAAACATCATTGACCCCCGAACACGATTTGAAGTTGCGACTCGAAAACGCTTTCGTTTGGACGGTCCTTCGGCACGGCCGCGGTGCCGGCGCCACCGTCGAAGTAGGTGTTCGCATAGTCGAACTGCCACTTGATGTTGCTATTGAGATACCAGTTGATGCCCAGCGCAAACTCGGTCGCGGTTTGCGCGGCCACATTCGGACTGGCGAATCCGAGTTGGAACTGCCGGGTATCAGTTGCGACGTTGCTGATCCTGGCCGCCACTTCCCACGCGCCCCAAGTCCCGTGCCGCGGGTCGAACGGACGATAGGGCTTAATCCAATTGTAAGACGCATCTTCGCCTGTCAGCAGGTAAGAAGCCTGCGCCATGTAACCCGTGTCGGTGAAGGTATCGGTCTTGTTGATCAGCCGTTTGAACGGTGACGCCCCGACCGTCGCGAACCGGTTCAGCGAATGCTCGTCCTGCGCGTATTCGGCCATCAAGCCGAACGGCCCCACATAGTAGTACGCTTGCGGCTCGATTCGCGCGCGCAAGCCCGACGCGGTCACGCCCGAGTTGTAGCTGAACCAGGTGCTCATGCCATAGGTCTTGTAGGTCGAGGTCGTGTTGCCGCGCTCGTCGCCATAGGAACCACCGAAACCGAAACCGAGACCCTTGAGCCATCGGTTCTCGCTGAGTTCGAACGGCGTCGTGAAAATGCGGCCGACGAAATCCTTGCCATCGTTGTTGTCGATGTCGGTGGTGTCGGCCGCGGTGTTGTTCGGCACTCCATTCATAAGCGCCGCGTCATAGAACACGAGGCCATTCAAAAGGCGGCCATGAAGATCGGCGCCGGTGTCGCGGTTAGGCACCAGGTTTTGAATTTCCGACCGCTCACTGAACTCGAGGTCACGATCCGACTGCAGGCGCTCGAGATCCAGCGGTGCCTTGAACTTCCCGGTCCTCAGGCTGGCGTAATCGAAGTAGGTGATATTCAGATAGGCGTCCTGCAGCGTGACTTTCCCCTGCCCGAAGTCGGGCGTGATGTTGAAGTTGTAGTACTTCGCAACCGAGCCGGTGATAATCGGGCGCACTCGATTCAGGAAGAACGTGCTGCCGCCGTTCTTGTCCTCGCCACTGGTGAAGAAGCGGCCGTCGCCCTGGATAATTCCGCCGAAGTTGATGTTGTAGTCGTGGTTCGGCGAGGACAGGGAAAATCCCTCGTCACCAACCTTGACCACTGGCGCCTCGAGCGCGTGCTGCTGCTCGGTTTCCTGCTGGACTTCGAGCTTGCGGTCGATCACTCTCACTTTCTGGTCAAGCCCTTCCAGCGTGTCGACTCTTGATTCAAGTTTCTGAATCTCGCTCTTGAGCACCTGGATTTCCTGATCTCTCGGATCAGCCGCGATGCTCGACTGCGCATGCGCCGGGCCGGCGGTAAAAGACACCGCGGTAATTACCGCCGCCAGCAGCACTGGCAGAATCGGCAAAGTGAATTTTCTCATCGCAGAAGCCCCTCGTGGTCATGGGAACTTCCGGATGTCCGGTCAGCTCGTGGTTAATGATTAATGGCTCTGTCATGGCGCGCCCGGATCCTTCCCTGGTCCGAACTCCTGTGTGGATTTTCACTTTCTCACTTGATGCAGCCGCCGGCCTGGTTGTTGGTCGCAGTCGCGTCGTTGGCGAACCATTTGTTGCTGCCGCAACTCGAATTCGCGTCGAACAGATCGTCCTTCGAGTTGTGCGTCCCGCCGCCCAGCGTCTGGTTGGTGACGATGGAACTCTTGGCGCCGATGTCGAGCGCGACGCCGTAGTTGGTGTTCCCCGCTATGCTGCCGGTGAAGATGTAGTTGCCTGACGACGGGCCGACGCCGGGGCATACGCCGTTGATCGGTCCGATATCGGAGCATCCGACGTAGATTCCGGCGTTGCCATTGGTCGTCGTCGTCGAATGGGTAATGTTACTCGAGAACGTTTGCTTCACCCAGATTCCGTAATCCAGGTTTCCAGTTGCGGTCGGGCTGGTCAGTTCGACATCCTCGGCGTCGCGCAGCTCCACGCCCGCCGTGCCGTTGGTATTCGCAGAAATATCGTCGGCGAAGATTTGTTTGCCCTCAATCAGCAAGCCGACGTCCCACCCGCTTACCACCGAGCCACGGAATTCGATGAAGTCCAGGCGATTTTTGTGATGAACCCAGACGCCGATGCCGGTCGGCGACTCACCGCCGGGGCCCGTAATGCTTTTCTTGCCGCCGTCGAGGATCACGAAATTCGCGGTGATCTCGATGCACGCGCCGTTCGCCGTGAGTCCCTGGGTCGAATTGATGTTGAGCCCAATCTTGTAGGAGCCGGGAGCAGTGATCGTGCATCCGCACGCGTTGATTGTCGGCGTGCATGATTGTGCCGATGCGGGCGCCGGCATCGTCAAGGCTCCCACGATTACAACTGTCGCGAGCAGCACCCCCTGAAAAAAAAGCGTAGCGCGGTTAGTCATCTCAAAAGTCCCTCGTCGTCTTGGGAACTTCCGGATGTCCGGTCGGCTCGCGGTTGCTGTTGACGGCTCTGTCATGATGCCCGGATCCTTCCCCGGTCCGAGGCTCCTCCCAAAAAATTTGCGGCTACCCGCGACTGTTCTTGTCGAAGCGGAATTTTTCTTTGCGTTCGATTTGCACGACGCGCGAGTCCTGGATTACGACTTCGACCGAGCCGAAACGCACGCCGCTGATCGCATTGGCGATGCGCAGCAGGATCTCGTCGCCCGACTGGGCATCGGATTGAACATCGGGGCGGGTTGTCAGGACTGAATCTGCTTTCATAATCTATCCTATTAGATGACTAGACTAATGTTCCAAAAAAAGAGCCCTTAAATCTTCAGATCGCGAAACTCAACGATTCGTTGCCGGTGACCACCGCCTCGACGCGCTTGAGCATGTCCGCCAGCGAGGTCGAGTCCATTATCTTCGCAGTCGCGTCGCGCACCTCTTTCATCACGATTCGGATGCCACAACTGCGCTCGTCGCGGCACTCGCGACAGCGCATGTACGCCGTTTTGCTGACGCATGGCAACGGCGCGATCGGCCCGTCCAGCACGCGTACAATGTGCCCCACGCTGATCTGGCTGGGGTCGCGGCCGAGGAAATATCCGCCGCCCTTGCCCTTCTTGCTCTGGAGCAGCCCCTGGTTCTTGAGCTCGAGCAGAATCAACTCGAGGAACTTGTGTGGAATACTTTCGCGCCGCGCCATATCGGAAATAAGCACGGGGCCTTGTCCATATTCCTTGGCCAAAACCAGCATCGCCTTGAGCGCGTATTTCGATTTCTTTGAAAGCATC
>Ga0209773_10000694_pt1 | contig 11253 bp, 12 predicted proteins | sample BogFormECP14_OM1_FD_188244 | JGI IMG/M metagenome (GOLD analysis project Ga0209773, IMG submission 188244) | Bog forest soil microbial communities from Calvert Island, British Columbia, Canada - ECP14_OM1 (SPAdes) (version 2) | ecosystem: Environmental > Aquatic > Freshwater > Wetlands > Bog ... | reverse complement strand
CTTGAGTGTCATCGGCACTCAGCGACATCACGGTACCTGGCACTTCGCTGGTGATCTGAACGAGGTCACCATTGACGTAGGCGTCGTTAGTGCTCTGATAGTGACGGGCGATCAAGAACCAGAAGCTGCCGTAAGCTACGCCGCCGAGTATTGCCACGAGCCCGAGAACCATCAGGCCGCGGCGGCGCTTGCTCGTCGCGTAAGGCCGTGCAACTGCTTGCGTGGTTGCTGCCGAAGTTGGCTCGTCGCTCATGGTCGTCTCCCGCGAAAGTCAAATTGGAGGTGAGAAATCGCCGAAGCGGCTCACGGCGCCTGCGGATCGAAGCTGCCTCCCACGGCCAGCAGAAGACTAACGCGCGCTATCGCCCCTTCGCAGAACAGCTCGATGTGTTCACGACGCGCGCTTAAAACCGCGGTTTCGGTGTTGAGTACGGTGAGGTAACTGGACAAGCCGGCCTGATAGCGCTCTTCGGCCAGGTGATACGCGGCCTCCGCGTCGTCCAGCGATCGCTGCTGCAGCACGGTCTGGGCGTTGAGTGCCTCGATCAGGATGAGTTGGTCGGAGGTTTCGCGCACCGCCCGTAGTACGGATTGGTTGTACGCCGAGACTGCGTCGTCGATCTCGGCAGCGGCACCGCGGTATTCAGCTTTGAGGCGGCCTGCATCGAACAGCGGCAAATGGATCGCTGGCCCCACGCCATACGCGCCCGAGGAGCCATGGAACAAATTGTCCAACCCGACCGCGCTGGTGCCGGCGAAGGCTGCCAGGTTGATGTCAGGATAGAACGCCGCCTTGGCTGCGGCCAGGCCGGCGCGGGCCGCTTCGATCCGGTCGCGCGCCGCCAGCACGTCAGGGCGGTGCCCCAGCAGGTCTGCCGGCAGCGCCGCCGGCAGCGGCAGGATGGCGGCGGGCTCCAGCGTTGGGCGCCGGACCTGCGCATAGGCCACAGCGCCCTGACCCGACAGGGCAGCGAGTTGGTGCGTATCCAACGCAGCCGCCGCCTGCGCTTGCAGCAACTCAACATGTGCCTCGGGCACAGCGCCCGAAGCCTCACGCAACTCCACGTTGGTATCGAGGCCTGACCGCACTCGCCGGCGAGTGATCTCGAGGATGCGCTCGCGTTGCGCCTCGGTACGTTGCGCGACATCGGCCAGTTCGTCATTGCGGTACAGGTCGATATAAGTCTGCATGACCGCGCCGCTCAATGCCAGCCGTGCGCCGGCCAGATCCAGCGCGGCGGCGGTGGTTTGCGAGCGAGCCTGTTTGAGTAACGAGGCCTGGCGGCCCCAGAAGTCGATATTCCAGGAGAGATTTAGACCCTCGCGACCCTGCCATCGCTTGGTACCGGCATAGGGCGGCGGAATGACATCATGACCGCTGAATCGCTGGCGGGTTTCCTGTGCGCCAAAGGAGAGGGAAGGCGCCATGCCCGCCTGCGTGACGTCGGTGAGTGACTGCGCTTCGCGCACCCGCGCCATCGCCTGCGCCAGGTTTGGACTATCCGCCAGAGCCCGCTGCATCAAGTGATCGAGCTGAGGATCGTTGAACGCACTCCACCAGGCCTGCACTAGCCCCGCCGCAGAGATCCGCGACGAAAGGCCAAGCTGCTCTTCTGCAATTGTCTGCTGCTGCGGGTCCGACTTTGGCGGGGTGATGCAGCCCGAGGAGGCGAGGGCCAGCGCAAAAACAAGAAGACGAAGCGGATTCATAGTTATATCCCGCAGCTGTACCTCAGACCGGCGTTTCATGGAAACAAACCGTTTCCCGCAATTGCTATCTGACCTCTTGATCAACCGCACTTGGGTGCAATCGCCCCAATAGTTTTCAAATACTTTCGTGAACTACACCACGAGCGCAGAGACGGATCGATTGGACCATGGTATCGGCGACACTCGATACGAAAGTGTCGTCTATACCATCGTGCAATCGCTTGGCTGTTACTTCTCTGGTCTGATCACACGCCGCCAAATTTATTTTGTTCATGGAGGGCGCCGTGATCGATATACCGTTAATGCCGATTCGAACCACATTGGCCGAGCACATTCGCCCGATTGCTCTGTCGGCAGTTCAAGAAGCAGCGGCGCCATGATAGGAAGCAGGCTTGGCAAGTGGCTGCCCTTACTTTTTGCCGCGACGACGGCGATTGATGGTTGGCTGACGTTAGGATCGCTGGCTCAGTCCACGGTTATAGCTGCTGCAGTGCTTAGGCGACTCGGCGGCAAAGTGAGGACGGCCGCCAACAGAACGAACGACCTCGTGTAGCTCTATGTCGCCGTTTAACCGAGCAGGTTCTGTATCGCGCCGAGCCGCGCTGCGTGATCTTTGGGATCGGTGGCAATTCGGCGAGATCGCCAATACCTTGGTTCTATTGCCCGCTTCTGTGGGTCGTGTTGCGATCTTGATCGACGAAGATTGGGGTCCGCGCACGAATGACACAGGAGAAAGAACATGACTCAATCGCCATTCCGCGATAACTTGGCGCAACGGCGGCGGTCGCCGCTCATCACGCCGACAGATCTGGGATCTAACGCCTCGACGGATATTGCGGGCGGCATGAATGCCATTCTCGCGGATGTCTTCGCGTTGTACCTGAAGACAAAGAACTTCCATTGGCACATGAGTGGACCGCATTTCCGCGACTACCATTTGCTCCTCGACGAGCAGGCCGATGCGCTCTACGCAATGACTGATCCAATCGCTGAGCGCATCAGAAAGACTGGTGGTTCGACGCTTCGCTCGATCGGGCATATCAACCGAATTCAGCGAGTTAAGGACAACGATGCGGAATACGTCGATCCTCTTGATATGTTGGCGGAACTGCGAGAGGACAATCAGGAATTGGCTGCGCGTCTGCGCGAGATGCACGATATGGTTGATGAGCATCGCGACATTGCAACTGCGAGTCTGATTGAGGGTTGGATAGATGAGACAGAGCGACGAACCTGGTTTCTGTTCGAGTCGAGCCGCAGCGTCGATTAGCTGCGCGAGTTAACATCACCCACAACAGTCGATTTCCATGCGCAATTCTGGCTGAAGCTCGCGGAGCAGGGCCACTAGGTGTGGGAGCATGCGGCGTGCTTGGGCCGCGTGCTGGCGACCGGTGAGGGTGGCCGGCTGCATAGCCTAACGATATCTGTGGCGCGGTTCCTCTGGAGCACTAGTGCGGTGGCGCACGAGCTTAGCGTACGAGCCACGATCGAACATCGTCGTGCAAAAGCGCTCACGTTCCAGAAGTTGTTGGCATCACCCCGTGAAGCCCGCGACTGCTGCCTTCGCGATCTCAATGTCTTGTGCCACACTGCCTCCGCTGGCTCCGACAGCGCCGATCACGGTGCCATCGCGTTTTACGGGAATTCCTCCGCCGAAGATCACAACCCGGGAGTCGTTGGTCGTGTTAATCCCGAAGCCCTGCTGCCCACTTTGTGCCAAATGCGAAAGTTCATCGGTCGACATGTCAAATGCCCGCGCGGTCCAGGCCTTGTTGATTGCGATATCCACACTGCCGAGCCATGCACCGTCCATGCGTACATGCGCGACGAGGCCGCCTCCGGCGTCAGCAACAGCGATGTTGTACGGCACGCCGATCTCAATCGCTTTGCGTTCACCCGCCGCAATGATTCGCCGTGCGTCGGCAAGATCCAAAGATAAGGCTGGTCTACTCACGAGAATCTCCTGGTTTGGCATCGGAGCGTCCATGTAAGCACAAGCGTGACCGCTGCTCGATTGAACGATGGTATTGGTTGAACCGATTCGTTGGCCTACCGGTGCTTTGTGGTGAAGCGGATCCGCGCGGTCTATCTCAATGCGCCGGCCGAACCGACACCAACGTGCAATAGCCACGATGGTGCGTTGGCCTGAGAATCCTCACCGCCAACACTGGTAGTTACTGGAGGCAGCAATGAACGCGACAATGAAGGCAACGACTGTAACGAAGGCAACCCAGATACGGCTCAGCAAGCCGTCGCCGACCCTGTGGCGCGTTACATTCGACAACCCACCGTTGAATCTGATGGGTCCTGAATTCGTTGTTGAATTTAGCGCGATCGTGAAGGCTATTGAGGACGACGAGCACTTAAGGGTTGTGGTCTTCGATAGCGCGGTCGAGGGGTTCTTTCTGAATCATAGCGATTTCACGGTCAAGCTCGATGAACTTACCAGCCTGCCGCAAGGACCTACCGGGCTGGAGGCGTGGCCCGACATACTAGTGCGGATTACGCACGCGCCCGTCGTATCAATCGCCAAGATTCGCGGACGGGCGACCGGCAACGGCAGTGAACTCCTCTTGGCGTGTGACATGACTTTCGTCAGTCGGGAAAAAGCACTGCTATCGCAGTGGGAGGTCGGCGTTGGGATGGTCGCTGGCGGAGGGCCCATGGCGCGCCTGCCGCGGCAGATAGGTAGGGCGCGTGCGTTGGAAGTGCTCATGGGATCCGACGACATCCGTGGCGATCTGGCGGCAGCCTATGGCTACGTAAATAGGTCGCTACCGGACGCTGAGCTCGATGCGTTTGTCGATGCGCTTGCAACGCGCATAAGTTCATTCGATAAATGGGCGATTTCTAACACGAAGCGTCTAGTAAACGCCGCAAGCTTACCGGCGGACGTTGAAATGGCTGCTGGTTGGGATGCTTGCATCGCATCCGTTCAGCGTCCGACAACGCAGGCCACGATCAAGGCGTTCATGGATCTGGGATTTCATAAGCCAGGAGATGTGGAAAATCGCATCGGTTACTACTTGGAAAAACTGAACCGTTGAGTTTCGGAAGGGGAAAGCCAGCGATCGGGAAGTAGGGGAGGCCTGATTGATGCGGGGAGGGATCGACTCTCCGTTCGATCAGGTACTCGTGTCCGAACGCTACCCAGCCGGCCTGTCGCTCAAGCGACTTAACCTCGCCGTCGCATCAGATTTCAACGGATCGCGGCAATTGGCCAAACCGAATCTCAAAGTGTGCACCGACCGGTAGGCGAAGTGCCAACCGATACCTTTGTTCAATTAATTTGTCTCTGCGACTCTGCTTTAATTTGCCTGGCGTGTTGCAACCGATTGAATCGGGCAGACGTGCGGGGCGTTAGTTGGAAAGCTGATAAGGAGTTTCCCATGATTCGCAAAGCCACAGCCGTTTGGATCGGCACCGGACGGGCCGGCTACGGCGACCTATCTACCGAATCCGGTGTCCTTAACAGGACCCCATACTCGTTCCGAACTCGTTTCGAAACCGAGAAGGGCACTAACCCTGAAGAGCTCATTGCTGCTGCGCACGCCGGCTGCTTCACCATGGCGCTCGCTTTTCAGTTGCAGGGCGCGGGTTATACCCCGACCGAACTCAAAACCGAGGCCGCTGTGTCCCTTGAGCCGGAAGGTGCGGGCTTTCATATCACGCGCTCGGCTCTGACACTGCGCGCAATCGTGCCGAATCTCACGCAAGCAACTTTTGAACAACTCGCCAAGGATTCTGAGTTGAACTGCCCCGTGTCGAAGGTATTAAAAGCCGAGATCACCCTGGATGCTAAGTTGCTGTGAGCGCGTGCCTCGATCCGGGGCATCTTTCCAAACCTGTCAGTAAAGGAGTTTCTATGGCAACCGCGGCAACGACCTTCATACCGCTCAATCTGGCGCCGCTTCCCTACCCGGTAGAAGCTTTGGAGCCGGTAATTTCGGCCAGGACGCTGAGCTTTCATCACGATAAGCACCACCGGACATACATTGAGACTCTGAACAAACTCATCGTGGGTACGGAGCTCGCCGATCTGCGCCTCGATCAGATCGTAACCGCCACCGCCGGAAGGTCCGACCGCGTGAGCATCTTCAACAATGCGGCGCAGGCGTGGAACCACAGCTTCTACTGGAGTTGTCTGAAACCCAAAGGTGGTGGCGAGCCTCCCCTAACCTTGAAGAAAGCAATGGAAGCCGCGTTTGGCAGCGTTGAGGCTTGCAAAAAAGAGCTGGCAAATAGTGCTGTAACGCTTTTCGGAAGCGGGTGGGCCTGGCTGGTCCTCGAGGGGAACAAGCTTAAGGTCACCAAGACCGTAAACGCGAACGACCCGCTCGCACAAGGTCTGACGCCGCTGCTGACAATCGACGTGTGGGAACATGCCTACTACCTCGATTACCAGAACAAACGCGCGGATCATGTCAACGCAGTCATCGACAAGCTGGCGAATTGGGAGTTTGCGGCTGAGAACCTTGAGAAAGCGATGAGCACCAACCATGAATAAACTCAACCTGATACTTACCGCAAATCCTATGGAATTCGCAGCGATCTTGGGCGAGATCACGAGCGATGCAGTATCCGAAGCTCGTGCGCGCACCAGTGGATTGCCTCAGGGCGCGGCGCCGGCTGCAGAGATGGGATCCGCGGCGCGCAATGGACCCCGAGGTACTCGCAAATCGCCAGGAGTTTCAAATCCTAGCCTTGAGGCCTCAATCCAAACCCTGGGTTCACGCCGTCACGTTTAGCCGGCCGCGAAGGCGTTCGATCCGGGCTCCGACTTCTTCGAGTCGGAGCGTAGAGGGCGACAATTCCAAGTATCCAATACCATCGTGCAATGGAGCGGTGTCCGTACTTCTGGTTTGATGAGCTCGTGCGGTGGTTGGCAAAAAAATTGGTTGGTTTGTAACGCTACGCTTGAGCCTAGATGTTCGAATCGGGGTACTTGTTGCCGCTATGAATCGAGGTGCCTTATGTATTGGCTGGTGATCGGTGCAGCACTCGTTTTGGCGAGTGCTTTTCTTTTTGTCTTGACCCTGCACGTCGCGACAGATTTGCTACGAGCATTACATGAGCAAGCCCGCTCGATTCCCACCGAGGGCGTGTCCGGTGCGATCGATACGCCGATCGACGACGTGGAGCCATCGTGAAAGTAAAGATGTCGGCTTCGCCGGCGCGCTGCTGTATTGTCGTCGCTAACGACGAGCGCTCAGAACGATTGACCGACGGCCTGCATCAGCGGCCGCTGAATTCTCAGCAAGCGGCCATTATAAAAGAGGAATTCCTTCGCCAAGCGTCACTTCGCGCGAGAAGAATGGTATCCCCAGCCAACGTACTGGTGAGCGCGAGCGAAGAGGATCGGATCGTTTGGGCGGGTCCTTTGTGGTTTACGAAATCCGCTAACCGGTTTATCTCGGACCGCGGAGTACCAACGTCATTATCGACGGCGGCGGCGGTACTATCCGTAGCTGCGGGGTCACCCTCCTGCCTTGTCACAATTCTGCCCAGTGATTTTTGGGTAGCTCGAGAGTCAGTACTTGCGGAGGCGATCGAAAAAGTTCTAACGGCGCTGCGATGGGTTCCCGGCACGGTTGCGACTTTAGGCATGAGCGATACTCATCCAGGAACCGACGAGGATTATCTTATCGTGGGGCCGGCAAGTTCCCAGACAGGGGCAGCGATTCAGGCAAAAGCCAATCGGCCGGGCCCTTCAGCAGCAAAGCAGTTGTTGAAGGAAGGTGCCCTGGTTGCATCCGGGATATTGCTTGGTCACGCTCAAGCTTTCGCCGCACGCATTCATAAGTATTGGCCCCACCTCGCGCGAGAGTTGACTGATGTCATGGGTTCGGATCATTCCCCTGAAGCAGAGCATCGGTTGGCGTCTGATGCATACCAGCACATTTCGCGTTCGGTCATGAGTTCGATGCGCTTATCCCCTCCGACATTTCCAATGAGGGCATTTCGTGTTCAGGGCAGCGGTTGGTGTAGCCGCAAGCCCCTAAATGATGTGCAGTCGGCGCGAGCTTTTAGCTTGCGCACAAGCTCATACGGGCTAAATTCCGCGAGAACCGAGTACCCACGTTAGGGGGTATAGATACTACGGCATTCGTGACGACGGTAGCATTCGACCGACCATGAATTTCCAACCGCGCTCGATTTCCTTCACTTCGTGGCAGCCGTGTTGGTCACGGCGTCGGAGGCGCAAGGGATCGAAAACGAGAACGTCGCGCCCGGCCCGTCGTTGGCTGCTGCCCACAGCTGTCCTTTATGACTCTCGATAATCGAACGGCTGATCGCAAGCCCCATACCCAATCCATGCGCTTTTGTTGTATGGAACGCTTCGAATAGCTTCTCGATGCCTCGTGGATCTAAGCCCACGCCAGAGTCTCGAACCAGCAGTTTGACGTTGTCGGTACCTTCGATCTGCGTTTGCACCCTGAGCGTTCTCGGCCGGTCCTCGATGCTGGCCATTGCATCAGCCGCGTTCAACAACAGGTTCAGGATGACCTGCTGCAGTTGCACGCGGTCACCGCTCACGGCCGGCAGAGGTTCGGCGAAGTCTGTTTCCAACACAGAGCCGTCGCGTCGTAGTTCGGCCGAAGATAAGGCGATCACTTCTCGCGCCGCCTCGTTAAGGTCAACTCTTTCTATAGTGGGCGCCTTATTTGCGAACATTGCTCGCAAACGCTTTATGACCTCGTTGGCACGATCCGCATCTCGGATCGTGCGCCGAATCGTCTCGGCAGCTCCTTCGACGTTAGGGGGGTCGGCCGCTAACATCCGCGCGCCGGTGTTGGCGTTGGTCAGGATGCCGGAGATAGGCTGGCTCACCTCGTGCGTAATCGAGGCAGTCATGGTGCTGAGCGTTGCAAGCCGCGCCACATGCGTCAACTGCAACCGGGCTTGATTGAGCGCTTCGTGACGCTTATGGAGTTGACGCAAGCGCAGTTGGACGAGCGCCCAGATCAATACGAGAACCGCAGCCACGCATAACGCGTAGAACCAATTTGTTTGGTAAAAGGCGGGCGCGATTGTAAAGTCCATTGATGCGCCGGTTTCATTCCAGACTCCGTCGTTGTTGGAACCAATCACTTGGAAGGTATAGCTGCCGGGTCCCAGGTTCGTGTAGTAGGCCTCGCGTCGCCCGCCCACATCTTGCCAATCGCCATCCAATCCTAAGAGTTTGTAACGGAAGCGCACGTGCTCCGGCACCATGAGACTCCCAGCCGCGTATTCGAGCTGCAGGTTTGTTGTATGGACCGGCAAATGCAGAGCTTCGCCCCTGTTGGGGTATCGCCGTCCCCCACTGTTGAGCGCCCACAATGTCAGAGGTGGAGCGAGCTGATTTCTGTTCGATTCTGCCGAATCGATCCACACCAAGCCACCTGTCGTGCCAAACCACACGCGTCCGTCGGTGGTTGCTACGGCCGACGGAATGGGGCGCAGTTGGACTGCATCTCCCGGCACACCATCGAGGTCATCAATAATCTCCGTCTCAATCAGGCGGTTCGGGTCACGGATGAGTCGCTCGACCTCCTGACCTCGAATACGAACGATTCCGCTGACGGCGTTCAGCCAAAGGTCACCGTTCTTGGTGCTGGCGATACCGGAGATGCCTTTGATTGAGTTAGCAAACGCGGTGCGTATGGGGTAAAAGCGCGCACCATGCAGTTGAGAAAATCCGAGTTCTCCCCCGACCCACACCTGGCCAAAGGCACGATGAATTGCCTTGACGTTCCCGACGTCGAGCCCGTCGGCTGCTGTGAAGTGTTGTAGTGCCTGGTCGTGCAAGTGCTCGATGCGATTGCCTGTATAACCAAACCACACGCCGCCGTCATCGTCGGAAGTTTCAACGATCGCCGGTTCGCGGGGTAAATCGATAGCTCCATACGCGACCCACTGACCTGACAGGAAACGATAGACGCCGCGGCGAACCACTGAGACCCAAAGTGCGTCGCTCCCATCCTTCGCCAACGCCTGCACGTCGCGGCCGTGGAGCTCATCAGGGAGCGGTGTGACGATCAACGCGTGCCCATCAAAGGATGCGATTTTGTCCGGCCCTCCTAGCCACAACGTCCCGGCGCTGTCATAGAAGGCCGCCGTGAATTTAGCCACCGGGCGCTCGCCTATGATTTTTCCGTTCTGAATCTGCAAAAGCGAACCTTTATCGGGCAGCTCACCGCACGTCGCCCAGAGTTCTCCCGCAGCGCCCGCGGCAAGCGCATAACCAGGTCCGTTGCTGCATGAGGGCGCCGCACGTACGACCTTGCTCGGACTAAGCCGGTCAAGGCCCAGGATCGTGCCAATCCAAATGTTGTGTTCTCGATCCTCGAATATCGACAGGGGCCGGCCGGTCAAGCCGTCGGCTTTAGAGAAGAATTCGGCATGCACCTCGCGCTCTTGAGATTGCGTATCTGCCGCTACCTTGTCCGCAGGCCACCGCATGACCGACATATCGTTACTAGGAAGCCAATAATTACCGCCGCTGTCGATGAGCAGTCGACCAAGGAGCGCTTTGGCTGCGTGCATTGATAACGTTGGTTCAGGCGTGAACGCGTCCAGTCGGAATACACCGCCGAGGCCGAGTGCCCAGACGTGCCGATCCGGCGCTTCCGCGAGCACCCCGGTGAAAGCCCCGACCGGTTGCTTGACCTTGCCGACTTCGTGAAACTGCGTGTCACCTCTGGCGCGCGCAACGACATTTTGAAGCGTGGCCACCCACAACGTGCCAGAGTGATCCAACAGCACATCAACAGCTGTCTCAATCACGTCGGACGCGATCTTCTGCGGCATCTGCCCGCGCAGCCGCACCAGGCCCCCGCTAGTCGCGACCAAGAGCGAGCCATCGCGGTCATAGGCAAAGCGATATACCGTTCCAAGCCGCAATTCGTCCAAGGCTTCATACCGGGTCACATGCCCGTTCCGAAGGAAGCAGACACCTCCAAGCCGAAAGCCGATCCACAAGCCGCCATCGGGCGCACCCATCAAGGCTGTGACATTGATCGATGGCAGCGGATCATCTGACTGCTCTGGATAGCTGATGAATTTCATGCCATCGAAGCGGGTGAGTCCTGTTTGAGATCCCAGCCAGAGCATGCCATCCGCGGTTTGAGCAAGAGCGTACAGATCAGTGGGCGCGCCTTCCAATCGGGTGAAAGCCCGGTGATTTAATTGCTGAAGGTTGGGGCTGAATTCCTGGGCACGAGCGCTGGCAAACACGAAAACCCCGGCCACCCATATGATCACGTGCTTCAAGCAATGCACCCCAACTGCTCCCCCTGGCCCAAAATCGCTGATCTCATTGGCTGAGATGACCACACCCGATAAGTCCAGGCCAGCATCCACGATACCCGACAGCCCGGCCCCCCCCCGCATGAGCCTAATGCATCTGACGCGCGGTGAGCTATTGTTCCTTAGTGTTGGTAATAGAGGTCGGTCTCGTCGGTGCCTCACGAGTCAATTGTGGTTTCAAGGAATTAGCCCTTACTGTCGTCCTAATCCTTCGGATTGATGCTCGTCGTCTCGACCTGGAAGCTCTGCCAT
>Ga0209773_10000692_pt1 | contig 11273 bp, 13 predicted proteins | sample BogFormECP14_OM1_FD_188244 | JGI IMG/M metagenome (GOLD analysis project Ga0209773, IMG submission 188244) | Bog forest soil microbial communities from Calvert Island, British Columbia, Canada - ECP14_OM1 (SPAdes) (version 2) | ecosystem: Environmental > Aquatic > Freshwater > Wetlands > Bog ... | reverse complement strand
TGCCGATGTCGCGCAAGCGGTTATGCAAATTGTGAATTCTCCTGCCGGCGCGTGCCCGGTCGAAGTGACGCTCGAACCGCAACTCGATCCGGAGCGTCCGCACTGAGTTCCGACGTTCACGCGCGTCGGCCGATTTCGTTCACCGCGCGATTCGTGATCGTACTGGCCGCGGGATTGGTTGCCGCGATCATTGTCGCACCGATCGTCGCTGTCGCCGTGACGGCGGCGGGCTGGCGCTATCCGTTTCCGCGAATCTTCGATCGAACCGTGATGGCAACGCTGTTAATCGCCATGCTGTTTGCCGCGCGCGACTTGAACCTCGCCACGCTGATGAGCCGTGGCTTCAAACATCCCCTGGCGCTCAGCGTGGCGCGCGCCATTCGCGGTTTCCTGGTGGCGATGTGCGCGATCGCGATTCTGTTCGCGCTCGCGCTGGCAGTGGGCGGTGCGGGTGTCGGCGACCATACAGCGGCGGCAGCGCTGATACCGAAATACCTTCTCTCTGCAATAGCGATCGCGCTCATTGAAGAAGCATTCTTCCGAGCGTTCCTGCTCGGCGGCATGAAGGAAGACTTCGGGAACCGCGTCGCGTTGATTGCAAGCGCCGCGATCTATGCGCTCGCTCATCTCGTGCGTTCTCCCGCTCGCTACTATGTAAGCAGCTATGAGCCCGCGGCTGGATTGTTCAACCTCGCGCACAGCGTCGACCAATTCAAAGACCCAGCTATCGCGCTTCCGACGCTGATAGGTCTATTCCTGCTCGGCCTTGTGCTAGGCGAAGCCTATCTCCTGACTGGCAGTGTGTATTTCTCGATGGGGCTGCATTGCGGCTTCGTCCTTGGCTCCAAGCTATGGCCAAAGGTAATCCTGAACCGCGCTGCACTTTCATGGTGGATAGCAGGCGGCGGCGCAATCCCGTTGATAGGGGGCGCCGCCGCATGGGTGATAGCTATCGTGATACTCGCGACACTAGGTCCGACAACTGGAGCGGTAGTCGAACCTGGTTAGCCTGTTGGTCTAGTCTTTAGGAACAGAAGAGTCCACCTGCAATTCGTTGGTAACCATTCGCACGCCGCTCGTGTCTCTGGCGATTGCTTCGGCGCGTGAGATCACTCGCGGATTTTGCATCCATCCCTGCAGCGTCACGACGCCTGCGACTGTGGTGACGTGAACCTGACCGGACCTCAAGTCCTTGGCAGCAGCCAGGTTTGTCTTCACCGCCGTGGTGATGGTCGTATCGTCTATGGCGGTAACGCTACCTTGATACGCGTTTTTCACCGCGTCGGTTGTATTATGGCCTGCCTGATCCATCGAAGTGCTTGCGGGGACGCCCGAGTTGGCGGTCGCTTCTTGTGCAAAGGCCGGGAGTGCCAGTCCTATTCCCAGGACTAGCGCCGGTGCGATAGCCAATATCTTATTCTTGCTGCTCATTACCTTGGTTTCCTCATTAGTCCTCAGTAAGTTTAAGTCTTGGGGCGATTGCGTTGCGGTCCTGGGTCAAACCACGCCGAGCAGCCAAAGCACGAGAACAATTACAAGAATGCCGCCTAGCGAAATAGGAAGGTACATATCGACTCCTCAGGCCTTGCTGGTCAGACTTATGATGGTCTAGCGGAACGCGGTCAAAGGCGAGTGGAACAACCGCCGTTAGGGCTGGATCAAATCAGACTCGACACCTATGTCGATCCCGACCCATCGAGTCTTACATAGCTGCCAACGCGAAAGCTATCAAAGGTCTCCTACGGTTAGTCCTGTGGAGAACTAAACAAGTGGGTTCAAGCGGCTGAGTTGTTTTCGGGCCGTAACAGACTTAGGCGTACAGCGACGGGGTGCCTCTTACTGGCCTCGTGCGGAAGCGGCGATGGGTCCAGAGCCACTGTTCGGGATATTTTCGGACCATCTCTTCGATCGCCTTCTGATAGCGCGCCGTGTTCACCAGCGTGTCGGCCTCGCGATCGCCGGTGCGCTGCTGCGGGATCTCTTCGAAGATCTCGATCACGTGACTGACGCCGTCGGGCTGGCGCACGATAAACACCGGCACCACCGGCGCTCCCGCCATCATCGCGAGGCGATCGAAGCCGCTCGGCGTCGCGGCCAGCTGGCCGAAAAACGGCACCCAGATTGCCTCCGAGCGCTTGGCGTTCTGATCGAGCGGGATGCCGATGATCTCGCCGCGCTTGAGCGACCGCAGCATTTCGCGCGCCGCCGTATGCTTACGAATTATCTGGACGCCCGCCCGCTCGCGGATGAACGTCACCAGCGAATCGCCCGCGAGGAAGCGCTGCGTGTGATGCACCAATCCGATCTGAAATCCGTGCAGGGCGTGGCCCGCCGGCAACAACTCGAAGCCGCCGAAGTGCGCGGTCAGAATGAGCGCACCCTTGCCTGGATACTTCGGCGTCAGATTGTTCCAGACATCGAGCCGATTGTACGTGACGCGACGCCCCAGGCGCCGGTAGAAGAATCCACCCAGCCGCACGTACTCGGCGCCGGTGCGGCCAAGATTGATGTACGACGCGCGCAGGATGCGCCGGCGCTCCGCGTCGCTCTTGTCGGGAAACGCAATCTCGAGATTGCGCATTCCGATTCGCGTGTGACGCCCGTCCAGGTGAAAGAAGATCAACCCGCAAGCGACGCCGAGTTTGTAGAGAATGAAATCCGGCAAAAGGCTGAGCAGGTGCAGCGCCGCGACCAAGAGCCAGAAAATCAGCCGATCCTTGAGCTCCAGTTTGAGCCGCGTGCTCTTGGGGACTCCGAGCGAGAGCGGGAAATCAGATTTTTCCGGCGCGCCGGTAGTCGAACCGGCCGGAGCGGCGCCGCGCCTCAACATATCGCCATTCAAATCCGCTTTCGCTTGCGCTGATTCGCGCGGATCGAGCTGATGGCTTGCTGACGAAGATGCGGATGACACTCTACAATACCGACCGCTCGCGTTTGGGGCCCTTGGGTATCACGACCAGGCCCGAATCGGTGACGAAAAATCGCTGCCGGTCGCGCTCGAGATCGTAGCCTATCTCCTCGCCCTCCGGAATGAAGACGTTCTTGTCGACTATTGCGCGGCGCACTTTCGCATGGCGCCCGATTGTCGCGTAGTCCATGATGACCGAATCCTCGACCAGGCTGTACGAATGCACGAACACCGAACGTCCCAGCACGGAATTTCGAACCGCACCGCCCGACACGATACAGCCCTCGCCGATCACCGAATGCAGCGCCAGCCCGCGCCGTCCGTTCTCGTCGAACACGAATTTCGCCGGCGGCTGGTCGTAGTACGCCGTGCGCAGCGGCCAGTACGCATTGTACAGATTCAATTGCGGCCGCGCGTCACGCAGGTCCATGTTGGCCTCGTAGTACGCATCGAGCGTCCCCACGTCGCGCCAGTAGCTGAGATTAACCTCCGAGTCGCCGCGGATCCGGTTGGTCATGAAGTTGTACGCGTAGACGGGCACGCGGTTGATCAATGCCGGAATAAGGTCGCGTCCGAAATCGTGATTGCTGTCTTCGCGAATCGAATCCTCGATCAACGCCTCGCGCAGCACCTCGGGACTGAACAGGTAGTTGCCCATCGAGGCGAGCGAGCGTCCCGGCGCGCCCGGCATCTGTGGCGGATTCTCGGGCTTCTCGACGAAATTTGAAACTCGCAGCCCCGAATCGACCTGCACTATGCCGAACTGATTCGCCTCGTCGACCGAGACCGGCAGCGTCGCCACCGTGACCGCCGCCTTGCGATCCATGTGAAACTCGATCATCTGCTGGATGTCCATGCGGTAGATATGGTCCGCGCCGAAGACCGCGACCAGGTCGGGCTTGGTGTCGTCGATGAGATTGAGATTCTGAAAAATCGCATCCGCCGTTCCCTGGTACCACAGCTCGCCCATCCGCATCTGCGCCGGCACCGGGATGACAAAATGATCGGGCAGCATTCCGCCGAACTGCCATCCATCCTTGAGGTGCTCGATCAGCGATTGCGAGCGCCATTGTACCAGCACATAGATCGCATAGATGCCCGAGTTGACGAGGTTCGAGAGCACGAAGTCGATGATGCGATACTTGCCGCCGAACGGCACGGCCGGTTTGGCGCGATCCCGGGTCAGCGGATGCAGCCGAGTCCCCTGCCCTCCCGCCATCACTAGCGCCAGCGTTCTCATTTGAAAAAAAGGACTCGAATCGTCATTGCGCGCTCATTTTGGGCAGATCAGCCCGCCAAGTATAGGGGTCTCGCGATATCACCGAAAGCCCGTTCGTCGGGCGCCGAAAATGTAGCGCATCTGGTGCGTGCGATCGCTGAAATGTGGCATCTAGCGCAGGAATTTCCGGGTGATGAGAAGAGTCAGTCATAGCGAGGGAGGCCGCCGGTGCCGAATTTGGCTTGATTTTACTCGATTTTGCACCTTGCCGCCAATTGTCCCCGAAGGCACGTCATTTGCTTGAAACTTATTTGAAGTTCTTACGTCTAAAATGGCTGAGAAGTGGTTATTTTAATTTTGATGCAAACCTCTCGCGACCGAGCGCGATAGAGCAGGAGAGTTGAAAATGCAAACAGCGGTCAGACATGAATCATCCAGAACGACCAGCAACCCGGGAGTAGTTTACCGCACGGTGTGTCAGAATCCCGGCTGCGGGTTTAAGTTCGACCTCAGAATCACGCCGGAAAATGCCAGCCTGCTCAGCGGTTCGATGGCATGCCCGCACTGCCGGCGGCATGGTGGACAATTGAAATCGCAGGGTCGCATTGGAGACAAGCTCTTCGCTGCCAAGCTGTTGTTCCGCGCGACCGGCGTTGGCCCGACGCGTAGCGACGACGACGAAGCGGGAGCCGATTCGCGCTATTAAACGCCGTGGAGATCGTCTAGAATTGCCAGTCCGTCACTAGATCCGTTTTCCGATCATTACGTCGCGCGCCGTCCGGGAAACCGGACGGCGCGCGGCGTTTTCCCACAACCATATTCAGCGCGAAAGACGATCAGCCGCCGGCGACCGGCACTGCGGCGACGCCTTGCAGAGTGCGGATGCTCGGCCGCTCCATCATCCGCTTTATCCAGGCGTCGATGTTGTTGCGGTTGTTGCCGAGCACGTCGATCCCAATCTCGTTCAGCACCAGCATCCGCGGCGCAAAACCGATGTCAGCCACCGAAAACTCGCCGGCCAGAAAATTGTTGCCCTGCAATTCGTGATTCAGGTAATCGAGCACGCGCTCGACCGACTGATGGAGCCGCTGCACGCGGCTCGGATCGCGGTCGCCCTCGGGCTTGGACATTTCGGCGATTAGCTGGCCGACCGGCGGCGTGAACGAGGTGTCGGCGAAATCCTCGAACAGCCGCGCCCGCGAGCGCAGCGCACTGGAACCGATCGGCGGCAGCAGCGGCGGCTCGGGATACTCGTCCTCGAGGTACTCGTTGATAATCGTCGAATCGTAAATCGTCGTGTCGTCATCGACCAGCACCGGCACCCGCGCGAACGGGTTGAGCCGCACGAATTCGGGCTTGCGATTTTCGTGTTGCGCCAAATCGACCTGGACCAGGTCGTAGGTCAGGGCCTTCTCGGCCAGCACGATTCGCACCTTCTGGCCGAAGGGGCAGGACAGGTAGTCGTAGAGTTTGATCATATCGGGCAAGTCCTCATTCGGCTTGCGCCGCGACGGTAATCTTCAAGCTGGCCTCAACCTCGGAATCGAGCTTGACCGGCACCGTGAAATCTCCGAGCTGCTTGATGGGCTCGGGCAGGTGAATTTTGCGCCGCTCGATATCGAGACCGTTCTCGCGCAGCGCGCGCTCGAGATCGATATTGGTGACCGATCCGAACAGCTTGCCCTCTTCGCCGGCGCGCGCATGCAGCGTCAGCGCGAGCGCCTCTATTTTGGCCTTGACCGACAGCGCGTCCGTGCGCTTGATCTCGCGCCGGCGCGCGGCCGTGCGCTTCTGATGCTCGAAGGCGCGGATATTTTTCTGATCCGCTTCGACCGCGAGCTTGCGCGGCAACAGGTAGTTGCGCGCGTAGCCGGCGCGAACCTTGACCACGTCGCCGGTTCTTCCCAGGTTGGGAAGATCCTCGTTGAGTATGACTTGCACGTTCATCGTCTTGAATTGCCTCTTTCCGTTCCCCGCGCTTAGAAGAAATCCCCCAGGTTGTTCGCTTCCGGGCTGGGGGGCTTGAGCCGCCGGAAGTCGATCCACATATCGAAGATGCCCGCGACGCTCACGAGCGCAGCCACTACCGGTTGCGCGAACACCACAAAATAAATGATGCCGCGCACGATCGACGGCACCGCGAGCGACTGAAAATAGAATCCGATAATCGCCAGTCCCTGGCAAAAATAAATCGCCGCGATACAGATGAAGCCGTTCAGCGCGATATCGCTTATCGCCGACACCGGTATGAAAATGCCGAACCCGCTCGCCAGCAACAGCCACACCAGCCATTCCGACGCCGACCATCGCGAAAAGTCGCCAAACAGGCTGTAGGTCAGGCGCTGCGGCCCGGCCCATCGCCAGAACACGCGCAGGTTGAGCAGCATCGTGCTCGCCGCGACCAGCAGCGCAAACGCCGGCGACAGCCGCATCGTCAGCGATATGACGCTCGCCTGCGTGTCGGCCGGAATCGTCTGCTGCATCCCGAGCATCTTGTAGAAGTCCTGACCGCGCGCCATTCCCTGGGCAAGCGTGTCGTGCACCGTCTTGATCAGCGCGTCGGGACCGCCGAGCATCACCAGTGCCGTCACCACCGAAGCGGCGACCATCACGCCGGAGCCGATCGCGGTGATCATCTCAAAGGAGCAGCGCCGCTCGAGCATGTAGCAGGTGATCGCCGTCGCCATGCCGAAGCATACGAAGTAGGCGACGCCGCCGAGTGGTCCCCACAGCAGTCCGACGAACGCCGTGGCGAGCAGCACGGCGATGGTCGCACGCAGATTGGGACTCGGCCGCCCGACTGCGTAGAGGATGACCGGCGCCGGCGCGAGCATTAGCAGGATGCCGCCGATCAGCGGTATCGCGCCGCCGGCAAGGAAGAACGCGCCCGACAACGCGGCCGCGCGAATCATCCCTATAACAGCCCTGCGGGTCACTCGATTAACTAAACGCCCAGCGTCGAGAAAGGCAGCAGCGCGAGCACGCGCGCGCGCTTGATTGCTACGGCCAGTTGGCGCTGATGCTTGGCGCAGTTGCCGGAGGTGCGGCTCGGTACAATCTTGCCGCCCTCGGTGATGAAACTGCCGAGCGTGCGCACGTCTTTGTAATCGACCTTGAGGGTCTTGTCCGCGCAGAAGCGGCAGACCTTGCGCCGCCCGCCCGGACGTCCGCGACGCATCCCGCCGCCGCGACCCTCGCCACCGCGGCCCTCGCCACGATCGTCGCCGCCGCCAGGACGCGGTCCGCCGTAGCGTCCGCCGCCGCCTTCACGCGGCCGGTCGCCGCCTCGTTCCGATCTTTCCTCGTCAGCCATTTAGATTTCCTAAAAAATATTCCTTGACGAAAAGTTTATGTTTGATCCTTCCGTTCCAATTCCACCGACGTGGCGACGACTTCGAACGCAGTCTCCGTTCTCGCCATCTTCAAGCCGGCTTTCAACGCTCTCATTCTGCCGACGACCTTGACCTCCCGCCCTCGCTCCAGGAGCCGTTTTGCTCCCGTTGCCGATTCGCCCGTCATCACGACCCCGAGTACGAGTTCCTCGCCGGGCGCGCCGCAGTCGACCGTGAAGCGGAGGACGGGCGTGCCTGCGGGCGAGACGCGGATTTCGGGCTGGCCGAGCAGCCGGCCTTCGAGCTCAATCCGGTTCCCTGTCACCTTCGGGCCCGCCGATTTCTTCGGCCGCCGCTTCCATTATTTCTTCGGGCGCATCTGGCGCTTCTTCGGCCTCGGATGCCCGCTCCTCGCGCGACGCCATCAGGGCGGCCGCACGCGCTTCCTGCGCCGCCTTGGCCTCTGCGATACGGCGGTTGCGCGCTTCGAGTTCCTCGCGCGCCTTGGCGACGTCGGCATTATCGTCGACCAGCACCGACAGGTAGCGCAGGACGGTATCGGAGATGCGCAAATTGCGCTCGACCTCGTTCATCACGGGGCCGGGCGAAACGTAATCGAGGCGCACGTAGAAGCCGCGGCGCTCGCCCTTAATCTTGTAGGCGAGCTCGCGCGATCCCCACTCCTCGGTTTCGATCATCTCGCCGGCGCCGGCCGCGATGATCCCCTCGTAGCGTTTGATGGCTTCCTTGATTTGGGGTTCGCCCGAATCAGGGCGGAGAATAAAAATGGTTTCGTAGCGCCGCACGCGCTTGTTAAGTCCTCCTTACGGATTTGAGCCCCATGTTGGAGCAAGGAGCAATCCCACACAGTACCATCGTGGGTATGCTGCCTCAAGGCTGAAAAGCAGTTATTTGAAGCCTGCAAATGGCGGCGGTCTTGCCATTGGCGGACGGTTTGTTATGAGAAGATGCGCCTCGTCGAATTCAGGAGGATTGATCCCTTGGCCAAAAAGAAAATGAAGAAAGCGGCGCCGAAGTCGCGCAAAGCCGCGCCGACAGGCAAGCAGGTCGCATCGAAGAAGCTCGCAGCGAAGAGCGTCAAGGTCAAAGCGGCGCCGAAGAAGAAGTCAGGCAAGCCGATCGGGCGTCAGGTTGCCGAGATGGTGTCGGCGGCCACTCGGGCAGCGGTCGACATAGAGACCGCGGCCGGGCGGATGCAACGAGCGGCGGTGCGCAAGGTAAGTGAAGTTGCGACCAAGGCGGGCAGAGCGGTGAAAGACGCCGTCGCGCCGGCTGTCAGGATTCCCAGTTACAGCGAATTGCCGGTGCGGGCCGGCGCGCCGGCGGGCGCCGCATGGGGCGTATTCGGCGACGACGACGAAGTCGGCACCATCAACCTGCTGACGCCGGAGCGCGTGGTCGATGCGGCGGCGTCGATCCGCACGGGCAAAGTATTCGCGTTGAATCTCTCGATCAACATTCCCGACCCGCCAATCTTCACGCGCGAAAAGCATAAACACACCGTCAAGATTTTCCCGACCGCGGACTTTGTGCTCGACGACTATCTCGACAATTTCTATCCGCAGGCGTCCTCGCAATGGGACGCGCTCGCGCACGTCAAGCATCCGATTCACGGCGCATACAACGGCATCCCCGACAGCGAGATTACCGGTCGCGGCGGGATGCGGCTTGGGATCGACAACCTGGCGCGGCGCGGAATCGCGGGGCGCGGCGTGCTGGCCGACGTGGCGCGCTACTACGATCGCGCGGGCAAGTCGATCGATTTCAGCAAGGCCCAGTCGATTCCGCTCGACGACGTGCAGGCTACGCTCGAGGACGCGGGCGTCGATTTACAGACCGGCGACATCCTGCTGATTCGCATCGGATGGACGAAGTTCTACCTGTCCGCCAGCCAGCATGTGAAGGAGGAATTGGCGAAGGAGACCGTGGTGCCGGGAATCGAAGGCAGCGAGCAAACGGCGCGATGGCTGTGGGACAATCATCTGGCGGCGGTCGCGTCGGATTCGCCGGCGCTCGAAGCGTTGCCGAAAGCGGCGGGCAACGAGATGGAGTTTCTGCACTTCCACATGCTCGCATTCTTCGGCATGCCGATTGGCGAAATGTGGAATCTCGAAGCCTTGGCAGAAGATTGCGCCAATGATGGGCGCTACGACTTTTTTCTGACGTCAGCGCCGCTGAATATTCCGGGTGGCATAGGCTCGCCGCCGAACGCGCTCGCAATCAAGTAGTTGCGTTCTGAGGAGAGACAGAACCTTAAGCCGCGCGCGAAAACGTGCGCGCTAAACAAAGACAGCGCCCTGCGCGATTCAGGATTCCGCCTCTTTGTGTCATTCAGAGCGGAGTCCGCGGAGCGAAGAATCCCGATCTTTGCGTCTTGAGTGCTGCGCCGTAAAAACACTCGCGGGATTCTTCGCCGCAGCGGCTCTGAATGACACAAAGAAAATGCCAAAGAAAAGATCCGGGATTCTTCGCTTCGCTCTAGAATGACACAAAGAAAAGCAATGACGAATCAACCAACACGAGCCAGCACTTCCTGTGTCATTTTCGCCGAGCCCGAGTCCTAGTGTCATTCAGACCGGAATTCTTCTTTGTGTCATTCTAGAGCGAAGCGAAGAATCCCGGTCCTTGTCTGCCTTCCACCCCTCCGGGAGGTTTCCTGGATCTGAAGACTACACCCACGCCGGTGCGCACATGGCCGATCCCGTACGCTCCTTCTCCAAGTCTCTCTGTCTAATCTAACAGGGATAGGAGACAGATGACTTAGTGCGTGTTGCGGAGTTGATCGTCGATTGCGGATTCGAGGGCCTCGGCTGGCTGGGCGCCTCTTAGCTGGCGGCTGCCGACGATTGTGTCGGGGACGCTCTGCGAGTTGCCGACGAACAGGCACGGAGTTCCACTCACGCCCGATTTCATACCCTTCTTCTGATCGGCGAGGACCGCGCTCTCGTACTTACGGTCTTCGAGGCATGAGTCGAAACTCGGGAGGTCGAGGCCGAGATTCCTGGCGGTGGTCTCGAGTCCATCGGTCGATAAGTTCGCGCCGTTATGCTGGAGCACATCGTGATAGGGCCAGAACTGGCCTTGCTCGTCGGCACATCGCGCCGCCATCGCAGCGTCCATCGAGTGGTTGTGCATCGGAAAGTCCATGTATATCAGCCGCACCTGGCCGTCGTATTTGGTGAGCACCTGGCGAAGCGCCGCTTCCTGCTGCCGGCAATATGGACATTGGTAGTCGGAGTATTCGACGATCGTCACCGGCGCGTCGTCGCTGCCGAGCTGCCGATAAGCGGAAGCTGCCGACGTGCTTTGGGAGCTCGAGTCAGGCATGGGTTTTGACGAATTGTCACCCGACGAAGGTACTTGAACCCAATCGTCCTGGGCTTGTGCTATGCCGGCGGCAGCGGCGCAGGTCAGGACTGCGGCGCTCAGGATCGCGGCAGCGACCGACTTAGTTGTGTTTCGCGGCAAGCTTCCCCCACTTCCCAGCGACCAGCTTACGATTGCAGCTGGAACCAAGCTACAGGGATCAGCAAGAGAAGGAGAGAGAGCTACGGCTCCGAGTCGATGATGTCCTGTATGAATTCCTGCATTGGCTGCACGGTGACCAATATGCAGATGCATCCGCTGCGCGGATAACTCAGACAGACGCGGTAGCCTTTGTATTGGTAATAGTGATGCTCGCCGCCGCCATAGCCGGAAGGTTCGTCCGGTTGCCGCAACTCGCCCCGGGGCGGCACCTGTAAGCCGTGCGACTTCATGTAGGTACACAAGATCGTTCCCGTGTCGCCGCGAT
>Ga0209773_10000691_pt1 | contig 11275 bp, 11 predicted proteins | sample BogFormECP14_OM1_FD_188244 | JGI IMG/M metagenome (GOLD analysis project Ga0209773, IMG submission 188244) | Bog forest soil microbial communities from Calvert Island, British Columbia, Canada - ECP14_OM1 (SPAdes) (version 2) | ecosystem: Environmental > Aquatic > Freshwater > Wetlands > Bog ... | reverse complement strand
CTTGTAGTGGTCTTCGATCGCCGCGGCGACTTCGCGGTCTTCGCCTTGCGCCGCCGCGTAATAGCGCCCCATCACTCCCTGCAGCTCGGGAAATTCGCCGACCATTTCGGTCACGAGATCGGCCTTGGCGAGGTCAGCCGCCCGCTCCGCCTTCGCGGGATCGGCGCCGACGATCGGCGCCAGCTCTTTCGCCAGTGCGACGATGCGATCGACGCGCTCGCCTTGCGTTCCGAGCTTTTCGTGGAAGACGATGTTCAGCGCGCGGAGCTTGGCCAGGCGCTGGTCGAGCGGTTTTTTGGCCTTGTCCTTGTAATCGGGCAAGTCCGCAAGATCGGTGCGCCAGAAATGGCGCGCGTCCGAGAGCCTTGCGCGCGCCACGCGGCCATTGCCGGCGGCAATCGCCGCCCCGCCGTCGATCGCCTCGATATTGGCGACAAGAATAAACTGATTGGCGAGCTTGCCGCCGTCATCGCGCAGCACAAAGCACTTCTGGTTGGCGCGGATCGTCGCACGGATCGCCTCCGGCGGAATTTCGAGAAAGGCCTCGTCGAACTCGCCCATTAGTACGACCGGCCATTCGACAAGGCCCGCGACTTCGTCCGCCAGAGCGTCGTCCTCCACGAGTTCAAGGCCTTGGGCGAAGGCGAGGCTGCGCGCGTCGGCGAGGATGATTTCCTTGCGGCGGCCGGCGTCGAGCACGACCTTGGCCTTGGCGAGATGGTCGGCGTAATCCTCAAAGCGGCGGACCTTGATCGGCTGGGGCGCGAGAAAGCGGTGGCCGTAGGTGGTGTCGCCCGACCTTATTCCGTCGACCGCGAAAGAGACAATCTCCGGGGTCTCGTGATGGCTGGCGAAAGTACAAAGGATCGCATGCAACGGGCGGACCCAACGCAAGGCGTCGGTCCGAGCCGAGGCCGCGCCCCAGCGCATCGATTTCGGCCAAGGAAAGCCGGCGACGATTGCCGGCAGGATTTCCGCAAGCACATCCTTGGTCGCCCGACCCGCTCGCTCGATTACCGCGACATAGAACTCCCCCTTCTTGGCGTCCTTTTCGATCGTCGCGTCCTCGATCCGGCTGAGGCCCGCGCTCCTTAGGAAACCTTGGATGGCCGTCTCGGGCGCGCCGACGCGCGGGCCCTTGCGCTCCTCGCGCGTCGCCTTCTGCTCAGCGGGCAGGCCGACGACGTGGAGGGCGAGACGCCGCGGCCCGGCATAGCTCTTGGCGCCCTCATAGAGGAACCCGCGATCGACCAGCGCATCGGTGACCAGACGGCGCAAATCCTCCGCCCCCTGGCGCTGCATCCGCGCCGGGATTTCTTCGCTGAACAATTCGAGAAGCAGGTCCGGCATGGCGTGGCGGCAAGAAATTGAAGGCCGTGCTTAGTCGAGCCGGCGGTCAATGTCACGCCGAGGGCAGGGCGGCGCTCGGTTCTCTTGGCGTGTACGCGAAGGGCGCTCAGGCGCCGCCGGCCTGCGTCCGGAGCCAGGCCGCGCCGCAGGCTTTGGCAAGTTCGCGCACGCGCAAGATGTAGCTCTGGCGTTCGGTAACCGAGATGACGCCGCGCGCATCCAGGAGATTGAAGGCGTGGCTCGCCTTGATGCACTGATCATAGGCCGGAAGGGCCATCAGATGGCGCTCTCCGCGCCCACCTTTCTCGAGGAGCGCACGGCATTCGTTCTCCGCGTCCTTGAAATGACGGAAGAGGAGGTCGGTGTCGGCATATTCGAAATTGTGCCGCGAATATTCCTGTTCGGCCTGTTTGAAGACATCGCCATAGGTGATGCGCTCGGCGCCGTCGCGACCGTTGAAGTTCAAGTCATAGACGCTTTCGACGCCCTGCACATACATGGCGAGGCGTTCGAGGCCGTAAGTTAACTCGCCCGAGACCGGCGCGCATTCGAATCCGGCGACCTGCTGAAAGTAGGTGAATTGCGAGACTTCCATCCCGTCGCACCAGCATTCCCAGCCAAGGCCCCAGGCCCCGAGCGTCGGACTTTCCCAATCGTCCTCGACGAAGCGGATGTCGTGCAGGCGCGAGTCGACGCCGATCGTGCGAAGCGAATCAAGATAGAGGGCCTGAAGATCGTCTGGCGAAGGCTTCAGGATCACTTGGAATTGATAATAGTGCTGCAGACGGTTCGGATTCTCGCCGTAGCGGCCGTCCTTGGGGCGCCGCGAGGGCTGCACATAGGCCGCCTTCCAGGGCTTGGGGCCGAGCGAGCGAAGGGTCGTGGCGGGATGGAACGTGCCAGCGCCGACCTCCATGTCATAGGGCTGCAGGATGACGCAGCCCCGCTGCGCCCAAAAGCCTTGCAGGGCGAGGATCAACCCTTGAAACGATCGGGTCGGATCGAGCGAGGGATCTGGGGCCGGCGAGTCGTTGGACATCGGAGCTGGAAAAAGAGCGCGGGGCGCGCGGAACCTAGAGAGACGATGCGAGCGGGTCAACGCGAGGATCGAGTTTGTCCCGGTGAAAGAGCGGCGAGAAGACGCGCGCCTTCCGGCGGCGCCGGGTCTCGTACATCAGGGCCTAGCCGCCGCGTGGCGATCGGCGACGCGTCAGACCTGCTCATCGCCCCGCGCCCGCCTCAAAGCGTCTTCGAGCCGCATCGTCGCCGAACCGGGCTTGAGCGGCCTTTGCTGGCTTTCATGGGGCGCCCAGCCCGAAAGCCAAATGAGGTCGAAGGTCGCGCGTAAACGCCCGTCCGCGTCGGCGAAGCGCTGGGCGTAAATGCCGCCGGCGCGGAAAAGGACGTCTCGCCGCAAGAAGCGCCGGCTGCGCGCAATCAAGGCGTTGGTCGCCCCCATGCTTCTGAGGTCTCGCGCCAGGGCGAAAATGTCGGGATAGCGCACGACGACCCGGTCGAGATCGACGACCGGCAGGGCGAAGCCGGCGCGCTGCAACAGTCCGCCGAGCGCGCGCACGTCGGCGAAGGGCGCGACGCGCGGCGACGCGCCGGCAAGAATCTCGGCTTCGGCGGCGGTCAGGCTTTGACGCAGTTCCTGGAGCGTGTCGCCGCCGGCAAGGCAGGCGAGGAACAGGCCGTCAGGCTTGAGGGCGCTGCGTATTTGGAGCAGCAGGCCCGGCAGATCATTGACGATTTGAAGAGCAAGCAGAGAGACGATCAAATCGCAGCTCTGCGGCTTCAACGCCAGTCGTTCGGGCTCGCTCACGAAGCCGGCGAAAGGACCCAGCCCAAGGCTGGCTGCGATGGGGGCTGCGCGGGCGACAAAGCCGTGGCGCGGCGCTGTGGTCAGCGCCAGCGCGCCATGCGGGGCAGGGGACAGGAGATCGACTGCGACCGGGAATTCACGCCTGACCAGGGCCAGCCGATCCTCGAGTTCGCCCGCCGCCCGTCGGAGCAGGAAATCGGCGCGCGCGCCCCCCCGCCATGCCCGCGCCAGCCTGAGCCGGGCAAGCGAAGCGTCGAAAATCTGATGGCCCGGGGGCTGCGCGGACAACGGCCTCGTCTTCTCCTCAAGCGATGGGACGGGAGCTTGCTGCCCGTCGTTATCGCTTCGCCCGTCCCTCGCGTAAAGCTTCGCCGCGCGCTAGCTTTCCGCCGTGCAACCAACGGTGAAGACAGAAGAAGGCGTTGCTCCCGACGCTTGGCGGCCTCGCGGCTTCAGCGCCGCGATCGCGGCGTTGGGGCGCGCCGCGCTCGATCTCATCTATCCGCCAACCTGCCTCGCCTGCCGGACCGCCACCGCGGAGGCTGAAGCGCTCTGCGCGCGTTGCTGGCGCGAGATGCGATTCATCGAACGCCCGTTCTGCGAAAGGCTCGGGACCCCTTTCGAGCAAGATCTCGGAGCGGGCCTGATTTCGCCGCAAGCGGCGGCCGATCCGCCGGTCTTCGGCCGCGCCCGCGCAGCGGCGCGCTTCGAAGACGGGCCGGCGCGAAGCCTTGTCCATCGATTGAAATATTCCGACCGCGACGAATTGGCGAGGCCCCTCGGGCGTTGGATGGCCAGAGCCGGCGCCGATATTCTGTCCGACGCCGATGTTTTGGCGCCCGTTCCGTTGCATCCCATTCGCCTCTGGCTGCGGCGGTTCAATCAGGCGGCGGCCCTGGCGGAGGCTGTCGGACGCCAGGGCGGGCTGCGGTGCGACCCATTTCTCTTGGCCAGGGTTAAAGCGACCCGCGCCCAGGTCGGACTGAGCCGGGCCCAACGCGCCGAAAATGTCCAGGGCGCCTTCCGAGTTCCCGAAGAGGCCGAAGCGCGGGTCAGGGGCGCGCACATCGTGCTTGTCGATGATGTCCTAACTTCGGGGGCGACCGCCAATTCGGCGGCGCGGGTCTTGCTTCGCGCTGGCGCCAAAGCGGTCGACGTGCTGGTCTTCGCGAGGGTTGTGACAGGAGCGTGACGCTCTATATGAGGCGTTAGGCCATTTTGTGCTACGAAATGGCCTGAGCCCATTTTCGCCGCGTTCTAAAGCATGCCTCGCATCACTATCTACACCAAAGCCGCCTGCCCGTTCTGCGTCGCCGCCAAGGCGCTGCTGACGACGAAGAATGCGCCGTTCACCGAAATCAGGGTGGATGGCGATCCGGCGGCCCAGTCGGCGATGGCGGCGCGCGCGGGAGGCCGACGGACCGTTCCTCAAATCTTCCTCGGCGAGCGCCATCTCGGCGATTGCGAAGACATCCATGCCTTGGATTCGATCGGCGAACTCGACCCACTATTGGCCGTCGACTGATGATCAAATATTCACTCACCTGCGAGGGCGAGCATTCCTTCGAGAGCTGGTTTTCCGACAGCGATTCGTTCGAGCGTCAGGCCGGGCAGGGGCTTGTCGCCTGTCCGATCTGCAATTCGGCGCGCGTTCGCAAGGCGCTGATGGCGCCGGCGGTGATCGGCGCCAAAAAGGCCGAGGGCCAGCCTAAGACGACCGGCGAACCGGCGCCCGCCAATGTTGCGCTGATCGACGATCGCCATCGCCGGCTGCGAGAGATGGCCGCTCAGCTCAGGCAGGAAATTTTCGCCAAGACAGACGATGTCGGTCGGCGTTTTCCCGAAGAGGCGCGCGCAATTCATGCCGGCGACGCGCCGTTCCGGTCGATTCGCGGGCAGGCGACGACCGCAGAGGCGCGGTCCCTGATCGACGAGGGCGTCGGCGTCTTGCCGGTTCCTCCTGCGCCCGAAGACCTCAACTAGCAAGGTTTTCGGCTACTTGTCCGGCTGAACCGAGAATTCGGACGCTTCGACGACGGTCGTGCCGATCATCGTCGAGACGGAGGCGCGGAAGGGCACCAAGACGCGCGCCGATTCAATCGGCGCAAGCCAGACCTCCATTTCACGATTTTCGACCATGAATTTGATGGCGGGGCGAGCCGGATCGTGGCCGGCGACGGGGATATAGCGGGCGGAGCAGACCACGACCGGGCCACTATAGCCTTTGGCCGACACCTGACGCTCGCCGACATAAGCAAGCTGGATATTGAAGCGCGTGTAGCCGTCGAAAATGGGAACGCTGCGGTTGCAGGCCGCCGGGCCGATGAGGGGTTCGCGGGCCGCGATGGGCGTGAAGATCGCGCCCAACGGGTCGACGATTCCGCGCTTATCCTCGGCGCGAAGCGGGATGCGTCCGGGCTTGTCGACGATGGGCGGCGAGATATCGACGCCGATCACGTCGCCGTCGGCAAGGGCCATGCGTACGGTTCGCGTCATTTTCGAATTGGCCGCTGTGGTCGCGAAGGTCGAGGACAGGACTTTTCCCAGCGCGATCTGGCCGGAGCCCGAGGCGGCGCCACGCGCGCTGGCGAGCAGGCTCGCCAGGCCGACGATCTTCGCGTTTCCCTCGACATGGTAGGCGGTCGGGGAAATCTTTCCCGAAATGTCGAGCCTGCCTATAGGCAGGCCGATCAAGGAGACGCTGTAACTGGCGCGCCACGTGTCGGCGCGCGCTCCCCCGCCGGCGCATAAGAGCGCCGCCAAGAGCCCTGCGCCGATTCGCTTCGACAAACGACCGGGAAAAGCTGGCGGTTGAACGCACATCAGGCGAAATCTTCGAAATCGAGCCGATTCGGTTCTAGCATCCCTCGCCGGCAATTCCGACCGTAAAATGGCGAATCGACCGCAAGCGCGCCGCTCGGCGAAATCTTTGCCGATTGGCGATGTCAAGACTTGCGGCGACCACGCGCGTCGCCCTAACATCCCTTTTATGGTCGAGACCCTCGTCACAATCCGGACCGCGCGCCACGGCGACGAAATCAAGATCGCCGACGTGCACGACGCCGCCTGGCGGGACGCCTATCGCGGCATTATTCCGGGGCGCGAGCTTGAACGGATGATCGCCCGCCGCGGACCGGCGTGGTGGCGCAATGCAATCGCGCGCGGCTCGCGCTTGCTGGTGCTCGATTTTGATGATCGCATCGCCGGCTATGCGAGCTACGGCCGCAATCGTGTGCCGGCCCTGGCTTATGGCGGCGAGATTTTTGAACTCTACCTGGCCCCGGAGTTTCAGGGCGTCGGATTCGGCCGACGAATGTTCGAGGCCGCGCAGAAAGACCTCGCCGACCACGGCTATCGATCCTTCTTGATTTGGGCGCTGGCCGAGAATGTGCGGGCGCTCGGCTTCTATGGGCGCCTAGGCGGGCGCATCGTCCGGCGCGCGCCTGAGAAATTCGGCGAAGAGACGCGCGAGCGCGTGGCCTTCGGCTTCGATTGATCGGTTGAGCCCGTCTCGTTCGACGGCGCACTGCCCACGCACGGTTCGCCGGCGCCGGTGAGGGAGGGGGCATGAACTTCGAGGCGATTCCGATCGGCAAGAATCCGCCGCAGGAAGTCAATGTCGTGATCGAGGTGCCGATCGGCGGCGAGCCGATCAAATATGAGATGGATAAGAAGATCGGCGCATTGGTCGTCGATCGCTTTCTCTACACTTCGATGCGGTATCCCGGCAATTACGGCTTCATTCCGCACACCTTGTCCGAGGACGGTGACCCTTGCGACGTGATCATCGCCAACACACGCGCGATCATTCCCGGCGCCATCATCAGCTGCAAGGTCGTCGGCGTGTTGTTGATGGAGGACGAAGCGGGAGGCGACGAAAAAATTCTCGCCGTGCCCGCCCAGAAACTCACGCAGCGCTATGCCCGCGTTAACACCTATGTCGATTTGCCCGAAATCACATTGAAGCAAATCGAGCACTTCTTTGCCCACTACAAGGATCTCGAGCCGGGCAAATGGGTCAAGATCATCCGCTGGGGCGGCGCGGAGGAGGCGCAGAAGCTCGTGTCAGCGGCGATCGAGCGCGCCAAAACGAAGGGCGCGCGTTGATCGCGCCGTCCGATCTTAGGGGCCGCGGGATGCTTCGCTCCTTTGTCGACCGCCGCATCGACGCGATGATGGAGCTATGCGAGCGTTGCGCATTCAAGTTGCCGCCTTTCGCCTTGTGGGACGGCGCGAAGTTTCGCGCCGACCGGGAGGCGAGCCGGCGTATCGCCGAGCGAGGACTGGGCTGGAACATCGTGGAATTTGCGCCCGGCGGGTTCGCCCGCGAGGGTTTGGGCTTGTTCACGTTGAGGATGGGAGATTGGCGCGCCTTGTCGAAGGGCGTGGGAAGGCTCTATTCCGAAAAGGCGCTGATGGCCGAAGACGGGCAGCGCACGCCCCACCACTATCACGTGGTGAAGACGGAGGACATCGTGAACCGCGGCGGGGCGCGCTTCGTGGTTGAACTGTTCAAGGTCGATCGCGCCGGCAAGCGGCTTGCCGAGCCCGTTCGCGCGCTCAAGGACGCAACGATGATCGAGGTTGCAGCCGGCGGGCGCGTGCGGCTGGAGCCTGGCGAAAGTCTTGTTTTGGAGCCCTACGTGGCTCACGCCTTTTGGGCCGAGGGCGGCGCAACGCTGGCCGGCGAGGTTTCGCTGGTCAATGATGACGCGACGGACAACTATTTTTTGCCGCCGCCGGCGCCGGCGCCGCCGATCGAAGAGGACGCGCCGATGCGCCACGTCACCGTGCGCGATCATGAGAGGTTGCTCGGCGCTTAAATTTCGCTTGCCGTCTATTCTCTGGGCGCGGCGGCGAGCGAGCGCCGCGCTAGGGCTGCCTTGCCAACCACTCCATCCGATCGAGAAATTGTACGATCATCGCCTCGGCGCGAACGCCGATCGCGACATCGGCGCCGGGCTTCCGTTTCCAGACGCCGCGCCAGTCGGCGACGGTCATGCCCGCGGTCAGTGCGCCGGCCGTCTCGACATCGACGGCGACCCGCTGCGTCTCGATCAGCGAAGGGTCGAGCGCGGCGGCGAGCGCCAGCGGATCGTGCATGGTGAAAAAGCGCCGCCCTTCTCGTTTCTCGATGAACTCGAAATAGTGGCGCGTCGCATCTTCGAGGAAACGCATCAGCGCCGAGGCGCGCGGCGCCTCGCCGATCCGACCCGCCAGTCCGCTCAAATGTTCGGGAAGCAGTTGAACCTTGCGCGTGACGTCGAGCCCGACAGCGACGAGCGGAGCGGCGCCGTCCTCGCCGAAGGCGCGAAAGACGATCCGCGCCGCCTCCGGATCGCGCCAGATGTTGAATTCGGCGGCCGGCGTCGTGTTGCCGCCCTCCTTGAACGCCCCGCCCATGAGAACCAGGCGCTTCACCCATGTGGTCAGCGCCGGCTCGCGGATGATCGCCACGGCGATGTTGGTGAGCGGACCGGTCGCGACGAGGACAAGTTCGCCGGCGTAAGATTGGGCGATCGCGAGGATTTGATCGACCGCGTGGCGAGCGTCGCCTAACGGCGACGGGTCGGGAAGATTCGCGTAACCGAGCCCCGCAACGCCGTGAACGGCGCTCGCGTCTTCGCCCTCGCGCAATATCGGCCGCGCACAACCTCGCCAAACCGGAATGTCGGCGCGTCCGACTAGGTTAAGGACAGCCCGCGTGTTGCGCGTGGCGCGCGCGAGATCGACATTGCCGGCGACCGTCGTGACACCGAGAATATTCGCCTGCGGCGACGCGCAGGCATGAAGCAGCGCGAGCGCGTCGTCGATGCCGGTGTCGACATCGATCAACAGTGGGATTTTGTCAGCGGCCATCGAGGACCTCGTTGCTAAGGGGGAGACGAGAGCGATCTGCCTGAAATAAGCCTCGCCGGCTGGGCGTCGCAAATATCCCCGCCTCGGATTTCGAGCGATGATTTTGGCGGCGGGCCGAAACGATCCGTTGAGGGCGCCCATCCGGCGCACGAAGCTTGCCTTTGTTGCGCATCGTGACGCGAGTGCCGAAGGTAATCACGCTTTTCGGCCGATGGCGCTTGAGGGAGCGCTCGGGTTTCTTTAGGGAAGTCGGCGTTATGAGCCTCGATGCCTCCTTTCGCTTCTCGGTCGCCCCGATGATGGATTGGACCGACCGGCATTGTCGGTTCTTCCATCGCATCCTGACCCGGCGGGCGCGCCTTTATACCGAGATGGTCACCGCCGACGCCGTGGTCTTTGGGCCGCGCGAGCGGCTGATCGGCTTTGATCCCTTCGAACATCCCCTCGCCTTGCAGCTCGGCGGCGCCGATCCGGTGCGCCTGGCTCAAGCCGCGGCGATCGGCGCCGAATTCGGCTACGCGGAAATCAACCTGAATTGCGGCTGCCCTTCCGAGAGGGTGCAGAGCGGGCGATTCGGCGCCTGCCTGATGCGGGAGCCGGTCCTGGTGGGCGAAGGCGTCGCCGCGATGAAGGCTGCGACTCGCATTCCCATCACGGTCAAATGTCGCATCGGCGTCGACGATCAGGAGCCGCGCGACGCCTTGTTCGCTTTTGTCGAGGCCGTGAAGGCGGCCGGGGCCGACGCGGTGGTCGTTCATGCCCGCAAGGCCTGGCTGGCCGGCCTCAGCCCTAAGGAGAACCGCGACGTTCCGCCGCTCGACTATGTCCTCGTCAAAGAACTCAAACGCGCCCATCCCGATCTGACGATAGCGGTCAACGGCGGCGTCAATGATCTCAGCGTCGCGGCAGAGCTTTTGCGCCATGTGGATGGCGTGATGATCGGCCGGGCCGCCTATCAGGCCCCGGAACTGCTGCTTCGCGTCGATCCGATCCTCTTTGGCGAGCCGGCGCCGGTCGCCGACGCCTTCGAGGCGATCGAGGTCTACGCCCCTTATGTGGAGCGTCAATTGGCCGCGGGCGCGCGACTTCATGACATGACGAGGCATTTGCTGGGACTTTTCGCGGGCAGGAGAGGCGCGCGCGCCTATCGTCAAACGCTGGCGAGGCTCGCGCCCAAGCGCGGAGCCGGCCTCGACGTCCTGACCGCGGCGGTCGCTGAGGTGGCCCGCGGCCCGGCGATCGTCCCAGCGCCGGCGGAGCTCATGAGCTCGCAGGCGGCGCCCGCCGCTCGCCTACCGGAGAGGGCGAGGGGAAACGCCTGATAACGGCGAATTGGCGCAAGTCTCGGACACGAACGCCCGCTCGCTCTGCGCTTCCCCGGCAAGGGGAGACCTCAGCGCTCCCCCAAAGGTCCGCCGAGGCAAGGGGGACTGTCTGGATTAAGGCGCGCCGCCCGCGGCCCCCTCCCCACGCGAAACGGGAAGGGGCGCCCGGGAAGAAAGACTGACCGTGCCGCCGCCTCATAATCGCGACAATCGCCGGCAAAGAAGCCTCGGCGACGGGCGCCATTCTCCTGTCGCGCTGCAGCGAATTTTGGTTTATCAGGCGGCCGCAGGCTGCGGCGCAGGCGGCCGTGATTCTTCTCCCTTAGGAGGCGCTTGGTGCTTCGACGTCAATTCCTTGCGGGAACTGCGGGTCTTTTGGCCGGCGCTCTGACGCCGCGCTTGGCCTTGGCCGATGTGCCGACGCCGTTCAGCTTCGAACTCGCGCCGCCAATGAACAGCCGCGAGGAGTTCATTAAATGGGGCGTCGGTCAGCGCGGCGAAGACCCCAAATTTCTCGGCGAGCGCTTCGACCGCTTCGGCGCCCTGGTCCGCAACGAGGACCTCTGGGACGAGCGCAACAAACGCGCCTACCTGCTCACGCCGCGCGAGGAATTCGTGCTCAAGCAGAATCTCGGCCGCGCCTATGAGCACGCCTTCCTCGATATCGGTTTCGGCGTGACGATTTCCGGTCCGCATATCGTCGGGCGCATGACCAGCACCATCGACGTGAAGCGGGGCGAGAAGGTTCTCGAAATCGGCACCGGCTCGGGATACCAGTCCGCCTATCTCTCCCATCTCACCTACAACGTTTATACGATCGAGATCATCAAGCCGCTCGCCGAACGCACCAGGTCGATCTACGACGCGTTGATCGATCGCGGCTACAATGAGTTCAAGTTCATCTCCTCCAAGAACG
>Ga0209773_10000690_pt1 | contig 11279 bp, 5 predicted proteins | sample BogFormECP14_OM1_FD_188244 | JGI IMG/M metagenome (GOLD analysis project Ga0209773, IMG submission 188244) | Bog forest soil microbial communities from Calvert Island, British Columbia, Canada - ECP14_OM1 (SPAdes) (version 2) | ecosystem: Environmental > Aquatic > Freshwater > Wetlands > Bog ... | reverse complement strand
TGGAATCTGTGTTGCTGTCTACTTTCGGGGACTGGTGGTCAATTGAGCTTGTCTCTTGACAATGAGCCGAACTGTGTGTAGCGTTGCATGATGTGCATTGCTTGCTGTCTGTGTAGCGTTCCTCAGTATTTTGGGACAGATGTTTCGTTTCATGAACCTTACCTGCTTGAGATGCCATTTGCTTTGGTGTTTCAGGGGGATCGGTATTTTGGTAGTGGTTAGGGGTGTAGTTCATCGAGTTTTTAAGGTTTCTGTGCCGGGCCATGTGCTTTGGCATGGATACTGCTTTGGAATGTAATGCGGGGTTGACGGTGATGTGTTCCGTGATGCACGGCGCATGTCGTGATTGACAGCTCCTGTCCGATCGTCATGCTGTATCTTTGTGACCGTTGTCCAAATGTGGCTCTAAACGGGGGTTTAGTATTTTTGTTCGGGGGAGGGAGACTAGATAATTAGAAATAAGAGTGATCACACTCAATTTTCAAAAACATTTGTCAGCCTTTCCCTTGTGGTTTTGTAATATGAAAAACTCCTTAGTTGGAAGAAGTCATTTTATCTCACCAAGAACTAAATAAAACCGAACCCTCAAGTCCACTCAAAAGAAAAACGGAAACACAAAAACACAATTATTTATATGATAAGACGGGAAAACGTAAAATATACAAAGAAAAATCAAGAGCGATTATCTTCCGTTAACACACGCTCAATCGCCACCAACTCATCCTGAATATTATGAAGGAGACGGAGCGCGTGTTGGACGCGCTCGACGAGGTCTCGTCGAGGAACGAAGGACAAAAGAAGATCTATAAAAATAAAGATCTTTAGTCTGCGAAGGAAGAAAGTAAAACAAAGACTTACCGGGGAGTGTATGAAAAGAAGTATCGGATGTCGGAATATCCCAAGAAGAATTGGGAGGACCATCGAGAATTTGGTGGAGACATTGCTGACAAGCGAAAGGGGCGTTGGGCTCTGGTTTCCGAGAACAGGGAAGCTCGGAGGAACAAGAAGGAGGAAAAATATGATCTATAATTCAGGTTAATAAACGTCTTTGAAAAATAACTTTAAAAAGACTAAAATATTACCAGAGTTGGTCACTGAAGAGGTGTTGGTAGCAGAAGTTGAAGACATTGTTGTATATTGAAGAGAAAGAAAAGGATAGAGCGAGTTCTCGAATCGCACGAATTTTATATGTCAAAAAGAAGAGATCACGGGAATTACCGAAATCCGGTTTGGAATCGAAACTCAAAGATTTTAATTAAAAAGCTTGGGGAATAGATCAAAAACAAGAGAATAAGGATTCACGCGAGATGACACTTTCATTGTTAACAAATAGTTTAATCGAACTATTATGGTGACTACACGAAATAAGGTCTTAGGCTTAATTGTCATCGGACTTCTTCTTTTCTGCATGTTCGTTGTAAAGAGACATGAGGGCCTCTACGGTAAAAAGAGAAACGCGAAGGTGTTGGCAGGCAGATATGATGTGGTGACGAAGAACCTTTCCATAAATATCAGAGCTGGAAGGATTGTCCTCTTCAAGTTCTTGCATCACGGCGTTGTTAATGATATTACGAGATCTTTTGATGGCTTCGGGATCGGGATCCTGAGAGGCACTGATCACGACGTCTGTCAAAAGTCAAAGTTTAAACATGTAATGATGATGTCATAACACTGTCATACCTCGATCAAGAACCGAAATAAAGGGTACGCTTTTAGCAATAGGGACCGTTTTGGTCTGCTGTTTGCCAAGGGTAGCAACTGCTTTCTGGTAGGATTGGGAAGTGGTATCTAAACCAGGGACGAGAGAATACGGGAGACATACGACAGGAGCAGACTCGGGGAACGATCCTACAGGTACATTAGTAATAATGGGGCTGGGATCGACATCCATGAGCGAACTTGCACCATTGTCGATAGGGACCTTTTGAGAATATTCTTAAGAGAGTCTAAATGATAGAAGTTTAAGGAGGAGAAATACCGGCTCTCCGTTGGGGATGCCAAAAGCAAGGGGTTCGTTTGGAATGGGCGGAGTGTCTTCTACACAAGGAGCCAAAGATTCCGATTTAGACGGGACAGTTTCGTCATCGGAATTTTCTATGGTTTCTTTGGAAAGACGGGAACGTTTAACCTGAAATAAAGGAAATCAATTTGAGAAGAATTACGGGGTAAAATTTAAAAGTGCACCGAATTCTTGGTTTTCTTGACCTTCTCGGGACGCGACCCAGTAGGGACATCAGCGGCGTCTGCAATGGCGATGCGAAAGGCTCTGTGAAACTTTCGAACAGGAAATAAAGGATAGCTACTTCTCTTGCTGGAAGAAGCAATGACCTCCTTAGCACGTGCGTCTAAACCGGCGAGAATAAGTGCTGTAGTTGGGCTTTTAAAATCCTTATATTCTTTGTAAAATTTGTCGACGGCACTGTGGACGGCTGGGGCTAATTCCAAAAATAAAGGATGGCCATTGAAGGCTGGATACTGAGCAAAGCTGACCTGATTTAATTATCAGGGAAGTAGTCGATAAAAATAGCGAAAAATGACGTACAGCCGCATTAGTCAATTCGTTAACGGCTATACGAAGGGGACTAGAAACAGTTCCAGTAGAAGGGATAGTTCGAATCGCGTTGAAAGTTTGTAAAGAGATCCTAACGGTCTCAGCGAGCTTTTTAAAAGCGGCTTCACCTTGAGCGGATTGATTGATAAAATTGGACGACATTGGTGAAGTCTGCTAAGATGAGAACGCCTCTATTTATGTGCAAAGCCCAACAGGCCGAACATGTAATTCGAATTGCGAACTCAGAAATACAGAATAGAAAGGAGCAAGGTTGTAATAGGAGGTGGACTCGTAAAATGTAGACGAGTGGGGTATGACCCAAAAACGAGTCAAAGTGCGGTTATCAGATTAGAGTGTCCACAAATCTAGGAAGCGATTGAGTGACTGAGGACAGTCAGTATTTCTGTTCGGGGGAGATGATACGCCAGTTCTGTGTATAGACACGGATATGCAGAATTTTGGTGATTTATCCTTCATTTAAATAACAGAAATCATGTTCGCATCATAATAAATCGTAGAGAATTGTACGCGTACCCGCGTGTGTCAATTAAAGTCAACGAACGTGTTTATTAAATTATGGTGGACTTTAAGCATGGTCTAACTAGGCCTGTTTACTATTCTATCTAAAGAAACCTAGGACTTTACTCTAATTACCGTGTTAAGTCTATTGGGTGGCACGCGACGACGACAACCATAGGGTCACCGACGGAAATAATAGTTGACACTTCGAAATGACATACTAGCCTTTGTCCGAGAGGTTACCGGGGCGAGAGGCTCACTACGAGTCCGAGTAGCGGAATTGAGAACAGCGGAAGATGTTCGGCATCACCGGCATGCGGATCAAACTTACGATCAAAGTTCAGAATGAGCGGCTACTCGCTCATTCTGCACGAAACATGGCAACAACTGTGCGAAGCCACCGGATCGGTGTCGGAATACCTCATGGACATTAATATATATAGTAATATGAAAGAAACCGGTAGAAATATTTAATTTATCACATGTACGACGAGGAGATATATAAGGGGTCTTGTAGTTGTAAAATATCATCGATTTTCTGGTTCTTTCTTACCCCCACTTCGCTCACAGCTTTGGGTGGTGTAATAGTTTGAATTAAGAGGTCGATCGACAAGCTTATTACTAGTCTTTTGAAGTTATTCAAAGACGAACATAGCGCGTCACCGTGTTTGTAGTTGTTTGGTCGTTTTGGACATATCAGGATTTTGAGAAGTGAAAGAGATTGCGAAGAGTTTTGAGTTTAACAAGTACTAAAAACTTGTAGACGTATTAAGTTACGCAAAGTTCATTGGGTTTATTTTGGAAAAGCTTAACAGACGCTGAGTTTGTAGACGTATTAAGTTACGCAACGTTGTTTATTGGGTTTATTTTGGAAAAGCTTAACAGACGCTGAGTTTGTAGACGTATTAAGTTACGCAAAGTAGATATATATATTTTGTGAATTTATTCTTGATATATTTCAAGTGGTTTCAGATTTATTCAATTGAAAGAACAAAGAGAACAAGTATTTATTCAACACAAGAAGTGGTTATACTATCTAGGAAACCCGAGACCCATTTTATTGTGCTTGTGTGTTGGTTGTGTGATCTTATCTATAAGATCTTATCATCTTTCACCGAGACCATCTTTTCATTTGGAGCCCACCGCGAGGGTCTTCGGTGTTGAATAAAGAACGTTCTGTAAAAGAACTTGGATTTGGTTGCTTGCCGTTCATCCAGTAACCTTAACACTTTGAAATTTGTCGTTTTAAAAATCACGGCAGACCGAAGAGTGAAACCAAGTTATATTCCGAGATTATCGAAGAATTCTCTGAAGGCAGGGAAAGAGCCAGGATTAGAGAGTAGTCGAAGCCGAGTGTCCGGATCAGCGGAGTTTGGTTGGAGAAACGAGAAATCAGGACGAGTTAGCGATTTGAGGCGAAGGATCGAAAACGTAGAGAAACAAATTGAAGAAGTAGGAATAGACGTTGAACCAGAAGAATTGGAGTCCCAGACCGACAGAAATTTACCAGCAATGGTTAAAGATAAATCCATGGTAATTCCGGGATCTCGTGATGCGCCGAAATTTCAATCAGCCAGGCCAAGAGAGCTGAGACGATTTATTAGGCAGCTCGAGGACCTGTGGAAGGATGCAGGGATTGAGAAAGACCAAGAAAAGAAAGAAAGCATAGGAAAATACGCAGATCAAGAAAGCGAGGAGGAGTGGAGTGCTCTTGAGACCTATAACAATGGGTACACTTGGGCCGAGTTTAAGAAGGAGTTGCTGGATAATTATCCAGAAGCATCGGCTGCAGAACGAGGTACACCGGCGAGAATTCGGCAGATCGTTAGAGACGCTGATAATATCGAACTCGGTGACGCTATTAGTCTGTATACGTATCGGAGAGCATTCTTAGCTGAAGCCAGTAAGCTGAAAAGGCCTCCGATGGTTATGTCGAACCGTGAACTTGTGGAACTTTTTATGGGGGGCCTGTCCATGTCAATGGGACAAGCTATCCTACAGCATTTAGGAGGTTCTGCAAAGACCAAAGCGTCAGAGAAGCCAGAAGCAACAGAAGGAGTTACGGATACAGTTGAGGCAAGAAGGCCGGAGGATCGCTACGACTTAGATGAGGTGTGTCGAGCGGCCGGCGAAGTGTCAGAAAACGCACAGGGGATGTTGTCGTATAAATGGGGGCCAACAGTCTCCGGTCAAGGGCAAAAGAAAGGGTCATCTCTGGTACAAAATACCTTTGGGGGGACTTCAGACTTAGCTAGTAGATTGGAAAGTATCGAGGGTAACCAGGCCCTAGAGAAAGATAAAGCAGATGCCCAAAACAAGCAACTGGGAGCTAGGTTGGAGTCGATTGAGGGTTTAATTAAGACCGTGTTATCAACCAACCAAGAAAAGCCTCCGGCTAGTTTTGTACAACACGTAGGGCAGGGTAGTAAAACAGAGAATCGGAATGAAGAGGCTCAGAAGACTTTCAAAAGTTTTTCAAATAGCTCTGAACTTACTTGTTTCGGTTGTGGTTCAGTCGATCATTTCCAGAATAACTGTGAACGCGTAAAGGCTTTATTTGCTAGAGGCGCCATAGTAAGGAATCGCGAAGGAAGAGTATGTCTACCGGATGGGTCAAAGGTACCTAATGTACCGTTTGGAGCCTGTTTAGTGGAAAGGGTAGAAAAATACTACGCGTCGAAAAGATTGACACAATCGTATTACGGTACTTTCGAAGACATGGAAGACAAGTTGGGAGGAAATTTACCTCGGGGGTCTACATATGTGAATCGAGAGGTAGATGAGCGAGAATTGAAATTGGCGAAGCTTGAAAAAGAGTTAGAGCTGAGAGAAAGGGAGAGTGTATTGCTCGCAAAGCAACTAAAACTCGAAAATAAGGCATCAGAAAAACCTGATGTTCGTTCATTTTTACTTGAACATTTCGATGAAGAGTTGGCTGCTTTACAGAGTAAACCGGGTTTTCTTTGAGTACAATGATGGCGGCTAGGCGTAAGCGTAAAACTGGTAAGCCGCCGGAGGAAAATAGAACCAGGAGTGAAGAGAATATAGTCAAGGAAAAGGAAAGAACTAGTCAGCCAGTAGTAGAAGGCGTTGAGAATGGAGGGAACGAGCAGAAGTCTTCAAGGGAGAAAGTGTCCGATTTCCCGTTTAGGGAAACTGTCGAGTTACCAAATTTAGAAAATACCGTAAAGAGTAATGCGGGCTTTCAAAATAAGGCACCTCTGCAAGCGGATGAACGAGCTAGGGATTTATTGATAGAATTACTTCAGAATCCTATTGGCTTGACGGCAGAAGATGTATTAAATATATCTGACCCTATGAGGATGGAACTCAAACGGATGTTGACAAAACGGCGAATTGAGAAGAAGTCTGTGACTTTTGCGAGCGAACCGAAGAAGATAGATGAACCATGGAGAGATGTTTCCAGCTCGACTGCCAGAAAATTTATAGACGAGCTACCTTTGGCTACGTGTGAAATTCTGGAGGAAGATAGGGAAGGAATGAGTAAGGGCGATATTGTGATTGGGGATCCAGTCTCTCAATATCTTGCGACGCTTAAACCTGGTGATAAACCAAAAATTGCGGTTGTCGCTAGAGAGTCACAGGGTTTAAGAGCTATATATCCGTTGATCAATGGAGTCGGAGAAGTTGAAAGTCTTTTGGACTCGGGTTCTCAGATTATTTCGATGGCGAGGACAGTGGCTCAAAAACTGGACGTCAGTTGGGACCCTGATATTACCATTGAGATGGAGAGCGCGAACCGATCCTTAGAAAGGACGCTTGGTTTAGCAAAGAACGTACCATTGGCATGTGGAAGCATTACAGTGTATCTACAGATACATATTATGTCTAATCCGGCCTACAAGGTATTATTAGGGCGACCATTTGACAGCATAACCGAAAGTTTGGTAAAGAATGAAAGGGACGGAAGTCAAACTTTGACGTTGACAGATCCGAACACTGGTGAAAGATGCGAGATGCATACGTACGAAAGAGGAAAGGTCCCTGAGATTTTGAAACGGGCCGTGAAGCCGGATTTTCGGCAAGCCTCGATGAAGCAATGTTAAACTGCGGAGAGGTGGCTCTAGTAGTTGAACGAGATGGCGAAGCAATTAAGTTTGTTAGCTACACTTTGCCAAGGAGAGGTGAGAACTTTGAAGAGGGGGAGTTAAGAAATGCGTTCCTTGCCCAAGGTATGGGAAATAAGTGTTTCGAGGACTCGGATAGGGAGATCTTGTCAGCATACTTGAATGCTAGCGTGTTAGGAAAGAAAAAGGACGATCAAGAGACTAGGAGTGTGTATAAATACAAGCCTGTCGCTTTGAAGACGAGGCCAGTGATTGGAGAGTTGCCTGGCGGTTTCAGAATTCGAAGGACGATAGAAGGTGATCCATTATTGGACATGCCGAAGTTATCAACGACGCCATCGGAATTTGAACCGACGGGAAGGTATACTCAAGAACGAAAAGAAAAGATTGATGGTCGGCACCAAGGAGATTTCCTGTGGAGCGAAGAAAGGAAATTAATGCATCACTTTATGATGTTACAGAATGGCGGTTTTGCATGGGAAGAACAAGAGCGTGGAAGATTTCGTGAAGATTTCTTTCCTCCTATTGATATACCTGTTGTACCTCACAAACCGTGGGTTTTGAAGAATATTCCGATACCACCTGGTCTGTACCCAGAGGTGTGTAGGATTATCAAGTCAAAAATGGATGCCGGAGTGTACGAACCATCAAACTCTTCCTATCGGTCACGTTGGTTTTGTGTATTGAAGAAGGATGGCAAGAGTTTGCGCTTAGTCCACAGCTTGGAGCCATTGAATGAGGTGACTATTGCTCACTCAGGGTTACCACCAGCAACGGAAACCTTAGCAGCGCAATTTGCAGGAAGAGCGTGTGGTGGAATGTTAGATTTGTATGTAGGCTATGACGAACGAACACTTTCTGAAAGTTCCAGGGACTTAACTACGTTTCAAACACCTTTTGGTGCACTACGGTTGGTTACTTTACCTATGGGATGGACCAATTCGGTACCTATCTTTCATGATGATGTTACTTTCATCTTACAGCCGGAGATACCGGATGTGACTATTCCATTTATAGATGACGTACCCATCAAGGGTCCTGTCTCTAAATATGTGGATGGTGATGGTATCTATGAAACTATTCCTGACAACTCAGGGATCAGACGTTTCGTATGGGAGCATTTCCAGAATCTTAATAGGGTAGTGCAGCGAATGAAATATTGTGGAGGAACATTTTCTGGGCCGAAAACTACCTTGTGTGCTGAGGAAATCACAGTCGTCGGGCACAGATGTACCTATGACGGCAGATTACCCGAAACGGATAGGGTCGGTGTCATCACGAGATGGACAGCTTGTCAGAATGTGTCGGAAGTTCGGATGTTCTTGGGAACAATTGGCGTCTGCAGGGTCTTTATTAAGGATTTTGCGCGACTAGCCGGTCCTTTGAATAATTTACTTCGGAAAAGTGTGGTTTTTGAGTGGAAGGAGGAACATGATACTGCGATGCAGAATCTGAAGGACGCCTTATTAGATGCAGTGCCTTTGGGCAATATTGATTATGAGTGTGACAACGCTGTAGTGCTGGCGGTAGACACTTCTTTCAAGGCCGTGGGTTACTATATATATCAGGAGGGTTCTTCGAAGAAAATCAAAAAGGTGTTCGTGAAGTTTGGGTCTATTACGTTGAACGATAGGGAGGCGTCATATTCGCAGCCTAAACGAGAACTGTTTGGCCTTAAACGGGCTCTTGAAGTAAACGAATATCTGTTGATTGGTTGCAGAAAGTTGATTATTGAGACGGACGCGAAGTATCTAAAGGGGATGTTGAATCATCCAGAAATGGGACCCAATGCTACAATAAATCGTTGGATTGAAAAGGTGTTAATGTTTCACTTTGAGATCAGACATGTGGCAGGAAAGACATTCGGACCTGATGGGCTTAGTAGAAGAGAAGGGCAGCCTGGGGATGAGAAATACCCAGAGGACGAAGATAGTGGAGAACATAATCCACCACCGACTGTGACTTTAACAGATGGAGTACCGGTTCCTTTGGACTATGAGGATTTCAAGAATGAAATCGATTCAAGGGGTGGTTACCTTCAGACATTGGCCTTGTCGGTGGAGTGTTTTCATCAGGAGTTAGATCGGACTAGGAGGAATCGTATTATTGAGGAATCAATGGTCAGGAATTGTATTGATCAGGCGGTTTCAGGGCATTGGGACGATGAAGTGATGAAGAGTCAATTATTGAATCAGTTTATTCTACCATCGACGAATGAGGAGGTGGGGATATATTCTGAAGATCATAGGACTAGAAGTGGGAAATTACAGGATGAACGACTACCGATGCTGAAAGATTGGTTGGCTGATCCTTTGAAGCGTCCAGAAATAGCAGATGACAGGTTGATGCGAAGTTTGATCCGATCGGCATCACACTTCTTTGTTACCAAAGAAGGAAGGATGTACAAAAAGGGATTGGACGGGGCGCATAAACTTGTAGTTGATAGAAAGGATCGAATGAGAATGCTCGCGAGTGCGCATGATAGTTTAGGACATAGGGGAGCGTATGCGACGAAAATGTTAATTGCAGAACGTTTCTGGTGGCCTGAATTTGAAGGAGATGTACATTGGTATTGTAAGACTTGCCAGTTGTGCCAACAACGACAGAAAACTCTGTTGAAAATACCTCCTATTGTGACATATACGCCATCTCTATTTGAAACTTTACATGCTGACACTATGAGTATGACACCGAAATCTAATGGATGCGGTCATATTGCTCATGGTAGGTGTGGGATGACTTCATGGGCGGAAGGTCGGCCGTTGAGGGAGGAAACTGCTCGATCAGTGGGAATATGGTTATTTGAGGATATAATATGTCGTTGGGGATGTATCCGAAATATTGTTACGGACAATGCGAGTGTGTATCGAGCTGCGGTGGCTTGGTTGGAGAAGAAGTATGGGATTAAAGGAATTAGAATATCTTCGTATAATTCCAAGGCAAATGGGAAGATAGAAAGACCCCATTGGGATCTTCGACAGATGCTCTGGAAAGCAACTGGCGGTAATCCAGCAAAATGGTTTTGGTTTTTCTTTCTGGTCTTATGGGCAGACAGAATTACGATACGGAAATATTTTGGTTGTTCCCCATTCTTTATGACTACGGGAGCGCATCCGATTTTACCTTTGGATATCCAGGAGGCGACGTGGTTAGTGGAATTTCCTGGGCGGGTTTTGTCAACGGCTGAATTGATTGGCTTTCGAGCTATGGCTTTGGCAAAACATCGGCAGCATGTGGAGGATATGCGTGTGCGTGTGGATGAAAGGAAGCGAGCTTGGTTACTTAAGTATGAGAAGGAGAACAAGCATACCATTAAAGACTTGAATTTCAAGCCGGGTGACTTAGTACTCGTGCGTAATACTGAGATCGAGTCTTCGCTTGATAAGAAGATGAAGCCGAGGTATATGGGACCTATGATTGTTGTTTCACGATCTAAAGGGGGCTCATATATAATTGCGGAAATGGACGGCTCTGTTTTCCAGAACAAAGTTGGAGCGTTCAGGGTAGTTCCTTATTTCGCGCGTCATAAAATTGAAATGCCCGAAAAACTATTGGATTTACTCGACGTGTCTAGGTCTGGTCTACGGAAGTTGGAGGATGAGGATGATGTCAAGGGAGTGCCTAGAGACTTTCTGTTTGACGGAGTTCGTCTTAGTGGTCTTGATGGCGAAAGTGACAATGATCCGATCAATGATGGACAGGAGGTGTCAGATCGTGATGATGGTGATCTACAGATGTCAAATCTATGAATACCATTGCTATATTTAGTCACACGATTTGGACGGCGATGTATTAAGTGTATGGAAGTACTATGGGGAGATTAACTATGTTGGGTGACGGGAGTCTCTTGGATTTCCTTCGTTGAATATAGTATCGGACTTGGCTAAGAGGTCAGCACGTATAGTGAGGAGAGCGTCGAGTAATTTTTGATCTCGAGCGGAGCGGTAGTAGATGTCGCCGATGAGCTTGGAGCACCGGGCCATTCCTTGCAATATATTGTGACGAGGGTTCTTGTCGACGAAGTCCAGAAATTCCTGTATCATAATAAGGGATGTTTGGTCACTAACGTCTAGCGGCGTGAGACCATAGTTCCATGGTGTATCTAAGGCGAGATATGGTCA
>Ga0209773_10000689_pt1 | contig 11284 bp, 7 predicted proteins | sample BogFormECP14_OM1_FD_188244 | JGI IMG/M metagenome (GOLD analysis project Ga0209773, IMG submission 188244) | Bog forest soil microbial communities from Calvert Island, British Columbia, Canada - ECP14_OM1 (SPAdes) (version 2) | ecosystem: Environmental > Aquatic > Freshwater > Wetlands > Bog ... | reverse complement strand
TGAAGTAGAGGACGGGTGAAAGGTGTTTTTCTAACACAGAGGACGCAGAGGGCACAGAGAAGAGTGGAGAAGACCAAAGAGAAAAAATCGTTTCGGTCTGGATTCGTGGCCATTGTTGGGAGGCCGAACGCTGGGAAGTCGACTCTGCTCAACCGGCTAGTTGGGCAGAAGGTGGCGATTGTCACTTCGAAGCCGCAGACGACGCGGAACCGGATTCAGGGGATTGTGACGCGGACTGAGGGGCAGATTGTTTTTATTGATACGCCTGGGTTGCATTCGGCGGACTCGGCGCTGGGGCGGCAGATGATGCATGAAGTTGCCGCGGCGCTCGAAGGCATCGATGTGCTTTTGCTTATGGTGGATGCCAGCCGGGCGTTGCCTCATGCGGACGATTTGCTACTGGAGAAGGCCAAGCGGTATCACGGTAAAACCATTCTGGCGCTTAACAAAGTGGACGGTTTGCCCAAGGCCAAGCTTTTGCCGCTGATTCAAGCGTTTCACAAGGTGTTTGAGTTTGCCGCTATCGTGCCTATTTCGGCTTTGAAGGGCGATGGTTGCGACGATTTGCTTGCAGAAATTATGACTTTGCTTCCCGAGGGCGAGCCGTACTTTCCGGAAGATCAGGTGACGGATCAGCCGGAGCGTTTTCTTGCGGCTGAAATCGTGCGGGAAAAAGCAATTAAGTCGATGTACCACGAGGTGCCATACGCTTTGGCCGTCAAGGTGGATAAGTATGAGGAGTTGCCGAAACTGCTGCGCATCGAAGCGACCATGAACGTGGAGCGAGATTCGCAGAAGAAGATTTTGATCGGGGCCAAGGGCGCGATGCTGAAGAAGATCGGGACAGAGGCGCGCAAGGAACTGGAGCAACTTTTTGATACGAAGGTTTATCTGGGATTGTTTGTGAAAGTTGTTCCCAACTGGCGGGAAAATCCGCAGCAGGTGCGCGAGTTGGATTGGCATGCGCAGCTGGAGGCGCTTGGGGAGCGGGATGAGCACGAGGAAGAGCCGGGATAGTTTGGGCGACCGCTACGAGGTCCGGCGCGAGATTTAGACTGACCTACCTACCTGGCCGACCTAAAGGTCGGCCACTACAACTCCATCGGAGCAGATTCTATTGTCCGCGCTAATCGGGCGCGGCGATGCCCAGGGATTTCATTTTGCGGTAGAGATGGCTGCGCTCGAGGCCGAGAGCGGAAGCGGTTTGCGTCATGTTCCAGCGATGCTCTTGCAATTTGCGCAGGATGAACTCGCGTTCGTAGGCGCTGCGCGCTTCGTGGAGTGTGGAATAGGGATGCTGGGGGCTTTCGGCTGCGCCGCGGAAGAGCTCGGGCGGAAGATGATGCGGCTCGATGCGGGCTTGCGGACAGACGATGACGAGGCGCTCGACGAGATTGCGGAGTTCGCGCACGTTCCCGGGCCAGGGATAGCGCACGAGAATTTCCATGGCGGTGTCGCTGAGTTCGCGTGTCTTTTTGCCGTAGGCTGCGCTGAACTCGCCAAGGAAATAGCGGGCGAGCGTCGGAATGTCCTGTTGACGCTCGCGAAGAGGGGGCACGAGGAAGGGAATCACGTTCAGGCGGTAGAAGAGATCCTGGCGGAACGCACCGCGGGTAATTTCGAGTTCGAGGTTTTTGTTTGTGGCGGCAATGACGCGGGCGTCCACGGTCATTGTCTGGTTGGAGCCGACCGGCTCGAAGCGCTGTTCTTCGAGGACGCGCAACACTTTTGACTGAGTGCGCAGGCTCATGTCGCCGATTTCATCCAGGAAGAGCGTGCCGCCGTCCGCTTTCTGAAATTTTCCTACCTTGTCTTCGCTTGCGCCGGTGAAGCTGCCTTTGATGTGGCCGAAAAGCTCGGACTCGATCAGCTCCTCGGGGATGGCGGCGCAATTGACTTCTACGAAAGGACCTTTGTTGCGAAGGCTGGCGGCGTGGAGCGCGTGGGCGACGAGCTCTTTGCCGGTGCCGCTTTCGCCGTAGATGAGGACGCGGCCGTTGGTGGGAGCGGTGACGGCGATCTGCTGACGGAGCGCTTTCATGGGCACGCTGTCGCCGATCACCTGGTAGCGGTGGCTGAGCTCGCTGCGGAGGAGCTGATTTTCTTCCTGGAGACGCCGCTGTTGGACAGCGTTGCGAACCAGAACGATGATTTTTTCGAGCGAGAGAGGCTTTTCTATGAAATCGAAGGCGCCTAATTTTGTGGCGCGCACCGCGGTCTCGATGGTGCCATGGCCAGAAATCATGATGACTGCCGGGGCACGCGGAAGAGCCTGAAGGCGGCTCAGGGCTTCCAGGCCGTCGATTCCCGGGAGCCAGACGTCGAGCAGAATTACTTGCAGATCGCCGGAGCCCGCGCGCTCGAGGGCTTCTTCGGCAGAGGCTACGGCTTGGACGTGGTAGCCCTCGTCCTCGAGGATGGAGGAGAGCGATTCGCGGATTCCGGCTTCGTCGTCAACGACAAGAACGTGAGGCTTGGGGGTCATCGAGAAACTTCCGAGCCGTTGTGGTCAGTGACGCCAGCCGGGACAAGTTCGGCAAAGGGAAGCTCGACGAGAAAGCGCGAGCCGACGGGCAGGTTGTCTTCGACGTGAATACTGCCGCCGTGTTCGGCGACAATGCGCGCGGCGATGGCGAGGCCCAGGCCGGTGCCGCGGTCTTTGGTCGAAAAGTGCGGCAGAAAGAGTTTGTCTTTGTCCTGCGGAGAGATGCCGTGACCGGTGTCGGAAACGCAGATTTGGATTGTTTCTGCGTCGGGGTGGGCGCTGGTAGAGATAAGAATTTCGCGGAAGGTGGAATTTTCCAGGGCTTCTGCGGCGTTATCAATCAGATTGACGACCACGCTGCGGAGAAGGCCCACGTCGGCGCGAACGGCCGGGAGATTATCGGCCAGAGTGGTTTTGACTGTGATGCCGTCGAGGCGGCCGGAAAATACTTCGAGCGCTTCGTGAACGATGGTATTGGCGTTCGTGGAGGTCAGTTTGGCGGTGGGGAAGCGCACGAATTGGGAGAACTCGTTGACGAGGGAGGCGAGCGTGGAGACTTCGCGTTCGATCAGGCGAGAACATTCCTGGACTAGCTTGGTCAGCTCGAGGTCGCGGGGAGAGGCGGATTCGGCAGAGTCGGCGGAGTGGCGGCGCTCCAGGAAGCGGGAGAGCCGCTGCGAAGAGAGTTGGATTGGTGTGAGCGGGTTCTTGATCTCGTGCGCGATGCGGCGAGCGACTTCTTGCCAGGCGGCGGATTTCTGGGCGCGCAGCATTTCGGTGAGGTCGTCGAAAACCAGGACGTAGCCAGAGTTTGCGCGGCGAGGGCCGAGGGAACTGGCGGTGACGGCAAGATGCATTACGCGGCCCGAAACGACTGTTTCAATTTCGCGGGAGACGACACCCATGCGCAGGGAGCGGCGTATGAGAAGTTGCAGGACGCGCGTCGCATCGTGGCCCAGAAGTTCGGCCAGGGATTGGGCGTTGCGGGCGTAGCTGCCGAACATGCGGGTAACGGCGGTATTAGCGCGGAGAATGGCGCCGCTGGCGTCGAGCGAGATAACGCCGGTGGGGATGTTTTCGAGAACGGTTTCCATGAGTTGGCGTCGGCGTTCGAGTTCCTGCACGGCTTGTTGCAGGTTTTTGGTGAACTGATCAATTTGCGAGCGGTTGTCGCGCAACTGCGTGGTCATGGCGTTGAAGGAACGCACGAGAACGCCGAGCTCGTCGTGAGCCTGCTCGGGGACCTGGTAATCGAAGTTTCCGGCGGAAACTTCGCGGGTGCCCTCGGCCAGGGCTTGAATGGGGATAGTGACTTGCTTGGAAAGAAACAGGGCGACCCACATTACGGAGAACAACAGGAGCACAGTGAAGAAGAGGAGAATCAGCAGCATCTGGCGCTTGAGGGCTCGCAGATTCTGTTTTTCCACGTAATATGCAGCGGTCTGCTTCTGGATTTCCATAATTCTGGAAAGGAAGCCAGGGCTAGTGCGGGAACCTGCTACGGCAAAGCCAATCGTTTGGCTACCCTGCAACATGGGAATCCGCGTTGCAAAATAATCCTTCCCGTCGGCCTGCCAAATTTCAACCCCGCTGGGAAGAACTCGCACAGGTGTTCCCAAGACCTCTGTTTTCGCGCAAATCGGGCCGCGGCGATCGTCAGGCTGACTGTCGCAAACCACTCCGCCTCGCGTCGGGGTCCCGGCTTTATCCAGGATCCAGATTGCGTCCGCGCCCATCGCGAATGCGTGCTGTAGCATTTCGTCCGTGGTGAGCGAGGCGTCCGATTGCGCCAGGATAGCCAACCTATGGAGGCGGGGAGCCTGTCCGCGGCCGAAATCGGACATGAGCGCTTGGGTTTGTTCGGAGGCGATTTCGAGGGGCAGCGGAAACCATCTCAGCAAGGTGCGGTTGATAAGCGAGTAGCTGACGATGAACATGAAAACGACGGGAAGCAAGGAAATCGCCATCGCTCCTACGACCATCTTGGTTTTGAAGCGCGCGCCGAGTTGCTCGCGGCCGCGTTCTGCCCACAAGCGGAGAATGGTGCGCCCGAGGATGAGGCCGAAGACCAGGAGGGCAGCCGTAAAGAAACACGAGACCGCGTAAAGCGGCATCAGCGTGGGCCAACTGCTCGGCTCAAATGGAACATCGAGTGAGCCAAAGGTGAAAACGGCGGCGAGCAGCAGCGTGAGCAGTATTCCGCCGATGACCAGGCTCCAGCGCTGTTTGGTGTCGAGACGACTCATGCCGTATCCACCGTCATTTCAAAAAGAAATTCGTCAACCAGCCTTGCGCCCGAGTTACGGGACCAGCAGGGAACAAAAGCCGAAGCCAGCCGTAGGCGCTAAGAACATTGTAATCGCGCCGCAATATAAGTAGGGGGCTAAGATTTGCGATTGCGCCGAAATAGCGGACATTTTTTGTCAGTGTTTTCGCACGACGAATAGATTGCCCCATATTTGGCTGAAAAAACATTACTCTCGCACGATAGCCACCGCGCGGAAGCAAGTCAAGAATCCTACCTGTCCCTCGTTCGAAAAACCTGTACTTTTGGGCAGGTATTAGCCATTTCAGAACTCTCTTCTATTTTCCGCACACCTTCGCCGCCTCCATTTGCTATGTTCACTCTGGGTGCAAACCGGCAGGGAGTGCTGCGGATGTCCGTCCGTTTGGGCGAGATACTAATAAAAGAAAGCCTGATCACTCAGGACCAGCTCCAGAAGGCGCTCGAATTTCAGCGCGCCAATGGGGGCAAGCTGGGAAGCTGCCTGACCAAGATGGGCTTCATCACCGATGACGATATCACCGGCGTGCTTTCCCGCCAGTACGGCGTACCCTCCATCAACCTGAAGTATTACGAAATCGATCCCAACGTCATCAAGCTCATCCCCCAAGACACGGCCTTGCGTTACCAGGTGATTCCGCTATCGCGCGTCGGCTCCGTCCTGACCATCGCGATGACCGACCCCACCAACGTATTCGCCATGGACGATATCAAGTTCATGACCGGATTCAACGTCGAGCCAGTCGTGGCTTCGGAGTCGGCCATCGGGGAAGCCATTTCGCGGTTTTACGGCGGCAACGAAGCCAATACCGAAGAACTGAGCAAGATGATGAAGGACCTGGTCGATGAGGACCAGGAACTTGAGCTGGCCGCCGAAGAAGCCGAGCTCGATACCGCGACTCTGGAAAAGGCCGCCGAAGAGGCGCCCATCATCAAGCTGGTCAACCTGATCCTCACCGACTCCGTGAAACGAGGCGCCAGCGATATTCACATTGAACCCTACGAGCTCGAAATGCGCGTGAGGTTCCGCGTTGACGGCCAACTGCAAACGGTGATGACCCCGCCGCTACGCCTGAAGGACGCCATAACCAGCCGCTTGAAGATCATGGCCAAGCTGGACATCGCCGAAAAGCGCCTGCCGCAGGACGGCCGCATCATGATCAAGTACAAGGCCGACGGCAAAAAGAAGGAACTCGACTTTCGTGTCTCGACCGTGCCAACGCTCTTCGGCGAAAAAATCGTGCTTCGGTTGCTGGACAAAGAAAACCTCCGCCTGGACATGACCAAGCTGGGTTTCGAGATGGAGTCGCTGAAGAAATTCGAGCGCAACATTTTGAAGCCTTACGGCATGGTGCTGGTCACCGGGCCGACCGGGTCAGGCAAAACCAACACGCTGTATTCTGCGGTCGCGCGTCTCAACACCGTGGATACCAACATCATGACCGCCGAGGACCCCGTCGAATTCCAGCTGGCGGGCATCAACCAGGTGCAGATGAAGGAGCAGATCGGCCTGAACTTCGCCGCCGCGCTACGCGCCTTCCTGCGGCAAGACCCCAACATCATCCTGGTCGGAGAAATTCGCGACTTTGAAACGGCCGAAATCGCGGTGAAAGCTGCACTCACAGGCCACTTGGTGCTCTCGACCTTACACACAAACGATGCGCCTTCCACCATCAGCCGCATGATGAACATGGGTATCGAACCCTTCCTGGTAGCCACCTCCGTCAATCTTATTTGCGCGCAGCGCCTAGTCCGCCGCGTCTGCACTAATTGCAAAGAGGAGTTGGAGTTGCCCGAGCAAGCCTTGATCGACGCAGGCTATACCCCTGACGAAGTGAAGACGACTAAAATCTACCACGGCAAGGGCTGCAACATTTGCAACAAGGGCGGCTACAAGGGCCGCACGGGTTTGTACGAAGTGATGGAAATCAACGACGAGCTGCGCGAATTAATTCTCGTCGGCGCGTCCGCTCTGGAATTAAAGAAGAAGGCGATCGAGCAGGGCATGATTACGCTGCGCCGCAGCGGTTTGATTAAAGTGGCTGCAGGACAGACGACGCTCGAAGAAGTCTTGCGCGAAACGGTTCTCTAGGGAAAGGGTGAAGCGATGGCCGGAATTACCCTGAGCGAATTGCTCAAGAAAATGATTGAGATGGGAGGCAGCGACCTCCACATCACGACGAATAGCGCGCCTCGAGTACGCGTTCACGGACGCCTCAGGGCTCTGGATATGCCGCCCCTGACGGCTGCCGATACGAAATCGCTGGCCTATAGCGTTTTGACCGACGCGCAGAAGCACCGCTTTGAAGAGAACCTCGAACTGGACTTTTCGTTCGGCTTAAAAAACCTGGCTCGTTTCCGCGGCAACGTGTTCAATCAGCGCGGCGCCGTAGCCGCTGTGTTCCGTACCATTCCCTGGGAAATCAAAAACTTCGACGCCCTGGGTTTGCCAACTGTCGTCAGAGGTCTTTGCGACAAGCCGCGTGGACTCGTGCTCGTGACCGGCCCGACGGGTTCCGGCAAATCGACCACTCTCGCCGCCATGCTCGACAAGATTAACGCCGAGCGCGAAGAGCACATGATCACCATCGAGGACCCCATCGAGTTTCTGCACAACCACAAGAAGTGCCTCGTGAACCAGCGCGAAGTCCACGCGGACACCCATTCGTTCGCGAATTCGCTCCGCGCCGCCCTCCGCGAAGACCCCGACGTGGTGCTCATCGGAGAAATGCGCGACCTCGAAACGATTGAATCGGCCCTCCGCATCGCCGAAACCGGCCACTTGACTTTTGCAACGCTGCACACCAATTCCGCCGCCTCCACGATCAACCGTATTATTGACGTTTTTCCCTCGCACCAGCAGCCGCAGATCCGCGCCCAGCTCTCGATGGTGATGGAGGGGATTCTTTGCCAGGCGCTTCTGCCGCGCGCCGACAATCGCGGCCGCGTGATGATTATGGAAGTTCTGATTCCCACGCCGGCCATCCGTAACCTGGTTCGCGAGGACAAGATTCACCAGATTTATTCGGCGATGCAGACCGGTACGGGGCAAACGGGCATGCAGACCTTTAACCAGGGCCTTGCCAACGCGTACATGTCAAAGCTCATCACGCTGGACCTGGCTCTTTCCCGGTCTTCCAACCCGGATGAGCTTCAGGACATGATTAATCGCGGAGTTTCGTCACCCGGTGGTGGTTCAGGGAATTCCAAGACCCCGGTGAGTACCAAGCGGTAACGATTTTCAGGGCCATGGGGCCCTGGGCCAATGGATTTTGTTTGAAGGATTGAGGAGGAAGCACCATGCCGGTCTTTACATATCGAGGAACGAATCGTTCCGGCGGAAACGTAAGCGGTGAAGTCACCGCGACGAGCAAAGCGGAGCTCCAGAACCTGCTCCGTCGCCAGCAGATTACGCCAACCAAGATGTCCGAGAAGGGCAAGGAATTCAACTTGCCGACTTTCGGCTCGGGTGTCAGCGCCAAGGAACTGGCCATCTTCACGCGGCAGTTCTCGGTGATGATTGACGCCGGCTTGCCGCTCGTGCAGTGTCTTGAAATTCTCGCCAGCCAGCAGGAAAACAAGACCTTTCAGAAGGTGCTGACGGGAACGAGGAGCGCAGTGGAAGGCGGCGCAACACTCTCTGCCGCCATGCGCCAGTACCCCAAAGTTTTCGACGCCCTGTACGTCAACATGGTGGAGGCTGGCGAGACGGGCGGTATTCTCGACACCATTCTCCAGCGCCTCTCTTCGTATATCGAAAAGAACGTCAAGCTCCAGCGTGCCGTCAAGTCTGCCATGGTCTACCCGGTCGGCGTGCTCTCGGTGGCAGGTGGCGTTATCATCCTGCTTTTGTGGAAGGTCGTCCCGATTTTCGCTACGTTGTTCGCAGGCCTTGGCGTGGATTTGCCTCTGCCGACGAAGATCGTCATCGGCTTGAGCAACATGATTGGCAGCATCTTTGGTTTCCTGGCCTTGCTCGCTTTTGGCGGCATCATCTTCGGCTTAAAAGTCTGGTACGGCACACCGCAGGGCCGCTTTGTACTAGACACGGTCATCTTGAAATTGCCCGTCCTCGGCATCCTTATGCGGAAAATCGCCGTGGCCCGCTTCACACGTACACTCGGAACGCTGATCGCCAGCGGCGTGCCCATTCTGGAAGGTCTGGACATTACCGCCAGGACGGCTGGAAACGCGGTCGTCGAAAGGGCCCTGCAGCAGGTGCGCAAGTCCCTCGAGGAAGGCAAATCGCTCACGGAACCGTTGAAAGACTCGGAAGTGTTCCCCGGCATGGTCACGCAGATGATCAGTGTCGGCGAACAGACCGGCGCGATGGACGCGATGTTGCAGAAGATCGCGGACTTTTACGAAGAAGAAGTGGACGCGGCCGTGAAAGACCTTCTCACCGCCTTGGAACCGATTATGATCGTCATTCTCGGCGTGGTCGTCGGCGGCGTGGTCATCTCCATGTACTTGCCGCTGTTCACCTTGATTGGCAAGCTGAGCTCCGCACACTAAACGGCCGCGGCCCGCGAACAGTATCCAATTGGCGGAAGGCGGCGAAGGAACACCCCGCCCTCCGCCAGTTCTGTCTAAACTAAAGACTGCCCGGGAAATACTGGGGTCAGGAACGCGGGCGATCGAATGGATCAAAGTTCAACAACGAGAGAGTGGCTGGGTTGGCTTACGCGTGTCCGCCTGCTCACGATTCTCTTAATATTTGGTGTCGGCCTCATATGGCCGCAGTTCCTGCCCGCCGCGAGTGGCAACCGCATATTCCTGCCGCTCCTGCTCCTATGGATTTTCCTGGCGCTTGTGTACATTGGCTTTGTTCGCTGGTTGCCCCAGGCCATCTGGCAAGGCGCACTCCAGGTTGCGAGCGACATTGTCATCGTTTCGGCTTTGGTTTACTCGACGGGGCTTCAGGAAAGCTCCTTTATCTCGCTCTATTTGCTGGTCATCATCGTGGCCAGCATTCTGTTTTCGCGTCGCGTGGCCTTCGCCACCGCCGGAGTCTGCCTGGCCATCCTCGGAGGCTTGGCTGCTTTGGCGTTTGCGGGCAGAATCCCGCCAACTTACCTGATTGAGCCCACGCCGGCGGGATTGCGCGCCTGGTTTTTCACCAATCTCTTCGGTTTCCTGGCGGTCGCCTACCTGGCCAGCCTGCTCGCACAGTCGCTTCGCAGCAAAGGCATCGAGCTCGAAGAAAAGCGCGAAGAGCTCCTCGAACTCCAGGATTTCACCGAAGACATCATCCATTCCATGCGTGGTGGTTTGCTGACGACCGACCTGGAAGGAACCATCGTGCTTCTGAACCGCACCGGAGAAGAGATCCTCGGACTCCGCTTCAATGATATCCGCGGACGAAAGCTGCCGGAGGTCGACGAAAATTTCTGGCTCCCGGGCCAGAAGGGGCCCAATGAACGTCCGATGGTTCGTCGAGAAATTGACTTTCGCACGCCCGATGGCCAGCTGAGATATCTGGGCATCTCCGTTTCTCCCCTGCGTACACGTAATTCCACCCGCAGCGGCTATGTTTTCAATTTTCAAGACCTGACGGAGCTGCGCAGGCTCGAACAGGAAGTGGCGACGAAGGAACGCATGGCTGCGTTGGGAAGGCTGTCCGCCGCCATCGCCCATGAAATCCGGCAGCCGCTGACGGCCATGGCGGGCGCGGTGAAGGAGCTGGCGCGGCTTGTTCCTCTCGAGGAAGACGAGAAACATCTGGTGAATATCGTCAGCCGGGAATCCGAACGATTAAACCACATCATCACGGATTTTTTGAATTACTCGCGCGAGAAGTCCTACGAATTTCGCGAAGCCGACGTCCGCGGGCTGCTGGACGAAACGCTGATGCTCCTGGAAAAAAAGCCCGAGGTCGAGAACAGGTTTCGCATCGTTCGGGCTTACAACGGGTCGGCATTGCGCGCCCGCGTCGACGCCAACAAGATCAAGCAGGTCTTCTGGAATCTTTCGGATAACGCTCTTCGCGCTATGCCCGGCGGTGGAACGCTGACCGTGGGCATCGAGCTGCTGCCGTTCTGGCTGCGCATCGCTTTCCGGGACACCGGGGTGGGCCTCGACGCCCGGCAGCGCGCAAAAATTTTCGAACCGCTTCAGTCTGAATTTGAGGGCGGAACCGGTCTGGGACTGGCCATCGTGTACCAGATCGTGCAAGCCCACAGCGGCAGAATCAGTGTCATCTCAGAGAAAGATCGTGGCGCGGAATTCATCGTGGAGCTGCCGCGAACAGCGTGAGGGTCTATGCAAGGAACGAAAGCAGCCGCAAAGGAAGCGCAACACACTCAGCACGACGAGGTTCATATCCTCGTGGTGGATGACGAGCGCTCTATTTGCGAGCTATTGGAGATTACGTTTCGCAAAGAGGGTCACCGCGTCGAAGTGGCCAACAATGTCGATGCTGCCAAGCGCAAGCTCGAATCGCAAATATTTGACATTATCATCTCCGATGTTCGCATGCCCGGCGCCACTGGCATGGACCTCCTGAAATTCACCAA
>Ga0209773_10000688_pt1 | contig 11290 bp, 12 predicted proteins | sample BogFormECP14_OM1_FD_188244 | JGI IMG/M metagenome (GOLD analysis project Ga0209773, IMG submission 188244) | Bog forest soil microbial communities from Calvert Island, British Columbia, Canada - ECP14_OM1 (SPAdes) (version 2) | ecosystem: Environmental > Aquatic > Freshwater > Wetlands > Bog ... | reverse complement strand
TTGGAGCGAAAGACGGGACTCGAACCCGCGACCCGATGCTTGGGAAGCACCTACTCTACCAACTGAGCTACTTTCGCGTTAAAACCAAAATCCACTGTTCAAATAAACCGTCATCCAGTATTGCGCGTCCGCGATATACCCGTGCGATAACGCTAACTCTGACCGTCTCAACAGCGATACGTCTCTCTTCATAAATCTGGTGGAGCTAGTCGGGCTTGAACCGACGACCTTCTCAATGCCATTGAGACGCGCTCCCAACTGCGCCATAGCCCCACTACCACTCCCATTCGTTCGCTGGAATACAACCGATCTTCTGGTTGTTCTTAGCTGGTTTGTACCGAAGATGAACCGCTCTTTTTCCTCGCCACAACTCAGCCGGGAGTTTATAAATCTTGTCCGTCACAGGTGAATAGGCAACAATCAAATCTACTTCACTCTTCGTGTAGACTTTACCCTTCTTGCCTCGTGAATCTGTTGAAGCTGTCGGCACTCGGATGACACCGTTCTTCGCAGAGCCAGCATACTTGACTTGAGTTTTCTTCAAGTCTCCGAAATCCAGAACTAGATCGTACCGTCCACCTTCTAGCACTGGGCGACTGACAGCGATATTATCTTGAATTGCTCTCAAGATAATTCTCTGTACTGCTTCCTCACCTTTGAACGTAGTATTTGCCATACTACATTCTAACACTTGGTAGCGTCGATGGGAGTCGAACCCACTGTCATTCGATTGAGAGTCGAAGGTCCAAAACCGATAGACGGCGACGCCACAGTACACCTAAACTTTTGGAGCGGGCTGCGAGAATCGAACTCGCGAACAACTGCTTGGAAGGCAGAGACCTTGCCACTAGGTTAAGCCCGCTCATTAGTAGCTCGTGGACGCCCAACTCTCAATTGCTGCGCCTCGCTCTCTACTGTTTTCACCGCGTGACAGTTTGCACACCGAACCACGCACTTTGCAATCTCCGCTAAAAGGCTGTCCCAGTTTCGCATCAGCCCAGCGGCGATCTTAAAACTTTTCTTGCTCACATCTAAGTGATCGAATTGAAGAGCCGCTGGGTATGCGCTGTAACCGCAGTCAATACACCCTCGCGAAACTTTGATCGCGTCGATCAACTTCCGTCGCTCTTTATATCGTTGAGCACCGTAACCTCTACTTCGCTCTCGACGTTGCGCTACTGTTATTCGGCGTGGTCTCTTAGACAACCCTCGTGTCCAGCCGCACACTGCACTACGCGACACATCAAGTTCACGAATAATTTCAACGACAGGGATGCCCTGCTTTCGCATCTCGATAGCCGCTTGTTTTGCTAAAACTTTCATTTTGGACTTCCCACTATAGCTACTAATACAGCGGGAAGTCCAAAATTTAGTACCAGTCTGTAGCCGGGATTCAGTCCACCAGCTTGCGCTGGATGTACGACCATTCCTCTAGGCGGTGCATTACTGCGCCGCTCAAGCACCCTACCCGCTGATTCATAACGGACCGAACACAGTCCTGTCAGCCTATTTGGGCTTGCTGCACGTGGAGATTGCTCGTTTCACCCACATCAGGGGACTTGGTCGGGTATTTCACACCAACACTACCGATGTGAATCTTGCACGCTTCCAAGCACACCTTCTGTGACTCGTCTCTGTAGCTCTAATCGTCAACAGCCTTGCGGCTGCCGCTAGGGAGTTACCCTACACGCTGTTCTATGCAGTCCCGAACTTCCTCCCCTGATCCGTTATTGCAACCAGCGGCGGTCGTCCGACTTGGTACACTTTGGAGGACCGGGTGAGGTTTGAACTCACGCATTACGAAGGTTGCAGCTTCGCGCCTTTCCAACTTGGCTACCGATCCAAAACTTTTGCAACTAAACTTGGCGGTGATGACGAGACTCGAACTCGCGCCTTTCTCCGTGACAGGAAGATGCTCTAGCCGCTAAGCTACATCACCGAATACTGCCTCGCCAGCACTTCGTCTCCCATCGGGGTCACCGACTATATCCGTGCCACGTTCGTCAACGCTGCGAAGCAATTTCTAAAACTTGGAAGCCGTGATGGGAATCGAACCCACGCATAAATGTTTTGCAGACATCTCCCTTACCACTTGGGTACACGGCTTACATCAAAGCTGGCGGTGATGACGAGATTCGAACTCGCGACCTCTCCCGTGACAGGGGAGCGTTCTGGGCCAACTGAACTACATCACCAAAAATTTTGCCCAGATGCTCAAGGAGCCTATTCGCTCCAACATCGCGAGCCGTTCGGCTCCCGACTGCTATCGCCGTCTGGGACGGCACACTTGGTGGATCGTGCGGGATTTGAACCCGCCTGTACTTCGCATTGCAAGTGCGACGAACACCCCAAGCATTCCCACGACCCATTTCAAACTTGGTGCGCCAGAGAGGACTCGAACCTCCGATAAGTGTCTTGTAAGGGCACCGCTTTAGCCGCTAAGCTACTCGCGCAATTTCTACTGCAAAAACAAAAAGGACGCTCAATTTGAGCGTCCTCGGAATCCGTGTTGGTTAAGCTGTTAGGCTCCCCAACCCTCCGAGGACATGGTATCTCCTGCCGCCGCGTCAGCGGCGACCGTACCACGTTCATTCGCACACACGACGGCTACTGCGCCGCCTACGGTGCCCATGACGTCCGAATTGGAGTTGTGGAAGTTCATATCTCTAACCTGATACCAATATTCGCATAACTTCTGCGAATTGTCAAACAGTAAAATTGTTTCCCCCGGCGACCCGGACCTTTGTGAATCAAGGATGGGGTGGGGGTTGCGGCGCGTCTCAGGTGGGATAATTCACTCCCATTGTCCCGATGGCTGTTTCTCCGTGGGGACGAGAGGCGGTAGTCCGCAAGCACAAAATCAATCTCTCATGAATAGATACTGGAAGTCAAGCGATTTCTACAAAATTACATCAACATCGCCAAATTTTCGAGTTCATGCTGCAAAACCGTGAGGCTGTAGCCTGTAGAGCCGATGCGTCCCGCCGCGTCTCTGGCGGCGTCCCGCGAGACTCCATAACCGCGTCCCATCAGGAAAACCTGCAACAGTTCGGCGGCTTCCACGGAGTCTACCATGCCGCCCTGCTGCAAGTCGGTGCGCAGCGCGGTTAGCTCCGTCGTTGAGAACTTGCTCTCCATCGGAACCCTCCTAGTTTTCTGCTTGGGCGCTCTCCAACAGGGCGAAGATCGCATCACGCTTCTCATCGCCGACCTCGGTGGAAATTCCAATCCGCAAGATCACCGCGTCACTCATATCGTGACCACAACCTGAGCAGCACGCTTCGGGCACGACTCCCGGTGGCAACGCGCTACGGCTGGCGACGCCGATCTGAACGTACTTGAGGGACTCCTCGGCGGTCAGGATGCCAGCGGCGACAATCAAGTCGCGCAACTTCTGTTCTGCTTCTCGTGCCTCTGCAATTTTCTGTTCGTCTGTTAACATGGGGACTCCAAAAAGGTTGTGGCGCTGGTTATTGCCAGCGCCGTTTGCCGATGTTTCCGAGGCTATCGCCTGTGAGCATTGTTACAAAACAGTATAGATAAATCCACAACGAATAGTCCAGCTACGAAAGCCGTTCGCACTGCGCCTTCAACATCAAGCGCCCACGGAGCAAGCGGCTCTTGACCGCTGGCAGTGTGACTCTGTGCCCTGTGGTTTTCCGCAGAATTTTTCGAATCTCTGCCAGCGAGTGCCCCTCCCAATACTTGAGCACCAGCACTTCACGGAAGTTGATCGGGACGCGGGCGATGGCGGCTTGCAAGACCTGACGGTCGGCGATGCCCTCAAGATCGAGATCGCGGACAGCCAAAACTGCTTCATTCAACTTCGGCTTGTCGATCTGTTCGGAGCCATCATTCGTCCCACCTTGTGGACTCAGCAGCGCGTCTAGGGCCGAACTCTCAGCATCGCGGTGTTGCGCTTTCTCTTTGCGGACGTGCATCAGTCCTTCGTTGATGGCGATGCGCGTAATCCATGTCGAGAACTTCGACTGCTCATCGAAGCCCCGCGTGCGCACGCGCTTCTTACGTCCGTCAACTTCGCGTATCGTCCAACCGCGCAGTTGCTCGAACACTTTCGTCATCGCGAAATTCGCCAGCCAGTCTGAAATGTCTTCGTCTTTAACAATGCGGTGGATGGTCATGCGCACGCGGGAGAGATGGTGCGCGTAGAGTTGAGCGAATGCCGTTTCGTCGCCACGCTTGGCGCGGTGTACCAACGCAAGCTCTTCGGGTGAGTCATAAACCTTTTTCGCCACTCGCTTTGGTGCGGCGGCTGTAGCCGATGGCATCACTTACCTTTCAGAACGGGAGTGAGGAACGCATGAACAGTATATGCGAGAAGTAGCGCGAACGGCTGAAATTATATTTGGCTTGTTTTGTTGGGTTTACGGGCTGTTTGGTCGTGGACTTCACCGAAGATCGCTCGCAGGAGTTTTTCTTCTGGGGAGTTTGGTGGATAAAGATGACAGTCAACCTCGCAGCACACGAGTGCGGCGACGCCGTCAACTTTCACAACTCGAAGATTGTCTGGACTCTCATGGCACTCTTGGCAACATTCAACGCCGAGGTATTTGAGATCGCGGCAAGTCTTATCATATTTCTCATCGAAAAAATAGTTCATTTTGTGCAGTCGCATGCAGCAGGGCGTCCTGCTCCATCTATAGGCGGAAAGTCAGGACATGTGAATTGAACTGCGGGTGAAGGCTTCGGACTTGATGCGGGCTGATATGGCGGAACGTTCGCAAGCAAAATGATGACGATGACCGTCACTATCGCCATCAAGATGTCTTTTTTAGTCAAGGGTAACTTTCGGAACTTCGTTTTCGCTGGCGATGAGAATCGTCGGCAGTTCACATTCTACCACGGCGAGTTGGCTGGGAAGGATGAGGCGATACTTGCCCGGCTCTGGCTGCTGAAGCAATCCGATGCTGGCGTACTGCCCAAGCATCTGCTGCATGAGAGCCTTCGCCTGTGTGTCGAACGCGTGACGCGGATCAGCTTGAATGCCAATCTCCTGCGTCGTCGTTTCACCAGAGTTGAAGGTGATCTTAAAACTGAGCTTGATTTCCACGTTAGTGTCCCTTCGTGGCGCAGGACGTTTTGAAATCCCGCTTCGGTGCGCCGTGTTGTTCCATGCAGCGGATCGCAATCGCCGCAATCTTCCGCACAACGGCTAACTTTGCCTCTGAGGTGTTGGGAGCAGTTGCAGTTTCATCCAAAACCCTGCTGTACTGGCGGATGTACGTGGCGAACGCGTCGATCTCGTGTGGGTTCTCGCCAAATTTGGCAAGTTGATATTCCAGTTCGCCGTCAACGGCGGCGAAGGCTTCTTGACGTTTCTGAAGTTCTGTTAGCATTCATTTACATTTCACAACTGCCAGCGGAACAGGCAAGCTCCTTGGTAGCCGTGGTCATGTCCTCTTTTTCAAAGTCGGGGAGCTTTGACCAGTCAAAGATCGGCTGTGCTGCCCTGAGAGCTAAATACTCCTTCTCAGTGATTTCGTTGTTTGGCGCTTGACGATAGATGCCGTTGTCGTAGGGCATAAAGCTGATGCCGCCCATCACATCGAAGTGACGGAAGCACCAGTCGAGCACGCATGTCCATTCGGCCTCTTTGACGTAGATCGTGCAGGAAGGATTGTGTTCCGTCCAATGCAGTTTGTAGGTCAAGTAGATTTCAAGTTGCTGGAGGGCCGTCAGATCATTGCGGCAGAGACTTGTTGGAGGAGCCTCTTGCGGGAAATAGAAAATGTCCACGTCATTGGGGCTGGCTTCATACGCCTCGTGCGTCTGACCCATCGCCTTCAAAAAGTCATTGACAGGACTCTTACGGTCTTCTTGTGTGCCACGGATAATGTAGCGTCCGAAGCGTGTGTGGATTCCCGGCGAGCAGTTCACAAGCTGGCTCACGGTGCCTGACGGCTTAACGCAAGTGATCGCGGCGGGGACATTGATGCCCAGCTTCTCAGCCCATTCCGTTGCAATTGCGAGCGCGTACTCACGAAGCTCATCAAGCATGACGCCAAGTTCAGCGCTGTTCGTAAAAGTCAACGGGCTGTCCATGATCCCCGTCAGACTTACGCCGAGCAGACACTCCTCGATGGCGTTCTTCTGCCACTCTTTACGGAGATAACGGAAATCAGTCAACGTGCATTGCAGGCAGCCAATAATTGTAGCGATACGCACCTTTTTCTTCAACGAAGCCTTGGTGTCAAACGGGCGCACAACGACTTCGGATAAATTGCAAAAGCCTTTGGAACGCAGATTGATCTCACCGCATGGGTTGGTGCCGAACTCAATACCTTCCCACTTGCGCCGACCGTATTTCTTGGCGCTGTTAATCGCGGCGACGCGATTGAAGATACCACGCTCGCCTGACTTCGATTCAATGAGTGTAAGGAATTCACGAATAAACACTTCTGGCTCTGGCTTTTCGGTGTATGCCACAGAGTTGTTAGCGAGCCTGCGATACGGAGCCGATTGCGGGTTCGTCTTATCCCACCATGCGCCGTTCTTCGCGTTGCGCATGCGGTCATCAGACAGATTAGAAAGGGAAATCATCGCCGAGCGGCGCACGCCGCCGACAACTACGATGTCACCAATCATGCACATCAGATCGTGACACTCAATAGAGGTGAGCTTACGTCCTGCGGCATTCCTGAACAAATTCACTGCAAACTTGAACAGACGCTCAAGCGGCTCAGGGCCAGACGCACGTCCACCCATCGTCTTTAGAACGGAACCTGCGGGGCGTACTTGACTCAAGTCCCACGTTGGCATAGCGCCGCCGTATAAAAGCTGCACCAATTGGCGGAACGAGCTTGCCCAACCCATCTTCGAATCTGCGACCTTGATGCAAGTGTCTACGGTGAAAAAAGTTTCTGCGATCACGGGCATTTGATTGATGTACTGGCGCTCAACAGAGAAGCCAACGCCAGTGCCGCACATCGAGAGATACATCGCTTCATCGAAGGCGCGGGGATCATCAACGGCAATGTAGGAGCAGTTATATCCAGCAGCGTTGTCTTTTTCGAGGGCAGGTCCAGCGGTCATCATCGCACGCATCGAGGGCATCACATCCATGTGGAGGATCGCTCGCTCGATTTCAATAGCAGTTGCTTCGCGATCTGCTTTAGGAATTCGCGGAGCAAAGAACGAGACGTAGCGATGCACTGTCTCATCCCAGTTTTCTCTTCGTTGTTTATCTTGATCCCAGCGGGCGTAGCGCGACTTGTGGATGAATTGTTGGTACGGGGAAATATCAGATGACTTACTTACCATTGTGAACTCTCATAGGATGGGGACTCTTTGTAATACTGACTGAACCTGTTTTAGGACGACAACTAAGGTTCAGGGAGTGGATGAATTGTTAGACTAGCGATCTTTCGTCGCTATGCGTGGAACCCTGATGTTTACTGGGTTTTTTACACAAAGTGAAAAGTGAGGAAGAACTTTTTCACAGTAACGATGGACAATCACTCATAGCTGCAACTGCACTCGATGGTCTCAGTGAGACGACCGTAGATGGGATCGCCCGGATAGGCAGAAGCAGAGTATTGCCCTTTGCCTTTGCACACAGGACAATCCTTCTTCGCCAAAAACTTGATCGTCTTCCAACTTACTCCATACTCTTCGCGAATTTTGATACGTTCTGCTTCATTCTTGGGAGCACGCAGGACCGTACCAACTCTAATGTCCCCATCTTCGTTGTGAATCACATTGAAACCAAAAAGTGGATCGGGGTCGTAAACAAAGTCAGGTGGTGTATCATCGTCAAGACGCTTGACGTTACGGAGCACAAAACCCCTGCTGAGGTTATGCACGTACCACGGATGCTTGCGTACCTTAAGCTGGTACCAGATACAATCGCGAATGCGCTTACCCGATATGCCTTCTACAGATTCGTCGATGTTCCAAGCAAGAATACCTGTTAGCTCAGGATCGGACTTAGGCTGTTCACCAATTGGTGTGCGAGCGAGATCGTGGGTAGAGCAATATCCTGTTCCAGCGGGTGAGGCTGTCGCCGTGCAGTCGGACACCTTGCACTTCCCTCGTGATTGGGGTGCATTGCCCTCGTAAGGTTTAGCATACTTAAAAGCCATTTCTTAATCCCCTATTACTTATTACTCTTTTTTGTTCGTCTCACGGTCACACGCTGTGTTGAGTGAGAGTCTTGGAAAGAGTCTTGATGCTTTAAGTCTTGATAACGGCTCACCAGTGAGCCTCGACTGGGATCATTGGTGAGCCGCCGAAGCTCGTTTTTGAGCCTCACTGGGATCACCAGTGAGCTTACTTTCGTCCACGAGAGGCTCATCCATGATCTTACTTTCATCAACTCGTACTGCTTCCCGCCAGTCCATACCCTTCGTCCGGCGTATTCTTTTCCCTTTTAGTGTTCCCACCAAGGGTTCAAAGTTGTTGATCTTTACTGTGTAGTTTCCTCGGCTACCACGGATATGCTCCGAGTCGATATAGTTTCCACGTACAAGGCGGTTGATCACACGCTTACACTTCGCCGCAGACCACGATGGGACCGCTTCATTGAGCCGCGCCGAACTACCGATCCATATCCCAGTCTTCCAGTCACACTGGTGGAGGAGAATGAGATAGGCAATCACCATATCACCGTCCATCCAGTTTTTCTGGAAGTGTTCCAATATGCCATTGCGCACTGTGATGTGTCCTTCGTCACTCATAACTCATCAAATGCTCCTGCGCTTGCCGCAGCCATGCTCTTTTCTGTTGGCACTGCAACTTTGGAATATTGACGCTTTTTCTCTTGCATGTAGTTCGAGTCTGGATCAACGTCGAACTCAACTGTCCACTCCATTCCGCCTTCACGGTCACGACCGCGCACCAGTAGCCCAGCGCTGCCGTTCTTAACCAGCGTGGCGACACCGATACAGAGATCACACTTCTCGATGATCGTTGTAAGCGAGTGGATGTTTCCGTCACGGCGCAAGATGGACTCAAGCTCATCGTCGAATCGTTCTTCGCCCGCCGCGTGTTTCTCCTGAATTCGTTGAACGTCGCGCACTGCATTGCTACCAAACTGTGCGGAGATGAAGACCATACAACCTCGCCCGCCGAATGCGTTGCGGCTGAATTGGAACAAGCGCTCAATTACGTCGGCCTTCAATTGAAATGTGTTAGCGCGACCCTTCGCATCTTCAGTCGGCATGATCGTGTCAATCGGGTCGATGAAGATTGCGTCCCACTGGTACTTCGGGTACGACGCCTCAGCGTAGTTGAGCAGAGCGCCGACCTTGTCTTCTTCACCACGATAGATCGCGTCTTGCATCTGCGGCTCGATGTGTCCCGGCACAATGCCTTCGTATCGGAGCTTGTGCAGCAGAGCTTTGACTTTCTCAACGTCGGCGTATGTCGCGGTGCGATTCAAACCTTCCCACTGCGATAGGCCCGGAATGTGCCCAACTGATTCATCTTCACGGAAGAAGTGTGATAGCTGCAACGTGAGCTTCTTGAGAACCTTGTCCTTGCGGTGCTCACCAGCGAAGAAGAGAACGTTCTTGCCTTGGATGGCAAGATTCATCGCGACCGACAGCATCCATGTAGACTTGCGGTTGTTGGAGGGACCGCAGACGCAGATGAAGCGGTCTCCGTCCAGACCGATGTTTGCGCCTGAGTTGTCAATGGTTTTGAAGCCCAGCTTACACTTGCGTGAATCGTTCACGCCTTGTACGTTTTTCTCGAAGTCTGCAAGGACGGACTCTGTCTGCTCTTGCCACGAGCCTTGCTCAAACGGTGTGTCTTCCGTAGTGTTCAGGTTCCAGTGCTTCTTGAGAGCCGTGCGCCCGTTGAGGACGTCTTGCTCAGTCAAGAGGAAGAACTTAAACGCAGTTCTCCACACGCGCACTTCTTGACGCAGATTGAGAATGTGGACGAAAGCGTTAGCTGTATCATCGAACGTACTGGCTGGTAGGTCTGGCAGATCGTCGATGAAGCTCTTCATCTCTTTCTTGTACACGTTCTTGCGCACTTCGGGATCAGTGCTTACGTCGATGAAGTTCTTGATCGCATCCTTGTCAGGCAGTTCTCGATGCTGCTGAACGAACTTGATGAGCACCTGCATAACCTCGCCAATAGGCATGGATAGAGTCTGGAAGCCAACTTCGCCGGGCGAAGGCTTTTTGTATTTTGCACCGATTCCAAGCTTCTCTCTAACACGCTTGATGTAGAAGACGAACCCTTCCTGCCATGTCTCTTTGGGATGATGCAGCATGATTGCCAGCAAGTTTGTGGCATGTCGGTCCGCTTTGACATCAAGCCCGTCGAGTGTAACGGGAACCTTTGGCTCCACGCCCGGCTCAGGCTCTTCCTTGTCGAGCGCTATATCAAGCTCAACTTCTTCCTTGTGCTCTTCTGCGAATTCAATTGCGTCTGCGTCAACGATGTCACCAGAAGCGAGCAGTTCGTTGAACGCTTCTAGGACATCGTCTTTGAAAAGTGTCTTGTCATACGGCTTGTACTTCGGGGTGCCATCGTCGTTCGTTGCTTCACGCAGGACGCGGAAGACGTCTTTGATGGTCATGCCTTCGCAGTCGTCAGAGAAGCAGTGCCAACCGAACGTGTCACCGATGATGAAGCCTGTCTTGTCGTCGGAGCCAGAATGCTTGTGCCCTGCGGTCAAGCAGTAGTCGGTGATGTAGAGCTTCATGCCATCGCCCTTATCACGAATCTCTTCGATGACGAACGCGCCTTGTTGCTCGAAATGGTCAATCCAATCTACAGGATCGGCATCATCGTCTAATTCTGGTATGTCTCCGTCCTTGCGACGCTGATCCATCGGGACATCGTTGGCAAGGAATAGAATCTGGTCGAGGGTGACCTCGACGATTGGGGCCTTAGGCTCAAAGAGCTTATTCCCGCGATAGGGGCGCTCGTCCGTGCTTGTGCCCTTACGCGTAGTCGAGCCGTAGGCACGTGTCAGACGAGCGGGGTTGAACACGCCAGCGTCAATGTGGCACGCCGCGCAGTCATGTCGGACTGCAAGCGCCTTCAAACAATCCACCAGCAAGTGGACGTTATGGGGCGTGTTCATCATGTTGATCTTGGCAAGGATGTGATAGCCGTTGCCTGAGTCACCTAGAAGTGGTTGAGGCCATCCTTTTTCATCGAGGGTCTTCAGAACCTCGGTTGCAACTAGCTGCGTTGCCTTCTTCTCTTCTTTGGTCGATGGCTCGTGCTCGGAGCCAGTAGCGCGGTTCGTGTCCACGTCGATGAACAACCAGTTCAGCGTCTCGACATCGTCGTTGGACGTGAGGTGGCT
>Ga0209773_10000687_pt1 | contig 11295 bp, 5 predicted proteins | sample BogFormECP14_OM1_FD_188244 | JGI IMG/M metagenome (GOLD analysis project Ga0209773, IMG submission 188244) | Bog forest soil microbial communities from Calvert Island, British Columbia, Canada - ECP14_OM1 (SPAdes) (version 2) | ecosystem: Environmental > Aquatic > Freshwater > Wetlands > Bog ... | reverse complement strand
GAACCTTTAGCTACTGTATATGAGACAATCGTTTTAACCACTTAAACTATACCGATTGAGATATTAACAAAGAATGAATTATTATACCTAAGATATATATGTTAAATTATAAATAATCAAGTAACAAATTTAATATCATACTTTACTCATGAAATTATTATAACTATCTCTCTCGTATTAGGAAAAGAATATAGAAGAATAATATAAAATTAGAAAAAAAAGTAATCTATAGTATATTTATAGTTTTTCAACTACAATTTTTATTTATTTCACTAATATTTACGAAATAGCATTTAAACTAACATCATATATTTAAAAAGAAATAAATTAATAAAAATAACCTTAATAATTATTAAATTAAAGTTGGAATTTATTATCTAATATGATTAAATGTATGATTTTGTACCGAATATAAAAATTCGTACAACTCATCTTCTTCTCTTGCTTTTATCTTTTCTTCTTCTGTCATTTCTGGTTTTTTTACTTCCACTTCTTTTATTTTCACCTCTTTATCCGATACATCATGTGAAGAAATAGCGACCATGCTTAATACATTATCTATTATACCAAATAATGGTATAATTATAAGGAAATGAACAAAGTAATAAGCGGTGGCTATTTGCCCCGCCACAATGTACGGCGGTTCTACATGACAACTACCTAATCACATAAGTACTAAAAAGTTTAAAGCAAATAATCAGAAAGCTAATATATACAAGGGTTTGAAGCTACTACCTTTAATATTACTTGTATCCACAAAAGGTAATATTAATAATATTAGAATAGCTACAAACATACTTATTACCCCTAACAATTTATTAGGTATTGATCTTAAAATAGCATAAAAGGGTAATAAATATCATTCCGGTACTATTGACGGCGGAGTTTGCATTGAATTAGCTTCTATATAATTATCTGAATGACCTAATTTATCTGGTGCATAAAATATTATTAATGCGAAAATAAAAAGGAATAAAAATACAGTCACTAGATCTTTAAAGACGAAGTATGGGTGAAAGGCAGTTCGATCAGCATTCCCTGTTGTACCTACAGGATTACTTGATCCACTTATATGTAAATATAATAAGTGTCCAGCTACTAATGCTGCTAAAATAAAGGGTAGAGTGAAGTGTAATGAAAAGAATCTATTAATTGTTGCTGAACTTACTGAAAAACCGCCTCATACAAACTCAACAAGGGATTTTCCTAATCAAGGAATAGCACTTAAAAGGTTTGTAATGACAGTTGCCCCTCACAGTGACATCTGTCCATAGGGTAATACATAACCTAAAAAGGCAGTCAAAAATTAAATATCCTTAGTATTTAATTTTTTCGACTGTATATTAAGCATCCTTTCAGATACCCACCAATGACTCAGTCTGTTACAGTTGTGTATCCAACTGACGGTCTTAAGTAAAATTTAGTTTTTTACCGTATTCATTAGCAAAACCAGATATAAAAGATCTCATATTTATTTAAAATATGCGACTATAATATAATACTGATATTACTCAATATTATTAGGTATATTTTTAAATACATATTGCACATACGTTAATTATAGAAGGATTCTGATATTTAATAAATTTATTAAATATAATCTTTAAATTTATATTTCATTTCATTAATAATATATGGTTTAACAATAGAAACTAATGTAACCATGGATTCTTTTCATATTGATATTCTTCATTGATTAACATGACCTGTTTTTATTACAGTTGCTTTTAATCTATATTTTTTTGCCAAAATTTTACATAGATAATCACATTCTTCATAAGTAAAAGAATGAGTAGCTATATAAATACCTTCATTATTCTGACGAGATCCATCTTGCATTATTCAATGGGCTAATCCTATAGGAGTTATATACTCGTCAATTCACCTAGGTACTTTTTTAATATTTTTTCCATCCTCTTCAATATAAAAAGAATCATATATTCAAACTAGAGTCGAAAAAGTGAATAAAGTGAGTCTATAATTAAATCTATCACTCCTTTTATTAAATAATTTAGAATTTTTATCTTTATTTTCAATTTTTTTTATTAACTTAGGTACTATATATGAACAATAACCTCAACTATTAAACAAATCAGTCAAATGATGAATATACGCTGAATTATTAATACTCTGTTCTACACTGAAACGAACGCTGCTACCAGCTTGAGTTTTTAATTTATGACCACATCAATCCCCTAACATTCCACATATCAAGACAGATAACATATCAATGTTATGTGGGCCTATCCGATGTATTGCTTTAGTTCTTGAATTATTAAAAGGCAAGTTTGAATATAAATTTGAAGAAATTACTTTAATATCATTTAATAACATTCATTTTGGCCACATAATTTGTATAGCCATCATTAAAAAAAAAATAAGAGTTCCTATCACTCAAACACCAATTCTAGGGGATCGATAGCTACCGTAATACAAACCACGTGCTATGTGAAGATATACCGCTATAAAGAAGAAAGATGCCATATTTGCGTGTGTATATCTTAATAGTCAACCGTCATTGACGTCTCTCATAATGTGTTCTACACTATGAAACCCTAACTCTGCTGTACCTGTATAATGCATAGCTAAAAAGATACCCGTTATTATCTGAGTAACGAGGGATAATCCCAATAAACTACCAAAATTTCACAAGTATGATATAGTTGAAGGTTGAGGACTGTCTACTAAATAACTATTAAATATTGTTAATACTGGATTTGTTTTAAGTATTCTCATTGTTTTTATTTTTTACTATAATCAGGACTTTATGTCAAGATAACTTCCGTATTTATATTTTTTAAAAAACTTCACCTATTAATTATATAACAATTATACATAATAATTAATTAGAAGATTATATTAGTGTCTTGGTGTCTTAATAAAATTATATATTTGTTATTATATATTTTTAAAATATATCACTTATACCTCTTACTTTAAGAGGCATTTAATTATACCTATCTATTAAAGATAGAATATTCAATTATAATTAAAAATTGTATGGATTAAATCTAGATATTTATAAGCTGTTTCTTGTTTTAACTACTTTAACTAACTACGTAGTAATATAGGTCTTTTATTTTCACACTATTGAGACCCGTATATCTAAATATATTATTACTAATTAGACAGGTTCAAAAATTATCTTATTTTCTATATATTCAACCAAAAAATCTCTTTCCATTATTACTTAATTTTTATTAAAATTTTACTGACTTTCCCATTAAATAATAAATTAATAATACTTTGTTAATATTATTAATTTATTCTATAAGTACTTAATATCTAGACTATCTTCATTCTGTAAGATTGAATTTAAAATTTTTTGCAATTTATGTTAACCCTGACTTTATTCTTAATAATAAGAAATAATTTTCTTCGTATTAAATATAATATTAACAGATAATATTATATTTACATATTAGTTTCTTACTATATATATTTTAATTAATGTAAAGACACAGAATCCTTTATATAGGAAGAAGTTAATATACTATATACATAGCTTTGTATACCTGCAATAGCTAATTCCAAACCGGATATTGCAGAAATTAACAAAACAGCTGCTAACCCTCCAGACAAAACTGTCAAAAAATTGGCTGATAAAGCCAAAAATCCAAATCCTGCTAATATTAATAACAAAAGGTGACCACTTATTAAATTTGCCCCTAATCGAATACCTAGACTTAACCCCTTTGCTATGTAAGAAATTAATTCAATTAAGGCTAATAGTGGCACTAAAACAAGGGGAGTTCCTTCTGGTAAAAAAAGGGCAAAAAATTTTAAAGCATGCAAAACTAAACCTAAAATTGTTACTCCAAATCAAATACTAGAACTCATTGATAAAGTACTTATTAAATGGGCTGTTGTTGCAAAATTATATGGTATTAACCCCATTAAATTACTAAATAATATATAAATAAATAATACAAATATAAATACAAAGAAATATAATCCAACTAGTGAACCTATTTGTCCTAATACCATATTATAAATAGTAAAATACAGAGTTTCAGTACTAAAGGATCATCCATTTATTTTTATACTGTCTTTAAAACTTCCATATATATAAAATAATATGATAAAAAAGACTACCAATCCTATATATACAAATATATTTGTTATTAATCCTACAGGTGTATAGTTTAATCCTAAAAAATGCCCTAAAAAGGGTTTAATCTCAAATTGATCCATAGGAGAAAATGTTTCACTTAGATTATTAACATTTAATATTTCATTAATTCCTAAGTATTTTTTTAATATTGTTTCTACTCATGTATACATTAGATTTTATTAGTTTTATCATCACGTTTAATTTACGAATCACATAGTTAATCTCACTTGATCATTTTTTTTTCTATCTCCTTATTATAAATGTTAACCCCCAATAACCAATGAATACCACCTTCTATATATCGTTATTAATATATTTCACAGAAAACTTATTAATATGTTTCTTGTTCTGCAAAACAATTTAGTTCACATAAAATCTCATTTCATATATTTAAATAAATTTTATCCTTGCCTTTATTCTAAACTATTAGAATTCTCCTTAGCTTTTTTAAATCCAATTTACTAACAATAAAGTTATCTTTTAACATAATCTCCTTAATTTTTGGATATAAAAAATCTAAAATCATTAACTATACGCGAACAAGGGTGATTTAATTATATAAACAAGATCTATAAGAAAAGAGATGTAAACATGAGTTTATATTAAATAATACGGTTGAATATAATAATTATATAAATAACTCACTGTTGAGATTCGAACTCACATCTCTTTATTATAACTATAAATTTTTATTTATTATAGTAGTTAATAAAGTACTTTTCCCATTAAGCTAAGTAAAGTAAAGAATAATAATAAACCACATAAATATATTATTATTATGTTTAATTTATATAATTTAATAATTAACTCTTTTTAAGTATTTAACCTAATATTATATTTAAATCTATTTATAACACTACCGGAAAGCGAATCCCTATGTCGTATTATTTTTATATTCCCTAACCATAGGGTCTATTTTTATATATTGACATTAGTTAATTTAAGTATTTAGTTAAAATAATTTATTTAAATAAAACCATATAATATAGATCAACCCAAGGTTAATTTTATTAAAGTATTAAAAACAGCAAACATAACCCTTATTTATAACTATAATAAAGAAATTAAATAAAAATAAATAATTTAAATATAATATTACTAAAATGTAGTACCAAATGGCATCATGTCAAATGTATAAAATAAACATAATGTGAATATAATATATGCGAATACAAGAGGTAATAATTCTTTTCAACATAAAGACATTAATTGATCATATCTCAATCTAGGGAAAGAAGCTCTTATCCATATATAAAAGAAAACAACTATTATTATTTTGAATCCTAATATATATGACCCTTGAATTTTATCTATCAATAAACTTAATGTATTTAATATAGTATCTTTATCCGTAAATTGAGTAATATACTCTTGATTTATATCCTTTATATTAAATAAATTTTGATCCTTATTATTATTTCTAAATAAATTAATTACATATATTATTCCATCATTTATTTCATCAAATAATTTTAGATTATTATATTCATTAAAATTGTATAAATCAACTCCAAGTTCATCTATAAAGTTTATATTTAATTCATGATTGTATAAATCATGAATATATGAATCGATAGCATAATCATAATTTACTATATTATATATTCATGAATATACGCTATAATATGCATAGACAACTGGTTCATATATAAGTTTATGTAAATCTGGACAATGGTGTCCACCTAAGAAAAAAATAGACATAAAAGCTGACATAAGAATAAGTGAACTATATTCACCTAAAAAGAAAAAGACAAATATCGAACTCCCATGTTCAGTCATGAACCCTGCTACTAATTCTGATTCAGCCTCAGGTAAATCAAAAGGGGGTCGATTTGTTTCTGCTAATATAGCTATAAGAAACATTAACGCTATTGGCAATAATGGAAATATATTTCAGACTGCTTGTTGACATTCAACAATAAAAGTCAAACTAAAGGATCCTGAGAACATAATTAAAATTAAAATAATGGAAGAAAATACTAATTCATAGGAAAGAAGTTGAGCTGTCGATCTTATAGCTCCCATAAATGCGTATTTTGAATTAGCAGCTCAACCACTTATTAATATACCATAAGATCCTATTGAAGAAACAGCTAAAGCAAAAAAAACACCTAATTCATAATCGAATATTGCTAATCCTTCTCCAAATGGAATTATAGCTCAACCAATTAATGCGAATACTAATGTAATACAGGGCCCTATTACAAATAATATAGTATTAGATTGTCTTGGTATAACAATTTCTTTTACTAATAATTTTAATGCATCTGCGAATGGTTGCATTAGACCTCATACCCCTACTGCATTAGGTCCACATCTACGTTGCATGGATGCCATTATTTTTCTTTCTGCTATAGTAACAAATGCAACTGTCATTAAAATTGGAACTAATACTATTAGAATTTCTAATATATTAAATAATACTGTCATTTGTTTTATTATGTTATATATTTTTGTTGCTTTTTATTATAAAAACAATATATTAATAATATTATAAATAAATATTTATAATATTATTTCAAATATAATAAAAAAAAAGTTTTTTAATTATATTTTAAACATATGATTTATATAATCAATTTATAGAATATATATAATTTTTCTATAAGAATGTAAATATGTGACTTTTAAATAAGACTATATTATTCCTCAAGATAGTTATCTTTAATAATATTAAAAAAAATATAATTAATGGCTAATATGCACCCTAAAAGGGATAAAAAAAGTGTCAAATTTAAACATCAAAGAAAAAGATATAACTAATGTTGATAACCAGAACTTCTCAAGTAAAAGATGAGATTTCATGAGGTAAGTTTAAAAACTAATTATTATTTATTTTAGATTATTTATTTCAGTGGAATGTGCTTTTTTTACTATATTCAAAGCACCTTCTTTTAATTCATAAATGAATCCTACAATTAATATATAAAGGAAAGCCAATACATTATTTTTACTTATATTTTGATATTTTTGATAAATAGCAATATAAGGAAAAATTAGGATAATTTCTAAATCAAATACTAAGAATAACAGAGAAACTCTATAAAATATAACATTAAATCGTTCTCGTGTTTGTACAAAACTTGTGAAACCACACTCAAAACCTCCACCTTTATCTAAATATTTTATACTTAAGGAAAAATAAGAATTTATAAATAATAATAAAGCAGCTACAATTAAAGTAGCAACAATAAAATAAAATAAATTACCTATTATTCCTTCAGTATGCAAAGTATTAAAATTTGAACCCTCAAAAAAGGGTAAAATTAAACTATGTCGATTCGAATTTTTAGTGACTATCTTCTCTTTTATTATATTTACCCCTCAAGGTTTAATTTTAATGGATTTATTTTCTCTTATATATTTTGTATCATCCTTATTATACTCTCTTAAGAGTTCAGAAAGGATTTTAACTTCTTTCTTGCTCATGATCCTATTATCTTCCATGTTATGCACATAAAACCTTTGAATTTCAATTTCATTTTCAGGAATTTTCTTTTTAATTCTAGCATAATCCTTTTTAATTTCATCTAAGTCAGGTCCACTTTTACCTATAAAAATACCAACGTCAGACTTATTCTTTGGGTTTTTTCTAATTATACCATAATGTATTATAATTTGATTACGTATTTTACGTCTAAGTAAAAATAATCTTAATTTTTTTCCTAAATAAAATATTATTATAATTATTATAAAAATTATTAAATCAAAAATAATTGACCAGAGATTATATAATCCACTATTTTTATTTGATTTCGCTAAAAATATATTATTTTCCGCTTGTCTTTGTCTACTTGTATACCCAGTAACTTTTCTTATTACTTTTACTTCTTGAGGACTATCTGCCGTTAATATAATAGCACCTATCATTCCTAATAATAACAATACACTTATTATATATATATATGAATGATATACCGTATATAATACATCTCCTATAGCAGAAATTTGTGTTACTCGATTGACTGCTAAATCCCAATTGGGTACTACTAATAAATAATTATAATTTTGTAATTCTTCTTCATAATTAGACACAAATAATTTATTAAACTTAATATCTAAATCTCATAAATATCCTCCTTCTCCTATTAATTTATTATCAGATATAATATCTAAATTCAATTTAGTTTCTTCTAATAATACCGATTCCAAGTTGTCTTCAACTTTGACTTCCACACCTGAAATTTCTGAGTTTAATTCATTTTCCAATAGAAGATCTCTCATCCTTTCTTTTCTTCTCTCATCAAAACCATCCATATCAGTAATATCTTTTATATTATTTTCTTTAATACTCTTCATCACTTCTGTCATTAGTTCTTTATCTTCATCAGAAAATTTTTCAAAATCAAGAGGGTTTACTTTTGTTTCAGATCTTTCATTTAGGTCCGGTACAAGTAAATTATCTCTTTCTTCCTTTAATGAATTTAATTTTAAATTTTCTGCACTTATATTAAATAAATTATCATTAATAACTGGTTTTCTGACAATATTTATTGAAAGACTTTTCATTTTAACTATACCTATGTTATACAAAATATTTTTTAATGTAAAAAAGAACCCACCTAGTAAAAGAAATAATAAAGGAAGGTAATTATTACTTCTTTTTTCAACAACCTCAATATCAATCATCATAATTACAAACAAAAACAAGATGGCAATAGCTCCGATATACACCACTATGTATGATATTCCTAAGTACGTAATCCCTATATAAATTAAATAAAAGGCTACTAATATATATAATACAATTAAATTAAATACAGATATAATAGCATTTTTAGTTGTAATAACAAATACGGCAGCTACTATCGCAAGTAGAGGTAATATCATTTTTAAAATGCCAATAGGAAGAAACAATTCCATACATAGGTAGAAGACTAAAAATATATACAACGAATTAATAAATTATTTAATATAATAATATAATACATTTATGTAAAGGTTTTTTTATTTTTAAGTTTTATTATAAAGGATACCTTTCTCAAACAAATAGTATAAAATAAGAAAACACAGAATACTAAAGGAAAAAGATAGAGATTGGCTAATTAATTTTAAAAAAATTAATTTTTAATTAACTAATATTTAATATATTACATTTGATTAACTAGAATATATTACCTAGCTTACAAATCTCGTTACGGTTGATGTAATAAAAGATAAATATTATTATTATATATACTCATATTTAATATTTATAAATCTAAACCTCTTACCAGCTAAGTTTAACCCTAATTAACAGTAATTATACAATCTTAATTACAATGTAATAATATATATATTTTTTAACTATATACCGAGAAGCAATACGCAAAACAGGCGTTCTGATATCCGTAAATAGCAGCCAGAAATAGAAAATCATGGTATAATGTAATAATATAATATAATAATATTTAGATTATCATATTTTTAAATAGTAAATTAATAAAATATATATATATATATTAATATATTAATATATTAATTTTGTTATATTTAAAACTTTTTTAATGTCTTTTTTACCCCTCTATATTTAATATCAGATCAGAATGGTCTAATATATTTTTCAATATGAAGAACAAGGTCAATATAAAAATCTTAATTAATAATAATAATTAAAATTTCGGTTAATAACCGAAATTGAGAACGGGCGGAATCGAACCACCTATAGTACAACTAATGGGTTTACAGCCCACCTCCCAAACCAGATGAGAATCATTCCCAAGGAGAGATTTATTAAAGTGTTTTTGTTCATTCTTCAGCTGCAGGTTCCCCTACAACTACCTTATTTCGACTTAACAGACATCGAAATCATACATTCAAATTTCCACAAAAAATCAAGAAACCTTAATTTATTACTAAATTAAAGCGACTTATCATAAACATTTTACCTTTTATGATAAGAAATCACTTATAGGTGACTTCCTCCCTACTTCTTCACATCATTACCGGAACAAAATATAAATATTAAGTAAGCACAATAAGACATGTTGAAAAACTTAAAAATAATTATTTTACTTTTATTTAGGACAAATAGAGTTGAATAAAAGTAAAATAATAAACCTTAATTATTCTTTAATAGAATAAATAGCAAAATCACTAACAATTCTATTATAAAAATTCAATCATTTAAGGATTGAATGAAATATCATGATTTCTCTCATATTTATTTTTAATCCAATAATTAACATATATTAATATTAATTAATATCAAATTAACAAAGTCCGAGAGAATTTAAAAATATAAATTTAATTTTTAGCCGTTACTTAAAAAAAAAGCTTATATAAATAAATTTTCATTTAAAAACATAAATTAAAACCAAGAAAGAATAATGTCTATAACATCATTATAGCCCCCTAAGGGGTGATAAATATAAACAAGTTAAAAAAATAAATAAGCATTTAATTTGTTAAACAAAAGGTCCAGTCTAACAAACAACCTTTTTTCTTAATTATAGGCAAACTTCATCTAAGTGTAAAACCCTTCCTGCACATATTTCTCTCTCCGCCTGACGAGTGGTTAGTACACCCCAGATTTCTATTTCACCGTTACGGTTCTGATAAACGATTACTAGCAATTCCTTCTTCATGTAGCTGAGTTTCAAGCTACAATTCGCACAGTATGTCTTTCTTATTTTAAGAATTAGCTCCGATCTTTCCATCATCGCATCCCTTTGTTAAGAAAATTGCGGCACGTCGGTAGCCCACTTCATCCGGGCCATAATGACTTATCTTCACCCTCTATTTAAACTAAAGCGGAAACAAAGAAACCTAGGACTTATCTATTGCCTACAATCTCTCATACCATTTTCTATATTATACTCACAGTATGGTTTCCTCGCCCCTATCGGGCTGGGTTCTTCTTATTTAACAAAAAATTGGAATTTACATAAAACTTAACATAGACAAGCAACCAATAATTCTATGTGTTTAGATATAAATTTGCGTCAGACAGAAGGAGGATTTCGCCCGTTTGCGTCGGATTTAACCATACATCTCGCGACACGGACTTAAGACAGCCATGCAACACCTGTAATTATATTTCTTTAAATACTATTCATTAGAAATCTATTCACGAAGTGGTAAGGTTCTACGCGGGTTATCGAATTAAACAACATGCTTCACTGCTGGTCTCCATGGGTCGTCTAATGATTTGGGTTTCCGCCTTGCGACCATACTCCCCAGGTGGTATGCTTAGCACCTTC
>Ga0209773_10000686_pt1 | contig 11296 bp, 8 predicted proteins | sample BogFormECP14_OM1_FD_188244 | JGI IMG/M metagenome (GOLD analysis project Ga0209773, IMG submission 188244) | Bog forest soil microbial communities from Calvert Island, British Columbia, Canada - ECP14_OM1 (SPAdes) (version 2) | ecosystem: Environmental > Aquatic > Freshwater > Wetlands > Bog ... | reverse complement strand
GTCAGCTTTCTTCTTGGACGCGGTGTAACCCGGCCCGTCGTAAACCTGACCCTTGGAGTCGCGCTCTTCGTGCTTCTTGAGTGTCTCGGACTTACCAAGTTCCTTGTCCTTAGGCTTCGCAGCCGTGTCGATGTCGTGATCGTTGTCAGCGGCATCGGCGTGCTTCGAGTGATTTGCTGGAGCAGATGCACTTGGCGGTTCATTGCCGCGAGTGTTCTTGATCTCCTTGTTAGTTTTGACTGAGATTGCTCCCTCGCCGCCATCTTCGTTGGCTGGGTTATCGGCGGTGTCAGCAGTCTTCGTGGACGCCATCATCGCTGGGTTGTTGTCGCCAACATACTCGCCTTCGGACGAGGCTTCAACGAGTTCCTCTTCAGGTTCGTCGTAGTTGTCAAAGACCACTGCTTCATCCTCTTCGAACGGAGCGGAGCAGCAAGGGTCGTCGTAGTCTACGGTGCTACCACATTCGCGGCACTCGCGTTGCTTGACCCAATCCTGCGCATCACGATCCCAGCGTGCTCCCATGTTCGGGCATCCCTGTTCGTGACAAGGCGTGCCATTGATAGAAAGCATCTCGCATTGGTTACAGTGTACGCGCTGGCGTCCTGCTGGAATTTCTTCTTCATTGTTCACGTCGTCAAAGACTTCGCTTACGAAATCAGCAGAGTCGGCAGCGACGCGCCACGTACCTTCCTTCTCCCACGGCGCGGTGTTCTCGCCCGTGTCAGAGTCGGCGTGTGGCATGCTGTCTTCCTGTGATTCAGCTTCAGGCTCAGACATGTCCTTCGTATCTTCTGGTTCTGGTGAACGCATCTCTTCTGGCAGATCGCTCACATCAGACTTACGTGGACGCCCATCGGCTGGACGGTTGTCGCCCTCGCCGCTGTCTCCACCTTCGCTGCTACCTTCACCTGAGCGCGTTTCGCCCTCGGTGTTGGACGGAGCAGGGTTAGAGTCGCCGCTCTCAACTTCTACGAGCGGTGCCGGACCCATGTCCTCGGTGATCTCATCCCAGATGGTGTCGATGTCGAGACCGACAGCCGTCTTCGGGCGGAACTTATCGAGCATGGACTGGTGCTGCTTGCTCGCTGCCTTGGACTTCTCAGAACCAATCTCGGAGTCATCCTCGATACCAGCGGCAATGATTTCAGCAACGTAGTTCGCCATTTTCTCAGCGCGTCCCCACTTCTCTTGCGCCTTGCGGTCGAACGGCGTCTCGCCGTACATGCCAGCTTCAATCTGCTTCTTGTGATCCTGCACGGCATGCGGGGCGTAATCCTCGTTGCCACCCATGTGCTCGGACATGTAATCGCGTACTTCTTGCGGAGGCATCGCGTGCTTGTCCACGAACCCACCGTTGTAGGCTGCGGAGTAAGCGGAGCTTAGGCGCTCTTGCCCAACGCGCAGAGTTTCTGGGTGCTTCGGGTCATGCGTATTGGTTGGCTGATTCTTCTTAGGTGCCGCCGTCTTGCTGGCGCGGTGATCCTTCACGTCATCGCCTCTGTGTACTGGGCGTCCCGTGTTGTCGATCTCGATGCCAATTGGCTTGGTAGCCTTTTCCTTGTTGCGCTTGTTGGCGTCTTCGAGGCTTTCCTTGGCAGACTCAGGGAACTTTTTCTGTGCATCGGCAGCATCACGTCCCGGACCAACATTTGAGAACGGAGCTTCGTGCGATGCCTGCGGATTGTCATTGTCGTCAGCAGTCTTAGAAGAAGTGATCGTGGTAGTGACCTGCTCGCCGTCCTTCTCAGCCAGTTCCACCGCCACTTGGCTTTCCTTGGACTTGGGAACCTTCAACATCTGAACTGCTTTCTGCTTTGCACCCCAGAGAGAATCAGCCTGAATCTCTACGCGCTTACCGCCGTAGAAGGCGATGTAACCGTGAGCCTTTTTGGAAGATGCTTCCTTGCATGTGCAATTCTGGCATGAGCACTTATCGCCAGCCTGCTTGCAGCCGGGGCAAACACCGCTCGCGTCAATGTGTGCGACCTTCTGCAAAGCACTGGCTGATCTGGCTGGAACGTATTCCTTGTCCTTCTCTGGGCGACTTTCCGCCGGGCCGAACTCAGCGGTGCAGTATTTGCAATCACAGTCCCACGGGTGGTTGTCTGTAATTTCAGCGTCGGAAGATGCTGCGCGAGGAACACCGTCTGGGGCGTTGGGAGACTTAAAGCCGCCTTCGCCGCGTGCGCCTGCATCACCCACGCTCTCCGTCTCAGGGAGCAGTGAGTTCTCTAGTGCTTGGTTGAGTGAATCGAATACTTCCTGCTCACCTTTATCGAATGTCTCGGCGCTGATGCCGTCTGCCGTCTTGTGATTCAGAAGGACATGAGCCTTCTTGAAACCGCTCGCCTGCTTGACAAGTTCTGGGTATTCCTTCAAGAGGTTCTCCGCGAGGAACGGGAAGTTCATCTTCGGAGTGATGTCTGTCACATCGACCTTGGTCGTGTTGACGTTCGTCATCATTGCGTTGAAAGCGCTGCTCACAGCAGGGTCGTAGTAGGCGCTGAAGACCTGATGACGTAGGTTGTTCTTTAGTTCGCTCTCATCCTTGGTGAAGTGGAAGCAGATGTACTCACGGGAGTTCATCCAGTTCGGAGCGAACACAATGAGGCAGGCTTCCTTCTCCGTGCGAGAGTCAGTGAAGAGCGACTTCTTGATTGTGTCGAAATCCGCTTGAGAGTACTCATCGAACTCGGAGTCACCAATCTTGTGCTCAACCAAGTCAGCGATCTCTTCGCCGCCTGTACCGAATACGCGAACGAGTGCGCCGTGAAGTAGGGCGGTTGGGAAGTTCTTGCGGTCGTTGCACACTGCGGGCGGCACGATCATGATGCGACCGAGTGAGATGTTCATGCGGAAGCCGTGGCAGAAAACTTCGAAGGACTGGATGTCACCAGAGCTACGAGCTTTCTTCTCGCCAGCTTGCACAGCCTCGGTCACCTTAGCGAGGAGTTCCTCGCTCACGGTGAACATCTGGAAGCCCTTGCCCGCTACGCTGTTGCCGCTAACGCCCGCTGTTTTCACGATGTCTGCCATTGTGTCCCCTTACTTCTTGTCGAACTTTTCAAGCTCGCGACGAATCTCGTCTTCCTTAGACTGCATGATGTCGCGCCAGTGATTCAGAATGCTGTTGATGGTCGTGTCATCCAGCTTCACGATGCGCATTGCTTCTTTTGCACCCTCAATGTTTTGCTCGATGGCGTACTTGAACTTCTTGCCGTCTACGTTGAGGAAATCCTTCTTGCTCAGGACATCGGCTTCACCGACTTCCTTACCAAGCTCACGCAGAGCCTTAACCTGCTCTGACAGAGCCTTGATCTTCAGCCCTTCGAGAATGCTTACGTCGTTGCCATACTTAACCATCAAGCGGGCGACTGTGGCAATCTCTGCCGCGATAAGACGCTTGATCGGGCCGGGCGGTGTATCAGGGTCATTGATCAACTCCAAGATGTGATTCAGCTTGGATTCGCGCTCGTGGTCTGAGAGTTCTCTCTCGGCGCTCACAATGCCCTCTTCGTTAATGCTTAACTTGTACTCTTCCATTAGTCGATGTCTCCTGCGGTCATTGTGCCGCCCATCTCGATGTCCTCATACTTAGCGGCTGGCTCGATGTCTTGCATATCGTGGCTGCCCGTGAGGTCATACTCGGCAAGGATGGTGTAACCGTCCGTTGCCTTCTTCTCGCCTGCATGCTTCTCCATGCCGGGGTATCCCAGTACATGTGAGTCATCAGGTACGCTTGCCACAACTTGCGTGACAGGGCGACGCTGTGGGTCGAGCATACGAACCGACTCAGGCTTGAAGCCAAGCTTGCCAACCAAGAACGCACGATCCGATTCGGATACGGCGACCTTGCCCGGGTGCTTCTTCATCTCTTCGATAAAGCCCGCGACTGCCTTGCGTGCTTCCACCGATCCAACTTTGTTGGCAGCGCCGTTGTAAATCTTGGCGATGCTGTGACCAGCCTGATGCAGCGTGCGAACCTTGCTCGCCGTTACAACGATGCTGGCTTCCTTCTTATCTTCGAAGATGCTGCGTACAACGTCAGTCGTTCTCGCTGCAAACTTCTGGTCAACGCGTTGTGCTCCACGATCCTGTTCAACTTCAATCGCTGAAGCCGTGCGTGACAAACCTTCGCGACCGTAGTGTGCTGGGCAGCTTGCGCACTTCGCGCCGCCTACATACGACTCGTTGCGGATACCGAGACGGTTCAAGAACTTCAAATCAGCCGCCGCGATTACCACCTTACCCTTGGCGTCTTTCTTTAAGGACTGAACGAAGCCACGGAAGGCAATGCTTGCGTCTACGTCACCGAACTTCTCAGAAGCCCAGTTGTAAATCTTTTCCAGCGAGGCACCTTTCTGGTGCATCTTCGCTACGTGATCAGATTCGAAGTGGCGGGAGACTTCCCGAACGTCGGCGTATTCATAGCTGGCACGCTTCTCTTGGTTGCGAACTTTAGCGTCTGCGGTCTTGACAATACTCGTCTGCTCCGCGACCTTCACGTTCTGCACACGCTTGTCATCGCCGTTGGCGAGAACAACAAGGGCTGCGTGCTTCTGTGTCGTAGGCACACCCGGGGTCAGATGGTTTACGATCTGCGTCAACTCCTGCGTCGATCCAACGACTGGGAGATGGTACAGGTTGCATGTCTTGCTGCGAGCGTCCTTGTTGAAGTACTCGCAACCTGTGCATGCACTAACCTGCTTCACAGCCTTTGCCTGCGGCTTAATGCCCGCTGCATCCCATGCACGCTTCTGCGCTACGCATGCCGCGCCGCCGAGATCAACTTTCTTACCTGCGGTGCGCTCGTAGTTCGGAGCGGTTTTGTCCATGTAGGTATTCGGCTCAAGATACGCCATGCCGATAAGTCCAGCGTTACGCTGCAAGTAGTCTGTTGCCATCTGGTGGTTGAACAGTTCTAGCTCAGCACGCTTTGCGAGTAACTCGGCTACCTTCGCCGGACCCTTGCCTTGGTTGAGGAGATCACGCACGTACTTCAAAACTTCTTCGTCACTTACTTCTTTCTTGTCGGCTGAGTTAGGAGCCAAGTCGCCTTCTTTACCAGCGCGAGCTATGTCCATCGTTACTTCATCCATCAGCGAATCATTGTCACCGTGCTCGCTCTTGTAAGCGTCATTATCACGGCGTGCATCCTTGCGCCAGTCAGCCTTCACAGCGTTGACGCGAGGCTGTGCCTTCTCTTTATCCGTGAGGCGGGCGTCGAGAATCTCACCCTTAGCGCCGCTCTTCGGTCCCCAGATTGGTGTGTGGCGGGAGGCGGATTCAGCGATCTCGTCTTCGAAGTCGGTGTCAACGTCTTTGTGGGTACGTTCCATCCAATTGTCGCCAGACTCCTTCGCATCTTCCATGCCTAGTTCTTTCCAGTCAGGTTCGCGGTCTGCGAGGAAAGCGTCGATGATGCTGTCGTATTGTTTCGCTGCTTTCTTTTCTTCAGCCATAATTAAAACTCCAGATCGTCGAGGATTGAAGCCAAGTATGCTGCTGGCTTATCATCGGGTGCCGCTGGGATTGATTCAGCGTTGTTCACTTCGTTCCCAACGAGCTTCACGATCTTGTTTCCCTGCACTTTCCAGAAATCTTTTGTCGATGGGCACTCGTACACGTTGCCTGCTACGCGGCGCATCATGAGGCTGTCGATCTCGAACTGAATGTCACGAGGGATCGCCATCATGCTTGCAAAGTGATTCTTCGAGAAAATGGACTCGTTCGATTTCTCGCCCCTCAGTCCGTGTGCCGTCTTTGCAAAAATCTTTCTGCTCATGTTAGCCTCTCTGTCCGTTCAGATATGCGATAGTGCCCGCTGCGCCATTAGTTACACGCAGGAACTTCCATGTCATGCTCGACGGTGACCACATAAGATTCGATGTGGTTCCAAAAACTGCGACCGCTGTATTGTCGTTAGGCGTCGTGACAAGGCTCTGAAGCCCGTGCGTGTTGCTAACGCTGCATCCAGAGTTCGCGCCGCCTGATCCATCGGAGACAGGTGGTGTCCACTGTGTCTGCTGGAAACCATTGACCATCGCCCAGCCCGGTGCTTTGATAGTAATCGCACCACTGATAGCGAAATGAGTGCTCTGACCCGGACCTAGCGGATACACACCACCGCCCACAGTTCCGATGCCGTCGATGAGGTGCTGCGGCTGATATTGCGGTCCCGTCTGCAACACTTCAGCACCAGTAGAGAGTCCAACGTAAACGTTGAAACCTGTGACGTAAGGAGCTTGTGCTGCGGATGGGGCGGGAACTGCGACGTAAAGATAATTGCCTGCGGTGACTGCGAGTGATGCTTCAGCGGACGGTTTTGTCTCACCCCACTTGGTAATGTACGTGACCTCCACGAAGAAAGTCTCGGCAGGAAGCATGCTGTCAGCGCCATCAGAACCCGGAATCGAGGCGAACTGGCTGAGCACGGGCGGTGCGCTTGGTATTCCAATTCCAGCGCCGTCGATCATTACGTTTGGGTCGTTCGAAACTTCAATATCAGTCGTCCCTGAGGAAGTGAGCACCTGAACAGAAAGAGAGACGAGATTACTGATGTCGATCCAAGGACCATTCGTGCTGATGGCTTGAGCAGCGCTGTAAATCTGTAGTGTTTGAACCTGCATGCGTTTGACCCTCACTCATGAACGTGATAGTTGAAAATTCTCAGTTGAAACCGCGAAACGGCTGTTTGCCCGCTGCCAGAACCCTTTTTAGAACCCTGCAAGACTCCCAAACCCGGTTCGTACTGGGTCTCGTCGCGAGGCGTAATCCTCCGTGGGGTGCCGGGGCTGGCAGGGAATGAGTTCCGGCATCTAAATCTATGTACCCAGAAACAAAGCGGCTCGCAGTCTCACTCCTTCAAATCTTTCTTGGCGCTCTCGTCCTTACTGGCATCGGAACCATTGTCATGGTCTTTATTCTCCTCGGCGCTTTCGAGGGGTTTGTCAATCTGCTCCAGAGCTTTCATTAACAAACTGGGATCATCGCGGAAGCATTCCATCCCACGGTTGCAGGTTGTGCAGAGTAGCCGCTTGAGATAGCCAAAGACGTGGACGTGCGTGTCGCGGTGATACAGCGTCAGCGCAGCGCCGCAGATGGCGCACTTCTTCTCTTGCACGCGCCAGAGTTCGAGATAGTCACCCGGCGACATGCGCCACTTCTGCTGGAGAAGCTGCTCATAGGCGGCGACCTTAGCCCAGAACGATCCAGTGTAGGCGTTGTGGCAAGTTTTGCAGTAATCTTGGCGGCCCGAGGCGGTGCGTTTGTTTTCGCCAAAAGCATCCAATGGTAGCCATTTCTGGCATTTGTTGCACCACTTCTCTTTGTCGTTGAAAAGCCGTTTGCGTCCCATTCCCTAGATAACCCCTAAAAGAGAGTTCAAAAGAATGGAAATTCCACTACTGAACCCCATGTAGAGGACATTTCCTCGAAGGTTTCAAACTCATGGCAAATTTGATTGTTCTAAATCCGCAGCGCGGCGACTCAGTCGCGATCTCAGCTATCTCCAACGGCTACAGCCAGACGAACGCACAGTTCGGTACGACTGGGTTCGCTACTGTCACGGGTGTGTTTCCCGGCGGCGCGGCTAACGGCTTGATCCAGCGTGCAATCACTATCTCTGGATTCGCAAATGCGAAGAACAACGGCACGTTCCAAATTGTGTCGTCCACCGCGACTCAGTTGACCATCAACAACCCTTTTGCGGTTGCAGTCACGGCAGTGGCTTCTGGTTCATACCAGACGCAAGGCACACCAGCGCAGTACGCCTCCAAGATTGAGAACATCTGGTCGAACCAGAATGGTGACAACGCAACTGTGAACGCCAACGCTGGCGACACACTCGTTGCTATCGCCATTGGTCTACGCCAGATCGTCAACTTCGATCAGCTTCACGGCACAGCACCCTACTACCCACAGTTTGGCGATAACGCTGGCACCATCGGCGATTACCCATCTGGCGGTTTCCCATTTGGTTGGCTGCAAAGCTTGAATGACTCCAACGTCGGAGCCGCTCCAGTTATCAGCGATCAGGCAAACGGCGCAGGCGCAGACATCATTGCTTCGGCGGGTTCTGGCACTGTTATCACAATCACGATGGAGAACATCGGTCAGTCAGCATTCAGCACTGGTCAGCACGTTCTTCTCACTGGTCTACAGCCGTATCCGGGCACAGACACTCCAAACGCAGCTAACGGCACAACTGTTGTGGTTCTCGCGGGAGCGACAGCCACAGTGTTCACCGCGAACGCTGTCACGGCGGTCTACACCAACAGCGCACACGAAACTGGTCACGCACAGCCAGCAGGCAACACATGGGCGCTGAAGGCATTCGCGTCTATCGTTGACTCTGACTACACTGTGGCGTATCCGTTCAGCGGACCTCTTGCTGATGGCACCGTAACTCCAGCGGTTTGGAACGGTCAGCTTGGGAAGACTTCGAGCGGCGGTCTCTACGCTTACGGCTCCAACCTGTACACGAGCCTTACTCCTTCAGATGCTTATCAGTCTGCGAAGTGGAACCTCGACGGTTACTACCCGTCGATCTACATCTGGACTGCAAGCGCAGTCTCAGCGGGTAGCTACAAGGTTGAACTCAACTCCATGTTCCAGTCGGGCGATACACAAAGCCCGTTTGAATGGTCGCAGGGTTCAGACCCCGTGTTCGATGGTGGTGTGAACTTCCAAGTTTACTGCATCAGCGGCGCAAACGCGACGGTGGTCGAGTCGATTTCTACAACCGACACTATCGCAAACCCAGCGACGGCACCAGCAACGCTTACCATCACCGCAGCGGACGGCGGCGCTCTCATCTCAGTTGGTCTGATGAAGAGCAACAACGTCTTCGCGGCAGGTACAACTGGCGGCACGCCTGTATCCTTGGTTCTTTCGAAAGTGACTCCGCTGGCTTACGGTCAGCCACAGTTCGCGAAGGAAGTCATCGGTGCAGTCTACAACGGAACGATCACTGGCGGTGCTAACAACGCATTCGTCGGGTACACGTTCATGGTTGCTGGCTTCGTCAACGCATCCAACAACGGCACGTTCGTCTGCACAGCGTCCAGCGCGACTCAGCTAACCCTGACCAACGGCTCCGCTATCGCAGAGTCACACGCAGCAACGGCAGCTTACACTGCCCCGATGTCCCAGATCGGAAACGGTCTGCTCGTCGGCGGCTCTCAGGCTCGCTACTTGGTCGAGTTCGGCGCGGTGGTCACGGGTACTTACAACCCGGGATTCAACAACCCACTAGGCTACTCGATGCTCGTCGGCTCCATCGGTCTCAACTCCAACTAAGTTGGCCCAAACACGGAAAGCGCCCTTCGGGGCGCTTTTCTTTTGTCTAGTACATTTATTCATTTTATCGGCATTGGGAGTATTAAGGGTGATGTGGACTATTCTTGCCTGCGGGCTACTCCTTGTCCTGATTTCAACCATAATCACATTTTTATTGAGGAAACGGACAGTGAGCGAAAACACGCCATATTTCGACAGCATTACATCTGCGCGAGCGATGTTGCTCAGCGAGGATGACCAGCTAGAAGGTACCACTACAATCAGCCTTGAGACACAGGCTGACATGACCGAAGAAGACATCCTCACTTACGTGATTGAGAACTTCTCCGAGTTCCTGAAGATGCTCCGCTTCCTGAAGAAGGAAGATCAGGAGCTTTTGCTTTCCTACTACTTGCTCAGCAAGACTCAGAACACTCTCGCCATCATTCACAAATCCACTCAGACCGTGTGCAGCTTCCGCATTCGCATGGCAGTGAAGACGCTCGCATGTTTCATCATGATGGGCGAACCGACTATCGAGCGCATGCACGAGATTCTCGTGAGCGCGGAGCTTGAGAATAGCATCGACAAAGTTCCTCTCTCCGAGATCATCGACCTGTACGCGAAGACGCGCTCGTTCCAGCGCATCGCCGAAGTCCACCACCTGCACAGACCTGACATTCGCCGCGCCATGAGCCGCGCCTCTAAGCAGCTTATGGAAGCGAAGGACGCGCAACAGCACGCGCTCGGCGCGTACATCCACAGCCTGATCGACAAGGCGAATCCCAGCGGCGTCGGTTACTCGAAGCGCAAGATGCAGAAGCTCGGTCACATTTACCGCGTTGATCCGCCGCTCCTCGGCGAGTTCCGCATCAACCTTGAGGACCCAGATTTCGATCACATGTTCGTGTCTCGTGCAAACAGATGAGCTTGACAATGTGGGAAGTGCCTTCGTGCCCAAAGCATAACGGTGTCTGGCATAGCACTTGTGGGGGCTGTACAGGATTGACTCCAGAACAAGTCGAACAATGGCACATTGGTCGCGGTTGGGGGATCGTCCGCAACCCCAAACCAAAGCGCGTCCCCACGCCTAGAAGCCCAGTCACATGCTCTTAAACGACGTTTTCTAGTGCCCTACAAGACGTAAAGTGTTGAAAACAAACCACTAAAAATTGGACATTTCTGCCCACATTCGCCTATACTGGTGACATGAGCAAACATGGTTGGGAGCGCGGCGAGATTAAAATGAGCGTGAAGGAATTCGGCACCCTGCGTCGGAGCATGGTCGAGTTCCACAACACGTTGCAAGCCCGCACCTACAACAAGGCGGTGGAAGTTCACGCCGCGCTCAAGAGTGCCAGCAAAGGCAAGCGCAATTTTGATTTTGAATCCGCATTCGATCTCGCGATGTTGGGCATGAGCGAGACAACCTTGCAGAATGCGCAACAGTTCTACAATCAGACGGTGTTGCGTCACGGTGAGCCGTTCGAGAAGGATGGCTACTCGGAAATCAAAGCCGTCCTGTTTCCTTACGAAGATGGCAAGCGCAGCGCCAAGCCGAAATCTCCCAAGAAAAAGCAGTTTGCTTATCTGCCGCTGAACACCGCGACCGCGATTCCCGTTGGCGACGAGGCTGGCATCAGCTTTGACAAAAAGACTCGCGTCGTGACGTGGAGCGTTTCGGAGAACAATCACAGCGTTGACCGCGCCCACAATCACCCGACTGGCAAGGAATTCTTCAAACTCCTGAGCCGCGTGGTTTGGACTCGCAGCACTGGTGGGCAGATCGTTGGCAACGACGAGTACAACCGCGAAGCGCGGGGTGAGGGTGGAGCCAGCAACTACGTGACCAGCCGCTACGGTGTGGCTGAAAAGGAATTCAAACAGTCGTTCGCCTCGATGCGCTCTTGGAGGAGCTAATGAAAACCATTACCCTACAGTTCAAGAACTCGAAGATGATCGGCGAAGATAAGCCGCGCCGTTGGGACGTGATCGCCGAGAACGCTGACCAGAC
>Ga0209773_10000683_pt1 | contig 11302 bp, 10 predicted proteins | sample BogFormECP14_OM1_FD_188244 | JGI IMG/M metagenome (GOLD analysis project Ga0209773, IMG submission 188244) | Bog forest soil microbial communities from Calvert Island, British Columbia, Canada - ECP14_OM1 (SPAdes) (version 2) | ecosystem: Environmental > Aquatic > Freshwater > Wetlands > Bog ... | reverse complement strand
GGGTCCGTTCTGGCTTATCACGCTCGCAGCTGCTGCGGTTGCTGCTCTGGCGGCCTGGGAGTTCCTGGTGCTGGCCGACGCTTCCGGCGCAAAGACTCCGCGTATTGCGGTTCTTTGCGGGATCGCCGCGCTCTTTGCCTGTGGTTTCTGGCGTCCCGAATATACGGCTCCGTTGCTCGGATGTCTCAGCTTTGCGCTGTTTATCCTTTGCGCGTTTCGCTCGCCACTGCCGCGTGTACTGCCGGATTCGGCTTATTCTGTTTTCGGGCTGCTGTATGTGGGTTTGTCGCTGATGACGATTCCGCTGCTCAGCGCGCAGGAGAACGGCTCGTCGCTGCTGGTTTTTCTTTTCTTTGTGGTGTGGACAGGCGATGTGGTCGCGCTGTATGTGGGGAAGGCATTTGGGCGCAGGAAGCTGGCTCCTTCGATCAGTCCGAACAAGACTTGGGAGGGCAGCGCTGGGTCTGTTCTGGGCAGCCTGCTGATTACGTTGCTGCTGATTTTTCTTGCGAATGCGCTGGCACGGCATGGTTTTGACTGGATCGCATATCCGGGTTCGGTCTTTCGTTGGATGGGGCTTGCAGTGGTGCTGAATGTGGCGGCACAGGTTGGCGATCTGATTGAATCGGCGATCAAGCGTGGTGCTGGTGTAAAGGATTCAGGCACGCTGTTGCCGGGCCATGGGGGCATTCTCGACCGCATCGATGCGCTTTTGTTGGCGGCTCCGGTGCTGTGGTGGGCGCAACTGGCGCAGCAGTGGTTTTAGGGCATTGCATGCAGCGGACGCGGCTTGCGGCGCAATGGTTCTTGTGCAAGGTTTTAAAATCATCGAGGGCTGCCGGGAGGAACGATGAAGAAGTTTCTGCTGCTCGGTGTTCTGATTCTAAGTGCGACAACTGCACTTGCTCAAACGAAAGATCAGCTTGAGGGCATTTGGGAAGGTTATGACGGAGAGTGGCTGCATGTTTCCCGTCAGCTGGTTTCTCTGGCCGAGGCGATTCCGGCTGACAAGTATGCGTGGCGTCCGGCGCCGGGAGTGCGCTCGGTGAGCGAAGTGTTTATGCACATCGCGATCGCCAATTATTGGCTGTTGAGTGTGACCGGACCTAAGATGCCAGCAGATCTTACCGATGGGATGGAGAAGTCAGTTACGGCGAAAGCAGATGTGATCAGCTGGCTGAAGCGATCGCTGGAGGCAGTGAAAACGGCGCGGGCGCAGCTGAAACCCGGCGATCTCCAGCGCAAGGTGAAGATTGAAGGAAAAGAGACGACGGTCGATGCGATGTACCTGCGCATCATCATTCACGATAATGAACATATGGGACAACTGGTGGCATACGCGCGTATGAATGGCATTGTGCCGCCGTGGTCGCAATAACGTCAGGAGTACGATTCACGTTTTGAAACAGATTGCTATTCTCGGCTCGACTGGCTCGATTGGGCAGAGCACCCTGAGCATCATCGAGAGCTTTCCTGACCGCTTTAGCGTGGCCTCGCTGGCGGCGGGACGCAACATTGATGTGGCATTTGAACAGTGCGTGCGCTGGCGTCCTCGGGTCGTTTCTGTGGCCACGGAAGAGCTTGCCGCGAACCTCACGCAGCGGTTGAAGGCTGCTGGCGTGAGTGGGGTTGAAGTTGTTTACGGAACTGAGGGCACGGTGCACGTGGCCACGCTGCCTGAGGTTGATTTTGTGGTTTCAGCCATTGTTGGGGTGGCCGGGCTCGAGGCTACTTATGCCGCAGTAAAGGCTGGGAAGGTTATTGGTCTCGCCAATAAAGAAGCGATGGTGGCGGCGGGGGAGATTTTGACGGCTGCGGCGCGCGCGAAGAACGTGCCGCTGCTGCCGATCGATTCCGAGCACAATGCAGTGCATCAGTGCATGCGAGCCGGGGCCAAGGAGGAAGTGAAGCGCATCTGGCTGACGGCTTCGGGCGGGCCGTTTCGCACGCTGCCGCTGAGCGCGTTTGAGGGTATTACGGTCGAGCAGGCGCTCAAGCATCCCACGTGGGTGATGGGGCGGCGGATCACGATCGATTCGGCCACGATGCTGAATAAAGGGCTGGAGATTATTGAGGCGTGCCGGCTGTTTGATATCCCGCCGTCGGCGGTGAAGGTGACGGTGCATCCGCAATCGACTGTTCACTCGCTGGTGGAATATATTGACGGCAGCATCCTGGCGCAGATTTCAGTCACTGACATGCGGCTGCCGATTCTCTATGCCATGAGCTATCCCGAGCGGGTCGAGTCGGATCTGACCTTCGATATGGCGGCGCTGGGGCAGCTGAGTTTTGAGCCGCCGGACTTTGCCCGATTTCCCTGTCTTCGCCTGGCGTATGAGGCGGCGGAACGGGGCGGCGCTCATTGCATTGCACTTAATTCCGCGGATGAAATCGCCGTGGAAGCGTTTCTCGAAAGACGCATCCCTTTTCCGGGTATAGCGCGTACAATAGAGGCAGTATTGCAGGCTACCCCCGAGAGCCATCCTGGGTCCATCCGTGAAGTGCTGGCCTGCGACAGGCAGGCACGAGAAATGGCTCGGGAGGTTCTGATTAGGGCCGGTCACGAAGTTGCTGCCCCCAGGTCTTAATGCCCGCTGACAGGTTTTCTTGATACAGACATGCCATTTGCTCTAACTGCTATTTTCTCCATGCTCGTCGTGCTCGGCATCATGGTGCTCGTGCACGAGTTCGGTCACTTTGCCGTGGCCAAGTTCTTCGGCGTTCGCGTCGAGGTCTTTTCGGTTGGTTTCGGGACGCGTCTTTTCGGCTTTCGCCGCGGCGACACCGATTACCGGCTGAGCCTTTTGCCCCTCGGCGGCTACGTCAAGATGGCGGGCGAAAATCCAGGTGAAGAGCGGACGGGCGATCCGGGCGAGTTTGCTTCGCATCCACGATGGCAGCGTATCCTCATTGGACTGGCAGGTCCGGTGGCTAATTTCCTGCTCGCTTTTGTGCTCATGACCGGTTACTACATGATGCACAACGAAGTGGAGCAATACCTGTACGGCCCGGCAATCGTAGATTTTGTTCCGCAGAATTCAGCCGCAGCGCGCGCGGGGCTCCAGGCGGGCGACCGGATCATTCGATTCGATAAAGACCACAATCCGACGTGGGAGAACGTGCGCATTCGGTCGGTGCTCGATGCCAATTCCAATGTGCCGTTTACTGTCGAGCGGAATGTGGATGGGCAGACGAAGCAGTTTTCAAACGAGCTGTACTTGCTCGACACCACCAAGGGGCAGGATTTCGAGATTGAGACGCTTGGTCTGATTCCTCGATACCAGACCGATCCGTTGAAGGTGCATGATGTTGAGCCCGGTTTCCCGGCCGACAAGGCGGGTTTGAAGGCCGGCGACGTCATCCAGTCGATCAACGGCCAGCCGCTGCATTCGGTGCCTGCCGTGATGGCGTTTCTGCAGCAGCAGAATGGCCAGCCTGTGGCTTTGGATGTGGAGCGCGGTGGCCAAGTGCTCACGTTGCATGTTCAGCCGGTGCTGGCGGATAACGGGACTGGTCAGCAGGCTTATCGTCTCGGATTCAAGGCCAATCTGCCGCCTTTCCGCGTAGAGCAGTTGCCGCTTCCGGCAGCAGTCAGACACTCGGTCAGCTTCAATCTTCACAATTCGGGGTACATCCTTGATGTTCTGCACCGGCTCATCACGCGGCGCTCGAATGTGCAGCAACTGAGCGGTCCGATCGGCATTGCACGCGATACCGGTGAAGCGATCACTATGCCGGGATGGCAGCCGATTATCACTCTGATGGCGCTCATCAGCCTGAACCTCGGCATCTTCAATCTGCTTCCGATTCCGATTCTTGACGGCGGCATGATTCTGCTGCTGATGATTGAGGGGACGATTCGCCGCGATCTGAATCAGCAGTTCAAGGAGCGCATTTATCAGGTTGCGTTTGTGGTGCTGGTGCTGTTTGCCGTCTTCGTAATGTTCAACGACGTTTCGAAGTTCAATATCTTTTCGAAGCTGAAGCCATAATTTGATCCATACAGCGGGTGCCCCATCCTGACGCAGTCAGGGTGGGGTTTTTCGTTGGATCCGCTGTCGTGCCAGTTTCAGTAGTTACACTCAAGTCTGCATGCAAGAGCCTTCGACCATTACCGTGCGCGTGCGCTATGCCGAGACCGACCAGATGGGCGTGGTCTACCACTCCAATTATTTTGTCTGGTTTGAGATGGGGCGTGTGGAGTGCCTGCGACAGCTTGGTTTTGACTACAAGCAGATGGAGCTTGCCGATGACTGCCATCTTCCTGTGGTGGAAGCTACCTGCCGCTACAAGGCTCCCGCGCGCTATGACGAGATTCTGACGATCGAGACGCGCATTGTTGCGTTGCGGTCGGGGGTGATCAAGTTTGCCTATCGTCTGCTGCGCGGCGAAGAGCCTCAGCTTCTGGCCGAGGCGCAGACGACGCACATCGTTGTGGACGGCAGAATGCAGAAGCGCGTCTTGCCGGAGAAATATGGTTCGGTGATCCGCGCGCAGCTGGCTTGAGGCTGCGGCGCTGTTCTTTGGATTGCAAACGGTGGTATAACTGCCTCCGGCTGATCTCTGCATCCAAATCGACAGCGGAGGATTTGCATGACCATTGCTCGCGTGCTTCTTTTCACTTCAACTGCTCTGCTCCTCGTCACCGGCTGCGAGACTACCCGCACCAACAAGGTTCACGCGTCGTGGCAGATGCTTTCTGATGAAGGCACGACCGGCAAGCCCGACCTTTCGAAGGCCGCTCCAGCTACAGGGCAGCCTCCGGTTCCGGGATCGCCAACTGCGGCCGGTCCCGATGGTTTGCAGCCGATGAACGACAGCGAGGCTCGGAAGAGTGTTGGAGCCGAAGAAGGGCGTCCTGCGCCTCCGTGGGTGGCGAAGAAGGATCCTTTCGAGCGGCAGTTGTAGCTGGCTTCTTCAGGCGGTTACGCTGTGCGGCTTCACGTTTTCGCGGATGAAGGTGACGGTAGTTTCGAGCGGCGTGCCGGGGCCGAAGATGGCTGCTACCCCTTGCGATTTCAGAAATTCTGCGTCCTGTTCGGGGATGGTTCCGCCGAGGACTACGAGAATGTCTGATGCTCCGCGTTCTTTGAGCAGGGAAGTGACGCGGGGCACGATGGCGTTGTGGGCTCCTGAGAGAATGCTGAGCCCGACGCAGTCCACATCTTCCTGAATAGCCGCGTTGACGATCATCTCCGGCGTCTGGCGCAGGCCGGTGTAGATGACTTCCATTCCGGCGTCGCGCAGAGCGCGGGCGATGACCTTCGCGCCGCGATCGTGGCCGTCAAGGCCGGGCTTGGCTACGAGTACGCGAATGGGAGTGGTGCGTTCTTGAGACATGAACTCGCAAGGATAGCACAGGCGATCTAAAGGGCTCGGCGCTTATCGATGATTTGAGAACTGCAGGTCCCTCCGCCCCGCGCTGCGCGCTCCGGTCGGGATGACAAATCTTACTTACGTGTTGAGCGGGAGCTTACTTGTCGCGTGCTACGACGAAATCCGGCACCCAGAGCAGAGCTCGCTTGAAGTCGGATTCGGGAAGGGCGGATAGGGCGGTGCGTGCTCTCTCGGCGTGCTGGAAGGCAATCTTCATCGCGTAGTCGACGGACCGGTTGCGGGAGAGAACGCCCAGGATCTCATCGTGGGTGACGCGGTTGAAGTTCTGATCGGTGAGCACGGTGAGAATTGCTTCGCGGTCGGTCGGCGTACCGTTTTCAAGCGAGTGGATAACGGCTAACGTGGCCTTGCCTTCGCGCAGGTCGCTGGCGACGGGCTTGCCTAGGACTTCTTCGCTGGCTGTGAGGTCGAGGACGTCGTCGACGATCTGGAAGGCGATGCCGAGCGCGTGGCCGTATTCGCCCATCGCTGCTTCGGCTTTGCCGTTGACCTTGGCGAGCACCGAGCCGAGGCGCATCGAGACCTCAAAGAGGCAGGCGGTCTTACGGTAGATGAGGTCGTTGTATTCCTGCTCGGTGACCGGGCGGCCCAGCGTTTCCATTTGCAGCAGCTCGCCTTCGACCATTTGCTGCGTGAGGCTGATCAGCAGGTCAAGGACGCGGAAGTTGCGCTCTTCAAGAGCGACGCGGAAGGCCTGCATGTAGAGCCAGTCGCCGGCGAGGACGCATTTTGCGTTGCCCCAGGTGGTGTTGGCTGAGGGGCGGCCGCGGCGAATGTCGGCGGCGTCAATGATGTCGTCGTGGACGAGCGTGGCCGTGTGTACCATCTCGACGACCGCGCCCAGACGGACCATGCCGCTTCCGGCATAGCCCTGAGACTTGGCGGAGAGCAGCAGGAGCGACGGGCGGATGCGCTTGCCGCCGCCCTCGCGCAGGTAGTCGGAGATTTCCGTGATGGCTTTGACGGTGGAGACGGCGTCGTCACCGAACTCGCGCTCGATGGCGCGCAGGTCGTCGTGGAGGAGGTCGAAGACCTCTTTTGCCGTCGCTATGGTCGTTGTGCTCACTGGCTCTTCGCTCGTACTCAAAAACTAGGTCCCGCTCTTCCTTACGACCGGTAGTTCGTAAACTGCATGTCGATGCCGAGGTCTTTCCCCTTCAGCAACGCAATCACTTCCTGTAGAGTATCGCGATCTTTGCTGCTCACACGAACGGTATCACCCTGTATGGATGCCTGGGCCTTCTTTTTGGAGTCTTTAAGTATGCGGACGATCTCTTTGGCCTTCTCGGTCGGAATGCCCTGCTGGAGGTTGATCTTCTGGCGCACGCTCGATCCAGTGGCAGGCTCAAGTTTGCCATAAGTGAGCGCTTTGAGCGAGATGCCACGCTTAACCAGCTTGTGAGACAGGATTTCCTTCACGGCTTCCAGCTTGTACTCGTCGGCGGAGGCGAGCTGGATGGCGTCGTCGCCTTCGAGCTTGATTTCAGAGTGCGAGTCCTTCAGGTCGAAGCGCGCGCGCACTTCCTTGATGGCCTGCTCGATGGCGTTGCGCACTTCCTGTATGTCCACTTTACTTACGATGTCGAAGGAGTTGTCTGCTGCCATAACACTTCTCTCTACTTCAGATTATTCGCACAAACCGCTAACCTCAGTGTGCCATGCCCGCTGTGATACTGAAAAATCGGTGAAAGTTTTCCGTGGTATGGGAAGCTACTTCGTCAGCCGTCAGGTTGCGGATTTCGGCGAGCTTTTCGGCGACTCCGGCGACCCAGGCAGGCTCGTTGCGCTTGCCGCGATTGGGCACAGGAGCGAGGAATGGGGCGTCGGTTTCGACCAGCATGCGGTCGAGCGGGACCTGCACGGCGACATCGCGGATGGGCTGCGCTTTCGGGAATGTGATGTTGCCGGCAAAGGAGATAAGGAAGCCGCAGTCCATGGCGCGCCGGGCGTGGTCCCATTCGCCGGTGAAGCAGTGCAGGATGCCGCCGAGGCCTTTGGACGCCCATTCGGATTCGATCATGTCGAGCGTGTCGTCCCATGCGTTGGTGCTGTTGTCCGAGGGGCGACAGTGGATGATGATGGGCTTCTTGTGGGCGGCGGCGATTTCCATCTGCTGGCGGAAGACGGTTTTCTGCATCTCTCGCGGGGAGTGGTCGTAGAAGTAGTCGAGACCGATTTCGCCGCAGGCGATGACTTCTGGTTCCTGCAATAAATCATTGAGTTTGGTCAGGGCGGCCTCATCGCAGAGTTGTGCCTCGTGCGGATGGACCCCGGCGCTGGCGAAGATGCGCGGCGTCTCGGGCTTGCTTGCGTATTCTCGACTCAGTTCGAGGGCGCGGTGCATCGTCTCCGGGCCGTCGCCAATGCCGATGGAGAGCACGGTGCGCACGCCCGCTTGCCACGCGCGCGTGAGCAGGGCGTCGCGGTCTTCGTCGTAGCGAGGGCTGTCGAGGTGCGCGTGGGAATCGATGAGCACTGGTTCCTCAATCATTCAACTGGCTAATTCTCAAATTGTCATCCTGAGCGAAGCGAAGGATCTGCTTTTTTCGCCTAACCGTGCCAGGATTATTTGTTTTTGTAGTCATCAAAATTTGGACTGGCAAAGGAAAGCAGATCCTTCGCTTCGCTCAGGATGACAGCAACTGGAAATATTTGTAGCTGGCACGATGAGGCCCCCTACCACGAACTATTTCAGGCGCGCGCCGATTTCTACATCTTCAAGGAATCCGGCGAGTACGGGCTTGCCCTTTTCGCCGAGCGATGCGGCGACGATCATGCCGTTCGATTCGAGCCCACGGAGCTTGCGGGGTGCGAGGTTGGCGACGATGACGACCTTGCGGCCAATCAGCGATTCCGGCTCGTAGGCTTCAGCGATTCCGGCGAGGATCTGGCGGGTTTCGTAGCCGAGATCGACTTCGAGTCGCAGGAGCTTGTCGGCCTTGGGGACGCGCTCGGCAACTTTTACCTGGGCTACGCGCAACTCGATTTTGGCGAAGTCGTCGATGGTGATCTTTTCCGAAGCTGCCGGAGGCTGTGGTGCAGTTGGAGGCGCCTGTGATCGGCCGGTGATGTCATTCTTGATCGCATCTGCGAATGCCGCAACCGTGCTGCTTTCGCTGGTGGATTCGGAGATGGCGACGGCCAGGCCCTCCACAATGGACGCCAGCCTGGAAGTGTGGTGTGCCGGGGCGGCGTCCGAACCGTCCTGACCTGCCGCGGTGGCTGCGCCTGCTACTTCGGCTGGCGCGGGGATAGCTGCCGGCGTCTCGTCTGGTTTTGGCGTGTTGTTCTGCTGTTCGATGTCTTGCATACGTTTGATTGCGTCCTTTTCTGCGCGGGGGAAAACGGGGCCGAGTTCGCCGAGCTTAGTGCCGGGTTTGAGGTCTCCCCATTTGAGATTTTTCAGATCGGCTTTCTTGATGTCGTCCAGGCCGAGTTGTGCCCATACCTTTGCGGCTGCGTCGGGAATGATGGGATACAAAAGAGCGGTAATTATGCGGAGTGACTCGGCGCAGTTATAGAGAATTTCGGCTAGCTTCGCACGACTCTCGTCATCATTGAGAGAGCCGAGTTTCCATGGTGCTTTCGACGAGATATAGCCATCGACAGCAGCAACAAAAACCCAAATCATTCCAGGTTGGCCGAAGTCGCTTTCTTCATCAGAGTCGGTCTTGTTTGGTATTTTTGTTGATCCAAGCGCATGCGAGAAATTGAGATCATCTAAAGCTCGATTTACGTACTTAATAGTCAAGTTCGCAAACCATGCAACCGAGCCCGAATATTCACTGCCGCCTATTAGAAGGTCATCTACTCTGGTTAAATTTGGTGCGTCCGGCACGACTCCGTCAAAATACTTCTGAATCATCGCTAGTGTGCGGCTGGCAAGATTACCATAACCGTTGGCAAGATCGCTGTTGTAGCGCTGGACTAATGCATCGAAGGAGAAGGCGCCGTCTTGTCCGAAGACGATTTCGCGCAGCAGGAAGTAGCGCAGCGCGTCGGCTCCGAGGACATCGAGGATGGTTTCCGTGCGCACGATGTTGCCGCGCGATTTCGACATTTTGCTTTCTTCAAAGAGCAGCCAGCCGTGGGCGACGATACTCTTCGGCGTCGGCAAGCCTGCGGCCATGAGGAAAGCGGGCCAGTAGACGCAGTGAAAGCGGCTGATCTCTTTACCGACAATCTGCAGATCGGCGGGCCAGTAGCGGTCAAACTTTGACGTGTCACTGCTGCCGTAGCCGAGCGCCGTGATGTAGTTGGCGAGCGCGTCGAGCCAGACATAGATGACGTGCTTCTCATCACCGGGAACGGGGATGCCCCACTTGATGCTGGTGCGGCTTACTGAGAGGTCTTTGAGGCCGCTGCGCACGAAGGAGATGACTTCGTTGCGGCGCGCTTCCGGGCGGATGAAGTCGGGGTTGGCGTCGTAGAACTCAAGCAGCTTGCGCTCAAAGGCCGAGAGCTTGAAGAAGTAATTTTCTTCGCTGAGGGTTTCGGTGATGCGCCCGCAATCAGGACAGGGGGCTCCCGGAGGAACGTCGACAAATGCTTCGTCGGAGACGCAGTACTGGCCCGTGTAGGTGCTCTTGTAGATGAAGCCGCGTTCCTGGAGCAGGGTAAAGAATTTCTGCACGGCCTGCTTGTGGCGTGGCTCGGTGGTGCGAATGAAGTCGTCGTAGGTGAGGCCCATGCGGTCCCACAGGCTGCGGAACTCAGCGGACACTTTGTCGGTGAAGTGCTGCGGGTCGATTCCGGCTTGTTTGGCGGAGCGCTCGATCTTCTGACCGTGCTCGTCGGTTCCGGTGAGGAACCAGGTGTCGAAGCCGAGCGCTCGCTTGCGGCGTGCGATGGCGTCGGCCACGATGGTGGTGTACGCATGGCCGATGTGCGGGCGAGCGTTGACGTAGTAGATCGGAGTGGTGAGGTAAAACTTTTCGGGGCTCGACATGCGCAAAGATTGTTGGTGGTGCTCTTTTCATCTTAGGGGTGCGCCAGAGCAGCGTCAAACCAGCTTGCCTGATAGAATCGAGCAATAAAATCAGGTATTTGACAAAGCGTTACGGAATTTCCGCTCGCGTTTTTCCCGGTGAATCCACGTGTATTTAAGAGAACAGAAGAAGCTGCTTGAACGCCTGCGCGCGGTGCTGCGCGAAAAATTCCAGATTGAGCTGGACACGATTTCGATTGAGCAGCCGCCCGAGATCAAGTTTGGCGAATATGCGCTGCCGGTTGCCTTTGAGCTGGCGCGCAAGTTGAAGAAGGCTCCGCGCAAGATCGCGGAGGAGATTGTCGCGGGGTTGTCGCCACTGGAAGGCTTTGCGGGCTTTGAAGTTGCGGGCGCGGGATATATCAATGCACGTCTTGATCGTGGTGCAGCTGTGCGCGCGGTTGCTGCTGGTGGGGATGTCGAAGGTGCTGAGTCAGGGCTGCACTCGCTGGTGGAGCACACGAGTATCAATCCCAATAAAGCCGCGCATATCGGCCACCTGCGCAACGCCATTCTCGGCGACACCTTCGTCCGCATGCTGCGCGCCACCGGCGGGGTGAACACTCATCGCGGTGCGCTGTGGGTGCTCGGGCTGCTCGCGGCGGGCCTGGCCGCCACCGGCACGCCCGCAAAGGCCGCAGGTTTCGCCGCGCGGCTGGCCGGTATCGAGGACCCGGCCCTGCCGGTCCGCGCGCCGTCACACGGCGCCATGGCTCGCCTGCGTTACGGCGCGGCCGGCGCCGTGGGCGAGGCCCAGGCGGGCTTTCCGCACACAATGCACGTCGCGTTGCCGGCGCTGCGCGCCGCGCGCGCGGCCGGCCATGATGAGCACACCGCGCGCACCGACGCTCTCCTGGCGTCGATGGCGAGGCTCGAAGACACGTGCCTGCTGCACCGGTCCGGACCCGGAGGTCTGCA
>Ga0209773_10000682_pt1 | contig 11310 bp, 12 predicted proteins | sample BogFormECP14_OM1_FD_188244 | JGI IMG/M metagenome (GOLD analysis project Ga0209773, IMG submission 188244) | Bog forest soil microbial communities from Calvert Island, British Columbia, Canada - ECP14_OM1 (SPAdes) (version 2) | ecosystem: Environmental > Aquatic > Freshwater > Wetlands > Bog ... | reverse complement strand
TGATTCGACAACGCTTGCGCGGGAGAACCTTCTGTTTGGTTGTACTCGATCAAAACCCAGCCAGAGCAACTTTCCGGCTCGTCTAACCTTAGCAAGCGATTGTAGCTTTTGTTTTCAATGCTAGGTGGGTTCAAGCTTGGTGTTGCGTCGACCCATTGAGATCGCCGCATTAACCGGAAAAGTGAAGTCCTATTACGCCGAACGGCCGGGGCGGTGGCGCGCGTCATCAGTTTGGGCCTCGGCGAAAGGAGCTATTTCTTCAGCGCTGCGTTTCGTAGCACTGGTTTGCTCCCATTCGACCTTGCCCAAGAACCTCTCGGCCGCACGGCTTGCAACTAGCTGATTCTGTTCACCGCAAAATGAAAAGACTGACCGCCCAGAATCAGCTGTTTCTGGGCACCAACTTGGGCCTTACGACACGCGCACTCCGATCTTTCTTGGTCTGGTTACGCTCAGAGTGATCGCGTACAACGCGGTCCGTTATGGCTCCCACGCTTTGAGCTTCTACAAGATAGCGCATGGGAAAGTCTAAAGTGATTCCACCCGGGTCGAAGTTCGCCCGTCGGAATCCCATTAGAAAATCCTTATACCTCGCTTACACATTCCTGATGCGAAATGAGTATCGTAAGGCTTCAGATTCCAATGGATCAGTACAAATGCGCCTTGCAGGCATGCGTTTGAGCGAACCAATAGGAGTGGCTGTCGCCGCTGCGCTCTGACAGATTAGTCATTGCGGGTCTGCCACGCGCGTTGAAGGATGAGCGTTCATGGCCGTCATTGCGTTCTTGGGCATGACTGCGGTCTGCGTGTTTTTCCTGTACGCGCTGGTGCAGTTCTCGCTGGAAGAAAAGCGCCTGCGGCGAAGGAGAGAAACACCCCTCGGATTTCCGGTGATTTCTTCCGGGCAAATCGTGACGCCACTAAAGTCGCCGCGCGAAGAGCGGCGCAACAATTCTGCAGATCAAATTACGCTGGACGCAAGTGAGAACAGGAGATGACTTCCATGTTGAAGTCTTTGATCAACCACAGGATCAAGATCGTTTTCGGGATGCTCGTTTTTGCGCTGGGGCTGGTCCCGTGCTTCGCGCAAACCAACAGCGACATGCCCAACCAGCAAGCCACCGCCGCGGACCAGCAGATACCACCTGCCATTGCCAAAGAGCTTGATGCGATGCGGAAACGCATCGACGAACTGGAAGCGGAGTTGAAAAACGCCAAGGCCCCGGAGCGGCCGACCACGCCGGCGACGAGCGCGAAAGCGAGCGTACCGGTGCTGCCCGTTGTTTCAGCACCCGCTGCGCCGATGGCCACAACGGCTGAGGCCTCTACTTCAGCGAACGCCACCGCCGAGGCCGCCCCCGCAAAAATCGAGCCTTTTTCGGATGCGGACTGGACCTGGCTAAACGGCAACCCGCGCACCAAGGAAATCTTCTGGGATACGAAATTCTTTACGCCAGAAATTCGCTCGGACACGGTGTACGTGTATGACTTCAATCATCCGACGGACCATTCGATGGGCGGGTCGAGCGAACTTTTCCGCTCGCAGGAAGTACAACTCACGCAACTGGGAGTGGGCGGCGACTTTCACTACGACAATGTTCGCGCGCGGCTGATGACGCAGTTCGGCATGTATTCGGCGACGACGCCGCGCAACGATCCCAGCCCCGGCCACGGACAATGGGACCTGGTTTCGGCGTACCGCTATTTGTCGGAGGCGTACGGCGGCTATCACTTCAACAAGATGTACGGCATAAACGTAGATGCGGGAATTTTTCTTTCGTACATCGGTTTGTTCAGTTACTACAATTTCGATAATTGGGCGTATCAACCGTCGTATGTTTCGTCAAACACGCCATGGTTTTTCGAAGGCGTGCGCGTGCAGATCTTCCCGACGGCGCATTTGAAGATCGAGCCATGGTTCATCAACGGATGGCAATCGTACGCATCGGCGAATCACCGGCCCGGGCTGGGAGGACAGATCAAATGGACTCCGAGGCCGTGGATCAACGTGATCTCCAACAACTATGGGTTGGGCGCTGATGATTTGTTCATTCCCAATCGCCGGCGCATTCACACCGACAACAGCGTTGAAGTGAAGTACTTCGACAGGCCGGAACGAGAACTCGACAAAATGGCTTTTTCGTTCACGGCTGACGCGGGATGCGAATACGGAGGCGGCGTGAGCTGTTACACCGATAAATCGGGCGGACCGAAGCAGAGTTTCTTGGGATTTATGTTCTACAACCGCTTCTGGTTCCACCACGATTTGTTCGGACTGACGCTCGGCGGCGGAAAAATCAATAACCCGGGACGCTACCTGGTGCTGCTGCCGCCGATCAATGGAGAAACCGCGATTACTGCGGCCACGAATTCTCCTTACTTTACGGAGAATCCGGGAGATCCATTCAAGGCGTGGGATTCTTCCATCACGTTCGACTACATGCCCAAGCAGTACATTACTTTCCGTTGGGAATACGACTACCGTCACGCGAATGTGCCGTACTGGACTGGCCGCGGCGGTATTACACCTCCCGGTGGCAACGTTGGTTTGGCGACGGACTATGTTTGCAACAACGGCGTTTCCTCCGGCTCGGAATCGCTGGGGCCCGCGACGGCTTTCTGCACCAGCGCGCCGCAGAACTCCAGCGTGTGGTTCCCAGATTTGCGTAAGGATGAGAATTTTATTGATATGTCCATTCTCGTGAAGTTCTAAGCGCTGCGGAAATGCCCGGAAGTGCTGGCGCGGAGGAATAGCTTATGCAGGACATTGTGTTCGTGCTGCTGACGGCCGGTTTTTTTGCGGTGGCGCTCGCTTATGTACGAGGGTGCCAACGGCTGAAGTAAGGGGATCAACAACATGATTGGCAACATTTTCTTGCTAGTGATCTGCGTTTTGATTCTGGGCTATCTGCTGGCGGCGCTGCTGTGGCCAGAGAGGTTTTGAACATGACTGCAAATGGCTGGTTTCAAATCGGAATCTATGTAGCGGTGTTGCTGGCGATCACGAAACCGATGGGTGTGTACATGGCGTGCGTGTTCGGCGGCGAGAAGACGTTCATGGATCCGGTGATGCGGCCGGTGGAGCGCCTGCTCTATCGCGTGACTGGTGTGGATGAAAAGCATGAGATGCGCTGGACGGAGTACGCGATCGCTATGCTGCTCCTGAGCGGCGTTTCAATGATCCTGCTGTACGCGATGCTGCGGGTGCAGCAGTGGCTGCCTTGGAATCCGCAACGCTTCGGGGCGCTGGCACCGGACTTGGCGTTCAACACGGCGGCTTCGTTCACGACGAACACGAATTGGCAGGCATACTCCGGCGAATCGACGATGAGCTATTTCACGCAAATGGCCGGGCTGGCGTATCACAACTTCATGTCGGCGGCGGTGGGAATCGCTCTGTCGATCGCTGTAATCCGCGGCATTGCGCGACGCGAAATGGACACCATCGGCAACTTCTGGGTGGACTTGACTCGGACGATCTTGTGGGTGCTGCTACCCGCGTGCGTTGTGCTGGCTCTCTTCTTTGTTTCACAGGGCACGGTACAGAGTCTGAAGCCGTACGCAACGGCGCAGCTGGTGGACCCACAAACGGTGCAGGTGACCGGCCCGGACGGGAAAACAACGACGCAGCGGGTGACTGAGCAATCGATCACCTTGGGGCCGGTGGCTTCGCAGGAAGCGATCAAGATGTACGGGACGAACGGCGGCGGATTCTTCAACGCGAACAGCGCGCATCCATTTGAGAACCCGACGCCGCTGACGAACTTTGTGCAGATGTTGCTAATTTTTTCGATTGGCTCGGGGCTGACTTACACACTGGGACGCATGACGGGCTCGCAGAAGCACGGCTGGGCGGTGTGGGGCGCGATGGCTGTACTATTCGTGGCCGGCGTGGTTTTCGCGTACACGGCGGAATCGCGCGGCAATCCGCTGTTGCACGGCGTGGATCAGCACGCAAGCGCGACACAACCGGGTGGAAATATGGAGGGGAAAGAAGTTCGGTTCGGCATCGCTAATTCGGCGCTCTTTGCGACGATTACGACGGACGCGAGCTGTGGCGCCGTGAACGGCGTACACGATTCTTTTACGCCACTCGGCGGCATGATTCCGATGATCAATATGATGGTCGGGGAAGTGATATTCGGTGGGGTGGGCGCGGGGCTCTACGGGATTGTGGTGTTCATCATTCTGACGGTGTTCATCGCTGGGCTGATGGTGGGGAGGACGCCGGAATACCTGGGGAAGAAGATCGAGGCTTATGACGTGAAGATGGCGATGCTGGCGGTGCTGATCTTCACGCTGTTGGTGCTGGCATTCACGGCGATCGGAGTAGTGACGCCATACGGGAAAGCGGGAATTACGAATCCGGGGCCGCACGGGCTTTCGCAAATTCTATATGCGTATACGTCCGGCGCGGCGAACAATGGGTCCGCGTTTGCGGGGTTGAGCGCGAATACGCCCTGGTACAACGTCAGCATCGGGTTCGACACACTGTTCGGAAGATTTTTCATGGTTCTTCCAGTGCTGGCGATTGCGGGAAGTCTGGCGAAGAAGAAGATCGTGCCCCAATCGGCGGGAACGTTTCCGGTGACGACGCCGCTTTTCACGACGCTGCTGGTTTCCGTGGTGCTGATTGTGAGCGCGTTGACGTTTTTCCCGGCGCTGAGCCTGGGACCGATTCTGGAACACTTGCTGATGCACGCTGGAAAGGTCTTTGGGGGATAACGTGATGAGCGCGGAAATGACGATAACTCCTGACACGATCAAGGTGCCGTCCGAAGGAGGGAAGAATCCGAGAGGGGCGAAGAAATCCCTGTGGACCGGCGGAATTGTGGGCGGCGCGCTGCGGGATTCGGTGTTGAAACTAAACCCGCGGACGTTGATGAAAAACCCGGTGATGTTCGTGGTGGAAGTGGGCGCCGTAATTACAACCGTAGAGCTGGCCGAACACATCCTTCGGCACACGGGCGGCCTGGGATTTGAGCTTCAGATCACGCTATGGCTGTGGTTCACAGTGCTGTTTGCGAATTTTGCTGAGGCCATGGCGGAGGGCCGTGGGAAAGCGCAGGCTGATACGCTGCGCAAAGCGCGCGCCGAAACGCACGCGCGTCGAATGTTGGCCGACGGCTTGTTCGAGGACGTACCAGGATCGAAGCTTCGCACCAACGATATCGTCGTCGTTCGAGCGGGCGAATTCATCCCCGGCGATGGCGAAGTGATTATCGGTGTCGCCGCAGTGGACGAGTCCGCGATTACCGGCGAATCTGCGCCTGTGATCCGTGAATCGGGTGGGGACCGCTCCGCGGTGACGGGCGGGACACGCGTGCTGTCAGATGAAATAACAGTGAAGATCACCTCGAATCCGGGTGAAACGTTCCTCGATCGGATGATCAAGCTGGTAGAAGGAGCCGAACGGCAGAAAACGCCTAACGAGATTGCGCTCAATATCCTGTTGGCGGGCCTCACAATTATTTTCCTATTGGCAGTCGTCACGTTACAACCGATGGCGATCTACTCCGGCGCGCCGCAATCAATTTTCGTGCTGATTTCGCTGCTAGTATGTCTGATTCCGACGACGATTGGCGGGCTGTTGTCGGCGATCGGCATTGCGGGAATGGACCGCGTGGTTCAGCGTAACGTGCTGGCGATGTCGGGACGAGCGGTGGAAGCAGCGGGCGACGTAGATACGCTCCTGCTGGACAAGACCGGAACGATTACGTTGGGAAACCGGCGCGCAACGGAATTCATTGCTGCCCCCGGCGTCACGGAAGCAGAGTTGGCCGACGCGGCGCAGCTGGCGTCGCTGGCGGACGAGACCCCGGAAGGACGGTCTATCGTGGTGCTGGCGAAAGAGAAATACGGACTGCGGGGACGCGAACTTGCGTCCGTGACGAAATTCATTCCGTTTTCTGCGACAACGCGAATGTCGGGAGTTGACCTGGACGGACGCGAAATCCGCAAGGGCGCCTTCGATGCAATCGCGAAACTTGCGGCGCAAGGCGGGCACCTAGTGCCAGCGGAGGTGGACGAATCTGTGAAGGTCATCTCAGGCGCGGGAGGCACGCCATTGTTGGTGGCCGAGGATCGGCGCGTGCTTGGCACCATCTACTTGAAGGACATTGTCAAAGGCGGGATGCGAGAGCGTTTCGACCAGTTGCGCGCCATGGGAATCCGAACCGTGATGATCACCGGAGATAACCCCCTGACTGCGGCAGCAATAGCTCGCGAAGCAGGCGTCGATGATTTTCTGGCACAGGCGACACCGGAGGACAAGCTCGCGCTGATACGACGCGAACAAGCGAAGGGAAAACTTGTCGCTATGACGGGAGACGGAACGAACGACGCTCCAGCGCTAGCACAGGCGGACGTGGGTGTGGCGATGAACGCGGGAACGCAGGCCGCGAAAGAAGCCGGCAATATGGTGGACCTCGACTCAAATCCCACTAAGCTAATCGAGATCGTCGAAATCGGGAAGCAGCTTCTGATCACTCGCGGATCGCTGACGACTTTCTCGGTGGCGAACGATGTGGCGAAGTATTTTGCGATTATTCCGGCAATGTTTGCTGGCGCGTTTCCTCAGCTGTCTGTCTTGAACGTGATGCACTTAAAGACACCGCAGTCGGCCGTGCTTTCCGCCGTGATTTTTAACGCGCTGATCATCATCGCGTTGGTTCCGCTGGCGCTGCGCGGCGTGCGATACCGCCCGCTCGGCGCCGAAGCGCTATTGCGACGCAACCTATTGGTCTATGGGTTCGGTGGAATCGTGGCACCATTTCTTGGAATCAAGTTGATCGACATGATTATTACGGGGGTTGGTTTGGCGTGAGGACAATATGAAGCGAAATCTTCTGATTGCAATCTGGATGACGCTCGCGACAACGGTGCTGCTTGGGATCATCTATCCGCTCGTGGTTACGGGGCTCGCGCAGGTATTGTTTCCAAAGCAGGCGAATGGGGGACTAATTCAGCAAACGGGCGGGAAAATCGTGGGCTCGAGCCTGTTCGGCCAGCCGTTCACGTCGCCTGGGTATTTCCACTCGCGGCCGTCTGCCGCCGGAACTGCTGGATACGATCCGATGGCTTCGGGCGGATCAAATCTCGGTCCGACGAATAAGTCTCTGATCGACCGAGTTTCCAGCACCGTGCAATCACTCGGGGCCGAGAATCCGGGCGCGCGAATTCCGGTTGACCTGGTTACGACTTCCGGTTCGGGGCTGGATCCGCACCTTTCTCCGGCGTCTGCCGAATTCCAGATTCCACGCGTGGCGCGCGAGCGCCATTTGAGTGAAGTGGACCTTCGTGCCCTGGTGGCCAAACATACCGAAGGGCGACAATTAGGATTTCTGGGCGAGCCGAGAGTGAATGTGCTGGAACTGAATCTGGAACTGGATGCAGTTCAACCCTTGCGCTGACCCGGCGAGTGAGAGCGGCGCTGTCTCATGCGGGGAAACTCCATCGGACTTCTCATCGCCAAGGCCGTCATCAAAGCTCATGGCCGCACGCTGAGCCTTGTCAGCCAGCACGGCTGAGGTTCCGTCTTTTCATTTAGCGCATCGAACGTGGCCGGTCGAGAGATTGATGAACACCACCACGATTCTCGTTATTGACGACGAACCGCAAATACGGCGCGTTATGCGCACCACTCTCGCGTTGCACGGTTATTCGGTGGTCGAGGCACGCAGTGGCGAAGAAGCGCTCGAAAAAGTCCGCGGTGCGCGGCCCGATCTTATTCTTCTCGACGTGAATTTGTCGGGAATTTCCGGCCTGGAAACTTGCCGCGAAATCCGCAACACCTCTGATGTGCCAATCATCATGCTGACCGTCCGCGATACCGAGCGCGATAAAGTGCGGGCTCTTGACGCCGGGGCCGACGATTATGTAATCAAACCTTTTGGCGTCGATGAGCTGATGGCGCGTGTTCGCGCGTCGCTCCGCCGCACCCCACCCGTGGAAGCCGCGCTCCCGTTCAGCTCCGACGAGCTTACGATTGACTTCGAAAGGCGCGCCGTCAACCTCCAGGGACACCCAGTCCGCCTCACCCCTAAAGAGTTTGAGCTGTTGCGCCAGCTGGTCTCGAATTCGGGCAAGACGCAAGTCCACCGTCGGCTCCTACAAACTGTTTGGGGACTTGAGTATGGAGATGAAAAGGAATACTTGCGTGTTTTCATTAATCAGTTAAGGAACAAAATCGAACCCGACCCCCACCACCCGCGGTATATCCATACGGATCTTCGGATCGGCTATCGCTTCGATCCGCCCAAGTCTAAATCTCGCGCCTGGCGTTCCCGCAAATAGCCCTGTCGTCGCGCTGCGGCCTGCGAATGGCATAATCAGCCCACTACCGAACGAAAAACGCACGGACTCTTGGCGAGCCTGGACAAATCGAATCTCGGGTCCGTGAATAACGGGACGCCCGCGTTTAGCAAACTGGGAGTGCATGCTGAAAACCAGCATGGCCGCGTCGATTAAGGCGTCGCGTAACCGGACAGCTGCCCAAAGCCATGTGATTCTGGGCCAGCGGACTGACGGTTTTGTGCTAAACAGAATCAACGGCTTAGCAGCGGTTCGGCGGTGAGGATTTTGGGCAACGGAGTTTTGATCTCGATTGGACCACGGGTTGATCCCGGGTTACGCGCCGCTCGCCGCAATTCTGACAATCGCAGTGATGCAATCCCGAAGAGTCACCGAGTGACGCGCGGGCTCGAATTGCATCCTCCGCCGCTTTAACGCGATCCAGACGTTTACTTTCCTCCTTGCGTTCCTTCCTCGCTCGCGAACGACGCCAGACCCTTCGGACCTCACTTCTTGGGCTGCGAGACGCTCTGCGGATAGGTGTCAATCAGATACCGGGCCTCGTCATTGTCCACCGCCTCAATAAACAAGAACCCGGCCGTGTACCGCGCACGGAAGTAATAAACCTTTCCTGCCTCCGCCGTGAAGTGCGCGAACTCGACGGGGTGCCCGAGCCACTCGGAGCGCAAAATCGAGCACATATGGTGTTCTCCCGGCTGCACGGACACGGAAAAATAGGAATTGTTCTTGTTTGCGCCCACCCACGCTCCGTCCAACGCGATCCAGGTCAGCGCAGCTACCCCGAAGTGCTGTTCGCCGATGTCCTGAATGAAGAAAATCAGCGCCTTTGCCTCGGCGCGCAGTTCAAATCCATTGAGTACGGTCCCGCTTGCCTCTGCCATTGCCAGCTGAGTTCGGGCAACATCTGATTCGAGTCGATCGAGAGGCGCTTCGATGAGCAATGCGTCGTCGATGGGCGTGCCGACCCCAATCCCACGCTCTGTGGCAAAGCAACACGCGAGGCGAAGTATTTCGGCCCCGTTCCCTTGCATTAGGAAATTCCGCAACATGTGGGGATTGGTTTCCGGTCCAACGTGGATCGTCCAGCCGAGCACGGTGTGCAGGTACTCCAAAAGTAGAGCATGGTCCAGAGCTGCATCCGACCAGCGCCAGAACACCTTGTAAGTCTGACGATGTTTGCGGAGCAGCTCGCGTGCATCTAGGCGGGACTGCCCAATCCGCTTGGCCAGCGAGACCTCCTCCATACAGTACTGGACCGCCAGCGCGCAGGATTTGTAGAGCTCACGAACATGGGTGTGAGTTGCCTTGGTAGCATTTCCCGGAGCAGCAGGAAAATTGCGTCCACTCGTGTCTCTCAGGAGGCTACAGTACACGGCGACGTTGGCGAAATGGCGCAAACAATTGCGGACAAATAACAAGCGCACAATGACTTTGTGCGAGGACATTTTCAACCGTACGACGATCATCCTAGTACAGAATGAACCACCGTCGGCCAAGACACTCAAATAGACGCAGGGCGACTCTCGACGAAACGTAGGCTGCGGGATGGCGTCGACTGGACAGTGTGAACCGTATGGCGATCGTGCATTTCTTCTGCGACGAGAGCGGTAAGTACCAGAAAGATCCCGTCGTTACGGTTTCTGGAGTTGGTGCCGAACTGCAACGCCTCAAAGACTTCGACGAGGAATGGATCGAATTGCTTCGCGCGTACGAGCTGTTACCAGAACTACACATGTCTCGTGTGTTTGACTTGGGCCAAGCGAACGGACCAAAAATGCCGGCGGGACAGAACGCTGATGAGCGGATCACGGCTTTGTTGCCCTTCGCGGATTGCATAAACAACCACATAGAAATTGGTCTCGTTCAGGCGTGGGATGTTCACGGCTACATCAATCTGCCCACGGAGGCGAAACGGCTCTTGGGCGGCTCGCACGACCCGTATCAGTTAGCCTTCATTCGTGGAATCTTGGAAATTCCAAAACTATTGGGAGCGGACGCAGCGATCAGTATCGTCTGTGACGACAATGAAGTAACTGCTTGGGACACGTATACGCATTACCGCGCGATACTCAAAGCGGTCCCAGACTGTGGAGCAAACTTTGCTGGGATCGGCTTCGCAAAGAGTCACAATTTCAATGGGCTTCAAGCGGCGGACATGATTGCATTTCTGGCCCGCCGTGAGGCTGGTGCACGGTTCTGGGGACGTTCCAATAATACCAGGGCACTTTTAGACTATCTGACGAATGGGCCTCGATTGGAGATTCCGGCTGTCATGAAGTGGTACTCCATGTTTGCGGGCGAGAAAGAATTGATTAATCTCGCAAACGCCGTGCTGAAAAATCCTAGCGTTCCACGCGGATCAGTGTGAATGGTCTCCGCAGGATTCCAGCCACTCCAACTCGAAGAACTGCGCGCCAGGCTCCGCAAGATGGGCGACGCGGATCTTCTGCGCTTCGGCCGCGCTGCGGCGAGTCTGTGCCGGCCGGGGGAACAATTCGGTCATCCGCCACGCCAGGTGTTCGTGGACCAACTCCAAGAGGCGCGCGATGAATAGCGGCGCCGGCATCCGAAGGCTGCTTCCGTTCTGCTTCCGTTCTGGGTTGACTCGGTACAGGCTTGGAGAGTAGGGTTAGCACTCCTGCCCCACGTTTCTCCGCGGTGACGTTGTGCCCGCAAGCGAGTGCGTCCATGAACCTCAGCGAACTGAAGCACGAGCTGGGAGAGTGGTTTCTCCTTACGGCCCTCCTCGTTCTCGGAGTCCTGGCTGTAATCCTGCACGTCCTGCATCGCTAGGCCAGCCATTCGGTAGGCACCCGCCGGCACCGATAACAGAAAAACTCACCCATGCCACACGTACGGATCGTGGGTCAGTTTCCGGTTACGCGACGCGACCCTAGGCCCTCTCGGACAACCAGAAAAAGCTATGGGCCACGAGTCCCGGATAGAACCATGGTCGCCACATTTGACCACGTGCTGCTTTGCTGGTTTCGGAACGGA
>Ga0209773_10000679_pt1 | contig 11317 bp, 13 predicted proteins | sample BogFormECP14_OM1_FD_188244 | JGI IMG/M metagenome (GOLD analysis project Ga0209773, IMG submission 188244) | Bog forest soil microbial communities from Calvert Island, British Columbia, Canada - ECP14_OM1 (SPAdes) (version 2) | ecosystem: Environmental > Aquatic > Freshwater > Wetlands > Bog ... | reverse complement strand
GCGACGTCGGCGATATCGAGGCCGGCGGCTTCCGACAGTTTGTACCACTTGCGGATGCCGCCTTCGCGGTCGCCAATTCCGTCGTGGTCGGTGATGCGCGTGATCCAGGCGCGCCGAAATTCCGGGTCGTCAGCCTTTGCCAGGATCAGTGCGTCTTTTTTTGGAATCGTCCACTGATAGTAGAAGCGATTTTCGATCCACGCCTGCAGTTGCCGCCGGGTGAGTTTCCCCTGATGCATCAGGACGTGAAACGGATGCTTGTCGTGATAAGCACCCTCGCCAATCGCACGCAGGCGCGCGACGAATTTTTCCGGCGAGTCGGGTTTGCTTTCCGCCATCTCGTTCACGCCTGATGTCACACCGTGAAGTCCATGCCGTCTTCGGCGACTTCCCATCCCATTTCTTCGACTTCACGCCGCTCGAGCGAACTCTCATCAAGAATGGGATTGGTGTTGTTGATGTGAGTATAGATTCTTCTGATAGAAAGATCGCTCAGCCGTGCGAGGCTGCCTGCCGGTCCGGAGATGGGGATATGACCCATCGCAGACGCCGTCCGTGTCCCCGCGCCGCGAGTCTCCATTTCATTTTCCGACCAGAAGCTGCCGTCGAACAGGATACAGTCGCACTCGCGGGCGACTGCGATTAGCCGGTCGTCGATTTCCTTGATCGCGGGAACACAAAGAACCGATGAGCCCGCACGGACATCGATGACCTTGTAGGCGACTGCGGCTCCTGCGCAATCGGACGCCGCCGATTTCACATAAGTCGGAACTTTACCGCTGACAAAAAATGCCTCAAAGCCAAGACCGCATCCGATCGTTTCGGCTTTGCGATCTTCGACCCGAATCATTCGAAATTTTTCCGGCCGATTCAGCGCGCCGAAAATCGGGTTCGACTCGAATACCCAATTTAAAACCCGCGATGTGCAGTAGAGCCGCATTGGCTGTGTCTCGCGAAGCGAAAGCAGGCCGGCGATATGATCGAGCTCGGCATCGGAAAGCAAAACCGCTTCGACGGACGATCCACGGACTCCGCCCTTCGGCAGCAAATCCGGAAACGAAAATATTTGTGTTCGAAGATCGGGGCTCGCGTTTAGCAGTGACCATCGCGAACCGTCCGCGCTAATCGCCAGCGAGCATTGTGTACGCGCTTCCGCACGAATCGCTCCCGTCCGAAACCCGGAGCAATTGACGCAAGCGCAGTTCCACTGCGGAAAGCCGCCGCCAGCAGCGGAACCAAGGATATGGATCCGCACGGACCTGCGGTCTTAAGATTCCCGGTTGGTTTCCGAGTCGTCGCGAATCAGCGGCTGCTTCAGGACTCGCCTTGGATCGTCACCGAGGGCAGAACTGTAGCAGTTGATTTCCGCGTCCATCCGAATCTCGACGAACTCTGGTGTTTTCCAATCAGCCATATTTGAACTCCCCGAGGACCACTTGGATTTTTGCACCGCGGTTAACTCAAAGCAACACGTCTCTACATTATGGCGGTCCGTTGACAATCGGCGCCAGCGGAATCTTGATCCCAGCGTAAACAGGTATAAGGGTATTGCGGGAATCCCGATGGACTTGTTTGCAGCGGTGGAGCGTCTTGAAAGAATTCCGATGTTGGATGCCGAACTGTATTACCTGGACAACCTTGCACTCGGGCAGGAGCGAGATGAGATTTTGCAGCAGCTCATCGCGAACACCAGGTGGCGGCAGGATACGATTGTCGTTTGGGGCAAGATGTATCGGCAGCCGCGGCTGGTGGCCTGGTATGGAGATCACGGCAGCGACTACACCTATTCGGGCATAAGGCTAAGTCCCATGCCGTGGACCGAGCTGTTGCTTGATATAAAGAGGAGAGTCGAGAGTGTTACGCAGGAGTCCTTCAACAGCGTGCTGCTTAACTACTACCGGGACAATCGCGATAGCATGGGGTTTCATAGCGATGACGAGCCGGAGCTAGGCGAGAAGCCAGTGGTCGCGTCGGTGAGCCTGGGGGAACAGCGGACGTTAGTGCTGAAGCACAACGTGAACAAGCTCGCCAAGCCTGTGCGGCTTAGGCTTGCGTCGGGAAGTTTGTTGCTGATGAAAGGTGAGACGCAGCGATATTGGAAGCATGGGATCGCGAAGGAAACGCGTCGATGCGGGGCGCGGGTGAATTTGACGTTTCGGCGTACTGTGGCGCATGGTAGGTAGGCGTTCGGAAGAGAAGAAAGAGAATTGGAGGATTGCGTAATGTTAGTTGTTCATCATCTTAATGATTCGCGGTCGCAACGGATCTTGTGGTTGCTGGAAGAGCTGGGGGTGCCCTATGAGATTAAGCCCTACCAGCGCGATGCACAGACTCGGTTGGCGCCGCCGGAATTGAAGCAGGTGCACCCACTGGGTAAGTCGCCGGTTATAACCGATGGTGGTAAGACGATTATCGAGTCAGGGGCGATAATCGACTACGTGATACGGCGGTACGGCAAGGGGCGCATGCAGCCCGCGCCCGAAACCGCGGCCTATGACGAATATGTACAGTGGATGCACTACGCTGAAGGTTCGGCGATGCTTCCGTTGATGCTTAACCTTTATGCGGGCCGGCTAGGCGATGCAGCTGCGCCGTTGATGCCGCGAGTCGAAGGTGAGATTGCGAATCACCTGGCCTACATCGATGGCGCCTTGAAGGGGCGGCAGTTCCTTGTGGGAGACACTCTGAGCGGCGCCGATATCCAGATGAGCTTTGTCGGCGAGGTGGCGGGAGCGTTCGGCAAGCGCGCGCAGTATCCGAACCTCGACGCATGGACCAAGCGGTTGCACGATAGGCCTGCCTACAAGAAAGCGATCGAAAAGGGAGGAGCCTACAACCTCGCGAACTGACGGGCGCGAGGCATTCAGCTGTGAGGCGCCTTGAATCTGGCGGCCAGGCGGTCCGCCGCCTGAGAAAGCAGAATGGTATCGGCACCGACTGCGATGAACGTACATCCTAGCTGTAGGTATCGTTGGACGAGTTTTTCATCACCCGTCAGGATACCTGCCGCCTTGTTCGCAGCACGGATAACCAGGATGGATCGCTCGATAACGGCTAGCACGTCGGGATGAGTCATGTCTCCCAGGTGTCCCATCGAGGCCGAAAGGTCAGCAGGCCCGATGAAGACGCCGTCGACGCCGGGAACGCTCGCGATTGCACTAAGGTTATCGATTCCGCGCTGAGTCTCAATTTGCACCAGCAGGCACATCTCGTCGCCTGCTCGTTTCAGGTAGTCCGGTATCCTATTCCAGCGCGAAGAGCGTCCCAGCACTGCACCGACGCCGCGCACTCCCCGCGGCGGATATTGCATAGCGGCTACAAGGCTCGCGGCCTGCTCAGCCGACTCGACCATTGGAATGAGTAGAGTCTGAGTGCCTATCTCGAGTATCTGCTTTATGAGATGGGTATCGCCGACTCGCGGACGGACTATAGGATGAGTCTTATAAGGAGCGATCGCCTGCAGCTGTGCAAGGAGACTGCGAAGATCGTTCGGGCCATGCTCGGCGTCAAGCAGCAACCAGTCAAAGCCGGCGCCAGCGCATAGCTCGGCGCTGGTTGCATCGCCTAAGGCAAGCCACAGGCCTATCTGCCGGTTGCCGTTCGTGATCGCACGTTTGAAACTATTCGAAGGGACATCCATAGTGACTTCTTCCATACCCGCCGATGAATACGCCGCGCGGCGTGTCGAAGGCAAGAGGCGATGCGAGCACGATAGCCATCTTGAACGTTCTTCTGTACGCTCACCGCAAGCAATCGATAACCGGTGCTTCTGCTGGACAGGAAACTGATGCCGCCGATCGTGGAAAATCTCATTAACGTATTCCTGCTCGTTTATGCGGGTCTGTTTCCAATCGTAAATCCGATCGGCGGCGCGCCGATCTTCCTTGGCCTTACGCGACACTGCAGCGAACAAGAGCGCAACGGACTCGCTCTGCGCGTTACGATCAACAGTTTCTTTCTACTGCTTGGATCGCTGCTCGCTGGCTCCTATGTGCTGGACTTCTTCGGCATCACCTTGCCAATCGTGCGTGTCACTGGCGGACTGATAGTAACGGTCGCTGCATGGAACCTGCTTCAAGCCGGAGATCAGATCGATGATCCGGCCAGCGATCACAAGCCTGTAACACCAACGGATTCGTTCTACCCGCTAACCATGCCGATAACAGTCGGTCCAGGGTCGATCGCGGTCGCTATCACGATCGGCAGCCAGCGTCCGAGGGAGGCCCATCTGACCTATGTAGCTCTGTTGGGTGGCGCATCGATCCTGGGCTTGATCGCGATGGCCGCGACTATCTATCTGTGCTATCGCTTTGCCGAAGGAACAGTGGGCTCGCTCGGCGAGCAGGGCACCAACGTGGTGGTGCGATTGTCGGCCTTCATCTTGATGTGTATCGGCATCGGAATCATCTGGAGCGGCTACAGTTCGCTGATGCACATCGCCACTTAGCTTCATTCCGCAGTACCGCTCCTGGATTTGGACAACCATGAGGAATAAGTATGTCGCTTCATCGAAGACATAACGCTGGGAAGAAGGCGTTGGACGTTACCCAGGCGTCGGGCGATCTTTCACTGTCGGTACCGAAGTACAAGATACCGCCGGCCGAACGTTCGGCGCGGACTGCTTATGCACTGGTACATGACGAGCTGCTGCTCGACGGTAACTCGCGCCAGAACCTCGCAACTTTTTGCACCACCTGGATCGAGCCCGAGGCGCGAGCGCTGCTGGAAGAGTGCATCGACAAGAACATGTGCGACAAGGACGAGTATCCGCAGACCGCGGAGATTGAGAACCGCTGCGTGCACATCATGGCGGACCTGTGGAATTCGCCAGACGGCGCCAACACGATAGGATGCTCGACCACCGGTTCGAGTGAAGCGGCGATGCTCGGCGGCCTCGCCGCAAAATGGCGCTGGCGCGCGAAGCGGCGTGCGCAGGGAAAGCCGGTCGACAAGCCGAACCTGGTCTGCGGAGCGGTGCAGGTCTGCTGGCACAAATTCGGGCGCTACTTCGATGTCGAAGTCCGCGAGGTGCCGGTTGAGGGCGACCGCCTGATGATGGGCCCGGATGAGGTGCTGGCCCGATGCGATGAAAATACGATCATGGTCGTGCCAACGCTCGGACTCACGATGAGCTGTCAATACGAGCCGGTCGAGGCGATCGCGCACGCGCTCGACAAGCTCGAGCGGGACACCGGGCTGGACATTCCAATTCATGTCGATGCGGCGAGCGGCGGATTTCTCGCGCCATTCTGCCAGCCGGATATCGTGTGGGATTTTCGCCTGCCGCGAGTCAAGTCGATCAACGCGTCGGGTCACAAATTCGGGCTGGCGCCGCTCGGGGTCGGCTGGGTGGTGTGGCGCGATCATGCGGACCTGCCGGAGGATCTGATTTTTCGCGTCAACTACCTGGGCGGCGACATGCCGACCTTTGCGCTGAATTTTTCGCGGCCAGCGGGTCAGATCGTTTGCCAGTACTACAACTTTCTCCGACTGGGGTTTGAAGGCTATCGCCGGGTCCAGAACGCCTGCTATCACACCGCGCAACACCTGGCGGCCGAGATTGGCAAGATGGGGCCGTTCCGGATAATCCACGACGGCAATGGCGGACTGCCGGCAGTGTGCTGGACGCTACGCGACAGCGCTCACAGCCAATTCAGCCTGTACGATCTTTCCGACCGTTTACGCGCGCGCGGATGGCAAGTCCCGGCCTATTCGATGCCGCCCAACCGGGAGGATCTGGTCGTCCAACGCATACTGGTTCGCCACGGCGTAAGCCGCGACCTTGGCGACATACTGTTGGAAGATATCGGGCGCTCGCTCGCGACCCTTGAAAAGCATCCGGTTTCGCACCCACTCACCGAGAACGAAGCGGGCGGCTACAATCACAACTGAGGTATGCGTTGACGGAGGACGCTAGCTCTTGCGGTTCTCGACTTGTCCTAGAAGATAGACCAGCCCCTCGGCCATTGTCGGGTGAGCGAAGATCGCGTCGCGCAATGCGGTGTACGGCAGTCGCCCAACCATCGCGGTTTGAACTGCCGCCATCAGCTCGCTTGCTTCGATACCAAACGCGGTGAAGCCAATAATTTCGTCGCTGTCTTTGCCGATCAGCATCTTCATAAAGCCGCGCGGTTCGGCAATCGTGTGGGTGCGGAGCACATTAGCCATCGGCAGTTTCGCGACGCGATATTCGATATGGTCGCGCTTCGCCTCGGTCTCGTTGCGGCCGACGCGCGCCAGTTCCGGATCGGTGAACATGCAGAACGGCACGATGCGATCCTTGGTGGTTCGATTGCCGCCCTTCAAGTTGTCGCGCACGACGCGGAAGTCGTGGTACGCGACGTGTGTGAATTGCGGACTGCCCGCGCAATCGCCCATCGCCCACACGTCGGGGGCGGTCGTCTCCAGCCGGTGGTTGACCTTGATATAGCCGCGCTCGTCGAGATCGACGCCGACTTGCTCGAGTCCGATTGCTTTCGTATTCGGCGTCCGACCGACAGACACGAGAAGATCGGTCCCTTCGACGATCCGTTCACCGCGACCGTCCTTTGCGTAGACCCGAACCTCTTTGCCTGAAAGCCCTTCAACCTTGGAGATGTGAGTGCCGAGCAACACTTCGATTCCTTCGTCGTGAAACAAATCAAGCAGCGCGGCGCCGACGTCGGGATCTTCCCGGTCGGCCAGCTGCGGGCCTTGTTCGATCACGGTCACCTCCGATCCGAATCGCCGAACCGCCTGCGCTAGTTCAAGGCCTATGTAACCTCCGCCAATGACTATGAGATGACGCGGCAGACGATCGAGATCGAGCGCCTCGATATGAGTCATAGGATTCGCCGCGGCGAGCCCGGGAACATTCGGCATCGTAGAGTGCGAACCCAGGTCGAGGAACACACGTTCGCCAACAATCCGCCGAGTGCCGCCATCGTTGAGCGCGACCTCAACCGTTTTCGGAGCAACGAAACGGCCTTCACCCATGATTAATTCTATTCCAGCGTCCTTGGTGCGCTTGGCGTGGAACTCATGTTCCTCTTCGACCATCTTGCGTTTGCGCTGCTGAACGCCGGCCATGTTTATTCGGAGATTGTCCATTTCCAGTCCGAATTCATCGCCGCGCCGCGCCAGCGATGCTATGCGCGCGGAGTAGATCACGTTCTTGCTCGGCAAGCACGCGATATTCGGGCATGAACCGCCGAGCCATTTCCGCTCGACCATCGCAGTGCGACGGCCCTCGTCGGCCATTGTCCAGGCGGTCCACTTACCGGCCTCGCCGCTTCCCAGGACTAGAACTTCGTATTTCTCCACGTCAGCCATTGGCTGTTCTCCTTAATAGTGACTAAGGGTTTGTCCAAGCTTTATGAAACGGCTGTTCCTTACTCCCAGCCCAGTGGTCAAATCGGAGGAACGTCAATAATTTTTCGAGCAGCGCGTCGGGCGCTTCCTCGGCGATGAAATGCCCGCATTCGAGCGAGTCGCCGCGGAGGTCGAGCGCCCAGTTCTTCCAGATATCGAGCCGGCGGCCACTACGAAGCAGTCGCCCGCGCGCGCCCCACAGTGCAAGCAGCGGAGCAGTGATCTTTTTCGCGGCCTTGCGATCGGCGTCGTCGAAGGCGCAATCGCAGCCGATGCCCGCGCGATAATCTTCGCAGCTGGCGTGAATCACGGCGGGGTCGCGAAAGGCTTCGCGGTAGGCTGCCATCGCCTCGGGCGTAAAGGCGCCGGGCTTGCCGCACCAGGTCTGCATCGAATATTCAAGGAAGTAGTCCGGGTCTTTGCCAATCAAGGTTTCGGGAAAGGGCGCGGGCTGCGCCAGAAAGAACCAGTGATACGCGGCGCGCGCAGCATTGCGATCCATCCGCTCGAATTGCTCGATGGTCGGAATGATATCGAGGACTGCCGCGTGGCGGACCCGCTCAGAGTGGTCGAGTGCGAGTCGGTAGGTGACGCGCGCGCCCCTATCGTGTCCGACGATATCGAAGCGATCGAAACCAAGCGCAGTCATCACCTCTACCAGGTCGAGCGCCATCACGCGCTTGGAATAGGGCTGGTGCTCGGCGTCGGTGGGCGGGTTGCCGCTGGCGCCATAACCCCGCAAGTCGGGCGCGACGACCGTGAAGCGCTCGGCGAGGCGAGGCGCGACCTTGTGCCACATCACATGACTCTGCGGATAGCCGTGAACCAGGAGCAGCGGCGGGCCGTTGCCGCCCTGCACGAGAGCGATCTCCGTCCCCGAGGTCTTGATACGCTTGTGGGCGAAACCGTCAAACATGGGAACACCTCCGGCGTCTGGCCGCGCGGTCGTGATTCTCCTTCACGCGTTGTGCTGGCGAGTGAAGCATACAAAACGAAAATGATCACCCGCTGATCGTGTCTCCAATGGCCTCGCGTATGATGTCGACGACCAAGCCAGGCGCAGTAACGATCGGCGTGTGGTCGACAGGATGCGAGCGCACCCGGGCGTGCATCCGATCCGCCATGAAGCGTTGCGTGTCACGGACGATCATGCGGTCCTCTTCCGCCATCAGAAACCAGGTCGGGCGGTCTTTCCAGAGTGGACGATTCACTGGGACCGTGATGCACGCGGGCGAAATTGGCCGCTGAACCGCCGCGAGCAGCGTTAGCTCATCTGCGGAGGCATTCTGCGCGAACGCCGCAGCAAACGCCTCGTGCGGCAGATAGATCAGCCCATGACTATCCGGTGCCAGCTTCGGAGCCAGCGGATGAGGCTTGCTACGATAGAAGACGTCGGAGACAGTCTCGCCTTCATCGGGCGCAAGGGCGGAGACGTAAACGAGCGCTTTCACCTTCTCATTCCGTGTAGCCGCGATCACCGCCCCAGCGTAAGCATGCCCGGCAAGAACGACCGGTCCCGAAGCTCGCTCCAGCGTGCGCTCAACCGCGGCAGTATCCTCAGCGAACGATGTCAGAGGTAACGGAGCCGCGAGCACCTTGACGCCTTGAGCAGCGAGCGGCGCGATGACTTTAGCCCAGCTCGATCCGTCAGCCCAAGCTCCGTGCACCAGGACGACACTTACATTCTTATGCGCCATCGCCCGACCGTTCCTATTTCTTTCCTTTGGAGTTCAGCTTGACCGCAGCGCGGATTAATTCCTTGAAGGCAGACTCATTGATCTTGTCGCCTTCATGCAGATCGATTGCGCGCCTTGCGTTCCCATCCAGGCTGGAATTGAAGATGCCCTTTGGGTCTTCGATGGAAGCGCCCTTCGCAAAGGTGAGCTTCACGATAGCCTTGTAAGACTCGCCCGTGCAGACGATTCCGCTGTCAGACCAGACTGGAACTCCTCTCCACTTCCATTCTTCGACTATCTTAGGGTCTGCCTCTTTGATGAGTTTGCGGACGCGGGCAAGCGTCGCGCCACGCCAGTCGCCTAGCTCTGCGATTCTCTCGGTGATTAGCTGAGAAGGCGACTTGCTTTGACTAGTGTCGGGTTTCTTCAATCTTCTAAACCTTGAGTGGGAAGTCGCGGATCGCCGCGGCGATCTCGGCCGCGTGCGTCTCCAGCGCAAAGTGCCCGGTGTCGAAGAAGCGGACGACTGCACTGGGAATATCCCGCTTAAAGGCTTCCGCGCCGGGCGGCAGAAAGAACGGGTCGTTCTTTCCCCATACGGCTAGCAATGGCGGCTTGTGGTCTCGGAAATACTTCTGGAAGCTTGGGTAGAGTGCGACGTTGCTCTTATAGTCACCCAATAGATCGAGCTGTAACTCATGGGCATCCGGCCGCGCCAGGTAAAAATTATCCAGCGAGTAGCCGTCGGGCGAAACCCTCGTCGCGTCGGGGACACCGTGTGTGTATTGCGAGACTGTCGCCTCGGGCTTCAGAAAGCCGCGGAGTGCGTCGCGGTTCGCCTGCGAGGCGTCTTCCCAATATTTCCGGATCGGGTTCCAACCGTCGCTCAACCCTTCCTCGTAGGCGTTGCCGTTCTGCGAGACAATCGCGGCTATGCGTTCGGGATGCTTCAGAGCGATCCTCAAACCAACGGGTGCGCCGTAATCAAAGATGTAGATCGCGAAGCGCTTCAGCCCGATGGTTTCGGTGAAACGGTCGATCGTCTCGGCAAGGTTGTCGAACGTGTACTTGTACGCGTTTCGTGGAGGCATGTCCGACTGACCAAAGCCCGGCAGGTCAGGCGCTACAAGGTGAAAGCTGTCCGTGAGCAGCGGGATCAGATCGCGGAACATGTGCCCGGCCGTCGGGAACCCATGCATCAGCAGCAATGTCGGAGCGTTTGCCGGCCCGGCTTCGCGATACGAAATCTTGAGGCCGCCAACATCGGCGGCGCGATAATGAACGGTCCCAAAAATGTTGGACATCGGATGCACCTCGCTTTAGGGTTGTCAGGCGCAGGAAAAGACGCGGCTCGAGGCTCAGGACGCCTGCCTGCGCGATGAAATGCAGACCCAGCTGAACTTCGGCGATATCATCGGAGAGCTCCGGTCTGCGAAAAATTCTACAGCAGTTTCAGCGCCTGACGCCAACCGAGTCGGGATGTCCGACAATTCTTGGTGACGGGACCAATAGTGCCTTGGTCCAATAGACGTAACCCGTTGGCGCGATGCAGAATCGCCATGAGTCAAATAACGCGGATGCTTCGCAGACAATGATTCCGGGCAAATGAGAAAGAGAGTGGAGAAAAAATCATGTGGAGTGTGAAATTGAAACTGCAGCGAGTAATCCTACTGACGCTTCCGGTCCTGCTATTCGCGGGCGTAAGCAGCGCCCAGTACCCGCTGCTGGACAAGGCCGCCAACAAGGTCATCCAGAAGTACCAGAATTCCTCGTGCGAGCAGTTGTGGCAGGAGCGCGGGCAGCCGAAATCGCAGAGGGAACAGGAGGTCGTAAATTTTTTGCGCAGCGACCCGCAGATGCGCCAGATGTTCATCGATAGGGTCGCGGCGCCGATCGCCAACAAGATGTTTGAATGCGGCATGATCCCTTGACCGTAACCAGGGAGCACGGTCAACTGTACGGGCTGTGGACATAGTTGGTTCGCCCGGGACCTTTATTCGAACCTCTTTGCGGGGAGGACATCGCTCAATGAACGTCTGGTGCCAAAAGACTCTCACCACTTTGACGGTACTCGCTCTGCTGATCGCTGGCGCACTGTTCGGCTCAACGCCGGCTTCGGCCCAGCAAATCACCGGCGTCCCCGGTTCGCCCAACGCCACCGTGACGCTGGACGGTAAGCAGCTGCCGCCACCGCCGATGCCGTTCGGCGGCGTGATCAAGGAAAGCGCCAAGGATTCGACGCCGTGGTGGCCGCCACGCGTCGTGCCGCCCAAAGGCGCGCCCAACATCCT
>Ga0209773_10000678_pt1 | contig 11331 bp, 11 predicted proteins | sample BogFormECP14_OM1_FD_188244 | JGI IMG/M metagenome (GOLD analysis project Ga0209773, IMG submission 188244) | Bog forest soil microbial communities from Calvert Island, British Columbia, Canada - ECP14_OM1 (SPAdes) (version 2) | ecosystem: Environmental > Aquatic > Freshwater > Wetlands > Bog ... | reverse complement strand
CGTTCCCGCCCGCGTCGAGGGCCGCCCACGAGCTGGTGATCGCGGGGATCGCGACGCGACGCCTCCAGACGAAGGCGGCGCGCGCCGCGCTCGCTCGGGCCGAGGGCGCCGCGCGCGACGCCCGTATCCCTGCGCTGACCGCGGAGATCGAAAGCGCGTTCAAAGCGTTGAACACGCCCGCCGCGCGCCTGATCGCGAGCGGCGAGGAACGCCTGCTTCTGCTCGATGAGGTCGAGGCGTTGCAGGCGTCGAACGCGCTCGTCGTGGACGCGTGCCGTCATGCCGTGTGGGACGGAGGCATGGCAGTCTCGCTCGCGAGGCGTCCGGTGTTGTTCGCGCTCGCGCGTGCGCTCGGCGAGGCGTGGCCGGGAGACGTGTCGAGGGATAGGCTCGTCGCGCTGGCGTTCAGAGCGAAGCACGCTGATGAATCGCATCGCGCGCGGTTGCGGGTCGAGGTCGGGCGGCTTCGCAAGGAGCTTCGCCCCCTGGCCGGCGTGAGCGCGACGAAGCTCGGGTTTGTCCTGACGCCGCGCCGTGCTCGCGCAGTCGTCGTGCTGGCGCGGCCGGTCGAAGAGCGGCATGCGTCGGTGCTCGCGTTCCTGGCGGACGGAGAGTCGTGGTCGAGTTCGGCGCTGGCGCTGGCGCTCGGCGCCAGCCAGCGCAATGTGCAGCGGGCGATGGAGTCGCTCGAAGCGTCAGGCAAGGCGCAGTCGTTGGGCCGTGGGCGAGCGCGTCGTTGGATGACCCCGCCCGTGGCGGGATTCACGACGACCTTGTTACTCCCAGCTCCCCTGCCGATCGACTAGGGTGCGGTCATAGGAGAGAAGCATGTTGACATCAGCCGCCGAAATCATCCGCGAATATGGACCCTTTCCGGGCGTCGAAGGCGTGAACGGCGTCACGTTCGACGGTCAGAACGTCTGGTTCGCATCCGGAGACAAATTGAACGCCCTCGACCCCGCGAGCGGGAAGACGGTGCGCTCGATCGAAGTCGCCGCGCATGCCGGAACGGCCTTCGACGGCGAACATTTGTTTCAGCTCGCCGAGGAGCGGATCCAGAAGATCGATCCGAAGACCGGCCGCGTGCTTTCCACGATCCCGACGCCCAGCGGCGGCGGCGCGGGGCTCGCGTGGGCCGAAGGCTCGCTCTGGATGGGACGGCATCGGGACCGGAAGATCCTTCAGATCGATCCAAAGACAGGGGCGACCCTCCGCACCATCGAGTCCAACCGTTTTGTCACGGGGGTCACCTGGGTCGACGGCGAGCTCTGGCACGGCTCCTGGGAAGGCGAAGAGAGCGAATTGAGGCACGTCGATCCTCGGACGGGAGAGGTCCTGGAGAGCCTCGAGATGCCGCCCGGAGTGGGCGTGTCGGGGCTCGAGTCCGACGGCGGCGATCGGTTCTACTGCGGAGGCGGAAAGAGCGGTAAGCTGAGAGCCGTCCGCCGGCCGAGGCAAGGCTCCACGGCCGGCGGCGGCTCCACGAGCAAGTAGTCGGAGCGGTCCTCGCCCGGCGGCAGGCTGCCGCGGCCTATTCCGGCAACCCCAACGGGCGTCCGTCCTCTGCATATCTGTCGGCGATGGCAGAGCATGCCGAATTCGAGGAAAGTGCGGACCCGAAAGCCCGGGTCGAGTTCTACTAGTCCGCGTCGGGCGATCGCTCTGGCTTCCTCGAGCCTTCCCGCTATTGCACAGGGGCGCCGGCTCGGGCATTTCGCCATTGCGCCAGCAGAGCAGGGTGGGCGCGATGGGCGGCGGCTCGCGAGATCGAGGTAATGCGCCGTTAAACGCGCTGCGCTAAGCCAAGGGCGCCGCACGGGCGTCGACCTGATCTTGCGCGGGCGAGACGAGACCCTGCCATGGAGAGCCTGCTTTCGGGTCCGTATGCGTCATTGATGGTCGTGGCCGCCCTCGGGCTGTTCGCCTGGCTGTTCTTCGACCTGATGGAGGAGATGCGGGACGGCGGAGGGGACCGGCGCGCCTTTCGCCCGAGCTGGCGCCTCCTCTGGCCTCGACGCGCGGCCAGGAAGTCGGCGCGTGCTTCGCCACGGTCCGAGCGCGCTTACGCCCCGCCGCCGCCCGGCGGCCGCGAATCGCTGCAATTCTCGCCAACCCTGGAGACGTGGATCGATCGCGAAACCGGGGAGGCGAGCGGCCGCGTCATCGCGGGCGCCTACCGCGGCCGCGGGCTCGGGTCGCTGTCGCGCACGGATTGCCTGCGGTTGAACGAATATTGCCTGCGCGCCGATCCCGAGGCGGCGCAGCTGCTGGAGGCCTATATGAGAGGTCGGTTCGCCGGCGCTTCGCGGGCGAAGCCGGGCGACGGAGAGACGCGCCGGCGCGTCCATCTCGAGGGGGCGATGACGCGGGAGCACGCCTACGAGGTGCTGGGCCTCGCCAGCGCCGCGGGGACACGCGAAATCGTCCGGGCGCACCGCGCGCTGATCAAGAAGCACCATCCCGATCGCGGCGGCAGCACCGCCCAGGCCGCGCTGATCAACCGCGCCAAGGACACGCTGTTGGAAAAGCGCACGTGAACGCCGAGCGCTCGTCGGGCTTTGCACGGAGCGATCACGGCGGCGAGCGGTTGGCTTTCGTCGGATCGCGGAGGACGAGATCGACCTTCGTTCCCGCGGAATGCCGAAACTGAGACGCTACCTTTCGGCCTGTTCCGCCAACCGGCGATAGAACTCGATCATTGCGTGGCCGGCCGGGGGCTGCTTGGCCCAGGCCAGCGCCTGCGCGGTCGAATCGACCTGGTCGTCATACCGGGCGTTCGGAAACAGTATGAATTCGGTGAGATAATCGGGCAGCCAAGGGGCCGTCTCGGGAACGTGGACGAAGCCGTTCTCGATCGTCGCGGTCTGCGCGTGTAGCCGCATGATCTTGTCGCCATCGGGCGCGTAGCGCGTGACCTGCGACAGCCCGTCCGCGATCAGTTCCTGGATCAACTGGGTCCCCGAGGCCTTGTCCTCGACGAGGATCACAGCGGGCTTGAACAGCTCGCCCTGCTCGCGAACCGCGCGCTTCAGTTCGGGGTAGGCGAATTTCTTGCGCAGGACGTTCAGCAGCCAGAAATTCGGACCCTTCAAGCCCCACGTCGTGCATACGGAATAGTCGGCGAGCTCGGTCGGCTTGTTGGCGGTGTCCCAGCTCTGCACGATCCGATCGAAGCTCGACGGCAGATCCTCGATGCGATAGCGCCGAAACCACGCCTCTTTCACCATGCCGCCGCCGGCCGGCGCGGGGGTCTGCTGATACTGGCCGGCGAAATTGTATTCGCCGATCATCGCGCGGATTTGCCCGAGCGTCTCCAGCGATTCCCGCTCGGGGTGCAGCGCCTCGCCGGCCTTGCGGTCGAAATCTCTGGGTCCGCACGGCGTATCGACGACGAGCCTCTCGTCGGTCTCGGCGATCGCGGGAAACGAGAGGACGTCCCAGCCTTCTCGCCGGAGCACGTGCCCGACGAGATCGTCTTCGTGCAGGCGCTGCATGATGATGACGATCGCGCCCTTGGTCTTGTCGTTCAGGCGCGAATAGAGCGTTCCGTCGAACCATTGGTTGGCGGCGGCTCGGCGGCTCTCGGACATCGCATCGCCGGGCTTCAGCGGATCGTCGATGATGACGAAATCGGCGCCCCGGCCGGTCAGGACGCCGCCGACCGAGGTCGCCATCCGAAACCCGCCGCCGGTCGTCACCAGTTCCTGCAACGACGGGCGGTTCGGGGATAGACGCGTGTCGAACAGCGATTGATACCAGGACGACATCATGACCGCTCGGCAATCGCGGGCGAATTTATCCGACAGTTCCTGACCGTAGGTCACGCCGACGATCCCTGCGTTCGGCTCGTGGCCGAGCAGCCAGGCCGGCAGCGCGATCGAAACGGCAAGGGATTTGAGGTGACGGGGCGGGATGTTGACGATCAGCCGGCGCGTGCGACTGTCCCGAACCGCTTGCAGCTTGGCCGCCAAGACCTCGATGTGCCCGCTCGGCAGAAACGACGCGCCGGAGTTCAGTTCGGTGAAACAGCGCAGCATGAAGCAGTAAAAATCCGCTCGCAGCGCGGCTCGATATTCTCGCATCGATATGTCCGGGGCCACGCTCATCATGGCCGATAGGCCAGGCGGCGCCGCAGTTCGGCCATGACCACGAAATCCGCCTCGCCAGCAGACTCGGCGTCGGGCCGTCTGGCTTTGGCCTCCTGAGTTTGCGCGAGCGCGATCAGCCATTGGGTCGCGCGGGTATCGCCGGCGGCGGCGCGGTTGACCAATTGCTTGACCGCCACCTCGAACTTGGTGATGCGCCGGGACCGGTCGTTCTCCGTCACCGTGATCCGCTCGCCGAGCGCTGCGGCGATGATCGTGGCCACATGGGGCGCACCTTTGTGGCCTCCCCGCGGATTGCCGGATTGGCCCGGCCGGAACCGGGTCGCCACAGGCGGCCGGCCGTAGCCGACAATATACGCAGCGGGCTCGGCGTCGGATGGCGCCGCTGTCGACGCGGTCGCCGACGTCGCCGACCGCGTGGGTTCCGCTTGGTCGCTGCCGGGAAAATGAGGCGCTGCGCGCCGACCGCGCTCAGCGAGCGCGGCTACATTTTCGCCGGGCGCCGCCTCGTCACTGCTCACCGGCGCCTCCCGCGGCCGAGCCCTCGGCGCCCTTCGTCTCGGGGACCGCCCCGCCTCGCGAGGCGGCCTCCGCGGCGCGTCGATGCGCGATCTCGTCGAACGAAAACCCCGACGCTTCATCGCGCGCCATCGCACCGGTAGCAGCCTGCCAGCGGCGCAGGATCACGTCGCAATAGCGCGGATCGCTCGAGCGCTCGCCGTCGCGCGCCTCGCCGCAGAGAAGCTTGTGCGGGCCGAGCCGCCAGAGGTCGCCGGCGCGGCTCACGCTCGGGCCGGCGACAGCCGGGTCCGGCGGCTCGTCGTTACAGCGCTCCGCGGCGTTCAGCGACTCGATCCGAAGATCGATCTCGCTTATTTCGAAGCCGATCGCCTCGATGTCGAAATCCAGATCGACGACAGTCAGCGCCTTCAGCGCTTCGCCGAGCAGCCGATCGTCCCAGACCGCGACCTCGGCCAGACGGTTGTCGGCGATCATGAACGCGCGCTTCTGCGCCTCGGAGAGATGTTCGAGGCGAATGGCCGGGATTTCGCTCCAGCCTAGCCGCCGCGCGGCCGCCAGCCGGCCGTGGCCGGCGACGACATTGCCGCCGCCGTCGATGAGAATCGGCACGTTGAAGCCGAACGCCTCGATGCTCCTCGCGATCTGCCCGATCTGTTTCGCGCTATGCCGGCGCGCGTTCCCGGGATCGGGTTTCAAGCGATTCAGCGGCAGATAGGCGACCGATAGGGGCGCGTGTCCGGAGCGCGGCGGGCGGGCGCCCGCCTTACGGGTGGTCTTTGCGTTCGGGGTCACGTTGCACCCTCCGGATCGGATCGCGACGGCGCGCGCGGCCCGTCATTTCTCCATGACAATGACGATAATCTGAAAAGCAGAAGTGTCAAGAAATCGCTTCTATTTTCTTAGAGTGCCCCTTTCGCGCGAAAACTCGAGGCACTGTCGTCGGCGTTCGGTCGCAGCCGCCCACGTCCAAGGCCATCGCGGGGGCTACCGGCGTTCGCGTATTCATCGCCACCGTTTTTCTAACTTGCGAAGTCGGCCTTATTTATGGTACATGTACTATAAATGAGGCCGTATGGACGTTTCGCCACCCAAGGTACCCGTCGTTTTCTATCGAAGCCGGGCGGGATCGGAGGTCGTGCGCGATTGGCTCAAGGAATTAGCGGAGGCTGATCGCGTGATCATCGGTCAGGACCTCATGCGCGCGCAGTTCAGGTAGCCCGTGGGTATGCCGCTCTGCCGCCCTTGGGCGACGGTTTGTGGGAGATGCGTAGCGATCTGTCCAGCAACCGGATTGCGAGAGTCTTCTTTTGCTTCACGGAGGGCCGTCTGGTGGCGCTCCACGGAATAATCAAGAAGACCCGGAAGACGCCGGCGGCGGACCTGGAGCTGGCGCGTAAACGAAAACGGGAATTCGCATAGGAGGCGACCATGACGACGAAGAAAGCGCGCTCGACCGACGGCTTTTCGACCCTCGACGATTTTCTTGGAGAGGAAGGCGTCCGCGAGGCCTTTCAGGCCGTCGCTGTCAAGGAAGTTCTCGCCTTCCAGATCCAGGAGGCGATGAAAGCGCAGAACCTCTCGCGCCGCCGGCTTGCCGAACGCATGGGCACGAGCCGCAGCCAGATTGGCCGCCTGCTCGACCCGAAAGACGGAAATGTAACGCTCGCGACCTTACAGCGGGCCGCCGAGATGCTAGGCCGAAAGGTGCGGCTCGATCTTGTATGAAGGCGCGAGCATGGACTAAGAACGTTTAGGTGATCCCGCGGATGGAAAAGTGCCTAACCCCCCTCTTGGCCGCTCGACGGCCCCGAACCGGGGTCACCCCGGCGGGTTAGCGCACTGTCATCGGACGGATGTCCGGGACAAAGCGGTCCGTTTTTCCTTGACTCTTACCTCGTTAGTGCAATAGTTGCACCATGCCAATCGACGGGTCTGTATGCTGTCTGTATGCCGACCTTGCATCGCCTGGGTTCCGTCAGCGTGCGCATGTACGCCGACGATTACGACCCGCCGGCCTTCCATATCGTCGCTCCCGACTTTCAGGTGACGGTCCGGATATCGGATTTGACGGTGTTCGCCGGCTACGCCACGCTCAGCCAGCTCGCCGAGGCGCTGGCATGGGCCAAAGACCCGTCAGGAATGGCTCGTCCTGAAATGGGTGGAGCTCAACGAACGGGGTTGACCATGCCGAAGAAGGTTCTGCCGCGCATTGCCGCCGTGTCGGCCGGCAAGGAGCTGCTGACCTTGAACATTCGCTGGAGCAGCGGTGAGGAAAGCCGTGTCGAAGTTTCCGGGTTGATCGAGACCTTCCGAGTCTATGAGCCATTGCGCCGATCGCCGGAGTTGTTTCGACAGGTTCGCCTCGGCGAATACGGAACCGATATCGTCTGGACTGACGAGATTGACATGGCCGCCGAAACGCTATGGCGGCTTGCGCAGGAACAATCGGGCGCGACGATGTCGCCCGACGCATTCAGGCATTGGCGCGAACGCAAGGCCTACACGCTCGACACCGCAGCACGCGCGCTCGGCGTCAGCCGCCGCATGGTCGCCTACTATGAACAAGGCGCGAAGCCGATTCCGCGCGTCGTCGCGCTCGCCGTCCGGGCTCTCGAGCTGGCGTGACGCGCCTGCGCGCAGGCGAACGACTACCTGATGACCCGTTGGCGCGCGCGGGCGGCCGACACCGGGACGAAGATCGGAAAACCATACGTTTCGGGGGACGGGGATCACGGCGTATCTCGAGAACGGCGGCGCTCTCGAAACGGCCGCCGCGATGGCGAACCACGCTTCGACGCCGACCACTCAGCTCCACACCACAGACGGAGAACGATCTTAGCAACTACGCCTATCTAAGATAATGCCCATCTATCATGTGTTCTTCCTTGCGCCGAACGGCGGTTCCGTTTAGGATCAGACCATGAACCTGACCCTCCGCATCCCAGACGAGCTGGCCTCCCGTTACGCTTCGGCGGAAGAAATGGAGCGGCGCGCCCTCGAAGCGCTTGCGCTCGACGAATTCCGGCTGGGGCATTTGACCCGCCCGGAACTGAAGCGCCATTTGGGTTTTGCGACGCGCGGCGAACTCGACGCGTTCTTGGTCGAGCATGGCGTCGTCGGCCGCTACAGCGCGAGCGACCTGGATCGAGATCGGGCCGACCTGCAACGCCTCGGCTTTTGAGGGTGTATGAGGTTCGTCGTAGCCGATGCCGGTCCGCTTCATTACCTTGTGCTGACGGGCGACATCGCGCTTCTACCCAGTCTGTTTGCGAAAGTGCTGACGCCCGAGCGAGTGCACGACGAACTCGCGCATGCCCAAGCGCCGGAGGCCGTTCGCGCCTGGATCGCCATGCCGCCGCCTTGGCTCGAAATCTGTCCGGTCGAAGGTGGCGGCGACGCGGACGACTTGGCGGCGCTCGATGCAGGCGAACGTGACGCAATCGCGCTTGCTCTGGCCACCAAAGCCGATCTCGTTCTGATGGACGATCAGGGAGGCGTCGCCGCTGCCCGTCGCCGGGGATTTGCTGTCACGGGCACATTGGGTTTGCTCGATCTTGCGGCGCGCAAGGGTCTTGTCGATCTCGCCGCCGCCTTTGCGCGGCTGAAGGCGACGAGCTTCTATTATCGCCAAGGTCTTCTCGACGCCCTGTTGGCGGAGCACAAGGCGAAAAAGCCGTGAGCGGCGCGCTTACTCGAGCGCGTGTATTCGACCTGGCCGTCGAGGCAGCGCGCATGCACCCGCCAGCCAGCCGACAAGGCGTCTTTCAGGGTCTCGACCGGCATGAGAACGTAAAGAGAACAATCGGGTCAGGTTGTCAAGTCGGGTGTCCTGAGTTTATTGCAGATACAACATGTAATAATTTGCGAATTTCCCTGCTCCGGTCGAAATTGCGAAAATAATTCCCTGCTCGAGGGAAAAAATTCCCTGCGCCCCCGCGTAGGGAATTCCTTGCAAACCACTGGATTCGTGGATGTTTACGAGACAGATTTCGTGGAAAAACGGCCGATTCGGCGGAATTCCCTGCGTTTTTCCCTGCGACCAGGGATTACGGATCTACGGCGTCGACCGCGACACGTGGATGGCCTGGGGTAACGGTGACACTTTACCGGGAGTTACTCTCGCAAGATGCTGGAATCGCGGGGGTTTTCGAGACGGACGCTCGCAGAAAACCGCCGAATCGACGAAATTCCTTGTTTTTTTCCCTGTTAGCAGGGCTCTGCCCTACGCTCGAACCGCGGAAACAGGGAGGCGTAAAGGACGACAGCCAACAGGTTCAAGCCGGCGAGAGCCGCGAGCACATACAGCAGAAGGAGAACGAGCCTCACAAAAACACCTTGAAAGCGGCAAGTACGCCCTTCAGATCGAACTGGCCCTGATAGACGCGTGGCGGCGGGGGGCCGCGCTTTAGCAGCCGGTGGATCGCTTCCCACGCCGTACGGGTCGAATATTCGAAAGTAAACGCGATATCCCTGGGAAGCTCGACATACTGGCCGATAAGTCCGAGATTGGTCGACCCCTCCGGAACCACGGGCGGCCTGTCGCCGTGTTTGCGCGGCAGCCAGATATTGTTCACGTAGGGCAAGTTGCAGGGAATGCAGATCGACGAGTTCATGATCGCCGCCGTGTTGCTGAACTGAAGATGCTGCAGCAATTCCTGGAGGATCTCCTGGCCCGTGCATTGATCCATGGGTTTCTTGACATACGTGCCGGGGCGCTCGGGATAGAGCCCATAGCCCCACCAGACAGACGTCCCTGGCGGCTGACTGAGGACTTCCGGCTGGTCGAAGATCGACAGCGACAGCGTCCAGCCCGAGTCTTTCAAGGTCAGGAGCCCGCCGCTTCCCGGACCGCTGCGGGTCAGTCCGGTCATCTGGTCCAGGAAATCCTTCCCGGTTGTGGTGACAGTGAATGTCACCCAGCGCGAGTCGGCGGCCTTGTCGGCGCCGAAGAAGGCGTCGGGATTGCCGAATTCCTTGCGCTGCTTCGCCAAGCTCTTCCACAACGCCGAGGAGCGTCCGCTATTCGGCGGCGGCGGAGGCACGCCCATCATCGATCCCGTCGAAAGGTCGGCGGCCTGCGACCCGGTGGTCACGAGCACGATATCATCTGGAGCGACCGCGACCGTGACCTCGGCTGCGTCGCGATATTGCAGATAGTCGAGTCGGTTTACGGTAATGCGGCCGGGCGACGGGTCGAGGCCGATGTCCTGGACGACGGCGCCGGTAAGGAAATTCACCCCGAGCGGGCGCAGCCAGGCGACCAGAGGGTTTATGAACGCTTCGTGCTGGTTGAAGGGTGAGCGCATGACATGCGCCATCGTCGAAAGGTCGGGGAACAGGTAGACGAAGCGGTTCATGTAGCGCCGAAACTCGATCAGGCTATGCTGCGGCAGCGACCCCATGATCGTCGACCAGAGCAGCCAAAATTCGGTCTCGAAAAACTTTGGGTAGAAGTACTCTTCGATGCGCCGCCCGTCCCGCCAATCCTCGGGCGTCACGCACAGCCACGCGAGGGCGAGGCCGTCGCGCCAACTCAGGCCGTAACGCGGGCCATGCACGGTGCGCAGGGCTTTATCGACGATATGCACCTGGTCGTCGAACGGATGATCTTTATTGAAAGTGAAGAATTGCTCTTTGACGGAAATGTTGGGGTGCGCTTGCGTGGGGATCGTCGCGAGCAGGTCAAAAGCGCAGCGGAATTCCTTGTCGAACACGGAGCCGGGCAGGTTGTAGCCGCTCATGGCGCTTCCGTCCAAAAAGAACCCGCCGCCGAGTTTGTCGCTCGCCTCGTAGATCGTAATGTCCTGGCCCGGCGCGTTAGCGTTCCGGATGAGCAACGCGGCCGCCGCCAATCCACCGAACCCGCCGCCGACGATATGCGCCTTCATCCGCCTCCTCCCAGGACTTCGGGGTTGGGGACATCCTCCCGACCCGAGCGCCCTAGCAAGCAACGGATCGTCGGCTCAACAAAAGGCAAACCGTTTCCGGGTGGCGCTCGCCCCGCAAGCCGCAGCCGGGCGCCCCGGTTTCAGTGTCGTAGTTCTCGAACAGCGGCCATTATCGTCGGGTTCCCACGGCTGCCCCAAGCCACTATTCTGCTTGGAATAACGGCTGGGGCGATACCACGTCAATCGCCTCGAGCGGCTACCAGGATTTTTTCTTTGCGATTAGGCCTTACTCCGCGCGCGGCGACGCTATGGTAGCGCCCCGCTCGGATGGGAGCCCATCACCCTCAACGGCGATTACGTCTAGCCAAGGCTCGGGGGTCCGCAATTCCCGATGCGCGCTTCCCGGATGACACCTCGAATCCTGGGTAGAATGTCCGGCGGAGGCAAGAACTAGGTTCGCATCCTCCCGCATATAATTGCATGGCCAAAAATTAATTATTCTCCGGTGCAGTTTCCGCTGGACTTCAAAGCTAAATCGTACAATCCCCCTCACTGGCCGTAAATGCGCCCTAGGCATCGATTTGTGGCACAAAGGGGATCTTTGAAGTTTGCCGCTCCTTTTATTAAACGACTTGTGACATGTTGACCAGCTTGGACCCTAAGGGTCGACGTCGTTCAGTCGAAATTAGTAAAATGGAGCAGCACACGAGCCCCCTGAAACACGATTTGTGAGTGGCAGACGTTGTGGCCCGTGCATTCAAGATCTACCAAGAAATACTCAGAGGAACCCCAATCGTTGATTGCGGAAGGAGTAA
>Ga0209773_10000677_pt1 | contig 11343 bp, 11 predicted proteins | sample BogFormECP14_OM1_FD_188244 | JGI IMG/M metagenome (GOLD analysis project Ga0209773, IMG submission 188244) | Bog forest soil microbial communities from Calvert Island, British Columbia, Canada - ECP14_OM1 (SPAdes) (version 2) | ecosystem: Environmental > Aquatic > Freshwater > Wetlands > Bog ... | reverse complement strand
CCCTTCGTGCAATCTAAGCCACGATCCGTTCTGGATGATCTCCACGAGCATACTGACGCAGGTCTGCCACCGGAATCAAAAGCCTTCCACCAATTCTTCTGGTTGGTAATCGCTGGTTTGCCCAGAGCGATGAGTTGTTCTGCGGAGAGATGTGCGCCAAGCACACAATCTCGCCAGGCACGCTGACCCACCACCTGAAGATCCTGACGGAATTAGGGCTTATCACGTCGAGGAAAGAAGGGCTGAATGTTTACTACCGGGCTATCCGGGAGACATTCGCCTCGTATCTCAAATATCTGACGAGCATCAGCGCGAAGTAGCGATCATCAGGCATTAGCGCCGTCCGGACCTGGCCAAACATTCCATCACGGCATTAGCTGGGCCGCGGGTTGAACTGGAAACAAAGCGCGAAAGTCTTCTCCAGGTGCTCAATGAAAATGCGGACTTTGGCGGTCATCCTGCGGCTCGCCGGCCGCACAGCAAGGATGGGTACTGCTCGTTCAAACGGAGTGAGAAGGCGTACAACTGTACCTTCCCTGAGTTCTGCAGCAAAGAGCCATGCTGGCACTTGGGCTATCCCCAAATGTTCGAGAACACCCATCCTCATCTGTTCAATATCGTCGGTTCTAAAGACTCCTGTGGGGACAACCCGTGTCACATTTTGTCCCGACCCAAAGCTCCACGATTGTACGGAACCTCGCTCGACTAAAACTATTGAGCGAAAGCGGCTGAGATTCTCCGGCGAGTCCGGTGCACCGTAACGCGCGAGGTATTGAGGGGTGGCGACGAGAACGGTCATTGTCTGCCCTAATCTTCGCGCAACCAGAGTGGAGTCGGGGAGATCGCCGGAGTGGATCGCCAGGTCGAAACCGTCTTCGATGATCGTTGCAGGGCTCTCGGATGTGGACATCTCGATTGCCATATCAGGGTAGGCCGTAAAAAACGCGGGCAACTTTGACACCATATGGAGCCGGGCAAATGTGGGAGGAACGGCAACACGAATGAGCCCTTTCGGGGCTGTCTGGCCCCGGCCGATTCGAGATGTCGCGTTTTCAAAATCATCCAGAATGCGCAAAGCAGACTCGTAAAAGTCCCGACCTGGCTCAGTTAGTGCGATGGAACGAGAGGTGCGGTGAATTAATTCGGTGCCGAGTTCCAATTCAAGGGCGGAAATCTGTTTGCTGACAGCAGGCTGGCCAATTCCACGTTCTTTCGCTACGGCGGAGAAGCTCCCTTTCTCAACTACTCGAACAAACGCTTGCATCGCATCCAATCTGTCCATATAGGCCTCCCTATTCCTCTATGGAATGGATTGTATTTGCTGGAGAAGGACTCACTCCTTGAGCGTGAATTATTCATACCAGCTATTTCGTACGTCTATGGCGCTCACTATAGCCTCCGGATTCTTGTCCATCAGAGAGTGTGGGTGCAATCGTGTCTGCTGCTGAACGATAAACCTCACGCGACAGCCGCCGACTGGGTCGACACCTCACCAACTCACAATGGCAAAATCTCAACGAGATTGGTTGGTATTGGGTTCTAGACGGATGCCTACCAACATCCACGCGCTCAAGGAATGATCCGCATCTCCCGAAGACGGGTCAGTTGGCGCCTGAAGCTTACATGTGTGTCGATAGAGTCTCCGAATCCGGCGTGCCGGATCTTGATCGTGCTCAGGATCGTCTCTTCGCCAAAGTTGAGCATCCAGTCCACAAACGCCCAGTTGGCAATCTGTTCGTATGGAGTTGCATGCAGTCCATAGCGAGCTACTATCGAATCCCATAGCGGGCCTTTCTCGCTCATCTCTGAAACGGTCGACATTGCCAGTGGCTCTGCGATGGGAAGATCATAAAAAGCAGCCAATTCGTTCCAAAGCTGCCGCCATCGATACACATCTCCATTCGAAACATTGAAGACTTCGTTTTTCGCTCTATCATCGGTCAGGGCCCACAACGTCGCGCGGCCGAAGAGTTCTGCGTCGGTGGTCTCCTGAAGGGTGTTCCATCCTGCCTGCCGACCAGGGAATCTAAGTGGGATACCCAATTCGCGACTCATGGCGGCGTAGGTGGCGAGACTCGTCACAAGGTTCATCGGAGAATTCAAACTCGGTCCCATCACGAGGTGAGGACGCAGGACTGTCCAGCTTGTTCCGTTCTTCTCCGACCAGGCCGCTGTAATGTCTTCCTGCCGGTGATAATGGATCGGAGCAATCAGGCGAGGATCGGTCTCCTTGGCAGGGGCATTGAAGGCGCCCAGGCTGAATCCGTAGGATTTGGCTCCGCCTGCGAGCACAATCCGCCGTAGCGGGACGTTGCGTGCGGCGAGGGCATCGAGTGTATTTGTGAGCATCCGAGCATTCGGTTCGACCGTCTCAGCCATGGTCGGCATCTCGACGTATGCGGCAAACACCAGGTCGGTCACACTACTGAGTTGAGAGAACGTCTCGATCGTCCCTTCCCGATCCATGAGGTCGACACTTATGTGACGATATGCGGTGTTCGGACGATAGGTCGGCGCGGGCCTTCGAGCCGCTGTTGTCACCCGCCAGGAGGGATTTTCGGCGGCCGCATCAAGGACACCCGTGCCAAGGACGCCGTAAGGGCCGACAACCAGGATTTCGCGTTTAGGAGTAGCTTGTTCAGAGATTTTAGTCATTGGGAGTTCCTCTCATGTCTAGTTGGGCAACTGAAGTGTCAACGCCATTGCGGTCCGGCACTTTTCATTGCGCCTTCTAGGGAGTAGAGTCACCAATGATAGATTCGATACATCGTAAGATTTCATCGTACCGATTCCCTGAGGTTATCAATGGAACTCAGACATCTTCGCTACTTCGTTGCCGTTGCGGAGCATAAGGGTTTTCGCGAGGCATCCCGCGTTTTGCATGTGTCGCAACCCGCGATCAGCAAGTCTCTGACACAGTTGGAGCAGGAATTGGGTACCAAGCTATTTGCGCGCGCAGGGCGCACGGCACGGCTGACGCCGCAAGGAGAAATCTTCCACCAGGAGACGCTGCGCACGCTCGAACAGTCCGACCGTGCGATCGAGTCCGCAAAACGTGCCGCCCGCGGGGAGATCGGGATGCTCACGCTCGGTTTCTGCAGTGCAGCGACAAATGGCTTCCTCCCAAGGGTGGTGAAGCGGTATAAGGAACTCCTCCCAGGTGTGAAGCTAGTCTTCCGTGAGATGACCCCACCGCAACAGGAAGTCGCCTTTGCTCAAAACCAGATTGATGTTGGCATTACACGGCCACCTTTCACGAAGAAACTCTCACAGGATCTCAATATCAGGACCATCATTCGCGAACCTCTCTTGGTTGCCCTTCCCGAGGCGCATCCGTACAAGGGCAAGAGGCTGAACCTGGAGGAACTCTCCGAGGACCGCTTCATTCTGTACTACCGCAACGGTGCACCTTGCATCTTCGATGCAATCCTCGGAATGTGCGGGGAGCGCGGTTTTACTCCCAAAGTCGAATATGAGGCGGACATTATGCAGACTGCTCTGACACTGGTCGCGGCGGATCAAGGAGTTGCGGTCTTGCCTATTTGCTCGCTCAACCTGAATTCCGAAGGAGTTCGCTTCCTACGGTTACAGCCAGATAGTTACCGCGCCGATCTGGTCGTAGCGTGGCCCAAAATCTCGCAGTCTGCGATTCTTGATACCTTTATCAAGCTAATTGAGAAGGAGCGCTACGAGATTGGCAACCAAGCACGACGTAATCTTGAGGCGGCTTGCTCCTGATTTGGCGCGAAACTTTGGCCTCTTGAGTGAGCGGTATCTGTATCAGAGAGTTCTCATGACCTCCATGAATACCTCGATCCGCTTTAATCCAGACTGTCTATTGATGGCTAGATTCTGCTCGATGCTAAGCCCAGAGAAAAACGTCATTACCATGTCCGCAAGACGGGAGGCATCCATCGTGGTCTCCTCCGCCTCGATGTTTGAGATAAGAAGGCGCCGAATAGGCTTCATGCTCTTCTCGACAATGAGACGCGCCTCCTGGGGAAGGATCGCAAGTTCTCGCATGGAGCTAACCGAGAAACAACCTTTTTGACCGACCCAGCACGCCAACCCCAGCTTAAGATACTTCTCCACGTTGGCCCATCCCAATGGCTTTGCGGCCAGCATATTCGTTAGGCCGCTGGTCTCAATGTAGTGCGCGAGACTCGCCAGGAACAGGTCCTCCTTGTCTATAAACTCCGTATAAAGTCCGGATCTGTTTACCCCTGTTGCCGCTTCAAGGTCCGCCAGAGAGGTGTCGGCGAAACCGCGTTCCCAGAACACTGGAATCACCTTTTCCATCACCTCCGCACGACTGAACTGCTTGGGACGACCGATTGCCATATCACCATTATCCTCTTTATGAACCGTTCAGTGCAAATCTTTTGAACCTTTGCTTAATTGTGAACCATCTAGTGCATAACTGCATGGCACGCAAGTTTCCCTGCGTGCCCAATGCACTTCGATCGAAGGAGAGCTCTTCTTGTCCAAAGCACTTGCCTACGCCGCAACCTCAAAAACCTCACCCATAGCGCCGATTACTATCTCTCGCCGCGAGCTGCGTTCGAATGATGTCAACATCGAAATTCTGTATTGCGGAGTCTGTCACACCGACATCCACACGGCACACGGTGAGTGGGATGGCCTGATTTATCCCAACGGCACCATCTATCCCTGCGTCCCCGGACATGAAATCGTAGGGCGCGTAACCTCAGTAGGACCGAACGCGAAGCGCTTCAAGGTCGGAGAATTCGTCGCTGTTGGCACCATGGTCGACAGTTGTCTGGAGTGTAACAACTGCAAGGCGGGCCTTGAGCCCTATTGCGAGAAGTACGCCACATGGACCTACAATGCGCCGGACCGCCTCATCGGGGATAACACCCAGGGTGGCTACAGCGATTCCATCGTTGTCCGCGAAGAGTTCGTCTTAAAGCTCAACTTCCCGGAGCAGAACCTCGCTGCAGTGGCGCCTCTGCTCTGTGCAGGAATCACGATGTGGTCGCCTTTACGGCATTGGAAGATTGGGGCTGGGAGCAAGGTAGGTATTGTCGGCATCGGTGGTTTGGGGCATATGGGGATCAAACTCGCCCGAGCCCTTGGCTCTCACGTTGTTGCGTTTACAACCTCTGAGAGCAAGCGTGAGAGCGCCCTGAAATTAGGTGCGCAGGAAGTTGTCATATCGCGGAATCCCGACGAGATGAATACTCAAGCGGGCAAACTCGATTTCATCCTGAATACGGTGGCGCAGCCACACAGTCTCGACGTTTACCTTGCAACGCTCGGACACGGCGGCACCATGGCACTCGTCGGAATCCCCGAAAAGCCACACCCTTCGCCTTCTGTCGCAAGCCTGATAGGGCTTCGCCGCAGCCTTGCAGGCTCACTTGTTGGGGGAATCAAGGAGACCCAGGAGATGCTCGACTTCTGCGCCGAAAATAGCGTGGTTGCCGCGACCGAGACCATTCCTATGCAAGAGATTGAGACAGCCTTCGCCAAGATGGTGAAGAACGATGTCAAGTATCGCTTCGTCGTCGACATGAAGTCCCTGAAGCAGAACGTCTAGCTCGACCCGGAGTCGATTTTTGCCCAATCACCGCATTTCAAACGAAACTCCAACCACATATGCAACTCGAGAGGATTTTATGAATAGGAAAAAGGGCCTAAAGCTATTTACGCCCGTAGAGCTTGGATCGTTGAACTTGAAGCATCGGGTCGTGATGGCGCCGTTGACCCGTTCCCGCTCCGAGCAGCCGGGAGGCATCCCCGGTGACATGATGGTTCAGTATTATTCGGATCGCGCTTCGGACGGAGGTCTCACTATCGGCGAGGCGACCAACATCTCACTGACTGCCCGAGGATGGTATGGCGCACCCGGCCTCTATACGGATCAGCAGGTGGAAGGATGGAAGCGTGTTGTGAAGGCTATCCACGCAAAGAACGGTTTCATTTTCGCGCAGCTGTGGCATACCGGTCGCTCTTCGCACTCCGACAATCAGGACGGCAACACACCGGTCTCAGCCTCTGTGGACGCATCTTACTGGGAAGATCCAAACCACCTGGTCTCCGCTCCCAGCGGCTGGGTCCAACCGTCGCCACATCGCGCACTGGATATCTCTGAGATTCCGGGAATCGTCGAGGACTACCGCAAGGCGGCTACGCGTGCCAAGGCAGCGGGTTTCGACGGAGTTGAGCTGCACGCCGGCAATGGCTATCTGCTGGACCAGTTTCTTCAAGATGGCAGTAACAAGCGGACCGACTCCTACGGTGGTTCCATCGAGAACCGCGCGCGTTTTCTGCTGGAAGTCGTAGAAGCGGTCACATCGGTCTGGGGAGGCGATCGAGTCGCAGTGAGGATCGCACCCGCCGGCACCTGGAACCACATGCGCGATAGCAATCCTGCCGCTTTATTCGCCTACGTCGCAGAGCAGCTGAACCGAATCGGCCTTGCCTACCTACACATCATCGAGCCGCGTGTAAAAGGAAATGTGACCATCGATGAGGGACAGGGCCCGATCGCTGCCGAGCAACTTCGGAAAGTTTTCCAAGGGAGATCATCGCAGCCGGTGGCTTCGAGCCCGACACCGCGGAATCTGCCATCGAGCATGGCGTCGCCGATGCCGTGGCCTTCGGACGGTACTTCGTAGCAAATCCCGATTTGCCGCTGCGCATCAAGGAAGGCTTTGCGCTCACACGGTATGACCGAAATACCTTCTACACCTTCGACTCAGTAGGCTATAACGACTACCCCTTCATCAACGAATTGGTGTCCCGCTAGTTCTGCATTCTTCCGAGGAATAGTCGGTATTCCCAAGACTCCCAAATCTGATTGCAAGACTGCACATCAGATAGGAAGGCTGACAGGTCCCAGCAAGATCGCGGTCAGCTGAATCCAGTGAAGCCGTGAATCGTTCACAAACAATCAAAGGAGATTTATGTCAAAGTTAGCAAAGAAAGTAGCACTCGTTACCGGCGGTTCCAGGGGTATTGGCGCAGCGATTGCGAAGCGTCTGGCCGCCGATGGAGCAAGCGTAGCCATCACGTATGCGAAGGACGCTAGCGCAGCCTCGGCCGTAGTCAAAGCGATTGAACTCGACGGCGGAAAAGCCATCGCAATCCAGGCAGACGCTGCCAACGTTGAAGCAGTCAAGGGTGCGGTCGAAAAGGCTGTCTCTACCTTCGGCCGACTTGATGTGCTCGTAAACAATGCCGGCACGGCCATTCCGAAACCGTTCGAGGAGTCGACGCAGGAGGAGATGGATCGTGTGATCGACATCAACGTCCGTGGTGTATTCGCCACCACGCAGGCGGCGCTGAAGCACATGAAGGATGGTGGTCGCATCATCATGGTCGGCTCGGCCGTGGGCGAGCGCGCCGTGGCGCCCGGGCTTGTGCCCTACGCGGCCACAAAGGGAGCCGTCAAGATGTTTACCCAGGCACTATCCAGAGAGGTCGGGAGCCGGGGCATTACGGTCAACAACGTCCAGCCGGGTCCGATCGACACGGACTTAAATCCCGCCTCGGGTGATTGGGCGGTACCACAGAAGGCCGCAACAGCACTCGACCGCTATGTGCACGTAGATGAGATCGCCGCAATGGTGGCGTTCGTCGCCGGTCCGGAATCCTCGTACATCACCGGAGCGAATCTTACCGTGGATGGCGGAATGAACGCCTGAACTGATGCACTCACTCATCTCCGGATCTGAGGACAAGAAACATCTGTCCGGAGTTGATTGAGAGCCGACGAGCTCACGTAGTTGAGGAGCGGGTGCCCTTCACTGCGAGAGGGACCCATCCACCTGCCACGTCCGGCGTCCCATATTGATTTGTCTCAAGCGGGGAACGCCCGGTGTGGCGCGAAAAGACTGTCGGAGGATCGAGATCACTATGGCCGCATATTTAATTTCTGATGTGACCGTGCGAAATGCCGAAGCGTTTCAAACCTACCGAACGCGCGCCGCGGAAGCGATTGCGAAATACGGCGGGCGTTATCTCGCTCGCGGCGGAGAAATTCAGGCGCTGGAGGGTGTCTGGAACCCTCGGAATATTATCATCATCGAGTTCCCCAGCCTGGAGCAGGCCCGAGCCTGGTACACGTCCCCCGAATACGCATCCGCGCTCGAAGTGCGCGACATCGCCCTCGAACGCAACCTGATTCTCGTCGATGGATATCGCGAAACCCCAAGCACGCAAGCTTTGTAGCGCATGCAGAGACAAAGAAATCAACCCCGAAGCAAATCCTGAAAGGTGGCACAATGGCAAATCTTAGGAACAAAACCGCGCTCGTGACAGGAGCGTCGCGCGGCATCGGCAGGGCAACAGCCTTGGCGTTGGCCAACGCTGGCGCACATGTACTCGTTCATTACGGAAAATCCCAGAAGGACGCGGACACGCTCGTTTCCGCGATCAGGAGCGACGGTGGAAAAGCCGACTCCGTGGGCGCCGATCTCGCCGCGGCTGGAGCGGCCGCCGAGCTTGTCGCCAAAGTGCGAAGTCTCGTAGGCGACCGGCTCGACGTGCTGGTCGCGAACGCAGGCATCTCCAAGGCGGCGCGCATTGAGGACCACACCGTAGAAGACTTCGACAATCTCTTTGCCACCAACGTGCGCGCCCCGTTTTTTCTGGTGCAGCAGCTTCTTCCCGTTCTTGGCGAAGGCTCCAGCATAGTCGTCACAACCTCGCTCGCGGCACGCTTTTCGCCCGGCGCTCCGGGTCAGGCGGGCGCGCCGTCATTGCCAGCCTATGCCGCAACCAAGGGAGCGCTTGAAACCCTGGTCAGGCACTGGGCGTCGCTGCTGGGCACGCGCGGCATTCGCGTCAATGCCGTCGCGCCCGGAGTGATAGAGACGGATATGTCGAACTTCACCAAAACCGACGCAGGGCGCAGCATCACGCTCAGCATGCAATCGCTCAAGAGAATCGGCAAGCCCGAAGACGTCGCGGATGTAATCGCTTTTTTAGCGTCTGATGCAGCACGCTGGATCACCGGTGCCAGCATTCCCGTCGATGGCGGTTCGAAGCTCTAACAGGCAAAGTGAGGAAAGCAGTGAATAACCCTTCGAGCAAAGGTAAAGAGATCAAGATTCCCGGGCCCGATCATCCCATCACGATTTCACCAGCCGAGGGCAAGGTCCGTGTCATGGTCGCTGGAAGAGTCGTTGCTGAATCGACGCAAGCTCTTCGGCTGGAGGAGAAAGGGTATCCACCCGTCTACTACTTGCCGCGCAACGATGCGGACATGTCACTTCTAGTACGGACAACGCATTACACCTATTGCCCGTACAAAGGCGACTGCACGTACTACAGCATCCCCATTGGTGGAGAGAAATCGGAATATGCCGTTTGGACCTACGAAAAACCTTACGAGGCAGTCGCCGACATTAAGGAGTATCTGGCGTTTTATCCCACGCGGGTCGATGCAATCGAAGTCATATCGTAAGCCACAGGCTGACTGCAGAAGATCCAAGGCTCGATTAGAGGTTACGAAGGGCCGCCATAAAGTTCTCGACCTTGCGTGCTGACGATGCTTTGCCAGTTTTCAGGTTGCGCTCAATGCATAAGCCTGAAAAAAAGGGCAAAACCATCTCCGCAATTGCGGAAGGAGCCATCCTGGGTTTTTCCGCCTCGATATTCATCGCGAGAAGGCGCTGCAACAGCGCCCGATTCTCCGTCACTACACCATAGGCCTCAACCGGAAGGATAGCGAACTCCCGCATCGAGTTGACGGAAAAGCACCCCTGCTGTTCTCCCTTATTGATGGGCCCATGCTTGAGAAAAGTTTCGACGTTCTTCCAGCCCAGAGGCTCCTTGGTGAGAAGTCCTCTCTTTTCTTGGCTTTCAAGGTAGTGCCGCAGACACGCTACAAACAGATCTTCCTTGTCTCGGAACTCGGTGTACAGCCCAGACTTGTTCACGCCTGTGGCTCGTTCCAGTTCCTGGAGGCTCGTGTCCGCGAACCCGTGCTTCCAGAAGACAGGCATCGCTTTCTCCAGCACTCCCTCTCGGCTAAAGTTCTTCGGGCGCCCCATAGACATATTATCCGATAAAGAACTAAATAGTTCAATATCTCTGCATCCTCGCTGCGCCTCCATCATCGTATAGAACTGAACGGTTCACAACCGTCTCACAGCCCGGACAAGGTCGGGGTCAGTTGAATTAGTGCAGTGGTGAGTTGTTCACCGGAAAGCAAAGGAGAACTATGTCTAAGAAGTGATCTCATAAGCACGTTCAGTCGATCTACCTGACGAGTAACGGTTCAGCGCTGATGGACGATACGCTGAACCCTGTCATAGCTCGAATCTTCCCGTTTGAAGACATTGCCGAGGCCCATCGCTTTTGGAAGCAGATCGGCAAAGTCGTGGTCACCCTTTACCGCCTCACCCATGCAGGAGTTCATGAGATGTCGAATCAGCCACTGTTCACACCATATCGGATGGGAGACCTCGATCTTCCTAACCGCATCGTCATGGCGCCTCTCACCCGGATGCGTGCGCAATCGCATGATCATGTGCCCACGACGTTGCAGGCGGAGTATTACGCGCAGCGTGCTTCGGCCGGACTGATCATCGCCGAGGCCACTGCGATTAGCCCGGAAGGATTTGGCTGGGCCGATACGCCAGGCCTGTGGACAGAGGAGCAGGTCCGTGGATGGCGACGTGTCACGGATGCCGTCCATGCAGCCGGTGGCCGCATGATTGCACAGCTCTGGCACACGGGAGCAATCTCACATCCTGAACTACGGGACGGCGAGCAGCCCGTGTCCGCATCGAACGTCGATCCAGGCCAGCTGTCGTTCACAAGGACGGGACGGAAGCCAACGGTAACACCGCGGTCTCTGACAAAGCAGGAGATTCAAGTCACGGTTGCGGACTTCGCGCGAGCTGCGCGAAACGCCATGGAAGCCGGCTTCGATGGCGTCCAGGTCCTCGCCAATTATCTCTATTTGATCTCGCAGTTTCTGAATGCCACCACCAACCTGCGTAAGGACGACTACGGCGGGAGCCTGGAAAATCGTTCGCGTTTTCTTTTCGAGGTAGTCGAGTCGGTCCTGGGCGAGGTCGACGCACAACGGGTTGGAGTCAAGATCAGCCCGATGCACGAAGGCGGTGCATTTCAGGCGAACGACGAAACCCTGCCCGTCGCCGAATATGCAATTCGGAAGCTGAGTACCTATAATCTTTCGCACTTGTTGCTCATGGGGAATACCACCGACTTTTCCGGTACTCCACTCGAGAAATTGGCCGATGATGGCATGTTCCGACATTTCCGTCCTCTCTACAAAGGCACGCTCATCGCGAACGTGAAGATGGACCGTGATCGCGGCAATCGCCTTATCGCGGAAGGTCTGGC
>Ga0209773_10000676_pt1 | contig 11346 bp, 10 predicted proteins | sample BogFormECP14_OM1_FD_188244 | JGI IMG/M metagenome (GOLD analysis project Ga0209773, IMG submission 188244) | Bog forest soil microbial communities from Calvert Island, British Columbia, Canada - ECP14_OM1 (SPAdes) (version 2) | ecosystem: Environmental > Aquatic > Freshwater > Wetlands > Bog ... | reverse complement strand
TCCCCTACTCAAAGCGAGTGCGCCCAACCGATCTCGCGAGGCCCCAATCGACTATCGTGCAGCGACGTCGATACGAGCGCCCCGCGCATGCCGGCTCGCACCAAAATTTCTATGTCCCTGATGTCGCGCACGCCGCCGGCCGCATAGACGCGGCGGGATAGAGGCGCGCACTCTAGCAGAACAGGAATGGGGACATGAGCGTGGTGATCGGCTGGGACGTCGGGGGCGCCCATCTCAAGGCCGCCCGCGCGGAAGGCGGTCGCATCGTCGCGGCGATCCAAATCGCCTCGCCGCTCTGGCTCGGCGTCTCCAGGCTCGACGAGGCGTTTCGAACTGCCCGGTCCGAGCTGGGTTCCGCCGACGCCCACGCCGCGACGATGACTGGGGAATTGTCGATGGCCTTCACGTCGCGCTCCGAGGGCGTTGCCGCCCTCGCGGCTCTGACCGCGTCCGCCCTGGGGCCAGCGCCAGTGCGCTTTTATGCCGGGCGCGCGGGCTTCCTGTCCCTCGACGCCGTGGGCGCCCATGCGAGCGACGTCGCCTCGGCAAACTGGCATGCGAGCGCGGCGCTGATCGCACGCTACTACCGGGAAGCGCTGCTGATCGACATGGGGTCGACGACGACCGACATCATTCCCATCGTCGCGGGCGCCGTCGCGGCGCGCGGCTACACCGACGCGGAACGGCTGGCGACCGGGGAGCTCGCTTACGCCGGCCTCGTGCGGAGCTTGGCATTCGCGAGCGCGAACCGTGCGCCCGTCGCCGGCGCATGGACGCCGCTGATGAACGACGACTTCGCCAACATGGCCGACGTGCACAGGATCATCGGCGATCTGCCGGTCGGCGCCGATGTGCAGGCGACGACGGATGGGCGCGACAAATCTGTGGCGGCCTCGCGGCGGCGCCTCGCGCGAATGGTCGGCCGCGACGCGCACGAACTGGACGACGGGGCCTGGCTCGGTCTGGCGCGATGGTTCGCCGAGACGCAGCTGCGCGAAATCGCCGACGCGACGATGCAGGTTCTATCGGACCGTCGATTGAGCGGGGACGCGCTGATCGTCGCGGCCGGCATCGGTTGCGAGGTCTTGCGCGAGCTCGGCCGGCGCCTGGGGCGGCGCCATCTCCATTTCGGCGACCTCGTCGACGTCGCGCCGTCGGCGCGCGAAGCCGCGGCGCATTTCGCGCCGGCGGCCGCGGTCGCCGTTCTCGCCTCGTCGGCGGCGTGAGCCGGCCAGTCGACGAAAGCGACGCGGAGCCGGCCAGCCCGGTCGCGAGCAGGATGCGTGCTTTTTGAGCAAGCCCCGTTCCCGACAGCCGGCGCCTCGGCGGCTCGGCCTCCAATCAAATCCACGTCCCTGGATGGCCAGGATTCCCTGGTCGCAGGGAAAAACGCAGGGAATTTTTTCGATTCAGCCGTTTTTTGCGAAAATCTGTCTCGGAAACATCTGCGAATTCAGGTGCTTGCGGATGAATTCCCTACTCGAACAGAGCAGGGAATTTTTTTGCCAGCGCAGGGAATTAATTCGGCGCGCAGGGAATCGCAGGGAATTCGGCGCAAAACCGATCCGCTCGCCCGGACGCATCCGATTACGTAAAATACTTGATACTAGGGGATAATAAAATCAACACGATCATCGCGTTCAGCCCCCAGCGGCACGCGGGCCGCGATCGCCGACAGAGCGATGCCGATAGCGTCCGGTTTCAAGCCGCCGGCCCAACGGCAAAAGGCGCGACACGTGATTTTCGAGCACGTCCCGTTCCCGTTAGTGGGCCATTCAAACTGGCCCACTACCCGACCCATGGGCTCCAACCGTCATTGCGAGCAAAGCGAATCCACGCTCCGCTGCCGGCCGCCCGCCGATTTGGGCAGCGCGTTGTCTGCTGACGCCGCAAGTCCTCGAGACAATTACTACGCGACCGGGTTTTGGAACTCGTCGGCGGACCATCTCGTGGATGGCTGGATCTTCGCTACGCTCGCAATAACGGGGAGCGCCCGTCGAAATGGCAACAGTCGAGCAAGCCGCCCTCTCCAAATCGCGTCATTAATTTTTGGGCGTCGCCTAATCTAATTAGGACGTCCCGGCGTCGATCGCGCCGAAGTGGCCGTCGAACTTGCCGCGCAACCAGCCCCAGGCCGTTTGCTCGTTCGGTCCCGCCGTCTTTCCGACCACGATTTCCAGCGCCGCGATCTCCCGTTCGATCTTGTCGCGCGGCAGCAGATGCAGGCGACTGGCGAGGATGGCGGCTTCGATGACGGCGGCCTGGGCGCGATTGAATCCGGCGAACGGCGCATGCGAGACCGAGCGCACCACTTCGCAGTGAAACCGCGGCCGCATCTCGTCTTCGCCGACGTCGACCACGCGTAGCGAAATATGGGCGAGGCAGTCCTTCAGACGGGGCGCCGGCGTCTCCTCGCAAGCGACGGTCGCCCAGTCGCGACGGCCCGTGAGGCAGCCCGCGTAGATGCGCACATCGTCGGTGTGGTTCGCGACGGCGAAGGGGACCGCGCGCAGATTGTCGAGCGTCTTAGACGGCCGGAACGGCGCCAGGATCCACCGCCCGCCGTCCGCTATGATTCCGAGCGGCGCGATGTGGACACGCCCCCCGGCATCGATCGTGGTGACGATCGTTTCACGGATCATCGGCATCGGCTAATCCTCCGCTTTGCCTCGGCGCAGGGTATGACCCGCTCGCTTCAGATGCGTTCGATCCTCGCCGTCCCGGGAAACGGCGGCGCCCCAGTCGAGCGGCTCGTCCTGAACATATCGCTTGCCGAGCTGCCAGGCGGTCTCGGCCTTCATCAATTCCGCGCCGAGATAAAAGGCGTGCGGACCGTCGGCGTCGACACGCAGTTTCGAGAACAGCGAAAAGGCGTCGCGCGCAACATGGCGACCCGCGCCGTTGTAGACATGGATGCCGTCTTCGGCCGTCTCGATGCGGAAATTGAGATCTTTCACCTCGGCCGCGACATCCGCGATTTCGTCGGCCGAGTTGGGAAATGGTCGGCGGTCATGCAATTGCAGCAGCGCGGCGCTGTAATCCCTGGGCAGGCTCGAATCCTCGCGCGCGGCGAACAACATGCGCCGCGCCGCGTCGTGCTCCTCGATGGTGCGCCTCGTATGCGCGCTGACGTGCACGACGAGGACGTTGCGTATCCGTAGCTCCGAGCAGACGCCCAGCAGCGCGGCCGTGACGCCGCCCGAATCCGCGTCGGTCAATTCCGTCAGATTGCCGGTGCCCATCAAAATCTCAGCATGCGGAAGCCGGCGCCGCAATTCGACGTAGCGCGTCAGCGAGGCGGCGAAGCCGAAGTGGATGGGATCGAGAATCGGATCGAGGATGCAGGCGATTCCGCGTCGCTCCGCGATTTCCGCGCAGCGCAGGAGCGAGTCGAGATCGTCGTGCGCGGACGGGATCAGCACCGGAATGGCGCTGCCTTCCCCCGCGACGTCGAGCGAATCCTGCTTCAGGCTCAGCAGGAAATCGGCGCCGGCCCGCGCGCCGCGCCTTAATTCGTCCGTTTCGGCGGAGTCGACGCTGACGCACAGGCCGACGCCCTTGACGGCGCGAACACTGTCTTCGAGATGCGGAAACCGCTGGTCCGGCAGACAGCCGAGATCGATGACGTCGGCGCCGGAAGCCGCCATCCCGAGCGCCCGCGCAACGATCTCGTCGACCGACAACTTCGAAGCGTCGACGATCTCGGCGAAGATTCGCATGTCATGCCGCGTGAGATCGGCTGCACGCGCGCGTCCTCCGAGAAAAACCGGCAGATCGTTCAGTTCGTCGGGCCCGTGCTCGAAGCGCACCCCGAATTCGCTCGAAAGCTCGGTCAGATCCGCGCGGCAGCGACCGGGAACGATCACCCGCGACGCCTCGACGGGACGCGGCAGCCGGCGAGCGATGATCGCCTGGGTCATCAGCGCGGCCACTTTTACGCCGATATCGACGATCGCCCATTCAAAGTCCGGCCGTTGGACCTGAGCCAGCACTCGCTCCAGCCGCGGCCGCGCGAGATGGCCGGTCAAGAACAGGATGCGCTCGGTCATCGCGGGTCAGATATTGCATGGCCGACCAGCTCCTGCCGCCGGCGCGCGATCGCTACGACGAGTTGGTCGAGCGTTTCGACGACGGTGGTCGCTTCAAACCCTTTGAGCAATTCCGTGTTGGCGAGGTCGATGCGGCGCGGGTAAACCTTGACGAGGCCCTTTGGCGCTTCGGTCTCGAGCTCAGGCGCCGTGTCGCAAGCAAACACGACGGTCGGCACGCGGCATTTGCCGGCCTGCGCGAAGACGTTGGTCGTCAGCGTGTCGGATATCCCAAAGACGCATTTGGCGACGGTGTTCGATGTCGCCGGCGCGACGACCAGCGTGTGATATCCGCCGTAGTAGAACTGGCCGACCGGAGGCGAACTCGCCGTCGTGTCGCGGAACACTCGCGCGCTCGCCGGCAGCGCCAATTCCTGCTTATACATTCGCAGCACTTCGTTCGCGGCGCGGCTGACGAACAGATCGACATGTTCGAGGTCGCGGATCAGCCCCAGGCATTCCTTGAAGAAATGTCCGGAACCTGTCAGCGCCCATCCCCAACGCGGCGTTGTGACCTTGGCCATCGCGAGACAACCTGTTTCATTCGCCGAGAACGCCGGCAAACCGCGGTTCGATCGGCGCGCCCAGCAGTTCCGACGCGCGCTGGTGGTCCGCTGGGCCGACGAAGACCGCCTCCGCGCTCGCGGCGTCCAGGTACTGCACGAACAGCGGATCGACGATTTGCCGCGCGGCGAGATCCGAAATCTTCGGGCGATCGCCAAACGGCGCGCCGTGCTTCACCAGCATCACCCGTCTCGAGCCGATGCGTCGCGCAAGCCACGCAGCGAGGCTGTCGGACGTGACATCCCACGATGACGGGACGCAATCCGCCGCGTCGAGCGCCATTTTCGTCGCCATCCACACGGGCGTTCGGCCCACGCGCAGAGTTTTGCGAAGTTGCGGCAGCGACGCCGCCGGGACGAGGGCGGGTTCCAGACTGCAAATCGCCGCGCCGAATTGCTCCATCGCTAGCAACGCCATTTGGTGCGCCGCACGATCGTCGAATCCCATCGCGGCCTGCATCCTGCGAACTTGATCGGCGAACAAACCGCCGCCAGGCACGACGATCGCGCGCCCGCGACAACGCGCCAACATGGCCAGCCAATCGCGAAGGTGCGGTTCGAGCGCGTGGCTGCCGCCGAGTTTGACGATTGTGAGCTCGTGGCGAAAGTTCACCATGCCGGGGCGTCACGAGGCGCGCTTCGGCTCGGACCAGGCGACCGGGCCGGGGAACAGGTGATGAACGCCGCTCGGTTCCGCGACGCGTTCCCGCGTGATTTCGACGCCGACGCTGCCCGGCCTGATGTCCAGCTTTTCGACGCGCACGATGACGCGACCGACTCGCGGATGAGCCAGCACGAGCGCCGCCACCCGCTCCGCGAGTTCTTCCACAAGTGTGATATGTCCCTCCGCGACGATCAAACCGATGCCGTCCGTAACGACGTCGTAAGACAGCACGTCGCGCATGTCTGCGGGAACATGGTCGAGCCGCCGGACGTCGATATCGACGTTGAAGCGCACGCGCTGCGACTTTTCACGTTCGTGCGCATAAGCGCCGATGCGGACGGGCAAAACAAAATCGCGTACAAAAATACGGTCGGTCGCGCCGCTGTTCTTTCCCGGATCGCTCGCAAAACATTGCGCGGCGAGCAAGCGATAATCGGCGCGAGAGACGACTTTGGCGGTCGATGTCGATTCTTCGCGGCGCGGGATCAACTCGCGGACCCCGCGCACCGCCTCGGCATCGATCCGGCCGCCGCGTCCACTCTTACCGCAAAGAGCGCCTCGGAAGCCGAGGAAATCGGGCGATAGCGGCAACAGGCGCTGGATATCGGGCAATTCGAGCGATCCCGCCAAGCCCGCCAGGAGCCCCTGGGCGTGAAAAGCATCGATGATTCGCATCAGCGACGTCGGATCGTAGAGGTCCAGCAGGCGTTTCTCGCGCTTCTGAGCGGTATCGATCATCGCGCCCGTAAATCCGGCCTGCCGCATCAGCGGGGCGAGCGCTGCATCGGCGCCGTGGTCGGCGAACATCACGCCGATGATCTTCACTCGCGGCGCCACTGACGCGAGGGCGCGGATGCAAGCCTCGCGCCTGGCGCCCGGAAACAGGCCGATCTTGACGTAGTCGACGCCGGTCGCGGCGAGCGCCCGAGCCGCCGCGACAATGATTTGCGGCTCCATCGGCAGATCGCCGGCAACTGCGCCGACCGGCGCCCTCCCAGCAATTTCGGCGACGATCTGGCGCACAGATTCCGGCGCGAGCGCCCCGAGCGCGCCGACTCTGGGGTCCTTCGCATCGATGAAGTCCGCGCCTTGCTCGCGCGCGATCCTGGCCTCATCCGCGCTGGCGACGCTGGCGAGAAAACCGGTCAACTCGTTTGTCCCAAATAACGAGCAAATGCCCGGGCAGTATAAGCCCGCGCGAATCGATGGCAAGAGGCGCCGCTACAAAGAGGCGTCGCTACGCTTTTCGCATCCCTGAGGTTGGAGTAGACTACAAAGATCCGGAGTTGCCCGGGCGAAGAGAAACAAGGCGGCGGCCCGCCAAAGGGAGAGCGAAGTGGCGGCTACAGCGAGTCGGTTGGCGTTTTTGGTCCTTGCGGCGATTCCATGGGCCACCGGTCCCGCGAAAGCCTTGGATCCTCGATATCCCGATTGGCCGTGCCAGCAATTGAAGGTGCCTGGGATTTCGGTCGCCAGCGTCTGGACTGGGCCGCCGATCGATTCGGTCGACCAACAGCAACTCGCGGAACTGAAAGACTCGGACCTGGCCGCGCGTTTGGCCGCGCGCCGCACGCCGATGGATGAAGCACGGAAGCTGATCGAAGGGTTCCTAGCGGGCGCCAAGGCGGCGAAGCAGACCCGGGCCACGGCGCTATTCGCAGAACTCTATTCGATACTCGATGCCCAGCGCAACGAAGTGATGAACGGGATCGAGCGGTTTTCGCACAAGGAGAAGGCGATGGCCGAGGATATTCGCGCCAAAACCCACAAGTTGCAGCAGTTGCAGGATGCGGCAAACGGAAATCAGGCGGAGATCGACGACCTCGCCAATCAGCTAAGCTGGGAGACGCGCATTTTCGAAGACCGGCGGAAGTCGACGTCTTACGTATGCGAAGTGCCTGTCCTGATCGAAAAGCGATTGTTCGATTTGGGACGCGCGATTCAAGACGCTGCGAACGCCAACCCCGAGGCGAATTGAGCAGCATTCAAGACCCCCTCTCCCGCTTCGGGGGAGAGGATTCGCGTGAGGGCCGCGATTCCCAGCCAGAGAAGGCCCTCATCCGGCGCCATGGCCCGTCGAAAGACGGGCGCCTTCGACGCCCTACGGCGCCACCGCCTCCCGCCGGCGGGAGAAGGGCTCTGTCGCACGCGACAAATCCAACAATCGCTAAGGGCGTGGCTCCGGCGTGGCTTCTCGCAGCGGTAAGCCGGCGGCGGACCAACCGTCCGTTCCTTCACGATACCAAGCGACGTCGGAATAGCCGAGCGACAGCGCGCGCTTGGCGGCGTTCCAGGACATCCAACAATCCGCCAGGCAATAGAAGACAAGCGGATGCGACCGATCGCCGTTCGCGGCCTTTTGCACCCCATTCGAAAAATAATCGAGCATGATCGAGGCGAGTTCGCCGTAACCCGTGTCGGGCAGCCAGATGCTTCCGGGAATGTCGGGCCGTGGCTTGTCGCGCCACAAGGTCCCCGCCGGCAAGTTCGCGGGCCGCGGCGCCTGCGGCAAGACGTCGATGAAAGCCGCCGAATGGTTTCGCCAGACAGCTTCAGCCTCAGGGGTCTTCAACACCCTGGCGCCCCGCAGAGTCGCCGGCGTCGGCGTACGATATTCCTCCAGACGATAGCCTTCAGGCTCCGATGGGCTCGCTCCGTTTTCGGCGGCGGTCGCGAGGCCAATGCAAAGAAAGGCGACGCCGACAAGTGCGGCGCGTCGCATCATGGCCGCTTGGATAGCGTATCCGACGTGATCAGCCCTCCGGACTCATCGAGTAGCGGAACGTCGTAGCTGAGCAGGAGCTTGTTGATCTCCACCTGGTTCTCAGCAATCAGCTTGTTGAGCGCGCGCTTGAATTCCTGGTCCGACGGGCGCACCGCCATTCCGATTCGATAGATCAGCGGCGGACCCAACGTCTCCTTCAGTAGCGGCGCCACAATCAGGGCGGGATTCGACCGGTTGGCGAAATAGCCCGCCATAGGCCCCCATAGGATGCCGCAGTCGATGTCTCCGCGCGCGATATCATCGATCATCGCCTGCGCCGAGGAGTCCAGCCGCGTATCGATCACCAGCGGGTAGGGCTTGGCGTGCACCATCAGGCCATTGATCGCCATATTGGTGCTCGGCGGCGTCCCCGCGACAATGCCTATTCGCTTCTCCTTCAGCTTGGGATCGTCAAGAGCCTCGACCCCCTCGAATCCACTGCCGGGCTTGGACACCAGGGCGTAGGTCGTTCGATAATAGGGGATGGTCACTTGAGCGAGCTCGGAGCCCTGGGGAAAACCCATGATGACATCGCAGCGATGTGAGCCGAGAGTGTTCCTGACGAAACCCATCGCCTGCGGAAAATAGGTGTAGCCGAGCTTCTTGCCGAGTTTCGCGGCAAAAAGTTCGGCGAGCTTGTTCTCGAACCCCTCGCCCTTTTCATTGGAGAACGGCAGATTGCGAGGATCGCCGCAGGCGCGGAAAACCTCGGGGTCCACGAGCTCGAGCGAGCCGGCGTCGTCGCTCGCCTGGGCGAACGCCGCGATGGGCGCTGTTTCCGTGAAAGCGAACGCGAGCACGCCGCACAATATCCGCGCTATCCCCTTCACGATCATTTGATTCCCGTGCAGCTGGCTTCGGCTTCCTTCGCCGCCTCGGGTTTGTCTTCGTGCGAGGGCGGGCGACCGCCGGGAATGGCGTTGTTGGACCGGGCGCGAAGATAGACGTAGATGTCGTCGAGGAAGCACATCACGTTCACGTTCGACGCGAACGACGGCATGACCTTGTCGTTGGCGGCGTCGACATTTTTTCGACCGTTGGTGACCACGGCCGCGAAGTCGGAGTAACCCAGCGTCTTCAGAGAATCTACGAGCGGCGGCGCATAAGACGAGCCATCGCCGTTCGGACCATGACAGACATGACAATCCGAATGATAGCGGCGATAGCCGGAGTATGTGTACCAATCGACCGTCCCGTCGGGATGAATGTTGTAAGTCGGGTTGCCATCCTTGTCGGCATATTTCCCATTGTCGCTGGAGCCGACCGCGGGATTGCCTGAACCATCGGCTCGGGCGCCGCCGGTGGCGAAGACGATCGCCAAAAGGACAACCGAGAGTTTCCAATTCATGATGATCACGTGAGCCCTTCCGCGCCGATGCGTGCGCCTTCCAGACAAAGTTCGGCGCGCGGCAGAACTGCGGCGCGCCGATTGTCTTTGCGTAGAACGTTTGTCGCTTACTCGCTCGGCAAGGCGAACACGGTCAACGTGCCACCCAACGCGGTGTAGTCTGCAAGTGCCGCATAACCACCGACCGCGCCCAGACCCGCCGTATCGACCGTCTTGTCCGAGGTCGGCAGCTTGCCCTGATCGACGGCGTTGTGCCAAGCTGCGGCATTTGCCGGCTGGAGCAGACCAGCGGCAAGGCCGATGCCGGCCCAACCGCCGACGCCCGAGAACACCGCGACATACTGCTTGCCGCCATGTTCATAGGTCATTACGTTGCCGATGATGCCCGACGGAGTCTTGAACTTGTAGAGTTCCTTACCCGTCTTGGCGTCCACCGCCTTCAGATAGCCTTCCAGCGTGCCGTAGAAGACTACGCCGCCGGACGTCGCCAGAGCGCCGCCCCACGCCGAGAACTGCTCCTTGTTGGACCATACGATCTTGCCCGTCTTTCCATCCCAGGCAATGAAATTGCCCATGTTGCTGTCGCCCTTGGGCGGATACATCGCCACGGCCGCGCCGACATAAGCCTGACCGGCCGTGTAAGCGACCTTGTAGGGCTCATAGTCCATGCAGACATGGTTGGTCGGGACATAGAACAATTGCGTTTCCGGGCTATAAGCCGCGGGCTGCTCGTCCTTGGTTCCCAACGCCGCCGGGCAAATGCCCTTCGAGTTGGTGTCTTCGCCGCCGTGTTGCGTCGAATATCGATCGACCACCAGCGGGCGGCCGTAGGTCTTGGACGACTTGTCCATGTCGACCTTGGTCGCCCAGTTCACGGCCGGATCGTACTTCTCCGCGACGAGCAGTTCGCCGGTTTCGCGATCGAGAGTGTAGCCGAAGCCGTTACGATCGAAGTGGGTGAGCAGCTTTCTCGGCTTGCCGTCGATGTCCTCATCGGTGAGGATCATTTCGTTGACGCCGTCGAAGTCCCATTCATCGTGCGGCGTCATCTGGTAGATCCACTTGACCTTGCCGGTGTTCAGGTCGCGGGCCCAGACGGACATCGACCAGCGATTGTCGCCGGGGCGTTGCACCGGATTCCAGGTCGAAGGATTGCCCGAGCCGTAATAGACGAGATTCAGCGCCGGATCGTAGGAATACCAACCCCAAGTGTCGCCGCCGCCGATCTTCCATTGGTCGCCCTGCCAAGTCTTGATGGAAGAGTCGGGGCCGACGGGCTTGCCGAGCGACATCGTCTTCTCCGGGTCGATCAGAGTGTCGCTGTCCGGCCCTTCGGAATAGCCGCGCCAAGCCAGCGAGCCGTCCTTGATATTATAAGCGCTGACCCAACCGCGAACGCCGAATTCGCCGCCGGAGACGCCGACCAACACCTTGTCGCCATATACGAACGGCGCGTCGGTGCCGGACTGTCCCTTGCCCGCCTCGCCATCCATCTTGGACCAGAGGACTTTGCCGGTCTTCGCGTCGAGGGCCACCAGAGTCGTATCGGCTTGGTGCAAGAAAATCTTGCCGTCGCCATAAGCGACGCCGCGATTGACCGTGTCACAGCACATGATCGGGATCACGTTCGGATCCTGGCGAGGCTCATATTTCCAGAGGATCTTGCCGTCGTTGTTCAGATCCAGCGCGTAGACCGTATTTGGGAATGGCGCGGCCAGATACATCACGTCGCCAATCACCAGCGGTGACCCTTCATGACCGCGAAGAACGCCGGTCGAGAACGTCCAGGCGACCTGGAGTTTCTTGACGTTCGCCGCCGTGATCTGGTTCAATGTGGAAAAACGCGTGTTGGCGTCGTTCTGGGTGGGCGACGCCCATTGCTTCGGGTCCTTCATCCGGGCATCCAGGTCGGCGTCGGC
>Ga0209773_10000674_pt1 | contig 11354 bp, 9 predicted proteins | sample BogFormECP14_OM1_FD_188244 | JGI IMG/M metagenome (GOLD analysis project Ga0209773, IMG submission 188244) | Bog forest soil microbial communities from Calvert Island, British Columbia, Canada - ECP14_OM1 (SPAdes) (version 2) | ecosystem: Environmental > Aquatic > Freshwater > Wetlands > Bog ... | reverse complement strand
TGTCGGCATCATCATGAATCCGGGTTGGCGCGAGCTCCTTGAAGCACGGGGTTACGTACACATCCTTGAGGACGGTGCGTGGGTTAAGACAATCAAGTTGTAGAAGCTCGAACGCACTTTGCCGGAGTCGGAGATCGCAGGATGGAAGTCAGCGCGGAAACAGTGCGGAGCTCGACTGTCGCTCAGCGGCCGTCGCTGACCCCGGCGTCGAGCAGGCTGCTGCAGCGGAAATGCGCCTGCGGCGGCACCGCACCGGGCGGTGAGTGCGACAGCTGCAAGCAACAGGATTTGCTGCGCCGCCAGCCACTCGGTCCCGACGCGAAAGCTTACGGCGCGGTGCCGCCGAGCGTGCACGAGGTCTTGCGATCGCCAGGCAAGCCGCTGCCGCCCGCGTCACGGGCGTTCTTCGAGTCCGGCTTCGGTCACGACTTCGCCAAGGTCCGCATCCACAACGACGCTCGCGCCTCGGACTCAGCGCGCAACGTGAACGCGCGAGCGTACACGGTCGGACGCGACATTGTGTTCGGTCGCGGAGAATACAATCCGCATTCGAGCGCCGGCCGTCATTTGTTGGCGCATGAGCTGGCGCATGTCGTGCAACAAGGCGGAGCAGGCTCGACGGGTGAGGGCGGCGTCACACGAATCGGCGACGCCAACGACGCTGCCGAGTCGCATGCTGAGCAAGCTGCGAACCTCGTCGCGTCGGCGCATCGCACGGCCGCGCTCGCGCCGGTTGCCACGCGCGCCGTCCAACGCTTCCCGCTTCATGCTCCCAGTCCCGATCCCGCAAAAATGTCTCGCGCGCAGGAGGTCGAACTTTCGAAAACCTCGGTCGGGCAAATCACTGGCGGATTGTTTCCGCCGATGATCAGTCTCTTCAATTTTGCGATCGATCAGCCGACCTTGAAACCGGAACATCACGCGGCGATTGAAGCTCTGGCCGCGGTGATCAAGCGGGCCGCCGTCAGCAAAGTGTATATCGCGGCGAACGGTCACGCCGATTCCAGCGGCGACGAGGTCGAGAACCAACCGCTATCGCGGCATCGCGCGATTGCCGTGCAAAGTCTCCTCGAAAAGCTCTCGGGCAAGCCGATCGATCCTTCATGGTTCGGCGCGACCCAGCCCGTGACCAGCAACGACACCGTTGATGGGCGCTCGCGCAACCGCCGTGTGGATGTGTTCATCAAGGTGTCGGACGGAATTCATCATATTGAGAAGAAAAAGAAGCGCCCTCCGCACGACTGCGAGGATGGCGACGATTGTGACGACGACCATAATGGCCATCATTGGCATCTGCCGAATCCTTGTGCCGGCCTGTTGGGCAACTTGCTTTGCGGGATCCTGGCCTGCGCTCTCGTTCCCGAGATTTGCCTCTTCTGCGCCGAGAATCCGGAAGTATGCTTCGACTGGCCCAAGAAAGAGAAACCGGAGAACGCCCGCAGAGCTTGTCCGATATACTTTAATGTCACCGATCCGCAAAAAATCGACCCCTACGATACTGCCTACGTGTTTTTTCCTTTCGAAATGAATGTCCTCTTCAAGCAGGAAAGCTCGAATCTGAATCCTTATTGCGATTGCAATTGCGGCGAGTACCGACAATACGTGAGCGGCTACTTTATGAATGGGCCGCAGAAGGGCGGTCCCGCAACAGAACAGAAACATAGGATTGCCGATGGCAAGCTGCTTTCGCGCGATAAGTACCAGGAAGATGGCGACCCTGAACCTTATGGGCATCGCTACAAGCCTGACTCGGCCAGGCTGCTGTCGAAGAATGCGGCCCGGCCCTTCCTCAAGCCTAACGCAGGCAACGACAAATTCCTCAATACCAAAGACCAGCCGGATCGTGAGGATGGCTGCAAGTACAAAGGTACGGACCAGCCGGGAATGTATGACTCACCGCAGACCCAGGAAATTCACTTCCATCTCAAGTTTCGCGCCGGCCCCTACGACGCATGCCGTAACCTGGAAGTCGGTACATGGAAAAAGTGGGAGGTAGGTCCAGTCGACCGCGTGCCCAAACCTCCTCCGTCGTCAACCTCTCCAAAAACCAAACCCAAGGGCACCTATGTGGAGCCGAAGCCCGCTACCGGCAAGGTCGAGGGAACTGCGCCAGTAGACTATCTGCGAGTGCTGGAGCAAGATCCGCAGGTCGGCGCCGAAGTTACACTCGAGGTCGGCTTCGAACTCGACGGCGAACACTTCTACAGCCGCATCGAGGTTGAGGTGATAGCAGTCACCCCTTCAGATGTGACCGTGTGGACTCTCAACACGGAACCATTGAACATCGCACCCGAAGGCCATCACCAGGTTTTGGTCCGTCCTAATTACGCGCAGACAATTCCCCGATAGAACCACCGCCGCACCGGACTCAAAGACTGGCTGTGGTTGGTCAAAAATTCCTAAAGCGCTGATAAATCGTCGCTTGGGCGCGATTTTTGAGGGACTTGCTTGCTGCCGCACAGTAGCGTAACTGTACATACTGTAGAGTGTTGTATGAGGATAATCTTCGAGTTCAGGAATGTTTATCTTTGCGCGCGGAAGCTCGAGCGATAACCGGAATCCAGGCAGATGTTTAAGAAAAAAAGCGCCCGGCTTGCACAAACAGAGACTACGCCCGTCGTCGGCGCTGATTCTGCGCGCGTGGTCGATGGTTCAGACTCCGCATCAACCGTCTCGGCGAATGATCGTGCGCCTGTCCCTGGCGAAAACAACAAATCTGAGGCTGGAGAGCTACCGATGGATAACAACGGACAATCGCAGAATGCAGTCGCGGTCGAGAAAATCTTTGCCAGCACCAAGCTGTTCGAAGATCGGTTCGGCAAGCTGCTGCCCGCGTTTGAGCAGGTCGGAAACCTCGGCGACGAAGCCGTGACCGCCTTCGAGTCAATCAAGACTCTCGCCAATCATCTTGAAATGCTCACAAGTGCCTTCGAGCCCCTCAAGAGCCTGCAGGACCAACTCGCCCGCGTTGCCTCGTCATTCGACCCGGTCAGCTCTTTGCAAGGCCAATTCGCCGAGGTCTCGAATGCGTTTCGCGATCATTTGAAGCATCTGATCGGCGCGCTGCAGCCTGCCAGGGATTTCCATCCGCGATTGGTGGCGCTTGCCGCGACGTTCGAATCGGCAGGCGAACTCCAGCAGCGCTTCGAGCGGCTGGCTGCGGCACTCGATCAAAACCCGCGCGCGATTCCTTCGAGTACAGAAAGAGAGGCGGCGGCGGTGAACGGCACCGCACCGGCGCCTACTCAGAGCGCCTCGCCAACTGTCGCTTAAGAGACCGGCTCAGTTGCCCTGTCGAAACTGAAGCGGAAGGAAAACCCGAGCGGTAGCTGTCAAGCGGCCTTCTTGCTTGTGCGACGACTCTTCCGCCGCGGCACCGCATCTTGTCCCGGTAACCCCCGGCCCTTCAGGGCGGGCCCTGGCCGGGCCTTCAGGTCGCGGGCATCGATCTTCAAACTACAGCTTGGACAGATGAGTTTCGGTTTGATCTTGTGGCCACAGGGCTGGTGGACTAGTTCCACCGGCACGCCCGCGCGTCCAGCCATCCAGCGGTCGCCCCACGCCGTCATCGTCGCGATCGATGGATAGAGGTCAAATCCTTTCTCCGTCAGCCGATACTCGAATCGACCGCGGCGTTCTTCATAGGCGACACGGCGAAGAATTCCGTCGCGTACCAGCTTACGCAGCCGGTCCGAGAGGCGATGCGGTGTGAGCTGTAAATCCTGCTGAATCGCCTCAAACCTGCGAATCCCGAGGAACACATCGCGGAGGATCAGCATGGTCCACCGGTCGCCGACTACCGATAGGGTTCGCGCGAGCGAGCATGTCATCGTGTCGATTTGTTGCCAGCGCATATGACTAACACCTTTGCACAACAGCTCGCATGAAACTAGATTCCAAATTGGAACTTGACTGGTATTAGGTTCCAAAATAGAAGTTAGTCGAAGCATGGGGTTCCAAAATGGAAGCCATGATCCACGAATGCAACCAGCGGAGACTAAATGATGGGTAAGGTGCGTTTCGAAAGGTCGGATGCTCTCGGCTTGATCACTTTGGCAAATCCGCCGCTGAATCTGTTCGACCAGGAACTAATCGATGACCTGCGAACGGCTGTGAGCCAAGCCCGAGAGCATCCGCTCAGAGCGCTGCTCGTGCGCGCCGATGGCAAAAACTTTTCCGGTGGTGCTGATGTCGCGGTTTTCAAGAATAAGACTGCGGAGCAAGCGCGCGAACGCTTCACCAGCCATCTGCGAACGATCGCCGACCTGGAAGAATTGCCTTTTCCAACTATCGTTGCCGTGCAGGGAGCTTGCATGGCGGCGGGACTGGAACTCGCACTTGCCTGCGATCTGATATGGGCGGCTTCTTCGGCCCGCTTCGGGCAGGTCGAGGCATCGATTGGGACGACCACGCTGCTGGGCGGCGCTCAGCGTCTGGCTGAGCGAGCCGGGCCGAGCCGCGCGCGCGAAATTATTTATACGGCCGACCAATACGACGCCGCGACCTTCGAGCGATGGAACATTGTTAACCGAGTTGTTCCTGACGAAAAACTTCAGTCGGAGGCCCGAGCCTTTGCCGAGCGACTCGCCAGTGGCGCGACGCTTGCCTTTGCAGCCGGCAAGAAGATCGTGCGGGCATACCTGGAGAGAGGCGTCCGTGCCGCCGACGCACTGGTCGACGAGATCGCTCCTGCGCTATTTGAGAGTGCTGACATGCGCGCAGGTGTCGATGGCCTGATCGAACATGGACCGCGTCAGTTTCGTGACAAGGTCATTTTCCAGGGACGCTAGCAATCACTGCGCTCAGTCGTAGGAGGGATCGAACATGAAACCTGTTTGTTTGGTGATAGGTGCCGGTGCGGGTATCGGTGGAAATGTCGCTCGACGCTTTGCGCAAGAGGGCTATCACGCTTGTCTGTGCCGGCGCAGCGACCTGGACGGACTGAATAAAATGGTGAGTACGATCAAAGACGATGGAGGTTCCGCCACCGGCTTTCTCCTCAATGCGGTCGAGCCAAACTCCATCGAAGAGCGGGTCGCCGCCATCGAGGCCGACATTGGTCCGATCGAAGTCGTCGTTTACAACCTTGGCGCCCAGATTGGCGATAGGGCGTTGAAGGACACATCGCTCAAGGCGTTTGAAACAGGCTGGCGTCTGGGCACGTTCGGTCTGTTTCGCCTCGCGTCGGCCGTATGCCCGCTGATGGAAGCGCGGGGCAAAGGAACAATCCTAGTGACCTCGGCAACCGCGGCGATGCGTGGAAACGGCGGTCAACATTCGCATGCGGCCGCCATGGGAGGACGACGATTGCTCTGCCAGACGCTCAACGCGGAGTTCGCATCGAAAGGAATCCACGTAGTCCATATCGTTATCGACGGCGCCGTGGACGCGCCCGACACTTTGGGAAAAATGCTCGGACCGGAAAGGTTCCAACAGCTGAGAGAAACCCGAGGCAACGAACATGACGGACTGATGCTTCCCACGCAGATCGCGGAGACCTACCTCCACCTCGCGCGACAACACCGATCCACGTGGACTTTCGAAATCGACCTGCGAGCGTTCTCCGATCGCCCGTGGTGGAATCACTGAGTTACCCGAGATCGAACCTGCGCGCCCTCACTCATCGCCTTAACGGAATATGGGAGCACGAAACATGACTCAATCCGACGAACACGCCACTCAACCTTCGACGCAGGATGTAGCACTGATCGTTGGAGGCGGCCCCGGCATCAGCTCGAGTTGCGCCAGACTGTTCGCAAAAAACGGGATGCGTGTCGCCATCGCAGCAAGGAGTGCGGATAAACCGGTGCTGCTGAATCTTGAGAAGACGCATGGTGTGCGCCGATACGCATGCGACGCGAGCGATCCAGCGGCCGTCGATTTGCTATTCCAAAATGTTGTTCGAGACCTTGGGGCGCCCACACTGGTCGTGCACAACATCGATGGCCGGGTTCCCGAGATATTTCGCAAGCAGATCACCGAAGCTGATTCGAGCGCCGCACTCGCGACGCTTCGGAACTCGGCTTTCAGCGCGTTTCTAGTTGGCCAGCAGGCAGCTCGGCTGATGCGCGAAAACAAGACCAACGCCAACGGCGCGAAAGGAACGATCATCTTCACCAACGCAAGCGCAGCGCTCAAAGGCTTCCCGTTGAGCGGCGCCTTTGCGATGGCGTGCCAGGCGAAGGCTGGACTGGCACAGAGCATGGCGCGGGAACTGATGCCGCAGGGTATCCACATAACAAATGTGCCGATCGACGCCGCGATTGGCTGGACGCAGGAAGACGGTAGCCGCGCGCATCGACTGGCGGGAACAAGTGTCGACGACAACATGGCCGACCCGGACCGCATTGCGGAGACCTATCTGCAGCTGCATCGCCAGCATCGATCGACCTGGGCGTTCGAGGTGGTGCTACGACCGTGGGTCGAGAAATGGTAACTGGCGCCGGCGACGCACCATGATTTCTCCTTGAGGGTATGTAGCGACCACTTCGGATTTGCGCGTATAAGGTCGATGTAGTGAGCGCCCTCTATCATCGCCACAGCGGAGGAAACCATCCGCACGTCCATCACCACGACGCCGCGGGTAACTCCCACCACCACGACCACGACCACCAGAACGACGGTCACTGTTCGCACGGTCACGGCGATCATGCTTATGACGTACACGGTAATGAAGCGGCGATCGTCGCCAGCGATCCTCATCGGCTCGAGCATTGGCACTTTGATCGTCCGTTCGAGGGCATCGCAATCGCGCCTGTCCGTGATATCGGGGACGATTCACCGGTAACAGTCTTTGCAGTCGTTAATCATGATCTGAACCGCTTGCCGCTAGCAGCCCGTCCGCCGCCCGCCCTCGCCTAGCTCTAAATCGTTCCGTTCGAGATTTTCTCTGGCCTTTGAGTACGGAGGGTCGCAGTCGTCGTGCGCGACGGACGTGGCTTCCATCTGTGCATGAAGAGGCTGGGGCCGTGCAGGCATTCGCAATCGGATGCCTGTTGGAGAGGCACTTGTCCATGGCGATTTCACCTTCGCTTAGGTCGAAGGCGACGCGATGCTGTGTGCAGATCTGTGCTGCAATAGCACTAGCGCCTCTCATTATATTGCTGAGCGTCGCCGGCTCAGCTGCCGCTGGAATGCAACCTGTAGCCGAGTCCGCAACAGGTACCACTCAAGATGCCTTGGGTAGGCCGGTGACGAATGCCTTGGTGCTATTGCGCGCGGCGGATGGTCGCACCGTCCTTCGCACCACCAGTGGTGACCACGGGCAATTCAAGGTGCGGGCGCAACTGCCGGGGACTTACGACCTTATCGTTCAAAAACCCGGCTTCAAGCCTGCCAGTCAAATCCTCGTCTTCCCCGCCTCGGCCAGAACTTCCATTCACCTCGTGATGGAGTCCGTGCAGGCGTTGTCCCTTCCTGTGACCGCGAGCCGCGTCCATCCGCAGAATGGATTGACCGCCACCGGCGTCAGCAAATACACCTTCACGGCCCGCGACATCACGGGACTTCCGCAGGCCGAAGCCACTCCGCTCAACCAGGTGTTGTTGCAGATGCCAGGCGTCGCGCTCGACCAGAACCAGGAGATTCACATTCGCGGCGAGCATGCGGGCATCCAGTATCAAATGAATGGAATCCTGTTGCCGCTGGACATCAACAACGACCCAACGTTCACGCAGCTGCTCAACTCGTATTTTGTAAAGAGCGTGAGCCTGATCGATGGCGTCCTGCCGGCAGAGTACGGTTACCGGACCTCAGGAGTGGTGGAAATCAGCACCAAGAACGGATGCGACGACGCGCACAACGAGTTCACGATTTACGGGGGCCAGCGCGATACGGCGCAGCCGAGTTTCCAGCTGGGCGGATGCAGTGGGAAGTTCAGTTACTTCGTGACCGGCGTCTACACCCACTCCAACCTGGGTCTCAGCTCTGCGACGCGTGGCCCGGATCCGATTCACGACGGCACTAACCAGGGGCAGGGGTTTGCCTATCTCACCTACTCGATAAGTCCTACCACGCAACTGAGCCTGATCAGCGGGATGACTGTCGCGCATAATCAGTTCCCCAACGTTCCCGGCGAAACGCCGGAGTTCTCTCTGAGTGGTATTAATCCCGCTGAGTTTCCATCCACTGACATCGATTCGACCCTCGATCAGCAGGACTACTACGGAGTGCTAGCTCTGAACGGCGCGCTCGGATCGAATGCCGACTACCAGCTCGCCTACACGATGCATTACAACCGCGAAAACTTTAATCCCGACGATATAAGTGATCTCATCTACCAGGGCATCGCTCCGAAAGTATTCGACAGCGACTTTTCAAACTCGGCGCAAGGCAATCTCACTTATCGATGGAACGATCACACGTTGCGCGGCGGATTTTATTTTGGCGAGTACGGCGTCGAAGCGGACAACACCTCGCAGGTCTTTCCGCTCAAGGGAGGCGTGCCGCTGACTGTCCCCGTTTCAATCACCAGCGACCTCAACAAGATCAACCTGGTCTACGGTGTCTTTCTGCAGGACACCTGGCAGCTGAGCGAGAAGCTAAGTGTGAATTTCGGTTCGCGATGGGATCGGGCGAGCGGCCTCGTCAACGACAGCCAGTTCAGTCCGACGATAAACTTCGTGTACCAGCCGCGCCGCGACACTGCCATCCATGCCGGCTTTGCGCGCAATTTCCAGATCCCGAACTTCCAGGGCATCTCGCCCGGTATCGCCGCGCTGAATCACACCACCGGCGGCGTCGGTCCCGGCATACCGTTGAACACCAGCCTTGACGCCGAAACCGACTACACCTGGGACGCCGGCTACACTCATCAGATCACGCCGCAGCTGGTGCTGTCGCAGGACGGCTACTTCCGAATGGATCGCCACTATATAGATGAGGGCCAGTTCGGCTTCGTGCCCATCGACGCACCGTTCAACTACGTCAGGGGCTACGGCGCCGGACTCGAAAACTCGATCACTTACAATCTACCTAATCTCACACTGCGACTGTCTTCATATGTAGCCCGCGAAGAGGTTCGCGGCGTCGCCACCGGCCAGTACAACTTTCCTCCGGCAGCCCAGCTTAACTACATCGATCAGCACTTCATCGTACTCGACCACACGCCGCTGGTCGGTGGCTCAGGCGGCGCCGCTTACAAATGGAAAAGCTGGCAGTTTACGATCGATGGACTGTTCAGCAGCGGCTTGCGCGGCGGCTTCGCGAACCGCACTCAGCTGCCGAAGGTGTGGCAGTTCAACCTGAGCGCCGCCAAATCCCTCGACGTGCCGCTAGTCGGGCATATCGAGAACCGGGTAATCCTGCTCAACGTCTTCGATCGCATCAATCTGATTCGTCCTTCGACCGGCATCGGAGTTTTCCAGTCCGCCTACGGCCCGCGAATCACAGTTTACGACGCGCTCACGATTCCGCTTCCGGCGCTCTGAGCGGTCCCCGGCTCGCGGCTGGGCATTCCGACGGTCGCGTCTCGCTTGACAGCGACGCGAGTAATCGATACTGAGAATCATTCTTATTCTCATTTGACGCGGTGGGCCAAGGCGTCAAATCGTCGCAGACCGGTAGATCAGGAGACTGCTTTAGATGCTACAGACCCGTCGGGGCCTCGTTTTCTTGCTAGCTGCAATCGTCACCATCGTTTCCGCATGCGGCCGCGGCGGCAACGGTGGAACCGCGCCAGCTCCGTCGCCTGCGGCTGACACCGACCCGCCCGAGGTGCAGGTAGGGGAGCGGCTGTTCCTCGAGACCCGCTTCGCGCAGTTCTTCTTCGCTAATTCCAACGGTGACGTAAACGCGCCGCTTCCGGCGGGCGACCCGGTCATGAGCAAGGTGCAGACGCTTGGCAAACCGTTGCCGGGTCCGTTTCGCGGCCAGAGTATGAACTGTCGCCAGTGCCACCTGGTTGACGACCTCAAACCGTTGTCACGCTACTACGTCAGGTCCTACTGCGATTTCACCACGCGCAGTCCCATTCCCGCGCGCAGCGGTGAGAGTGCGACGACCACACCGCGCAACTCGCCGCTGCTGGTCAACGCAACCCTCGCGCGCGATGTCCCGCAGATCTTTCACTTCGACGGCGAGTTCCCGACCATCGAGGATCTCGTGATCGGCACCATGACCGGCGTCAACTTCGGCTGGCTGCCGGCCGAATACAATACAGCGTTCGCCCACATCGCTGACGTCATCCGCAACGACAATGGAAAGAATGCGCTGGCCGAAGGCTACGGCGGCGGGGGCGTGCCCTACAGCGTGCTCTTCCTCGGCACGGATCCGTCGATTCCGCCTGCGCTTGTTTTGCCGCCGCAATACAGGATCGACGTGAGCATCGCGACTGACGATCAAGTGGCGCTTGCGGCCGCGAGCCTGATTCACGCCTACATGGATTCGTTGCGCTTCTCGACTGACGACTCCAACCAGTACAACGGGTCGCCCTACGACGTATTTCTGATCAAGAACAACTTGCCGCGCAGTCCCGACGCGGGAGAGTCGAACGTTGCCTACTCACAGCGTCTGCTTGGGCTGATTAACGGAATCGACCAACCGATATTCGTGGGCAGAGCCGACGCGCCGCCGAGCGCGGCCGACGGCAAGCCCGAATTTCGTTTGCAGCGGGGTCAGAAGTTCGCGTTCGGCGCCGCGGAGTTGCAGGGCCTCAAGACCTTCTTCACGCAGCCCGCCGATTCGAGTTTCCCGCATGCCGGCAACTGCGTTGCATGCCATACGCCGCCGAACTTCAGCGACTTCCGCTTCCACAACAACGGCGCGTCGCAGGTCGAGTACGATGCGATATTCGGCGCGGGATCGTTCTCCGCGCTGCCGATCCCCGATCTCGCGACCCGCAACGCAAACTTCGACGACTATCTGCCGCCGTCGGCGAACCATCCCGATGCGACTTCGCGCTTCCGCTCGCCGCCGTCGCTCGCCAAACCCGGCTACACCGATCTCGGTGTGTGGAATATGGTCGGCAACCCCGATGCTCCCAATCCGCAAGCGACGCTGCTGGAGATTCTTTGCGGCCAGTTCAATTTCATCGGCCCCGACTGCACCGACGACGCGGTCCTGCCGCTGGCGATCGCCTATTTCAAGACACCGACGCTGCGCGATCTCGGTCAGTCGCCGCCGTTTCTTCACAACGGCTCGATGAAGACCCTCGACGACGTAATCAACTTCTACGTCACCACTTCGGCGCTGGCCCGAAATGGAAAGGTCAGAAACGCCTCTCCGGAATTCTCCAAGGTCAACATTGACCAGACTGATCAGAAACCGCTCAAAGCGTTCCTCAGATCTTTGAACGAAGATTATGATTAGCGCGCACGATGCGCGGAGCACGTATTGTTATGGCGATCCGTGGAATA
>Ga0209773_10000673_pt1 | contig 11358 bp, 9 predicted proteins | sample BogFormECP14_OM1_FD_188244 | JGI IMG/M metagenome (GOLD analysis project Ga0209773, IMG submission 188244) | Bog forest soil microbial communities from Calvert Island, British Columbia, Canada - ECP14_OM1 (SPAdes) (version 2) | ecosystem: Environmental > Aquatic > Freshwater > Wetlands > Bog ... | reverse complement strand
ACCTGACGACGAGACTGCGAGGGCTGAACGGCGGCCTCGACCGGGCGACGGTGGGACATCAGGCCGGTCACGCATGGGTAAACGAAGGCGCATCACGGCCGCGGCCGCTCTTCGCCGATCTCTTGAAACGCCGGAACGCCTTCGGCCTTCTGTCCGAGGACATTCACCCCGAAACCGGCGCTCTGTGGGGCAACTTGCCGCAAACCTATTCGATGGCGGCGATCATCGATTCGGCCATGCGGCTTTCCGTCAAATGGGAGGAAGCATGGCGCCCCGTTTGATCCTCGTCTCCAACCGGGTCAACGTGCCGGCCGCCGGGGCGCCGCGGCAAGCCGGCGGCCTGACGGTTGCGGTCAACGCCGCGCTAAAGCAGCGCGAGGGCGTATGGTTCGGCTGGAGCGGAAAGGTGAGCGGCAATGACGAGACGCCGGCCGCCTCGGTCATCCTGCGCCGACGGCGCACCTATATCACGCTCGATCTCTCGGAGACCGACTTCCAGGAATATTACAACGGCTTCGCCAATCGCGTCTTGTGGCCGATCCTGCACTACCGCGTCGATCTAGTCGAATATACTTCGGTCGATCTCAGCGGCTATTTGCGCGTCAACGGTCGATTCGCCGACGCCCTTACGCCCTTCATAACGCCCGACGACGTTGTCTGGGTCCATGATTATCACCTCCTGCCATTCGCCAGGGAGCTTCGAGCGCGCGGCCACGACAATCCGATCGGCTTCTTCCTCCATATTCCCTGTCCGCCGCCCGACATCCTCGAAACGCTCCCCCACCACGACGAGACGATGGGCGCCCTCAGCCACTACGATCTCGTCGGCCTGCAGACCGAACAGGACGCCGACAATCTCAGCCGCTATTTCGTCGGCCTCGGCGCCCAGCCGCGCGGGTCGGGGCTCTTCGAATTCGGCGAACGGCGCACGCGCGTGCGGGCCTTTCCGGTGGCGATCGCCACCGCCGTCTATGCGCGCGCCGCGCGAAATTCCGTCAAGTCCAGCCTCGTGGAGGATCTCCATTCAAGCCTCGTCGGCAAACGGCTCATCCTCGGCGTCGATCGCCTCGACTATTCCAAGGGCATTCGCCAACGCATTCAGGCTTTCGGGCATTTCCTCGAGAAATATCCGGAGTGGCTCGGCAAGGTGACCTATCTGCAGGTGACGCCCAAGAGCCGCTCCGGCGTTCCTGAATATGCCGCGATGGAGCAAGAAGTGAGCTCTCTCGTCGGACAGATCAACGGGCGTCACGGCGATCCCGCTTGGACGCCGATCCGCTACGTCAACCGGTCATATTCGCGCGCCATGCTCGCCGGGCTCTATCGGGCGGCTAACGTCGGGCTTGTCACGCCGTTGCGCGACGGCATGAACCTCGTCGCCAAGGAATATGTCGCGGCGCAAGATCCCGACGATCCCGGCGTCCTCGTCCTCTCGCAATTTGCCGGGGCCGCGCAGGAGCTCGGAGCGGGCCCCCTGATCGTCAATCCGCATGAGAGCGAGGCGATGGCGGCGGCGATCAGGCAGGCGCTGGAGATGCCGCTTTCGGAAAGACGGGAGCGCCATCGCCGGATGTACGAGCATCTGGCCGCAAACGATATCGACAAATGGGCGGAGCGCTTCTTGACTGCGCTCGGCGACACGCGCGAGCAACCCGGGCTTCTCTCGAGCCTCAGACAATTGTTCGCCGCGCGAGCATGATGCGCGCTATCCGCCGGCGAAACTACGCGGCGCCGGGCTGATCGCCGTGGCGGCGCCGTTGCCGATCTGCATCACCGCCAAGCCGCGTTGGGCGGTGCCGTCGGCGCGGAAACGGAAGACCCCGTCTGCGCCGTTGAAGCCGGATGGATTGGTCAAGACGCGATCGGAAAATCGATCGGCGCCTTGCGTTCGAGCGAGCGCCGCCACCAACGAAACCGCGTCATAGGAAAGCGTCGCCAGCCGAGTCGGGTCGGAGCCGAATTTGGCGCGATAGCGATCGGCGAAAGCGGTGAAGCCGGCGGCGTCGGGCGCGGCGAACCAGGCGCCTTGCAGGGAGGGAAGGCGAAGCACCCTCGCGTCGTTCCAGACGCCGGTTCCTAGTATTTGGGTCTTCAGGCCGCTCGTCGTAAGCGCCTCATTGACCGCGGTCATTCCGTCGGCCTGTTCGGGGATGAGCAAAGCGTCGATCTGGTTCGAGATCGCCGAAATCTGCGAGGCGACGGTCGAGGCCTCGCCCGGCGGGTAGCGGATGACCGAGACGATCTTCACGCCGAGGCGCCCGGCGACCCTCTGGAACTCGGCGACCGCGACATTGCCGAAGTCGCTTTGCGGCGCTAGGGCGGCGAAGGATTTCTTTCCGCGCGACTGGGCGTATTCCACGACGCGGTCGACGTACCCCTCGATCATGAAGGACAGGAGATAGACGCCGCGGGAAGCGACCGTGGCGTCGGTCGAAAAGGCGATCACCGGCTTGCCCGCCGCTTTGGCGATTCTTCCGACCTCTCTGACGTCGGGCGCATAGAGCGGCCCAACGATCAATTCGGCGCCAGCGCCGAGCGCCGATTGGGCCGCCTGCGCCGCCCCGTCCGGCGTTGAATGGTCGTCGACAACCATCAGCGTAACGTCCTTCCCGCCCGATTCCTGAACGGCGAGGGCCGCGGCGTTGCGAAGCGAAACGCCGACCGGGCTCGGACCCGAGCCCTGGGTCAGCGGCAAGATCACGCCAACGCGCGCCGATCCCGAGCCGATCGTCTCGCCGACCGTCGGGCCGCCGAGCGGCTGCGACTGCACCGCGGTCGTCGGCGACGAACCGGGGGAATCGCTTGACCCGAATACGCCGCCCGTCGGCCCGCAGCCGGCGAGGGCAAGCGAGACGCAACTGGCGAAGGCCGCGCTCAGCAGTCGCAACATCCTCGATCCGGCCGGCGGCCGGCAGGGCGCAGCGAGCGAGGCAATCGACAATGCGACCTCCCGAATCATCAAACGATGGACTAAAAGCCGCGTCCGCCAACGAATCCAGCAGGGCCCATCGCCGTATCGGGGCAGGGGCTCTTCGCCTGCAAATGTGGCATTTTAAGACGCGGATGGTAAACGCTTCCTCAAACAAGCCCTGCGTCGCCCTTTCCCTTGTAGCTTGGTTCGACATAAGAAACACTTGGACGGAATATCGAACGATCGAAGACTCGAAGGCATCGATGAGCGGGCACGATCAGGAGAGGAAGCGGGGCGCCAGCGCTTATACGGCGCTTGGCCTACACGCAGAGGCCGACCCGATCGCGCCGGGTCTTCACGTCGTCGCAACGCCCATCGGCAATCTCGGCGACATCACGCTTCGCGCTTTGTCAACGCTCGCGGCGGCCGACGCGGTCGTGGCGGAAGATACCCGGGTCACCCGGACCCTGCTTGCTCACTACGGCATGGCGACGCCGCTCGTCGCCTATCACGAGCACAACGCCGCGGTGGTGCGTCCCCACCTCTTGGCGCGTCTTGCCGCCGGCGCTGCGCTGGCCTTGGTATCGGACGCGGGGACGCCGCTGGTGTCGGATCCTGGCTTCAAGCTCGTCGCCGATGCGCTTGCGGCGGGAATCGCCGTCACGTCGGTTCCCGGTCCATCCGCGGTTCTCGCCGCCCTTGTCGTCTCCGGCCTGCCGACCGACCGTTTCTTCTTCGAAGGCTTTCTGCCGCCGCGCAGCGCGGCGCGGCGGGTTCGCATCAACGAGCTGGCGGCCATTCCCGCCACGCTGGTGTTCTTCGAATCGCCGCGCCGGCTCGCCGAGACGCTGACCGACCTTGCGGCGGAGTTGGGACCGCGCGCCGGCGTCGTGGCGCGCGAATTGACCAAGTTTTATGAGACGACGCGCCGCGGCTCGCTCGATCAGCTCGCTGCAGAATACGCCGCCGCGCCGGCGCCGAAGGGCGAGATCGTCGTTCTGGTCGGGCCGCCTGAGACAGGCGTCGCCGTCAGCGAGGAGGAGATCGATCAACGCCTGGCCAAGGCGCTCGAAAGCCTGTCGGTCAAGGACGCGGCCGCCGCCGTCTCCGCCGAGGCGGGCATCGCCCGCCGGAAGGTCTATGCGCGGGCGATCGCTCTTTCCGGAGCGCGACGCTGATGGCGCCACGAGCGGCCAAATCCGGCGCCAAGGTCGCCGGCATCGCCAAGCGGCGGGCTCGCCGCTTCGGCCTCAGGGCTGAATGGATCGCCGCCGCCTTTCTGACCGCCAAGGGCTACCGCATCTTGGCGCGTCATTTTCTGGTGGCGGGCGGCGAGATCGATCTTATCGCGCGGCGAGGCGGCACGATCGCTTTCGTCGAAGTGAAGGCCCGGGGCGACTTCGAAGGGGCGCTCGCCGCGATCGGTCCGATCAAGCAGCGCCGCATCGCGCGCGCGGCCCGAGTCTGGCTCTGCCGCAACCCTTCGGCGGTCAACGAGACGCTTCGCGGCGATGCGGTTCTGGTGGCGGGAATGGGCTTGCCGCGGCATGTCCCCGGCGCATTCGATCTTTTGCTCGAATGAACGGCTCGTCTTGCCGCGCCGAACTTTGCGCTGGCTTTCCGGCGCACTGCGTCCGACATAGAGCCGTCAGCTCAGGCCGCGCCCCGCCAATTCGGAAAGCTCGATGACGCTCAAAGTCGCCGTTCAGATGGACCCGATCGATCGTATCAAGATCGCCGGGGATTCCACTTTCGCCCTGCTGCTGGAAGCTCAGGCGCGCGGACATCAATTGTTCTATTATACGCCGGACCGATTGAGTTTGCGCGGCCGCAGTCTTTTTGCCGAGACTCAAGCCCTTAAAGTTCGCGACGCGCAGGGCGAACACGCCGACTTCGGCCCGGCGCGCTCGACCGAACTTGCCGGCTTCGACGTTGTCCTTTTGCGTCAGGACCCGCCTTTCGATCTCGCCTATATCACGACGACGCACCTACTCGAGCGCATCCAGCCGGGGACCTTGGTGGTCAATGATCCGGCGGCGGTGCGCAACGCCCCCGAGAAACTGTTCGTACTCGACTTTCCGCAGTTGATGCCGCCGACGCTGATCTCGCGCGACCGCGCGGCGATCGACGCCTTCCGCGCCGAGCACGGCGATGTCGTGATGAAGCCGCTGCACGGCTACGGCGGTTCGGCCGTCTTCAAGGTCGCGCGCCAGGATCCCAATTTCGGTTCGCTCTACGATCTGTTCTCGACGACCTTTCGCGAACCCTGGATCACCCAACTCTTTCTGCCGCAGGTCGCCAAGGGCGACAAGCGCATCGTCCTCGTCGACGGCAAGGCGATGGGCGCGGTCAATCGCGTGCCGTCCGGCGACGATATCCGCTCCAATATGGTGCGCGGCGGTGCGGCGACGGCGACCGAGCTCACGAAGCGCGAGCTGCAGATTTGCAGGACAATCGGTCCAGAACTCAAGCGACGCGGTCTGATGTTCGTCGGCATTGACGTGATCGACGGCCTTCTTACCGAGATCAACGTCACCTCACCGACCGGCATCCGCGCGATCCAAAATCTCGGCGGTCCCAATCTCGCCGCGGCTATTTGGGACGTGATCGAGAAAAAGCGCAGACACTAGCGCGGTTCTCACTTGGCGATCGCGATCGCGGTCGTCGCGACGAGCATCGCCGCCAACGCGACATTGACGATGCGGGAGCTGGTCGGATCTTGAAGAAGGCGCGATAGCGAGGCGCCCGCGGCGAGCCAGCTCAAATGGATGACGACGATCATCACGCTGAGCAAAGCTGTCTTGGCCGCCGCGTCGAGAACGCGGCTCCCGCCGATGAGGGTCGTTCCGGCAAATACCGCGGCGATCGCCAAATAGGCTTTCGGGTTGGCGAGCGCGAGCAGGAAGCCGCCGACAAATGCAGGGGCGGCGATTTGCGCGCGCCCGGCGCCAAGCGGGGGCGCGGTTGCGATCCGAAAGGCCAGATAAAGAATATAGAGGGCGGAAATGGCGATGAGCGCCGACGCGCCAAGGGGTATCGACAGTAGGATCGTAACGACGCCAACTGCGACGGCGATGAGTACCGCTATTGTCCCGAGAATAAGGCCGCTTGCATAGGCGAGCGAACGGCGGAAGCCGTAGGCGGCGGCGACCGCCGTCGCGCTCATCGTGGAGGGGCCCGGACTGCCCATGATGACGATCGAGCCCATGATCAGCGTTAGGGCGGGGCGCAATATCTCGTAGTGAAAAATCGTCGGACCGGTCATCTCGGTATCCGCTCGCCGCGGTGGCAAGACGAGGTTACCGCGGCGGCGGCGCGGCGGTATTGAACGTTCGTGCTGGAGGCCTCGCGCAAGATCGCAGCCGGAGTCCATAAGATTATCGGGTTGGCGAGGCCAGCGATCTTAGCGACGACATCACGATCAGCCGACTTCGAGTTCGTAAAAAAGAGGCGGGGCCGGAGACCCCTTCTGCCGCTTGCGGGAGAAGGTGGCCCGGAGGGCCGGATGAGGGGATCGCGGGATTTGCGAGGGGCCCGACACGACGTACTCGTCACGCCTCCCCCCTCACCCCGGCCCTCTCCCGCGGGCGGGCGCGCTAGTCCAAAATAAAAAAGGCGGGGCCTAAGCCCCGCCTGACAAATCTGTTCGCGCGGGTTGACTCTTACGAGCCGCCGCCGACGCAGGTGTCGGCCGTCTTGGGCGTGCAGACGTCGAGGCCGGTATAGGTCGGGTCCTTCGGCGCCGGCTTGCCTTCCTTCATGTCGAGGAGCGAGTACATAACCTTGTAGCCCATCTCGAACGGCCGTTGGCCGACCTGGCCGGCCGATAGACCCTTCTTCATCAGATCGATCTGCACGGGCAACGTGTCGGCGACCACCAGAGCCAGCTTGCCCGAGGCGATCTTGTCCTTAACCTTCTCCGCGGTCTTGGTATAGGCGTCCGGCAGGAATTGCGGGAAGCCGCCAGTCGGCACGAATGCGTCGAGGTCCGGGTATTTGTTGAGGATGTCCTCCATCTGCTGATTGGCGACCGCGAAGTCGTCATTCGTATAGAGCGGGCAGCCGGCGACTTCCGTCCAGCCGTTCTGACCGGTCAGCTTTTCGCCGGGCGATTCGGCGCTCTTCTTGCCCGAGAGCGTATCGCGGATGCCCTGCATGCGCTCGTTGTGATTGGCCGCGGCCGCGCCGCCCGATTGGATGCAGATCGTTCCGCCCTTCGGCTTGATCTGCATGGTCAGCTTGGCGAGGTTGACGCCGATGTCATAGTTGTGCGTGCCGATATAGGCGACGCGCAAGGCCTTGTCCTTGTCGAGAAGGTCGGAGTCCCAGGTGAGGATCGGAATATTGGCGGCCTTGGCGCCTTGCAGGGCAGCGGCCATAGCCGCGCCGTTGGCGGCCGAAACGCCGATGCCGTCGACCTTCTTGGTGATGAGGTCTCCGACGATCTGCGCTTGCTCGTCGCCGCCGCCGTGTTCGCCGGGACCGATATAGAGGCACTCGATCTTGCCGGCGAGTTCCTTCTCCGCCTTCTTGCAGCCGGCGAGCGCCTGATCGAAGAACGGATTGTTGGTGTTCTTCGGCACCAGCGCAAAAGTGAATTTCTTATCCGCAGCGCCGGCCCCGCTCGCAATCGCGACCAGCGCCCCAGCCGCGATCGCGGTAGTCATCAAGTATCTCAACATCTGCGTTCCTCCACTGTTAGTTCTACTCCCAAACCCACGAAGCCCTTTCACCGGGTCATTCGCGCCTCTTGCCGCGCACTCTTTCGAGCACGACGGCGAGAATGATAAAGCAGCCGACAAACAGTCCCTGCCAATTCGAATCAACGCCCGCCATAAGGAGCGAATTGCGGATGACGAAGATCAGCGCTGAGCCGATAAAGGCGCCGTAGGCCGTACCCTCGCCGCCCATCAGGTTGGCGCCGCCGATGACCGCCGAGGCGATCGCCAGCAATTCATAGGATTGGCCGAGGCTATTATTAGCCGAACCCGACCAGCCGACGCTAAGGATCGCCGCCAGCGCGGCCGACAGCGAGCACAAGACATAGGCTTGGATCTTGACTCGCCTGACCGGCACGCCGGTGAGATTGGCCGCCTGCTCGTTGCCCCCTATCGCGAAAATATGGCGGCCCCACCCGCTCATCTTCAGCGCGACCCCGAGCAGCATCGTCAGAATTGCGAAGATGATGAAGGGATTGGACAGCCGGAAGGGCAGTGGGAGGCCCAAATTATCGCCGCCGCCGATGATCTTGAAGGGTCCGGCCTGGTCGGGACGAAAGTCGTAGAGCATTCGGTTGCCCGAAAGTACGACCGCGACCGATCGAACCGCCGAAAGCATGCCCAGCGTCACCACGAAGGGCGGCAGGCCGACAGAGGCGATCAGAAAGCCGTTGATCAGTCCGACGATTGCTCCGGCCGCCAATCCGAGGACGAGCGCCATCCACCAGGTATGGGTCCAGGCGGCCTCGTTCCACCAATCGGGCATAAAGGGGATCGGCTGCTTCAAGATCACCAGCCCGCATACTATGGCGACGAGCCCCATGACCGAACCGACCGAAAGGTCTATGCCGCCCGTTATGATCACCGGGGTCATGCCCAGAGCCATCACGCCGATGAACGCAAAGTTTCTGGTCACGTCGTAGAAATTGTCTTCGCTGGCGAATACCGGCTCCTGAAAGCTCATCACCACGCAGATGATGACGAGCGCGACGGTCACCCAAAACGCCTGTTTGGCGAAAATCCGCTCGAGGATGGTCTTGTCGCGCGAGTCGAGCGTTGCGTCACCGAGGGTCGGGCTCGAAGTCTCAGCGGCGGCGGAGCGAGCCTGTGTTTCAAGCGACATGGATCGCCCCGGTGATCAGCCCCGTCACTTCCTCGGGCGAACTGTTCTTGATCGGTTTATCGGCGACCTTGCGGCCGCGACGCATCACCATCACGCGGTCGCAAACCGCGAAAACGTCCGGCATACGATGGCTGATGAGAACCACCCCGATGCCGCCGTCGCGAAGGCGACGGATGAGGTCGAGAACTTCGGCGACCTGGCGCACACTGATGGCGGCAGTGGGCTCGTCCATCAGCACGATCTTGGGATTTGACAGGCGCGTGCGCGCAATCGCCACCGCTTGACGCTGGCCGCCCGACATCTGGCGCACGAGATGGCGCGGGCGGGTCTCCGACTTGAGCTCGGCGAAGAGTTCGCCGGCCCGCTTGAACATGGCGGCGTGGTTGAGCCACGTGATCGGCCCGATTCCCCGCTTGATCTCTCGGCCGAGAAAGACATTGGCCCCCGCCGTTAGATTGTCGCACAGCGCCAAGTCTTGATAGACGATCTCGATGCCCTTCTGGCGCGCCTCCAAGGGCTTGGCGAAGTGGGCCGGTTGGCCCTCGATGCGGATCTCTCCCCCGGTCGGCGGGAAATTGCCGGCGATAATCTTGACCAGCGTCGACTTGCCGGCCCCGTTGTCGCCCATCAGGCCCAGCGCCTCGCCTGGTTCGAGGGCCATGTCCACGCCGTTGATCGCATGGATCGCGCCGAAATGCTTCGAAATATTATGCAACTCAAGTATGGGCAAAGACCATCCTCCTGCCCGGCTCTCTTGACGAGGAGGGCGCCCGGCCCCTGTCCCTAGCCGTTAGAATGCTAGCTTTGTAGCTCGATTACTTTCCAACGTTTAGGCGGCTTCGGCAAGAGCAAAAGGTCCGCGGTCCGCGCCTCCCGAGCTCGGCTTGTGCTAAGGGAAGTCGATGGCCCGAATCGTCGTCAAATCGCGCTTTCAGGTCGGAGCGTCATCCATTCGCAAGGCCCGGCTACTCATTTTGCGGATCATGCTCTAAAGGCCCGCCATGGACAGCCGCGTTGCCCCCAATCCTCGCGCAGCCCGCGCCCGTCGGGCCTCGCCGCCCCCGCGTCAAGGCGTCGATCGCGCGGGTCTGCTGGCCGAGATGGCCGCGCTGAAGCGCCAGAAGGGCGAGGGCGAGCTGTCGCTGCGGGTGGCCGGATTGGAGGTCGTCGCCGCCGCGCTCAATCAAGGTCGGGCCGAGGCGCGCGGGCTGCTGGAGGACGGCGGCAAGGGCTTGGCCTGCGCTGAACAGATGAGCGAGCTGCAAGATGACGTTATTGCGGCCATCCACGCCCTTGCGCTTCGCCAGGTCCAAGGCGAGGCGCCGCGAGACCCCGGCCAGCCGATGACCGTCGCCGCCGTCGGGGGCTACGGACGCGCTCTTCTGGCGCCGGGCTCCGACATCGACCTCTTGTTCATTCTGCCGGCCAAACCGACGAAGCAAAGCGAGAAGCTCGTCGAGACGATGCTCTACATGCTTTGGGATCTGCGCCAGAAGGTGGGTCATGCGACGCGTTCGGTCGACGAATGCATCCGCCAGGCCAAGGCCGACATGACGGTGCGCACCTCGCTTTTGGAGGCGCGCTACATCCTTGGCGACGCTTCGTTGTTTGAGGAGATGCGTCGGCGCTTCGACCGCGAGATCGTCGCGGGGCCCGCCCGTGATTTCGTCGCAGCCAAACTGGCCGAGCGCGACGAGCGCCTCAAGCGCATCGGGGCCTCGCGCTACCTCGTCGAGCCCAACGTGAAGGACGGCAAGGGCGGCATACGCGACCTGAACACGTTGTTCTGGATCGGCAAATACGCCTATCGCCTGCGCGATCCGGGCGAGCTTGTCGAGGCAGGCCTGTTCGATGCGCGCGAATACGCCAAGTTCCGTCGCTGCGAGGAATTTCTGTGGGCGGTGCGCTGCCATCTGCACTTCCTCGCCGGCCGCGCCGAGGACCGGCTCAGTTTCGAGTTTCAACCGCCCATCGCCGAGCGGCTCGGCTATACCTCGCGCTTCGGCCTCAATGCGGTCGAGCGCTTCATGAAGCACTATTTCCTGGTCGCCAAGGACGTCGGCGATCTGACCGCGATTGTCTGCGCGGCGCTCGAGGAGCGGCAGGCCAAACCACGCGCAGCGCTTGACAGATTCATCGGCCGCCTGCGCCGCCGTTCGCGCGTCGTCGTCGGCGCCGCCGACTTCGTCGTCGACCACGACCGGATCACGGTGATCAACGAAAGGGTTTTTGAGCGCGATCCGATCAATCTCATTCGTCTTTATTGGGCCGCCGACCGCAGCGGCCTCGCCATCCATCCCAACGCAACCCGACTTGTCACCCGTTCGTTGAAGCGCATCGATGCGCGCCTGCGCAACGATCCGGAAGCCAATCGACTATTTTTCGAAACCTTGACCTCTCAGCGCACGCCGGAAACCGTGCTGCGCCTGATGAACGAAGCTGGCGTGCTCGGGCGCTTCATTCCCGATTTCGGCCACATCGTCGGCATGATGCAATTCAGCATGTACCACCACTATACGGTGGACGAGCACCTACTACGCGCTATCGGCGTGCTCGCCGACATTCGGGCCGGCCGCCTGGTCGAGGATCATCCGCTCGCCAGCGAA
>Ga0209773_10000670_pt1 | contig 11374 bp, 9 predicted proteins | sample BogFormECP14_OM1_FD_188244 | JGI IMG/M metagenome (GOLD analysis project Ga0209773, IMG submission 188244) | Bog forest soil microbial communities from Calvert Island, British Columbia, Canada - ECP14_OM1 (SPAdes) (version 2) | ecosystem: Environmental > Aquatic > Freshwater > Wetlands > Bog ... | reverse complement strand
GCGCCCGCTGTACGAGGCCTGGCTGAGCGCGTGGAAAGCCGCGTTCACGCCGCAGGGCTGGGTGGACGCGGTTTCGCAGGTGATTTCGCCCTATGCGTTTAATCCGCTCAATATTGACCCGCTGCGCGGCTGTCTCGCCGCCGCCGTGGATTTCGAGGCGCTACGGCGCGGCGCCGGCCCGAAGCTGTTTGTCGCCGCCACCAACGTATGGACGGGACAGGGCGAGATTTTTCGTCGCGAGGTCCTCACTCCCGATCATGTGATGGCGTCGGCCTGTCTGCCGCGATTTTTTCAGGCGGTCGAAATTGGCGGCGTGCCCTATTGGGACGGCGGCTATTCCGGCAATCCGCCGCTCTGGCCGCTGTTCTACGAGACCGACTGCCGCGACGCGATCATCGTGCAGATCAATCCGATCGAGCGCCGAGCGACGCCCCGCACCGCGCTGGAGATCGGCAACCGGACGGACGAGATCGGGTTCAACGCGAGCCTGCTCGCCGAACTGCGCGCGGCGGATTTCGTCGCGCGCCTCATCGACGACGGGGTGCTCAACGATCCGCGCTATCGCCGCGAGTTCCTGCATCGCATCGGCGGCGACGGCAAATTGGAGACATACGGGGCCGAGACCAAGCTCGACTCGTCGTGGACTTTCCTGACGACGCTGCGCGATCTGGGGCGTGAGTCGGCGAAGGCCTGGCTCGCCGAGAATTTCGACGCGATCGGCGAGCGCTCGACGCTCGACGTCGCGCGAACCCTGCGCAAGCCTGGCGCGCGGTGAGAGGCCCTTAGGCGACGCCCAAAAACTACTTAAATCAGAACCGGCTTGCCGCGGATTAATTCAGGGTCTCATGACGGCCAGAATTCCCTGGTCGCAGGGAAAAATGCAGGGAATTTCTCCGATTTAGCCGTTTTTCTCGAAAATCCGTCTCGAAAACCTCTGTGTATCCAGGTCTTTACGGGAGAATTCCCTACGAAACAGAGCAGGGAATTTTTTTGCCCGCGCAGGGAATCAATTCGCGGGAGCAGGGAATGAGCAGGAATTGGGCGCAAGACCGATCCGCGCGCCCAGACGTATCCGATGACGTTTAAATACTTAAATTTAATGTAAAATAATCAACAATCTGATGCGGGCGCTAACTAACGCGCTCGGCTTCTCCGGACCGGCCGCGCCGGCGATGCGCGTGTCGAGCCCCGGATCAGATCCGCAGACCGCAGCGCTTGGTTCTGGGCGTCACCTTACTAGCGTCGCAGTCATTGTAACTGTCGAGGTCGCGTAGCGTCGGCGGCATCAGTCAAAAAATCGATTGCGAGGTTTCGGCAGACCTAGATTCTCACGCAGCGTCCGGCCCTCGTATTCACGCCGGAACAGACCGCGCCGCTGCAATTCCGGCACGACCTTGTCGACGAAATCGTCGAGCCCTTCGGGAACGAAGGGGAACATCACGTTGAAGCCGTCGCAGCCTTCCCCGAGCAGCCACTCCTCCATCGAATCGGCGATCGTCTCCGGCGTACCGACGAAGGCGAGCCCGGAATAGCCGCCGAGGCGCTGCGCGAGCTGCCTCACCGTGAGGTTTTCGCGCTTCGCCATCGCGACGACTCGATCGCGGCTGGTCTTGCTGGCATTGCTTTCAGGAATTTCGGGCAAGGGCGCGTCGGGATCGAAGACGGAGGCGTCATGTCCGAGCGCGATCGAAAGGGAAGCGATCGCGCTCTCGTAGTGAACGAGGCTGTCGAGCCGCGCACGCTTCTCGCGCGCCTCTTCGACGGTCTCGCCGACGACCACGAAGGCGCCCGGCAGGATCTTCAGATGGTCGCGATCGCGCCCCAACGCCTCCATTCGGCCCTTCACATCGGCATAGACGGCTTGCGCGTCAGGCAGGCGACCTCCCGCGGCGAACACGACCTCGGCGGTCTCGGCGGCAAGTTGGCGGCCCGCCTCCGAGGCGCCCGCCTGCACGATGACGGGCCACCCCTGAACCGGACGAGCGATGTTCAGCGGGCCGCGCACCTGCAAATAGCGACCCTTGTGATTGAGCACATGGAGCTTTTCCGGATCGAAATAAATCCCGCTCTCGACATCGCGCTCGAACGCGTCGTCTGCCCAGGAATCCCAGAGACCTGTGACGACGTCGACGAATTCGCGCGCGCGGGCATAGCGCTCGTCGTGCTCCATATGCTCCTCGAGGCCGAAGTTGAGCGCGGAGTCGGGGTTGGAGGTCGTGACCACGTTCCAGCCGGCCCGACCCGCGCTGATGTGGTCGAGCGAAGCGAAACGGCGCGCGATCAGATAGGGCTGCTCGAAGGTCGTCGACGCCGTGGCGATCAGCCCGAGATGGGTCGTGTCGACCGCGAGCACCGGCAGCAACGTGAGCGGATCGAATGACGTTACCGTGTGGCTGCGCTTCAGCGCCTCGATCGGCATGTTCAGAACGGCCAGATGGTCGGCCATGAAGAAGGCGTCGAACCGGCCGCGCTCCAGCGTTCGCGCGAAACGCCGGATATGCGCCAGATTGAAATTCGCGTCGGGGAACGCGCCCGGATAACGCCAAGCGCCGGTGTGAATCGTGGTCGGCCGCATGAAGGCGCCGAGTCGCAATTGCCGCTTCTGTTTCACGGAGACCTCGATGATAGCGTTGCGCGGCGGTTTGAGGACGCCAGCCTGAGTGCCTCAATCCCCACTACATGATCTTGTCTATATAATTTATAATTTGGATCAGGAAAGCGCGACGAATTCCAGCAGCGCCCCGGCCGCCTCGCTCGGAGGCACGACGATCGACCCCGCTGGCGTGCGCGAGAAATTGACGCCCGCTCGGGACAGGACACCCGCTGCCTGCTCGAGCGAGCCGACGCGGAAGACAGCGCCGGCGAACCAGCCCTTTGATAAATCCACAGGCAAAGGAACGGAGAATCGCGCCTGGAACGCGCCGGGCGACACAAAGCCGACCTCGTCTTCGCCGAGCTTGATGACCAGGCTATCTCGGTCGTATTGGACGGCTTCGCCGAACAGCTTGGTGTATGTCGTGCGCAATTCGACCGGCGAGGGATGTACGACGATCGCCTCGACCAGGCGCTCCGCGCCGTTGGCATGGGACTGCCATTCGGGTCTGAAAACCAGATCGCGCGTGAGATGCTGGCAGGCGAACCATCTGACCGTTTCGGGCGCGATTTGCGGGAAACTCGCATTGAGAAAGCGAGCCTCCCGGACACCCTCGGGCAAATGGACTGGGCGCGAAAGGTCGCGCGGAGGCTCGACGTCATAACCAAGCGCGCCAAGTTCGGCATAGAGCGTAAGGCTGTCGGCCGGAGCGAGGGCGAGAGCGACGGGACCTTCCCTATCGGGAAAGAAATCGGCGTCGCCGCCGGAAGGCAGATGCAGGAGTTCGAAATAATTGCCGCCCTGCATCGGCGCCGTATGGTTTGCGCTGCCCCGGCCTGCATGAAAACCCCGCGGCGTCAGGGCGAACCCCAGCTTTCGATACAACGCCTCGCTCGCGTCGAGATCGCGGACGCGGATCACCAAATGATCGATGCCGTTCACTAAAACCGCCAAGTCGGCTCTCCTCACCGTCATGATTATCAACGGCTAACGGGTCTGTTCCTTGCCCAGCGGCCTCCACCAAGCATTCCGCAGTTCAGCTCTACGCTTCGAGTTTGGCGAATCCAGCTGCGGCTCAAGACGCGGGCTTCCAAACCCGGAACGTGGGTTCGCAACCCCACTTTTGCATCATCGACTTCCACGTTTCGGATGCCTTTTGGTTGGCCAAATAACTCGAAAAGAGCGAGGATAAATAACTGCATCTTTGAGCAACAGGGAGTTTTGCAAGCTCTTCATCCGAATAGCCGCGATGGAGCGGGTATTCGGGCTCGGGGTGCGGAACACAACCGGCTAGCGCCAGCGCGGTCAGCAGTGGTGCAACCCGTTTCATTTTTCCACCGAGTTCTTTTTCGGCTCCGAGGCCCGAATGACCTGCTCAAACGCACGCCCGAACGACGCCGGATCGTTATCCCGCCCGATCTCACAGGCGGTTTCACGAATGCGCGGGGTGCGCTCGATATCCGACAATTTGATCTCTTTAGCGGGCACTATCTGTCTTTCAAAACTCGAGGGTTCCCAACTTATTGGCGGTTTGGGGGATTTCAATGGGTTGCAGAAGTCCAAATCCAATCCAATTCGCGAATCTCCAAATCTCGCCTTTCGGGGGCCAACATCGACCTCCGCCCTCCGCTTTGTGCAATTCACGGCGCCCAGCCGTCATGGCCGGGCTTGCACGCGGGCATCCCCGTCGTTCCTCATCACTGCCGTTTCGCAACTGGATCGCAGTATACACGACGAGCCGGCCATGACGGAAAAGGCGCGCCCCGCGCCCGGCGGCAATCAAACCTGCCCCGACGGGCGCATCGCCCAAGTCGACGCGGCTCGCGGCCTCTCCAAAGCGTCGAACAGCTCTTCCCAGCTTCCGAGGCAAGAAAGCCTGGAGAACCAGCGATCCAGCATGCTTCGGGCATTGCGCCCCATTTCCGCGCCGCGCTGCGGATCGCGCGCAATCGAGCGGATCGCTTCGGCGAAGCCGGCCCCGTCCCCGGGCGTCACGACAATCCCGCAATCGTGGCGCTCGACGAGCGTCGCGATTTCGCCGGCCGGATGGCAAACGGCGATCGTCGGGCGACCCGCCGCGGCTATTCCGTAGAATTTGCTCGGCACGATCAGTCCCTCCATCTCTGGCCGCAGCGAGATCCAGTGAACGTCCGGCGCCGAGAGGGATTGCGGCAGAAGACTCGCGTCCTGATACGGACGAAACTGAAACGTCGAAGCCAGACCTCGCCGCTCGATTTCATTCTGCAATTTGCCGGTGAGGTGGCCGCCGCCGATGAACAGAAACACGATGTTCTGATCGTCCCTGAACTGTTCGGCGGCGTCCAGAAGCGTCGCATACTCGTGCGCGCGGCCGAGATTGCCGGAATAGCCGACCACAAATTTCCCCTGTAGGCCCCAGGCTTCGCGCAGCGGATTGCTCTGGCGAGGCAAAGGTCGAATCGCTTCGTCGTCGCACCAGTTGGCAATAATCCTGATCCGCTCGGGCGGCGCTCCGCATTGTTTCAGCCGATCGCCCATGCGTTCGCCGATCGCCACATTGAAAGTCGCGAACCTCAAGCTCGCGTTTCGCGCCGCCGCGAGCAGCGGCGCCAACGGCCGCAACGCGTTCAGGCCTAGCCCCAGCGCCACTTCGGGATAGAGATCCTGAAGCCAGTTGATCTGCCGTAAGCGTTTGGCCCGAGCTATAGGGGCGATCGCGGCCGAGAGCATCGGCGGATCGCACTTGACGACAATGCTGTCGCCGGCCGCGGTCAGTCGGGCGGTCGCGGCGGCGAATGCGCCATACATGCCGAGATAATCGCTGGCGCGGCCGAGCAGTTTGTCGCGCCCGAAGCGCGCTCGCGAGACCCGATGAATAGCGACGCCGCCATGATCCTCGAAGGCCGGAAGGACGATCGTGGGATCGTCGTAGGCGCCGCGGCTCGCAATGACGCCGATTTGCCGCCCGCGGCGCGCCAAGTGCAAGGCGAGATCGGACAATATTTGACTCGTCGCCGAATGGTCGGGATAGAAGAAGCGGTTGACGAACCAGATGCGGTTTGCAGAAATCATCAGGCCTTGCCCCATGGCTGTAGTCGCCGTCCCAGAACATCCGAGCCCGGCGGCTCCACCCCCGCTCGTCATGCCCGGCCTCGAGCCGCGCATCCAGGCGGTGCCTTCGCTGATTATCACGCTGACGTCGGCTCTGGATGCACGGGTCAAGCCCGTGCATGCCGCGCGGCGGCGGAAGCGGCGCGCCGCCCGACGCGGAAGGCGCCCTGAGTTCAGGGGCGGCCACTCTCATGGATGAGAGCGAACTTTCCTCACCGCCCGCTCGCGGGACGACGCGAATCGATCCACGTCTATTGGAAGTCCTGGTTTGTCCGGTCACCCGATCGACGTTGAGCTACGATTCCGCGCGTCAGGAATTGATCTCCCGCGCCGCCAAGCTCGCCTACCCCATTCGCGACGGCGTCCCGATCATGCTGCCCGAGGAGGCGCGACCGCTGGAGGATTGAGACAGCCGCCCGGCGGGGCGCCCCTCGAAGATGTTGCGCTGCCGGTCTGGCTCTTTTGGCGGCGCGCACGTATATGGCCGATGACGGCCCGCGAGGCCGTGCGGAAAGAAGGTTGCATGAATCGGTTCGAAAAGCGCCCTACTGCGGCCAGCGAAGCGCAAGTTCAATATCTCGACGGCGATTTTCGGGTCATACGCCCTGGACTTTACGTCCTGTGCGCCGTCACCGGCGCCGCGGTCTCGCTGGACGAAATGCGCTACTGGAGCGTCGAACGGCAAGAGGCCTATGCCAGTCCCGCAGCCGTGATGCTACGACTCGCCGGCCGAACTCCCTGAATACGTCCGATCGGAATTCATGACGCGGCTCGACTCGAGGGGGTTGCGTTCTGGGAAAATAGTTCATATATGAACAATACTGCCGAAGCGCCGCAGCGGTGGTCCGGCTGTTTTTGCATCTGCCCTCGAGGACCCCTGCGATGCCTGTTTACAAAGCGCCGGTAAGCGACACGCTCTTCCTGCTGAGCGACGTTTTCGACTTCCAGCGTTACAGCAACCTGCCGCGCTTCTCCGAGGCGCCGATCGACGTCGTCGAGGCGGTGCTGAGCGAGGGCGGCAAATTCGCCGAGGAAGTGTTGCAACCGCTGAACCTGTCTGGGGATCGTGAGGGCTGCCGGCGCCTGCCGGACGGTTCGGTCGTCACGCCCAAAGGGTTCAAGGAAGCCTACAAGGCCTTTGTCGAGGGCGGTTGGGTGGGGATTTCGGCCGCGGCGGAATATGGAGGACAGGGCCTGCCGCATTTCCTCGGCGTCACCTTGAGCGAATATACGATCGCGGCGAACCAGGCCTTCGCAATGTACCCCGGCCTGACCAACGGCGCGACGGCCGCGCTGCTGGTTCACGGCGACGCCGCCCTGAAGTCCCGCTACCTGCCGAAAATGTCGACGGGAGAATGGACCGGCACGATGAACCTCACGGAGCCGCATTGCGGCACCGACCTCGGCCTCATCAAGACGCGCGCCGTCCGGCAGGACGACGGTTCCTACGCGATATCGGGCCAGAAGATATTCATTTCGTCGGGCGAGCACGACCTCGCCGACAACATCATCCATCTCGTGCTGGCGCGGATCGAAGGCGCGCCGGCCGGCGTGAAAGGGATTTCGCTCTTCCTCGTGCCGAAGATTCTGGTGAACGAAGACGGCTCGCTCGGGAACCGCAACGGCGTCGCCTGCGGCTCGATCGAGCACAAGATGGGCATCCACGCCAATTCGACCTGCGTGATGAACTTCGACGGCGCCAAGGGCTGGCTCGTCGGCGAAGAAAACCGTGGGCTCCCCGCGATGTTCGTAATGATGAACGGCGCCCGGCTCGGCGTCGCGGTGCAGGGCCTCGCGCAATCCGAAGTGGCCTATCAGAACGCCGCGGCCTACGCGAAGGAGCGGCTGCAGGGCCGTTCGCTCTCGGGCGCCAAAGCCGCGGAAAAGCCCGCCGATCCTATTATCGTGCATCCCGACGTCCGCCGGATGCTGCTGGAAATCCGGGCGTTCAACGAAGCGGCGCGCGCGCTGATGGTCTGGGTCGCCCTCTCCGAGGACGAGGCGCTGGGGTCGCCCGATCCCGCCGCGCGCCAAGCCGCGGACGACCGGCTCGGCCTCTTGACGCCTGTGATCAAGGGCGTGTTTACCGACGTCGGTTTCGCCAACGCGGTCAAGGCGCAGCAGGTGCTCGGCGGCCACGGCTACATCTCGGAATGGGGGATGGAGCAGTTCGTGCGCGACGCGCGCATCACCATGATTTACGAGGGCGCGAACGGCATTCAGGCGCTCGACCTCGTCGGGCGCAAGCTGCCCAAGGACGGCGGACGCGCAGCGACCGCGTTTTTCGGCGAGGTTTCAGGCTTTCTCGCTGAGAACAAGGAGGATGCCGCGCTGGCGCCGTATCTCGCGCCGCTGAAGGGCGTGGTGGGGCAATTGCAACAGGCGACGATGTGGCTGATGCAGAACGCGATCAAGAACCCCGACAACGCCGGCGCCGCCTCGACGGATTACATGCATCTGTTCGGCCTCACTGCTCTGGGCTACATGTGGGCGCGAATCGTCAAGGCGGTGCTCGCGCGCCAGGCCGCCGGGACCAGCAACGAGGCGCTCGACGCCAAACTCGTGCTCGCCAAGTTCTATAATGCGCGTATGCTGCCCGAAGGCGGCGCGCATCTCGCGCGCATTTCGAGCGGCGCGGAGACCTTGATGGCGCTGCCCGCAGGGGCGTTCTGACCAAGGACGCCCCCGGGAGGAGGAAGGCATGCAAGCTGAGCCTTCACGAACGGGTTGGACCGGCGGTTGCCAATGCGGCGCCGTCCGTTATCGTCTCGACGCCGAACCCCGCGGCGCCAATATCTGCCACTGCCGGATGTGTCAGAAAGCCGGCGGCGCGCCCTTCATGGCCTTCACCGGGGTGCCGACTGCGCAATTCGTCGTCACACACGGCAGGATCGCGACCTTCACCAGTTCCGACATCGCCGAACGCGGCTTCTGCTCGGCTTGCGGAACGCCGCTGACCTATCGCGGCCTGAACAGCGACCGAATCAGCGTGACCATCGGCAGTCTCGACGAACCGAACACGGTCGAGCCGACCATCCAGCTCGGCATCGAGTCGCGAGTGAACTGGCTGATGGGCGCGCTCGGGCTTCGCTCGATGCGAACCGAGGAATGGATGGCGCGCAACAACATCGTGGCGATCCAGAATCGCCAGCATCCTGACCGAGAGAATTGAACCCCTTCCAGGAGACCGACCATGACCGAGGCTATCATCTACGACCACGTCCGCACCCCGCGCGGACGCGGCAAACCCGATGGTTCGCTGCATACCGCGACGACGCTGCATCTTGCGGCGACGGCGCTGAAGGCGATCAAGGACCGCAATCATCTGGATTCCGGCGAAGTCGACGACATCGTCCTGGGCTGCGTCGACGCGGTGGGCGAAGCCGGTGGCGACATCGCGCGGATGGGCGCGCTGGCCGCGGGCTTCGGCGACGGCGTGCCAGGTGTGCAGATCAATCGCTTCTGTGCTTCTGGGCTCGATTCCGTCAATTTCGCCGCCGCGCAGGTGATGGCCGGCCAGCACGACATGACGATCGGCGGCGGCGTCGAATCGATGAGCCGCGTCGGCATCGGCGCGGCGGGCGGCGCTTGGCCGGTCGATCCCGCGCTCGCGATTCCCGCCTATTTCATGCCGCAGGGCATCTCGGCGGACCTGATCGCGACCAAGTATGGCTTCTCGCGCGACGACGTCGACGCCTATGCCGTGCAGTCGCAAAAGCGCGCCGCCGCCGCCTGGCAGGACGGCCGCTTCAAGAATTCGCTCGCCCCGGTGCGCGACGTCAATGGACTGAACCTGCTCGATCATGACGAGCACATGCGGCCCAACACCGACATGCAATCGCTCGCGAGCCTGAAACCCGCCTTCGTCATGATCGGCGAACAGGCCGGCTTCGACACGGTCGCGATCCAGAAGCATCCCGATGTCGAGCGCATAAATCACGTCCACCACGCCGGCAATTCCTCGGGGATCGTCGACGGCGCGGCGGCCGTGCTGCTCGGCTCGCGCGAGGCGGGCAAAAAGGCGGGCCTGAAGCCGCGGGGGAAAATTCGCGCCTTCGCCAACATCGGCACCGAGCCGGCGATCATGCTGACCGGCCCCGTCGATGTGACCAAGAAGGTGCTCGCCCGGGCCCGCATGACGATTTCCGACATCGATCTGTTCGAGGTCAACGAGGCCTTCGCCTCGGTCGTACTGCGCTTCTGCCAGGCGTTCGACATCGATACGTCGCGGGTCAACGTCAACGGCGGCGCGATCGCGATGGGCCATCCGCTCGGGGCGACCGGCGCGATGATTCTGGGCACGGCGCTCGACGAGCTCGAGCGCACCGGCAAGAGCATCGCGCTGATCACGCTGTGCATCGGCGGCGGAATGGGCACGGCCACCATCATCGAGCGGGTGTGAGGACGGCGCGGCGCAAGCCGCGAGGCGGAAGATCGAAGCCATGGCGATTCCCAGGAGGGTTCCATGCCAAGGCTTCAAATTACGATTTCGATGGTTTTTTGCGTCGCGATGGGGCTTTCCCTTGCGTCGGCGCATGCGCAATGCGGCGACTTGAAACAATTCATCAAGGATGAGACGGCCGGCCCCGATAAATTTGTCGATACTTTTAGCTTCCGGAGAAATCACCGCGCCGACAGTGTGCTGATGCTGGTGAAAGACAGCGTGCAAAAGGGGCGGCTTCCCAAGCGTTGGCTGTTTCTCCATCGAACCGAAAAGGACACGGACTATTGCGTCGCTAGTCGCGGAGAGGAATTCGGGCAGCATGACGACGCCCGAGAGAACGCCTTCGCCGCGCAATTCGGCCCGCCGGGGTCGGGGTTCGAGCGCTGCGCGACTTCCGACGCCGATACGCCAGCTTCCCGAAAAGTCCGAGACTGGGCCAATCGCGAACTGGGACACAGCATCATCCTCTATACCGTCGCGGAGAAAACTTCAGGGTTTCAATTTGTGATCAGCGACGACCAGGATTGGATCATCATCGAGGATCGCAAGGATAACCCACAGACATCGTGCTTTTTCGACCGCGGCACCGACGTCTTCATGCGTTTCAACATCACGGTCGTTCAACCCTAGTTACTAGATGGAGCCTTCGCCATGAACCTCGTCAACTTCCGACTCGAGACCGATGCCGACGGAATCGCGTTGGTCAGCTGGGACATGCCGGGGCGTTCGATGAACGTGCTGACGCCCGAGGTGATCGCCGAAATCAGCGAGATCGTCGATCATGTCGCGAAGGATTCAGCCATCAAAGGCGCGGTGTTCACTTCGGCCAAGGACGGCTTCTCAGGCGGCGCGGACCTGACCATGCTGCAGGGCATGGGCAAGGAATACGCGCGCGTCGCCAAAGCCGAAGGCGAGGAGGCGGCGATGCGGTTCTTCTACGACCGCTCGCGCCAGCTCTCGCTGATCTTTCGGAAGCTGGAAACCGCGGGCAAGCCGTTCGCCGCGGCGATCAACGGCGTCTGCATGGGAGGCGGCTTCGAGCTGGCGCTCGCCTGCCACTACCGCATCGTCGCCGACAGCGACAAGGCGCGCGTCGGCCTGCCCGAAATCAAGGTCGGCCTGTTCCCCGGCGGCGGCGGCACGCAGCGCATCGCGCGGCTGATGCCGACGCCGGACGCGCTGCAGATGTTGTTCAAGGGCGACCAGATCCGCCCCGCCGCGGCCAAGAAGATGGGCCTCGTCCACGA
>Ga0209773_10000668_pt1 | contig 11379 bp, 6 predicted proteins | sample BogFormECP14_OM1_FD_188244 | JGI IMG/M metagenome (GOLD analysis project Ga0209773, IMG submission 188244) | Bog forest soil microbial communities from Calvert Island, British Columbia, Canada - ECP14_OM1 (SPAdes) (version 2) | ecosystem: Environmental > Aquatic > Freshwater > Wetlands > Bog ... | reverse complement strand
GGAAATGTTTCAGTCACTTGCGGCTCTGCGCCGGACGGCTATGAATTGAGCGTAACGGATAGCGGCCCCGGTATTCCCGCGGGGATGCAATCCCGTGTCTTCGAGCGATTTTTTCGCGTTGATCGCGCGCGTTCGCGAACTGGAGCAGACAGCGGCGCGGGCCTCGGTCTTTCGATCGCGCTATGGATCGCCGAAGCTCACCGGGGCCGAATCGAATTAGTGCGCTCTGACGCCACGGGTAGCAAGTTCACCGTGCGTATACCGGCGTCCAGCGAGCGGTCACCTTCCATTGGCCCTTCCCGTTAATCGTGTGTTTATCTGCATATCTCTAATCTAAATGTCAGCGATCCGGCGACCGTGATTGCAATTTTTTGTGCTCGCGGGAAAGTCTTTTCGTGCGCGCGGATCACTCGATCGAGCGGGACGCACCGATTGCAGGTTTTGCGAAGTGCATCGCAATAGGAACGGAGCGTCGTGAGAAAAGCTACGGTATTCAGTCGATTTGGGCCATGGAAGCTTTCTATTCTTCTAGTACTTGTGCTTGGTTGTCCCGCGCTGTTTGCTCAAGGAGGGCCGCCTTATTACACCAACGATCCCGGCACCCCCGGCAATCACAATTGGGAAATCAATCTGGGCTACATGCCCTTCCTGTACACGAACAATTCCCTAACCCACCAGCCCGACGTGGATATAAATTATGGGCTGGGCGATCGCATCCAACTCACTTTCGAAAATGCCTGGCTGCGCGTAGTCAATCCTTCGAGCTCTCCGAAATACGGGCTCGGACAAGACCAGCTCGGCGTCAAATGGCGATTTTACGACAATGCAGAATCCGGATTCGCCATCTCCGTTTTTCCCCAGGTTTCACTCAACAATCCGAACAATTCCGCCTCACGCGGCATCACTCCGCGTAGCGCCAGTGTGATTTTCCCCTTGGAGTTTTCAAAAAAGCTGGGGCCCATCGATTTGAACTGGGAAACCGGTTACAACTACGTCCACACAGGAAACGATGGCTGGCTCGCCGGCGTCGTGGTGGGCCACGACCTGACGGAGAATCTTGAAGTCGACGCCGAGTTCTATGCCTTGGGAACGTTTCATCCGTCCGCCGGCCAGCAAACTATCGAAGGCGGCATGCGCTACAAAATACATCCTCCTTTCATTTTGCTGCTGATGGCGGGGCGCAGCGTCCAGCCCGCGAGCAACGAGCAGCCTCACTTCGTGGGCTATTTCGGCATGCAGTTTCTGCTTCCGCCGAAAGCGTTCGAAAAAGAATAGCTAACGGATCGGCCGAGCAATTCCACGGGTGAGTGGTAGCCTCATTTGCTAAAGATCGGGTGACGAAGAAAGGCCCCGCTCCCGGGGTGAGCAGGTGACGGGGCCTTTTTGTTTGTTGCAATCACGGGCGCTGAACGCTGTTCCGACGCTTCGGAACTTTGCTACCGATCCTCGCGACCAACTCCCGCACCCGAACGTCGCTACCAGTTGTCGCCCTCGTCTAGCGGCACGCTAGGCAGAACCGGAGTGTGCTCCTTCTGAACGGCTTGCAGTTGGTTCGGATCCAGGCCAAGAGCTTTCAGAATCGTGGGAGCGATCTGCATCGTCTGGACCGGGGTGGTGATGGTTTTGGGTTCAAAGCTGGGGTTCGACAGCAGCAGGATCACGTTGACGTCGTCATGCGCGAAACCGCCGTGCTCGGCGAGCTTCTTGGTGCTGCCAGAGTAGGTGGTGCCGATGTGCGGCGTGACAAGGATGTCCGGCGTGCGCGGATCACCAGTGGGCGGCAGTCCGGGTGCGTTGTAAAGCTGGGTGATGCCCGCCCCAAAAAAGATCTGACCGATCCCCGCGATGTTGGCCGTCACCGGCGACTGTGTTTCCAGCATATTCACGGCGCTTTCCGTGGTGCAAGCGCTGCTGAGCCAAACCAGCGAAACATCATCTTCGGTGGGACCTACGCCGGTGGGATTGGCTGGCGACTCAGAAAGCGGAATGCAGTTCTGCAAGATCGTTGCCGGCGAAGTCGTCACCAAACCGCTCGACGTGATGCGGGTGTAATGAGAGGAATCGACGGGGCTCTGGCCATGCTTGGCCGAAATCACGATCAAGGTGGAGTCGAGAAGGCCACGGGATTTCAGAGCTGCGACCATTTTGCCGATGGAAGCGTCGGCGAACTCGATCTCACTGAGCAGCGCAGCAGTGGGAGTGCCTTGGGCATCTTCGTAGCCGCCGGTGACCGCAATCGATTTCTCGATGAGCTTTTGGCCGACGCTGACGACCTGAAAATTCATGCCGAACAGCGTGGGCGTGGGAGCGGAAGACGCGCCGTTGTGCGTCTTGCCATTGATCTCGTTAAGAATGGCGTTGACCTTGAGTGAATCGTAGCACTGGACGTTCTGGAAGCTGTCGGTCCAGGCATTCGAGGAAGAGACCGTAGTCTGATCTGGCAGCGGATTGCAGCCGGGGATTCCCGGCAGATTCACTGGGATGGAATTGATGTCGGGCGAATAGTAATCATTCACGTTGGTGCCGTTTCCAGGACCGTTGACCGCGGAGTACGCGGGATGTTTGTCGGACCATGCGGTGTAGCCGCCCGCGGCGTGAATGACGCCGAAAATTGTGTTGCTGCGGACAAAATTCCAGGGATAGACGGGCGCGCAGTTGTTTGCGGGATCGCGCACGAGTTTGGCTGGATCGATCGAGGCAACGCCGCCGTCGCCGGTGGATGCTCCGCCGTTGAGCTTGGTCTGGTCGATATCTATGCCTTCGTCATATTCGGTGGTGGTGCCGGGAAACACACCGGGCGTGCATGTGCCGCCGGCGAGTCCATTGCCGGTGGTATTCAGCGGAGGAGCGAAGGAGCGGTCGAAGGCTACATCGTAGAACGCGCCCACCGTGCGCGGAGAACCACCGGTGACGAGCGCCATCAAACCGGGAAACGAGTCGGAGGGTTTCGAAGTTGCGGTGTCGAGATAATTGACGCCGGTGGTGGCGAGTTCGGCTAGGTTCGGGCAATAGGGTTTGCCGCCGTTCACGTCGCCGATTCCCTTGGAACAATTGATGAAGTCCAGCGCGTGCATGCCGTCAATGCTGATTAGCAAGACGTGACGAATGCGATTTCCGCCGCGGTTCCAGTCTTGCGCGTGCGCGAGCGAAACCACTGCGGTTGCCAGCAATACGGCGCCGGCGACAGCTGCTACCCATTTTTTGCTTCGGCCTATCATTGGAAATCCTCCTCAGTAGGATTGGTATTTTTTGTGCATTTTATTGTGGTGAGGCCGAGTTTGAGCCTCGGTTGGAATTATTCGTCGAATGGTTGCGCAGAGACCGGGAGTACGAAAATTCGGTTGCGCACTTATGAGATGGTTTTTCTGAATTCGCGCGAGCGCTTGGTGCGTTTCGCTTGTTTCTTAAATCTTTGAAGCGAAACGAGCCGGGCGAGAAGGGCGCGAAGGGTTCAATGCGACAAACAAGCTGAGGCGAAAACTTTAGCGGAGGCAGCAATACCGGATGGTGAACGCCGCATGAACCTCAGGCAAAAAATGGCTGAAAACAATTCAGACGACTGATGTTCCCGCGGGAGCCTGTGCTGCGATGCAAGAAGTAGCGAAGTTTTCACGGAGCAGTAACTCAAGCGTATCGTTCGGTGACTCAAACTGCGACGCCCTAATTCCGTCACGGAGGCTTTGATGAAGGCGCACAGAATAGTACTCACAGGAGTTGCTGTGGCGATGATCCTGGCGTCGTGGTCGCATGGAACCGCGGCGCAAAACAGCAAAGTGGGGACGAAGAATGTGAAGCATGTGCTGCTGCTGAGCATTGACGGCATGCACGCGGTGGACCTCTATAATTGCACGCATGGAATTTCAGGCGCGAACGGCGGGGCCCCGTACTGCCCGAACTTGGCCACGCTGACTCACACAGGGATTAATTATGTGGCGACTGTGTCGTCGAAACCTTCGGATTCGTTTCCTGGATTGGCCGCGCTCGTTACTGGTGGCTCGCCGAAGTCAACTGGTCTTTATTATGACGTCGCTTACGACCGCTCGCTCGATGGGCCGGCGCTCGCGACCGGCACTGGCTTGGCTGCGTCGCCGTGTACGCCCTACGGGGTACCGACCGGAACGACAACCGACAACGACCAGGGAATCGAATTCGACGACACCAAGCTGAATGGCGGCGCACCGGGCGCTGAGCTGACCGAAGGTGGGATCGCCTCGATTGACCAGCGGAAGCTGTCGCGGGACCCAGCCGCGGGTTGCGCGCCGGTGTATCCGTGGAACTTCGTCCGCACCAATACGATTTTTAGCGTAGTGCATGAGGCGGGCGGCTACACGGCGTGGATCGACAAACACGCGTCGTATTCGTTTACGGCAGGGCCTGGCGGCAAGGGCTTGGATGACTATTATTCGCCGGAAGTGGACTCGAACGTAGTGGCGCTCCCAGGCGTGACCACATCGGAAGGCGCTTCGTGCGCGACGATCCGCGACACGGCCAGCGAGTCAGGATGGAACAGCAGCTTTAAGAACATCCAGTGCTACGACGCGCTGAGGGTGAACGCGCTGCTGAACGAAATTGCGGGCAAGACACACAAAGGCGCGGCGGCGCAGATACCAGCCGTCTTCGGGATGAACTTCCAGGCAGTATACACGGGAGAATCTGTGAACGAGCCGGGCGTCGGCGTGGGCGGATACCAGAACGCGGCGGGCTTGCCCAGCGCGGAGTTGCTGAAGGAGATCGAGTTCGTGGACGCCTCGATCGGCGACATCGTCAACGCGCTTAAGAATAATGGGATTTACGACGACACGCTGGTCATTATCGCGGCGAAGCACGGGGCGTCGCCGATTGACCCCACGCTGTATGTGGCAAACGGTTCTAGTACGCCGGCAACTCTGCTGGGGACTGCGATCCCTTTCTCGGAGTCGCCACTGAATTCGACAGGCATTGGTGCAACCGAAGATGATGTGTCTGTGCTCTGGCTGAAAAAGGGAGCAAGCGTCACGGCGGCGGTGGAACTGCTGGAAAAGAATGCGGCGGCGATCGGGCTTGGGCAGCTTTATTACGGGCCGTCGCTGTGGCTGAACTACAACGTGGGCGGTCTTGATCCAGGTGAAGACCCGCGGACGCCGGACATTATCGTGACTCCGAACGTGGGCGTCACCTACTCGGGGAGCACGACAATGATCGCAGATCACGGCGGCTTCGCGCATGACGACACCAACGTCATTCTGTTGGTGGCGCATCCAGACTTTTCGGCGCGCACTATTTCCGCCACGACCACAACCACGCAGGTGGCGCCAACGATCGTGAAGGCGCTGGGGTTGGATCCAGCGGCGCTGGACGCGGTGAGAGCGGAAGGCACGACGGTGCTGCCTGAAGTTGAGGCACAACTCGCAAAATGAACGCAGAAGCATGACGTGGTCGTATCGTCTGGATTTTACCGATGCGATCACGCACGTGAAGGCGTCATGTTGGGCAGCTGTTGTTCCCATTCTGTTCTCATTTCCGATCCGATGCCCCGAAAAGCCGGTCTCTATACTTTTCCAATGCGATGCGTACCAGTTGACTTCGCGTTCTGACGCCAATCTTGGCGAAAAGCTGTTGCAGCGCCGCTTTAACCGCGCTCTCCGAAATCTGCAAACGATCTCCAATCTGCTTATTCGCCAGACCTGCGAAGACAAACGGAAGCATCCCTCGCTCCCTTTCCGTCAAGCGAACTCCGCCGCGCTGCGTGTTGGTCCTTTCCGTGCGTTCGAACGCCCTTTGCAGTAATTCCTTCTCGAACAGTGCTTTTCCGTTTATCACTTCACGAATTCCCTGCACCAATAGCGATGGGCCGCCGTGTTTCAAGAAAATTCCGCAAATCCCTTTGCGGATGAGACCGGGGATTTCATTCTCGTTTCATACCTCAGAGCCGCAAGATACGAGACGAGAGCTGTTCGGCTGAGCTCCTCTTAGTTTATCGTGACCATTTCAACGCTCAGCGGCTTGATGGTCGCTGCTCCGACCATCAACCGATTATTGCCCTAACTGTTTTCTCCTCGAATTATTTTGAAATGGCTGTCAAAACTCATATGCAAGGCTCGGCACGACAGCACAAATGAGGGCGCAAAAAAAGGTTCGCCGGTTGCGCTTCCCCGTTCCGGCCCATCCTTGTGCTGCTTCTAAGTAGGTTCAAGGTATCACCAGCGTCCGCAACGCGAATCCACATTGCGATATAGTAGGTGGCCGATGGTAGGCTGCGATCGGTCCTTCCTGCCTTACACTTAACCCGTGGAGTTCCTTGTCACTATGGCGAAGACTAGTTCAGCTAAGTCGAAGAAATCAGGGAGCGGCAAATTGCGGATCGGCGATGATTGGAATGCTATCCGTATCATCGCACTCTCGCAAAGCAATCCGCTCAAGGCCATCGCGGAGTTGGTCGAGAACAGCATCGATGCGCATGCCAAGACCATTGCCATCACGCGCGGCCGCGAGCAAGGCAAGCACTTCCTAACCGTCAAGGACGATGGCGACGGAATCCCGCGCGATCCGAACGGGCTGCCCGACTTCAAGTACGTCGCGACCCATATCTGTGACTCAGTCAAGCGACAACTTAAGGCAGACGGTGCCGGAGGAGGCTTACAAGGAGAATTTGGTATCGGTCTTTTGAGTTTCTGGACCGTGGGCGATACACTCACGATGACGTCTAGCGGTGCTGATCAGCGGGTCTATCAGATGGTTATGAGCAGGGGGGATCCGCGCTACATGGTGAAGCTTCGACGGGTGCTTTTTGGCGAGCGAGGCACAGAACTCAAGATCAGCCCCTTGCTAGAGGGCATACGCGGATTGAGCGGCGAGAAGATCCAGTGGTATCTGGCAGCGGAGCTGCGCGACCGTATTCGCGATGCACAGGTTCGTGTAACGGTGATTGACAAACTTGCACGCAGACAGTACCAGGTCGAGCCGCGACAGTTCGAAGGCCGCTTGCTGCACCAGCTGCCGACGATTCGCTCTTCATTCGGCGAGGCGTATGCCGAACTGTATCTCGCGGAACCAGCCGAGGACTGCCGTGTCGCCCTTACTAGAGGTGGGACGCGGGTAATAGCGGATATCGGAACGCTGCCCGGTTTGGAGCGGGCGCCGTGGAGTTCTCGTTACCTGCAGGGCCTGATCGATGTGCCCTTTCTTGACCTCACTCCTGGTACGCGTTCCGGGATCGTCCACGATGAACGCTATGGGGCCCTGGTGAAAGCTTTGGTACCGCTGGAAGCACACCTCAATGGCCTCATCGACGCCCAGCGACGCGCTGAGGAAGAGCAGGCTAACCGAGAGTCCCTACGCGCCATTCAACGTGCGTTCCGCGAAGCCATGCTGGTTTTGCCGCGCGAGGAATATGACTGGTTTGAGATCCAGTCACGCTCGCCGCAGTCGACCGGTGACGGCCGGTCACCGGAGCGAGGTGTGGAGGCATCAGGTCCGGAGGAAGAGTGTGGCGTTCCGGAACCGAGCGCAGGCGGATCTACGCAGCGCCAATTCTTCGACTATCCTGGGCCTTTGCACTCCGTCGTGATTTCACCAACGTCAAGCACATTGGCAGTGGGCCAAATCCGACGCCTTCGTGCGCTACCCCGGGATCGCTCGCGCCGGCCGGTCGAGCAGGACTTGACATTTGCCTGGGAAATCGTCGACGGGGGTGGCACGCTCTTGTCCACGTCCGATCAGGAAGTGAGCTTCGAGGCGCCCTCGTCGCCCGTTCTCGTGCGTTTGTCCGTCTCCGTCTCACAGCGCGACATACGCTGCAGCGCGGAGGCTCTGATCACCGTCACCGACAGCCTCGATGTCGCTATCGGCCCGGCCGTCGTGAACGCCCGCGGCTTACCGGGCTACACTTTCGAAAGGGCCGCCGGGGAACTGTGGCGCTCGCGATACGACGCTGAGCGTAACCTGATTGTCGTGAATAACGGGCATCGCGATTTCGTTTTCGCCACCCGTAATCGCGCGTTGCAGCTGCGTTACCTTGGGCGGCTCTATGTCAAGGAATTGGTGCTCAAGAACTTTGCGGGTCAGCCGGTCGAACAAGTAGCGGAGCGCATGATTGAGCTCTCGCTTTATGTCGAAGAGAAATTGAAGTCCGCGTGAAGGGTTGTTGCGAAGGTGTAGGCCGAATAGCCTTTCCAAAGAAACCTCATGCGCCTTTGAGGCACCACTTACGGAGGAAAAAATACCCTTGTGGCGCCAAAGCATGGCAAAAAAATAGGCAACAGTTTCCCTCAGCAGCGACCCCATCGGCCAGCTCCGTGAGTGAAATGGTCGCGGACTGAGCTGAATTTCGCAGCCCTTTTCCGTTTCCACAATTTCCGTTCTAATCGCGGCAATTAATTTCTCTGTCTCCTGCTTGTGATGTGCGCGCTCGGCCTGATTCAGGGCTTTGATGTTGCAGTAGAACTTGCTCTGAGTCGTCATTGTCTGCGTCACCGTATTCGCGACCGCTGCGAAGGCCTGCGCCTTTGTGCACTTGCCCCGCTGTTCACTGCCATAGGCGCCAGGCTAAGTTCCGTTGCAGTGCATTTCTCCGCTCTCATGATTATCTAATAATAAAGGACTTATGGTCTGGCGATGCCCCGAGGCTTCGGGCTCGTAGTCAGCAATATTTAGCAATTTTGCACTCAGAATGGCGATTCTTAGTGATTTGGGATGTACTTTAGCAGATTTCAATGGTAAGAAGGCTTAGTGGATCTGTATTAGAGAGCAACGTTCTTAGTGTTTACGCATGAGATTTAGCGATTGTGGAGAGAAATGAGTCAAGAAGCCACCCCAATTGGCCTTGTCAAACTCATCGAGGAGCTCGGACTACGGGTGCCTACGCCAGCAGTGCGCTGCGAGGCAGTTCGCGGCGCACGAAGGACGAAAATCTCAGAAGATTCGGTTGTCGAACAGTATCCGATGACCTATGCACCGACCAACCTCTTCGGACACCTGCGATTTGCGATGCGTTACGAACCTCTTGATATCGGCGTTCTCGCGTCCGCTTTTGCAAAGATACCGCAACAAGAGATGGAAACGTGGGTCCGGGCGGAGCACATCGGCAAATACGTTCGGCGAGCCTGGTATCTCTATGAGCTTTTGACGAAGAAGACATTGGATGTACCCAATGTGCCCCCGACAAACAATGTGGCCTTGCTCGATCCAGCTTTGCACGTTACGAGTGCCGGCAAGCGTGTCCGAAGACAGCGGGTGATCGACAATCTGCTCGGGAACGCGGACTATTGTCCGACCATCCGCCGTACGGAAATTCTAGACGCGGCCATGGCCCGTGGCTTCGAAGCCGAAGCGAAGAAGATTGTCGGAGACTGTGATCCGGTTGTCCTACGGCGGGCGGTTCATTACTTATTTACGAAAGAAACGAAATCTTCGTTCGCTATCGAGGGAGAGAAACCAACTTCGGAACGAACCGAGCGGTTTGTGCGCGCGCTCGCGCACGCTCCGGAGTTCGATACCTCAAACAAGAGCGCCTTTGTAGGGTTGCAGAATGCAATCGTCGATGGGCGTTATGCGCAAAAGGATTGGCGTGGCGGACAGAACTATGTATCAGAAACCGGGAGGGATTATGTGGAGATTGTCCATTTTGTGTCTCCCAAGCCGGAAGATGTTCCTTCGCTGATGGATGGGTGGATGCGTATGGTGGCGCGGATCGAAAGCGACAAAGTCGATGCCGTCTGTGCGGCCGCACTAACGGGATTTGGGTTCGTGTTCATTCATCCGTTCGAGGACGGAAATGGGCGAATTCACCGGTTTCTGATTCACCACAGCTTGGCAAAGTTGGGGTATGCGCCGCAGGGAATCATTTTTCCGGTCTCCGCGGCCATGCTGCGCGACCTTGCCAGGTACGACAAAGCATTGAATGCATTCTCGGGAAAGATAGCGCCGTTCATCGAATATCGGATGGATGATGCACAGCGCATGACGGTTCTGAACGAGACGAAAAGCTTTTATCCCTATTTCGACGCCACCGAACAAGCGGAATACCTCTATCAATGCGTGGCGGAAACAATCGAGAAGGATCTTCGCGAAGAAATAGGGTTCATCGTGAAATACGATCGGGCTCTCGATGAAACCAAGGAGATTGTCGACATGCCCGACAAGCGGGCATCGCTGCTTGTCCGACTGATCATGCAGAACAAAGGCAAGTTGGCAAAAAGCAAGCGCGACCTATTTTCGGAAATCACGGATGATGAATTGGCCCGAATAGAGCAAGCCATCGCCAAGGTGGAGGAGTGAAACTTGACGCACCCAATGGCAGATAAATACTGGCGGGTCCTGAATCTCCTCTAACCGGGTAGAGGTCCGACATCTTGCCGAGTTTTGCGTTTGATCCAAGAATGACACCCTCCTATTAATTGCTCAATTGCCCGCAACGATTCCGCCTTGCTGGAGAACACCGACCATGGGAGGCCGGGGAAACTAGACAATCATATCGAGACGTACTGGAGGTTTGAGCGGGCAGATCACACCCTGCTCCGGAACGAAGTAAGGTCGTTCCGAGAATAGTCGGTATAACGATTAGATGCCGCCGTACCAGCCTATTACAGCCACGATCTGAAATAGCAAGGCTGGACCTGCTGACAGAGCATCCGGCCTTTTATATGGCCTCAAGACGCGTACGAACTGCTAGAAGTGTCAGAAAAGTGAGGCGGCTCGGAAGCAGCCTAAGTCACTGAAAGATTGGCTCCCCGGGCTAGATTCGAACTAGCAACCCTTCGGTTAACAGCCGAATGCTCTACCATTGAGCTACCGGGGAACCGGCAAGTAGACTTTTAATTTACAACAGCTTGCAGACTTGCGCCACTCTCCTTGTTTTGAATTTGAGTCCAACTTGAGTCCAACGTCGGCTTCAACTTCGCCATTTCAACCTTCCCATACTTACCCAGTTTGTGGCTGTAGCGGTCAATCATCGCATCAGAGCCGTGGCCGAGCCATTCACGAATGATGGCGCGGGACACGTCACTGCGGACTAAGAAGGAACAGCGCCCATGCCGGAAGGCATGAAATCCCGCATGCGGGATTCCAAGTTCATCCAGAACGTCGTGGAGGTCAGGCAGAATGTAGCTCTCTCGCAATGCCGTCCCGTTACGAGTCTGGAAGACGTAGCCTTGTTTTCGTCCATTCAGGTGCTTCTTGAGTTCCTCCACAACTGAGGCGTCAATCGGGACATGGCGGACCTTGTTCGATTTGGTTGTGAATTCTTGACCTTCAAAAACTGTGCGGCGGATTGTCACGACGCCCGTTCCGTCTTCCAGTTGAAGGTTCAAGTCTTCGCAACGCAACGCAAACAACTCCGCGACTCTTGCTCCGGTTCCAGCGGCCAGTGTGTACACGGCGCGATGCATCTGATTCTTCGCCTTG
>Ga0209773_10000667_pt1 | contig 11397 bp, 7 predicted proteins | sample BogFormECP14_OM1_FD_188244 | JGI IMG/M metagenome (GOLD analysis project Ga0209773, IMG submission 188244) | Bog forest soil microbial communities from Calvert Island, British Columbia, Canada - ECP14_OM1 (SPAdes) (version 2) | ecosystem: Environmental > Aquatic > Freshwater > Wetlands > Bog ... | reverse complement strand
GGCCGCCCGCAACTGCGCGCCGTCTATCGCCCTCGCCTGGGAGACGATCGCGCCCGGCGGGACCGGATTGTCAGACGTGGCGAAAAGCTTCATGGCTCGCGGCGGCCTCTTTCCATTCATACGCCGAGACGCTTCCGAACAATCCTGGGCGCGTCCGTTTATCTTCGCGGCGGCTCCGACGTCCCCTCTATCTCGCCGCCCTCCAAATGGCTGATGTACTTTGGGACGAGTTCCGGCAAGCTCTCGTCGAAAATTGCGGCGACCGCTCGGTCCCCGTCGATTTGACGGTTGATATTCATTCTCTTGCTCATTCGCAAGATCGAACGCGCGGGGCCGGATTTTCAGACGCCCGAGTCGGGCGCCGCGCCGATACGCGCTTCGAGCGCCTCGTAGAGCGCGTTTTTCGCGTTGAACACAAGCTCCAGCGCGCTGACGCTGACGCGCGTTGCGCCCTGAGCGAGCAGCCAGGCGGCAAGATCGGCGGCGCGCCCCTTGGGCGCGTGCAAAACAATCTGCCCGCGCCAATCGCCGGCGTCGTCGAAAGCGGGTTGCGCCTCAAATAGGGCGCACGCCGATTCGGCAAGACCCCTGACCTCGCCCGGCAGACGGGCCCTCAACTCGCGGACCTCGCGGGCTTGCTCGGCGGCGGCGATGCGCATCAGCATGGCGCGCGCTCGCTCGCGCTGGCGCCCGCCCCAATAGGCGCCGAGCGAAGCGACGAGATTGGCTTGCGAGCGCAAGATGACGCCGTCGTCCAGGGTCTTTAGCGCGTTGGCGGCGAGCGTCGCGCCGGTCGTCGTGATGTCGACGATGAGTTCGGCCGCCCCGGCCGCCGGAGCGCCTTCGGTGGCCCCGAGGCTCTCGACGATCCGATAGTCGACCACCCCTTTCTCGGCGAAAAAACGGCGAGTTAAATTGACGTATTTGGTGGCGACCCGCATCCGCTCGCCGCGTCGGGCATGAAAGCTTGCGGCGACGTCCTCCAGATCGGCCATGGTTCGAACATCAATCCAAGCCTGGGGCGCCGCGACGACGACATTAGCCCCGCCGAAGCCGAGCGGGGCAAGAAGAACAAGCCGTCGATCGGCGTCGGCGACCTGCTCGCGCACCAAATCCTCGCCGGTGACGCCAAGATGCGCGGCGCCGCCGGCCAACTGCCCGACGATTTCCGACGCCGAGAGAAAGAGCACTTCGACGCCCGGCAGATTGGCGATCGCGCCGCGATAATCGCGCGCGCCGCGCGCTTGCGTCAGTTCGAGGCCGGCCCGAGCGAAGAATGCGGCCGCGTTCTCTTGCAGCCTCCCTTTCGAGGGAACCGCGAGTACGAGAGGCGCCTCGGCCTGAAGGCTCATACGCCGATCCCCTTGCCGGCGGCCAGGCGGTCGATCCAGATGGCCGCGCCGACCGCCGGTATGTCCTTGGCCGCCCCGAGCCGCCGGGCGAGCCGATCATAACGGCCCCCGCCGATCGCCGGCCTTCCGTCTTGGCGGTTGGGGTCCGACGCTTCAAACACGAACCCCGTGTAATAATCGAGGTCGCGCACGAAGCTCGCTGAGAAGACGCAGCGCTGAACATCCATGCCGCGGGCGGCGAGAAACCCGGTTCGTTGGTCGAAGGAGTCGAGGGCGGCTCCAATTCCGAGCTTGGCGTCGGCGGCCAGCGCCCGCAATTGCCGCGAGGCCGCATCGGGAGCGCCGCTGACCGCAAGAAATTTGCGAAGCACGGCTCGCTTTTCATCCGGAACGCTCGAGCCGGCCCGCAATGCAGCCTGATCGAGAAACCGGTCGGCGATTTCTCCGGCGGTGCGCCCGCCGACGCTGGCGATGCCGGCAATCTCTAAGAGGTCTTCGACCAAAGCCTTGGCGCCCGCGTGGTCGGCGCGCTCAAGGGCCGCGAGCACGCCGCTCTGGGCGCCGGCCCCGGTCCCCGCCTCGGCGATAATGCGCTCGAGCGTCCGGCCTTGCGCGATGCCGCGACGCAGCCGCCGCAGCCATATTTCAGGCAAGCCGAGCGCCCGCAACGCGCGGTCGAAGAGACCCGCGTCGCCGAGCCTGACGGCGAGGGCGCCGGCGCCGGCGGTCTCGGCCGCCTCCAGCGCCAAGCCGAGAATCTCAGCATCCGCCGCCTCGGCGTCCAGGCGGCCATAGCTTTCAAGCCCGCTTTGCAGCCATTCGCCCGGCTGGCCGGCCCGAGCCCTAAAGACGGGCCCGAGATAGGAATATTGCGCCTGGCCGCCGGCCTCGGGCGAGGCGAGATAAGTGAGGCATGCGGGGATCGTATAGTCGGGACGCAGGCAAAGCTCTTCGCCTTCGGCCCCGACGGTCAGATAAAGTCGGCCGCGGATGTCCTCGCCGGACATGTCGAGAAAAACCGACGCAAGCTGAAGCACCGCCGGCTCGATTCTTGCGAATCCGGCGGCCATCAAGCAGGCAAGGACGCGCGCTCCAGGATCGTCCTGGCGCGGCGGGTTCAGGGCGTCGGCCACGAAAAAGGTCTCTCGAATTTACCGTTTCATTTAACAAACCGGGCGGAAGGGCGCAGCCCCTTTCCCTCGCCAGGGTGAACACACTTCTAGCGCCGCTGGGCTCCTTGCCGGGTCGGTTCCGGCATGGTCGAATGACCCGAGGAGCAGCAATATCGCGAATCGAGAGCAGATGACCGCGCTGCGAGGCCTTTGCGCCGCTCTCCTGGTTTTGACGTTTGCGCTGCTCGGCGGTCTTGGGCCGGCGGGGGCGCAGACCCCCGAAAGCCAGCGCCAAAAGATCGATTCAGCTCGCGCCGCGCTCATCGACATCGGCGCGGCCTTTAAGACTCCCAACCTCGCCGACGCCGAATTGCTGCGCCTGCGCAGCCAAAACGACCCCTTGGCCGGCGTTTTGCAGAGCGTCATCGACGACTTGACGCCCAAGCTCGCCGCCTCGACCAAACGCTTGGCTGAGCTCACCCCAAAATCGAAGGACAAGACGCCGGAGACCGACGCGGCGGCGGCCGACCTCGCGGCGGAACAAAAGATCCACGACGACCTCGACGCCTCGATGCGAACGGCGCGCGCCCTCTTCGTGCAGGTCGAGGAGATCAATTCGCGCATCGGGGCGGCTCGGCGCGCCCTGTTCGCCAAGCAGATGTTCACGCGCTCGGCGAGCGTCCTCAGCCCGGCCCTATGGTCGAGCGTGGCGCTAGAGGCGCCGAGAAACCTTCGAATTTTCGGCGAGCTCCTCAGCGGCTGGGTGAAGGGCGACGTCCAAAGGGTGGGCGAGGCGCAATGGCTCGGCCTTCTTGCGTTAGTGATCGGCCTGGGGGTGATGACGCCGCCGGTTCGCTGGATGGCGCGCCGGGTCGTCGCGCGCGATCCGGCCGTCGCAAGTCCGAGCAAGCTGCGCCGCGCGATCGCCGCGCTGTGGACGATCCTCGTTCTCGCCTGCCTGCCGATCTTCGCCCTCGCGATCTTGAGCTATGCGCTCGATGCATTCGATCTATCCGACCCGCGATTACAGGGCGTGCAGGACGCCGTATTCGACGGCTTCAGGCTGATCTTCATCACCAATGCGATCGCCCGCGGCCTGCTGGCTCTGGGTTACCCGAAGTGGCGGATGGTCGACCTCAGCGAGCCGGTCGTGCAGCGGATTTGGCTGGTGTGGATCGGCGTTGCGGCGATCGTCGCGATCGAGAAGGTGCTGGAGCCGATCGACGACGCCGTGGTCGCCTCGCTGAGCGTAACGGTTGCAACGCGCGGCCTTTGCGCGCTCGTCGCGGTTCTGTTCATGGCCCATTCGCTGCGCCGGATTTACGCGCCGGCGACCGACGACGCGCTACTTGCAGCTCAGCAGACGCGTGACGCATGGGCGCCGGTGCGAGCGTCGAGCTGGCTCGTCATCGCCGTAATCTTTGCCGCCGTTTTGATCGGCTATGTCGCCCTGGCGACCTTTCTGCTGTCGCAGACCCTCTTTGCCGCCAATCTGATCTCGACGCTTTATCTCGTCGGCGTGGTGATCGAACGGGGCGCCGAGACCGTCCTGCAGCCGCGGACCGTGATCGGCCGCAGCTTGATTGTGACGGCCGGGCTGCGCAGGGAAGCGCTCGAGCAATTGACGGTACTGATTCAAGGCGCCGCGCGCGTCGCTTTGTTCGTGACGGGGGCGCTACTGATCCTGGCGCCGTTGGGCATCCAATCCCAAGACATGTTCGGCTCGCTAAGCGCCGCCTATTTCGGCTTCAAATTCGGCGACGTAACGATTTCACTGTCATCCATCGTGACGGCCGCCTTCGCGTTCATGGTCGGCATGCTGCTGACCCGCGCGGTGCAACGCTGGCTCGCTTCGCAGCTGCTGCCGCGCACCCGCCTTGACGACGGCTTGCGCAACTCGATCAAGACAATCTTCGGCTATGTCGGCTTCGTACTGGCGCTGGCGATCGCGGCAAGTCAACTCGGCCTGAATTTTCAGAGATTGGCGCTGATCGCCGGCGCTTTGTCCGTCGGCATCGGTTTCGGCCTGCAATCGGTGGTCAACAATTTCGTCTCCGGGCTGATCATTCTTTGGGAGCGCGCGGTGCGCGTCGGGGACATGGTGATGATCGGCGCCGAGCAGGGCTTCATTCGGCGGATCAATGTACGCTCGACCGAGATCGAAACCTTCGACCGCGCCGTTCTGATCGTTCCCAACTCAAATCTGATTTCCGGCGTCGTCAAGAACTGGGTGCGCGCCGATCGCGTCGGTCGCATCATCATCTCCCTGAACGTCGCTTTCGACAGCGATCCGGAAAAGGTGCGCGAAATTCTGGTCGCCGCGGCCAAAGGCCAGGATCTCGTCATGTCGATTCCGGCGCCGTTGGTCCTTTTCAGCGAATTCGGGGATTGGGCGATGAAATTTTTGCTGATCTGTTTTGTCGACGAAATTGAAATGGCCGATCGCGTGAAAAGCGAAATTCTGTTCGACCTGCATCGCCGGCTCAAGGAGGCGGGCCTCAACGTGCCCTATCCGCGGCAAGACGTCGACTGGCTCGGCCCGGCGCCGGGCGCGCCGCGGCCGGCCTAGACGCTCGGGCGCGGGTCGTCGTCGTTTTCGGGTGGCGGCCAAGGATTGGCGCATGGCATCATCGCGGCAAATGGGAACGAGGGCCAAGACCATGCTCGATTTTATCAACGCCGGCGGGGTTGACGCCCCGCCCATCGAGGCGACGGGCGACTACGCCCTGGTGAAGCGCGCGATCGCCTTCATCTCGACCCGTTGGCGCGATCAACCGTCGATCGACGCCATCGCCGAACACGTGGGGCTGTCGCCCTCGCACTTCCAGCATCTGTTCAAGCGGTGGGCGGGCTTGACGCCGAAAGCCTTCCTGCAGGCGATTACGATGGATCACGCGCGCGAGCGCTTGCGCGATTCGGCGAGCGTGCTCGATGCCGCTTACGACGTCGGACTCTCCGGGCCCGGCCGTCTGCACGATCTCTTCGTCACCCATGAGGCGATGACGCCGGGCGACTACCGCCGCCGCGGCGAGGGCCTCACCCTGACCTTCGGTTTCCATCCTTCGCCTTTCGGCGAGGCGATCGCGGTGACGACGCCGCGCGGGTTGGCGGGCCTTGGCTTTGTCGACAACGGCAATCGCCCCGGCGCTCTCGCCGATATGCAGAAACGGTGGCCGAGGGCCGCCTTCGTTGCCGATCAGGGGGCGACCGCGCCGCTGGCGCGACGGGCCTTCGATCCGCAGCAATGGCGCCGCGATCGGCCGCTGCGCGTGGTGATGATCGGCAGCGACTTCGAAATGCGCGTCTGGGAAACCCTGCTCAGCGTGCCGATGGGCGCGGCGACGACGTATTCGGACATCGCTCGCCATATCGGCCGGCCGACGGCGGCCCGCGCAGTCGGGGCGGCGGTCGGGCGCAATCCGATCTCCTTCGTTGTGCCTTGTCATCGCGTGCTGGGTCGATCGGGCGCCCTCACCGGCTATCACTGGGGACTGGCGCGCAAACAGGCGATCATCGGCTGGGAAGCAGGCCGCGTCGCCGCGCATTAGGAAGGCGATCGATACGCCCGCGGCGAAGAGCGCGTGTTGGAAAGCAACGCGCCGCGACATTGATCGCGGCGCGATCGCTTTGTCGGACGGTAGAGTCGTACGATGGTGGCTCTCGTACCCTCCACGCCGAGGTAACGCCCCTCAACCGAGCGCCTTCTCCATCAACCGCCGCAATCGCCCACCAAAAGCCTGCGCATCCATCGGCGCTTCGCCCTCCATCAGCCGCGCCTCATCAAATATCAGCCAAGCGGCGTCTTCGATCAGCGACCTATCGGAGGCCTCCTTGCAGCGGCGGGCCAGCGCCGCGACCAGTGGGTGGCCGCCGTTCACCTCGAGGATCGGCTTGGCGCGCTCGCCCAGCCGCCCATGCGCGGCGAGCATTCTTTCGAGCTGACGGTCCGCGGCGAAATCGGGGGCGACAAGGCAGGCCAGGCTGTCGGTCAATCGCTCGGAGGCGCGTACCTCGCCGATCGCCTCGCCCAGCGTTTGCTTGATGAAGGCGAATAATGTGGCGATTTCCGCCGAAGGCGCTTCGCCGCTGGCGCCCTTGGCGCCCTCGACGAGCGGGATCGTCTTGATATCGGCGGCGCCCTGCGTGACGGATCTGAAAGGCTTGCCATCGTAGCCGGCTGCGGTGGAGACCCAAAAGGCGTCGACCGGGTCGCTGAGAAGCAGCACTTCGACGCCCCGCGCCCGAAATCCTTCGAGCTGCGGGCTGGCGGCAAGCCGTTTGGCGTCATCGCCCGTCAGATAGAAGATCGCCGTCTGGTTCTCCCGAAGCGCGCCGACATAGTCGGCCAGCGAGCGCTCGCCCTTTGGGTGGGTCGAGCTCGCAAAGCGCGCCAGTTTGAACAGCCCATCGCGCCGCTCCGGGTCCTCGTAGAGCCCCTCCTTGATAACGGCGCCGAAATTTTCCCACAGCTTGGCGAATTTCTCCTTGTCGCTCTCGGCGAACTTGCCGAGCTCCTGCACAATCCGATTGGTCACCCCCTTGCGGATCGCGGCGAATACGGCGCTCTCCTGGATCATTTCGCGCGACACGTTGAGCGGAAGGTCGATGCTGTCGACGACGAGGCGGACGAAACGCAGCCAGCCCGGCAGCAGGTCGGTGTCCTCGCTGATCAACACCCGTCGGACATAAAGCTTGTTGCGGCTCTTGCGGGCCGGATCGAAGAGATCAAAGGGACGAGAGCCGGGGATGAAGGCGAGGGCGGTATATTCGTGGCGTCCCTCGGCGCGCCAATGGATCGTCAGCGCCGGCTCGTCGAACTGACCGGCGAGAGCGCGGTAGAATTCCGTGTAGTCCTCCGGCTTGATGTCGGATTTCGGCTTGGCCCAAAGGGCGGCGCCGTCGGCGACGCGTCGCGGTTCGCCGCCCGGCTTGTCGACGAGATCGATCGGGACGGCGACCGCCCCAGAGTGCTCCCGTACGATCTCCTCGATTCGACGAGGATCGGCGTAGTCTTTGGACGCCTCGTTGAGATGGAGGGTCACCCGGGCGCCGCGCAGCGGCGCCGCCGCGATCGGCAAGGGGGCAATTGTGTAGGAGCCCTTGCCGTCGGACGACCACCGCCAGGCTTCGGCGCCGCCGGCCCGCCGCGTCTCCACCACGACTTGGTCAGCGACCATGAAGGCTGAGTAGAAGCCGATGCCGAATTGCCCGATCAACTTGCCGCCCTCCTTGACGGCTTCGTCGGAATCGAGCTTGTCGAGAAAGGCGCGGGTGCCCGAGCGGGCGATCGTACCTAGGGATTCGGCAAGGTCCTGCCGGCTCATGCCGACGCCATTGTCGGCAAAGGTCAAAGTCCTGGCGTCCGGATCGACGGTTATCGTGATGACGAAGGCGCCCCCTTCCAGCAGCTCGGGATGGTTCAGCGCTTCGTAGCGCAACTTTTCGCAGGCGTCGGCGGCGTTGGAGACAAGCTCACGCACGAATATGTCGCGGTCGGAATAGACCGAGTGCACCATCAAATGCAGGAGGCGGGAAACATCGGCCTCGAAGCTCTGGGTCTCGGCCTCTCCCGGCGCTGCGTCGTTTGCGGCAGTATCCCCGTTCGCGTGAATATCGGTCGTCACAACGGCCCCATCGCCAAAAGGATTGATCGAGCTCGCATCGCCGCGAGACGCCGCTCATATCGCCGCGCCGAGGCGGGTATGCAAGCGTCGCCGACCCACAGATCTTTTCAACATCGAAAAAAAAAGCGGACCGGCTGGAGGGGTTCCGCCGGTCCGCTGGCCTGCGAGGCAAATCTTCGACACAACGTGCCACTCGGGGGCTGGGGGGCTGAAAAACCGAATGGCGGTCGAATCGTTCCTTCGCGGCTAGAATTCCACAATGGCTTGCCGTTGCGGCGCGCGATTGACCTTATCCGGGCGAAAATATGACGCCGTTCACGCCTCAGTGATAACGCTCATCGCCCCTTGGGCGGGTTAGTGGGGCGCCGGCGCCGCGGCCGACTTGCCGTTGGGCGCGATGCGTTTTCGCGGCGTCGCAATGCGCGCGGTCTTCGTTAAATGATTGTTTTTACTGATTTTATTCTGAGCGCCGGATGCCGGCGCGGTGAGCGAGCCGAGCTTTTGAGCTTGCACAGCCCCTTGCAAGGCCATCGGAGCGGTAGACGCGGGAAGGGTCCCCCCTTCGGGGCCTTGCGTTTGCGATTTGTCCGGCGCCGCCGCATAGGCGCTAGCCGTGTCCGGCGCTTCGAAGGGCGGTTTGCCGGTCGTGATCCCCGCTTGGGCGACGGGGCCCGTCCAGCCCGGCTTCGGACCGATGAAGACCGGGACGGGCTCGAAATGCGGGGCTGGCATCGCTGCCATCGCCTCGGGATCGTTGACCGGCGCGAATGCCGCCAGAAGGCTAAAGCCGCCGCGCCCGCCGCCGGACGAGCCGGCAGGCGCTGCGCCGCGCATATCTTCCTCCTCCGCCGCCAACGCCGCTCCGCGGCCGCGGCGCGAACAAATCTCCTGATGCATATCGCGAGCGGCGGCGACGCCCGGCGAAGGCAGGCTCTCGATCGGGCCAAGGCCGCCGCCCCATTGCGCAAAGCCCCGATCGAACAGCGCAATCGCCTTGGCGGTGCGCTCGCGCGGCGTCGGCGAGCCGAGAACAACGACGATCAAACGGCGCCCGCTATGCGTTGCGCTGGCCACCACATTGAAGCCGGCCGCGCAAGTGAACCCGGTCTTCATGCCGTCGGCGCCGGGGTAGCGCCCGATCAGGCCGTTGTGGGTTGGAATGATCTCCGCGCCGAGCTGGAGCGCGCCAATTCCGAATATGTAGGATTCTTCGGGAAATTCCCTGAGCAATGCGCGCCCGATCATCGCCATGTCTCGCGCCGAAGATACCTGCCGGTCATCCGGCAGACCGTTGGGATTGACGAAGTACGACTCCTTCAAGCCGAGCCGATTTGCCGCCGAATTCATTTCTTTGGCGAATTCCTCGACCGAGCCTGAAACGCCTTCGGCGACCATCACGGCGACGTCGTTGGGCGATTTGACCATCATCATCTTGAGGGCGTTGTCGAGCGTCACTTGAACGCCAGGGCGAAAACCCATCTTGGAGGGGGCCATGCTCGCCGCGCGCGCCGACATCACGAACGGCGTATCCAAAGTCACTCGACCGTCTCGCACCGCTTGCAGCGCGACATAGACGGTCATCAGCTTGGTGAGAGAGGCCGGATACCAATTGGCCGTCGAATCATGCTCGAAAAGGGTTTGACCGGTATCGACGTCGACGACGAGGTACGGTGCGGCGAGAGCGGGTCCGGCACAGAGCGCCAGCGCAAAAATCATGGCTCCCGCGGTTCGCGTGCGGCAAGATCGCATCAGGCGTTCCGTTCGTGTTGCAAGCCCGCAAAAGCCAAAGGTTCACGGCGTAAATCTGGCGACCGCCAGCGCCATGACCGGGTTTAGGCGAAAGCAGCGGCGGCGTCTATCGCAAAGAGCGCGACCAGGCGCTTGCCGCCGCGTCACCCAGAATTGATTGGCGCGGCACGCCTTTGGCCCGGTATGGAGAGTTCCCAGAAACGTTGTCAAGGCAAGAGGTCGACCGATGTCCGTCGATGGAGCGATCTTAAGGACCGCGGTGATTTCCGTCCTAGCGCTTGTTTCGGCGCCGACATTTGCCGGAGAGTCGGCGTCCGTGCGCAGCGTCGTCGAACTCTTCACCAGCCAAGGCTGTTCTTCATGCCCGCCCGCCGACCGGATTTTGGCCGATCTGGCCCGCGATCCCAATGTCCTGGCGATGTCGTTCCCTGTCGATTATTGGGACTACATTGGTTGGAAGGACACGCTCGCCGCGCCCGCCCATACCTCGCGTCAAGAGGCCTATGCGAAAACGAGCGGCCGCGGCCAAGTCTACACGCCGCAAGTCGTTGTAAACGGGCTGGCCGACGCTGTCGGCAGCGACCGGCGCCAGATCGATGAAGCGGAGGCGTCGACCGCCAAACGAGCCGGCGTCTTGTCGGTGCCTTTGTCGATCGCTGAACAGGGCGATGCGGTCAACATTTCGGTGGGCGCGGCGCCTCCCGGGTCGCCGCGCAGCGCGGGCGTCTATCTGATCGCGCTCGCCAGCAAACGCACAGTAACCATCGAGCGCGGCGAAAACGCCGGCGCGACGGTCACCTACTCGAATGTCGTGCGCGGAATGACCAAGGTCGGCGAGTGGATTGGTTCGCCGTTGACCTTGAAAGCCAATCTCGCGGAGGCGCGTCTCGACGGCGCCGACGCCTATGCGGTGATCGTCCAGGAAGGCGACCGAGCGGCGCCTTCGGCGATCTTGGCGGCGGCCAAGGGGCCATAACGCGCCGCTATCTCTGTCAGATGACGTGAAGGCAATGGAGAGACGGTAGCGCTGCGCCGTCCCTTGGCGGGAAGTGGCGACTCAGCAGATCCCCGCAGCGCGCGGCGGCGCCGATGAGCGCCTCCGCCGTCGCGCCGTCCCTCATGTCGCTCAACAGCCGATCGACAATCATCTGCCATTCGCGTTGATGAATGACCTTGGCCGCGCCCTCATCGGCGATAATCCGCGCATAATGCTCGGCGAGCGAGACATAGATAAGTACGCCGGTGCGCTCGTCGCCGTGCGCGACGCCGCGAAGCGCGAATTGCTCCAGCGCCGCGCGGTGGGCGTTGGCGCGCCGAATCGCCGCCGGCGTCAGCGCCGGGCGAAGCCACGCCATGGAGAGACCAGCCAGGGCGACAACGAAGGCGAAGAGCTGAACGAGATAAATATGTTCCGCTGAAATCTCCGTGAAGGCGAGCAGCGGCCACGGCGCGACGAGGGCGACAAGCGCGCTCCAAAAGAGCGGCAGCATTTCATAGGTCGAAGAGGCGCGCGCAAGGACGCAAACGATCCGTCCGCTCGAGCGCGCTTGCGCCTCGCGA
>Ga0209773_10000665_pt1 | contig 11412 bp, 8 predicted proteins | sample BogFormECP14_OM1_FD_188244 | JGI IMG/M metagenome (GOLD analysis project Ga0209773, IMG submission 188244) | Bog forest soil microbial communities from Calvert Island, British Columbia, Canada - ECP14_OM1 (SPAdes) (version 2) | ecosystem: Environmental > Aquatic > Freshwater > Wetlands > Bog ... | reverse complement strand
GCATGTTCGTTCGGTCAAGCCAAAGCAAGCGCCACGTTCTTTTTATCGAACGCATCGTAATGGGAATATTTATTCCACAACGGCGGCGAGCGAGACCACGAGATCGAGAATCTTCTTGCGCACTTTGGCGTCTCGAATCGCAGCGAAAGCGCGATTGAGTTGCAGCCCTTCGCTGGTCGACAGGAAATCGACGAAGTGATTGTGGCCCTCGTCTTCCGCAAATCCGGGCGCGCGCTCCTCACCCGAAGGCGCATCCTCGAAGAAATAGGCCGGCGGAACGTCGAGAACGCGCGCGAGCTGTTGCAGGCGGCTGGCGCCGATCCGATTCGCGCCCTTTTCGTACTTCTGGACCTGCTGGAACGTGACGTCGAGCGCGTCGCCGAGTTTGCCTTGACTCATGCCCAGAATGAGTCGACGCATGCGGACGCGAGCGCCGACATGTTTGTCGATGGGGTTCGGGGCTTTGATCATTCACGCAACGTCCAGGGGGTCACCCATACGGCAGTCTCACGCATGGGAAGTCCTAACCTATGAACGTTGTGGGCGCAACGTACTAATTCCACGAAACTTGCGCGAGGCTTGCTCGAGGCCAAAATCGCTTGGATCATGATTCAATTAGCGATTCCGACGGGCCCATAGGCCTGCGAGCAGCATCGACAGGAGTCCCGCCGCGAAAGTGGCCGATCCCCAGCGCGACTGCCAAGTCGGCGGGCGAGCGCCCGGCAACACGCTGTCGAGCACCGCTTCGTTCCCGAGCGGCGCGGAAACGAGAACGCGGCCTTCAGCGTCGACAACAGCCGAAATCCCGGTGTTCGCGCCGCGCACGAGGGGAAGCCCGAGTTCGATGGCGCGAAGCCGCGCCTGCGCGAAGTGCTGGTAGGGACCCGCCGTCAAGCCGAACCAGGCATCGTCCGTGAGATTGAGCAACCAGCTCGCGTGGCGCGCGTCGCCTTCGCGAGCGCCCCACTCGTTGGGAAATATCGCCTCATAGCAGACCATTGCCAGCGCGTCGGGCAGTCCAGGGACATGAATCACATTCGTGCCGAGGCCACGATCGAAGCCGCCGGGGAATTGAACGAACTGCGTGACGCCGATTCGGTCGAGCCACGACTGGAAAGGCATATATTCGCCGAAAGGCACCAGATGATGCTTGTCATAACGCTCGGGCAGGAGCCCGCTCCGATCGAGAACCTCGATCGAATTGAAATAGCGGACGCGAGTTCCCGCCCGCCCGCCATCCTCCATGCGCGCCGCGCCCGTGACGAGGACCGCGCCGCCGTGCAGGAAGTCGGCGATGCGCGCCAACGCCCCGGCATCTCTTGACAGGATGAAGGGAAATGCGGACTCGGGCCAAATGAGATGCGTCACGTCAGCGACGCCCGAGCGATCGGGCGACGTCGCGCGGTCCGACAAGGTGAGGTAGCGCCCCAAGATCTCCGCGCCCTTTTCGGGCGTGAAATCGTCCCCCTGCGAGACGTTGGGCTGCAGCAAGCGCAATTTGACGCCGGCGACAGGGGCGGGCGACGGCGCCGCGAGGCGCGCCGCGCCGAATACGGCGGCGAGCGCCAGGGCCACGCCCGCCAGCACCGTCGGCGCCCAACGGCGCAATGCGCTCCGAGCGTCCCAGAGCGTCGCCGGCGCGGCGAAAATCGCGATCGAGGCGAGCGTCAGACCGTGCAATCCGACGATCGAAGCGGTCTGGGCAAACATGAGATTCTGGCCCAGAGCCATGCCTATCTCGTTCCAGGGAAACCCGGTCAGCACGACGGCGCGCAACCATTCGCTGGCGCCGAGACCGAACGCCAGCGTCAGAACGCGCGCGGCGCCGGCCGGCCAGACGAGGCGCGCCAGGGCGAATCCGATCGCGGGAAAAATCGCGAGCGCGGCCGGCAGGCCGAGCACGCCCAGGGGCAGCGCCCAGGCGAACCTGTCCGCTTCGACCAGAAAAGCCGCGCCCAACCACCAGAAGCCCGCGACGAAGTAGCCGAAGCCCCACCACCAGCCGACGCCGAACGCCGCGCGGAGCGAGGCCCAGCGCGATCGGCCGCCGAGGCCCCGATCGGCCGCGCCGTCGATCAGCCAGACCGCGGTCATCATCGGAACCAGCAGAGCCGGCGCGAAGCCGAACGGCGGCAACGCCAGGGCTCCCACGGCGCCGGCCGAAAAGCCGATGAGTCGGCGAGGCCAGCCCCACGCCAAAATGATGCTCCGACTCAGGGCGCCAAGCGCGTCTACCGTCACTGGATGCGTCGAAACCGAAGAGGCCAAGGTCGAAGTTCCCATGCTCGCGAATCAGCGCCGGCCAGCATAACCCGATTGCCGCCGCCACTCGAAAGAGCGCGTCAGCGGGAGAGTGGCGTCGCTTCCTTTTCGCCCCGCGTGCGCCCCACCCGGCGCGCGACGGCCGGATGTGGATGAACCTTGAGCCGCTTGACGCGCCGGGGATCGGCGTCGAGCACCTCGAATTCGAACTCGCCGGGGCCGGCGACTAGTTCGCCGCGCCCAGGCACACGGCCCGCGATCGCGGTGATCAGACCACCGATCGTATCGACGTCCTGCGCTTGAGGCAGCACCGAAAAATCGAAGCCGACGGTCCGGGAAACGTCGTCCAACGCCGCGCGCGCCTCGACGATGAAAGAGCCGTCGGCGCCGGCGGCGACCTTTGGACGCTCCGCTTCGTCATGCTCGTCCTCGATGTCGCCGACGATCGCCTCGACCACGTCTTCGATCGAAACAAGGCCGTCGGTCCCGCCGTATTCATCGATCACCAGGGCCATGTGCGTCCGGGACGCCTGCATCTTCACCAGCAGATCGAGCGCCGGCATCGAGGGCGGAGCGAATAGAACCGGTCTGAGAATAGGCGCCGCCGACAACGGCATGTTCATGCCCACTTCGACGCCCGACGCGCGTTCGCGCGCCGTGGCCTCGGATTTAGGGGGCGCCAGGCCGAACTTGGGTTCGGAAGCGAGAAAATCGACGAAATCCCGGATGTGGATCATTCCCTGCGGATCGTCGAGGGTTTCGCCGAAAACCGGCAGGCGCGAATGGCCAGCGGTGCGGAACAGAGCGAGCAGCTCGCTCAACGAAGTGTCGGCGGGGACGGCGATGATGTCGGCGCGCGGCACCATCACGTCGGCGACGCGCACGTCGTGCAGTCCGAGCACGTTCTTCAGGATCGTGCGCTCTTGCGGCGTGAAGTCGCCGTCTCCGTCCGCGCCCTCGAGCGCGTCCTCGATATCGTCGCGCACCGAACCTGCGCCCAAGCCCAGCAAACCGCGCAGCCGCTCGAACAGATTGCCTTGTCTATCGCGCGAAGACTTGTTGTCGGACGCGCGCTCGACCTTTTCGGCCTCGCCCATCAAGCGGCGCCAGCCAATTGGATGGAATCGTAGGGATCGGCGACGCCGAGTCGGGCGAGAACCCGAGTTTCCAACGCTTCCATCGCCTCGGCCTGTCCGTCCTCGACGTGATCGAACCCGAGCAGATGCAGGAAACCGTGGACGACGAGATGGCGATAGTGGTCCCGGAGCGCCTTGCTCTCCTGTTCGGCCTCTCGGCTGACGGTCTCGAAAGCGATCAGCACGTCCCCCAGCAATCTGGCCTCTCCCAGCCGCGCCGGCTCAACCGCAGGAAAGGAGAGGACGTTCGTGGGCGCGTCCACGCCGCGCCATTGCGCGTTCAGCGCCTGGATATCCACGTCGCCGACGAGGTGAACGCAGACCTCGGCGCCACGGCGCAACGCGATCCCGCATTCGATCGACGCCGCGGCGATCGCTTGGCGCGCCAGCGTGCGCGCAGGGAGAGACCTGCGCCAGGCTCGCGAACTCTCGACGAAATCGACGCGCACGCTCATCGCGCCAGGCCGGCCCGCGCCCCCGAAGCGGACTTCGCCTTGGCGCTCTCATAAGCCTCGACGATCTGGCGCACCAGCTCATGCCGCACGACGTCGCCGTGCCGGAATCTCACATGGCCGACGCGCTCGAGGCCGCTCAATAGATCGATCGCCTCGCCGAGACCGGAGATCTGGCCCGGCGCGAGATCTGTCTGGGTCGGATCGCCGTTGACCATCATGCGCGAGCCCTCGCCCAGGCGGGTGAGGAACATCTTCATCTGCATCGCGGTGGCGTTCTGTGCTTCATCGAGCAGAACCGCGGCCTTCGACAGAGTGCGCCCGCGCATGAACGCCAGCGGCGCAATTTCGATCATGCCGGTCTGAAGTCCGCGCTCGACGACGCGCCCCTCCATGAAATCGTAGAGCGCGTCGTAAATCGGACGCAGATAGGGATCGACTTTGTCCTTCATGTCGCCGGGCAGGAAGCCCAATCGCTCGCCGGCCTCGACCGCGGGACGCGAAAGCACGAGCCGCTCGACGATTCCCTGTTCCAGCAACGAGACCGCGTGCCCGACGGCGAGCCAGGTCTTGCCGGTGCCGGCGGGTCCCTCGGCGAAAACGAGTTCGTGGTTACGCAAGGCCGCCAAATAGCGGTCCTGAGCCGCGTTTCGCGCCCGCACCACCCCGCGCCGGCGGGTCTTGATATGGCTGAACGCCTCGAAACCGGGATCGAGTTCGCCGGGGAACAATGTTCCCTGGAAAGCGGTCTCCTCGATGACGCCCTCGACATCGCCTTCGCCCGGGGGTTGGCCGAGCTTGGCGCGCTGGTAGAGCATTTCGAACACGCGCCGCGCCTGCTCGCTCGCCTCCTTGGGGCCGCGAATGAGGATTTGATTGCCGTTGGCGTTGGCAGTCACGCCGAGCCGGCGCTCGATGCGGGCGATATTCTGATCGTAATGGCCGAACACGACCGAGGCCAGACGATTGTCGTCGAACGAGAGTGTAACCTCTATCGGCGTCGTATCGCGTCGTTCCAGTTCCCGCTTGGGGGCGACGGCGGCGATTTTCGTCACGGTCTGGTCAGGGGCTTTCAAATCAGAGATCCTCCTCGGGATTTCAGGCCAACTTACGCAAACGATGTGACGGGCGCGGGACGACGCGTCCGACCAGGGAATTCGGCTTGACGCCGATGATCTCGACTTCGGTCAGTTCGCCCATGCAAGAAATCTCCACGTCGGAGTGAACGGACTGCATATAGGGCGTCCGGCCGATGAGCTGCCCGGCATGTCGGCCGGGCTTGTCGAAGATCACGTCGAAGCGGTGGCCGACCGTGGCGTGATTGAAGGCCTGGCGCTGCGCTTCGAGCAGCTGCTGCAGCGCGGCCAGACGTCTCGCCTTTGTTGCCCCGTCGATCTGTCCCTCGGCCTCGGCGGCGGGCGTCCCGGGCCGCGACGAATATTTGAAGGCGTAAGCTGATGCGAAACCGACCTCGCGCGCCAACGCGAGCGTGGCCTCGAAATCGGCGTCGGTCTCGCCGGGAAAGCCAACGATGAAATCCGAGGAGAACGCGATATCGGGCCGCGCCCGGCGCACGCGCGCGACCACGTCGAGGTAGTCGCGAACGCGGTGCCGACGGTTCATCGCGGCCAGAATCCGATCGGAGCCCGATTGCACCGGCAGATGCAGATACGGCGCCAGCGCTTCGATCTCGGCATGCGCGCGAATCAGATCGTCGCCCATGTCCAGGGGATGCGAAGTGGAGTAGCGCAGCCTGAGGACGCCGGGAATCCGGGCCGCCGCAGCCAGCAGATCGGCCAGGCTAGCCGCCCGGTCGCCCTCGCCTCGCCCGTGATAGGCGTTGACGTTCTGCCCGATCAGCGTGATCTCGCGGGCGCCCGCCTGCGTAAGGTGCTCGATTTCGCCCAGAATCTTGCGAACCGGCCGTGACGTCTCCGCGCCTCGCGTATAGGGCACCACGCAGAACGAGCAGAATTTGTCGCAACCTTCCTGCACCGTGACGAAGGCGCTCACGCCGCGAGCACGGACGGCTTCCGGCGGACTGGGCGGAAGATGATCGAACTTGTCCTCGAGCGGAAACTCGGTATCCACCGCGAGCGCGGCCTTCAACAGCTTCGGCAGCCGATGATAGTTTTGCGGACCCACGACGATATCGACGGCGGGCTGGCGGCGCAGGATTTCCTGCCCCTCGGCCTGTGCGACGCAGCCGGCCACCACGAGCGTGGTCTCGAGGCCCGCCGCCGCGCGCCGTTCTTTCAAGTCGCGAATCTTCCCGAGTTCGGAAAAGACCTTCTCGGACGCGCGCTCCCGGATATGGCAGGTATTCAGCACCACCAAGTCGGCGTCGGCGATCGTTTGAGTCTCGGTATAGCCCTCCCCGACCGCCAAATCAGCCATGCGTTGCGAATCATAGACGTTCATCTGGCATCCGAAGGACTTGATGAACACCCGCGGAGTCGGCCGGCTGGTCGATTCCGCTGCATCATTCGCCGCTTCAATGGGCGAGGCAAGCCTGGACAATAAGGGGTCTCCAAACACGGACATCTATTCTTAGCCCGTTTTTGGTTCGGCAGGAATAGCAGAAGTTGCGCCGCCGCCGCCCAACCGCGCCCTTTCGGCGAGACTCCTCACCGCCCGTTCGGTCTCCCGGGCCAACAGCTTGCGATCCGCCGCCGCCTGAACCGGGATCGGATCGCCATAATAGACTTCGCAAGTCGCCCCGCCGGCGCGCAAGAAGCGCCAGAGGTGCGGCAGGAACGTCATGTCGCCGTACCAGGCGACGATCGGGCGATCGATTCGGGCGACCGGCAGGCCGGCAATCCCGGAATAATGCAGGAATACCGGCTGCACGACTGTGTCGCCGAGTCCGGCGGCGCCGTCCGCGCGCGCCTGCCGAATCGCCTCGAAATGCGACGATCGGAACCGCAGCAGGCGATTGCCGTCGCCCGTCGTCGCCTCGGCGAACAGCAAGACCGGCTCACGCGCGCGCATAGCCTGCGCCATATTGGCGTTGACCTCGGGAAGTCCGCGCTTGCGCTGCCGATCGACAAAGACGATTCCCTGCAGAAGCGCGGCCTGACGGCCCAGGAAAGGTCCGCCGACTTCCTTTTTTGCCAGAAAAGTCATCGGCTCTATCGCGCCGAGCAGGGGTATGTCCAGCCAGGAGACATGGTTCGAGACGATCAGCCGCCTAGAAGCGAGGCTCGGGGCCCCGTGTAAGCGAAGGCGGGCGTCGATGGTGAAACACAACAGGCGGTGAAAGGTCACGGTGAGCGTTCGCCCCAGCCGCCAGCCGGAGATTTGCGCGAGGCGTCGCACGGGTCCGAATATCGCCAGGAACAGCGCGGCGGCGATGAGGCCGAGAAATAAGCGGAGCCAAATCAAAGCACGCCGTCCGCGCCGGTCTTCCCCTCCCCGTTCTTGCCGGGAGGGCGTAGAGGGTAGGGCGCGCGCTGGCGACAACCTCCGAGGTTCGCCTTTAAGGCGGCGCCCAGAATTAAGCGCTGCGCTTCAGTTTCGTCATGCACGTCTGCGGATTTGATCCGGGGCTCGACGCGCGCACCCACGGCGCGGCCGGTTTGGAGAAGCCAAGCGTGTCCACGGACAAACCTAACAAAATAGTTGATTATGTTTTCATCCATATCGAATTGGCGCTTAGACGCGATCGGATGCGTCGGCGCTCGCGGATCGGTCTCGCGCGAAATTCCCTGCGAATCCCTGCCCCGCGAATTAATTCCCTGCGCTGACAAAAAATTTCCCTGCTCTGTTTGCGTAGGGAATTTACTCGCAACTTACTGATTTCGCATTCGTTTTCGCGACAAATTTTCGAAAAAAACGACTGAATCGACAAAATTCCCTGCGTTTTTCCCAGCGACCAGGGAATTGTGGCCGTCATGAGACCGTGAATTAATCCGCGCGGCGAGCCGCCCAGGAGCCAACGGTCGGGAACCGGGCATGCTCGAAAAAACACGCATCATGCTCGCGACCGCCACGTGCGTCCGCGCACTCGAGCCGGGGACGGCATGACGGGCGGCAGTCCTGATTCGGTAGTTTCTGGTCGTCGCCTAAGCCGACGACCAGAAATAAGCGTTGCGTCAGTTTTGTCATGCGCGTCTCCGGATTTTATCCGGGGCCCGACTCGCCCGTCCGACGGCCCCCGGATGATGACCCAAGGCGCGCGTTGATACCCTCTCGAGGCCGATGCTGCGCATCGCAAACGCCATCGCCCGCCTCCCCGGCGGGCCAGCGCCGCCATTTCTCCGTCGCCGACGAGGGAATCTACATCGCCATCAAAGTGAGCCAAACCGTGGTCCCGTTCGGCTTCGGTTATTCGGAGCCACGCGGTCGACTTGCTCGAACCGTCCCAGGATGCGCTATACTAGACGCCGCGAACTGGCGAAGCGGCGCTCCCTTGTCCACCGAACGCAACTCCGAACGTCGACCTGATCCCGACGCGCTGCTTGCGCTGGCCGAAAAGGGGAAGCGCGGCCGGCTGCTCGTTTTCATCGGCGCCGCGCCCGGCGTCGGCAAGACCTTCGCCATGCTGCAGCGCGCGCGGGCGGTCAAGCAAGAGGGCGTCGACGTCGTCATCGGCTACGTCGAAACCCACGGCCGGACCGAGACGGAGGCGCTGGTGCGCGATCTCGAAATCCTGCCGCGCCGCGTCGTGAACTATCAAGGCACGCAGATCGAGGAGTTCGATCTCGATGCGGCGCTCCGCCGACGACCCAAGCTGATCATTGTCGACGAACTCCCCCACACCAACGCGCCGGAGAGCCGCCACCCCAAGCGCTGGCAGGACGTCCAAGAACTGCTCGGCGCCCGCATTGACGTATGGACGGCGCTCAACATTCAGCATCTCGAGAGCCTCGCCGACGTCGTTTCGCGCGTGACCGGCGTTTTCGTTCGCGAGACCGTGCCCGACATCGTCCTCCGCGACGCCGACGACATCGTGCTGGTGGACATCACCGCCGAGGATCTGATCCAGCGCCTCAAGGACGGCAAGGTCTATCTGCCGGAGACCGCCAGGCTCGCGCAGCAGAAGTTCTTCACGTTGCGGAACCTCACGGCGCTGCGCGAACTCGCGTTGCGCCGTACGGCGGCGCGGGTCGACGACCAGATGGTCGAACACTTGCGCCAGGGCGCGATCGAGGGACCGTGGGAGACTGCCGAGCGTCTCTTGGTCTGCGTCGGGCCAGACGCGCAATCGATGGATGTCGTACGGGCCGCGAGCCGGCTTGCCACAGGCCTCAACGCCGGCTGGGTCGTGGTGACTGTGGATGCGCCCGAACACGAGGAGGCGGGCGCGCGGACCAAACGCATCGATGATGCGATGAATCTCGCGGAGAGCCTCGGCGCGGAGACGGCCCGGCTCATGGGGCATGATCTTCCCGCCGAAATCCTCGCCTATGCGCAACGGGAAAACATCACGCAAATCGTGGTCGGACGCTCGCGCGCGGGTTTTTTTCGCCGCCACCTCGGCCGTTCGCTCTCGGACGCACTGTTGCGGCGCGCCGAACTGGTTGGCGTCTACGTCGTCACAGGGGAACAGCCCCAAAACGAGCGTCCGAGGACGAAGGGCCTCGGGGAGCGGCTCGGCGCTATCCTCGGTCCCCGCCTATCGATCGGGCTCCTCGCGGCGTTCGCTTCCGTTGCGGCGGCGGTCGGAATCGGCGAGCTGCTGACGCTCGTAATTTCGCTCCCGAATGTTTCGATGATCTTCCTGACGGCCGTGCTGTTCTGCGCCGCCTGGTTCGGCTTGCGATCGGCCATCGCCGCGGCGATCATTTCGTTTTTCGCGTACGACTTCTTCTTCATTCCCCCGCTCTACATGTTCACGATCGCCGAGCCGCAGGAATTCTTCGCGCTCGGGATCTTCCTGATCGTCGCCTTTCTCGTCGGCTGGCTGGCCGGCCGCGCGCGTGATCAGGAGCGGTTGGCGCGCGAGAACGCTCAGACCACACAGTCGCTGTTCGAATTGTCGCGCAAGCTCTCGGGCGCGATGGCGCTCGACGACATCCTGCTGGCCGCGACGGTCTATGCGCAGAAGGCGCTCGCCGCGCGCTGTGTGGTGATGCTGCTGCCGGAGGAATCGGACCTGGTCCTGGCGTCGGGCTGGCCGCCGCTGGACGCGCTCAGCCCGGGGGAGACCAGCGCCTCGCGCTGGGCTTTCGAAAAGGGAGAGGAGGCAGGGTGGAAAACGGGCACGCTGCCGAACATACGATTTCAGTTTCGTCCGCTGCGGACGACGCGCGGAACCGTTGGCGTGTGCGGCTTCGAGCCGGCTGATCCCGCGGCGACGATTTCTCCGACGATGGATCACGCATTGAGCCTCATACTCGATCAGGCGGCGATCGCCGTCGATCGCGCGCTTCTGGTGAAGGATTCGCTGCGAACCGCGGCGCTCGAAGACAACGAAAAGCTCCGAACCACCCTACTCGCCTCGCTTTCGCATGACCTCAGAACGCCGCTGGCCTCGATCACCGGCGCGGTGACGACGTTGCAACGATTTGGCGATTCGCTCACCGAGGAAAAGCGCCGCGATCTCTTGAAATCGATCGAAGAGGAATCGGGGCGGCTGGCGCGCTTCATCGCCAATCTGCTCGACATGTCGCGCATCGAGGCGGGCGCCCTGCGCCCCAAGAACGAATATGTCGAAATCGCCGAGGTGGCGCGTTCGGCGGTCGAGCGGGCTCGCAAGGCCTTCCCGGGCCAGACGTTCACCACCAGCCTCGCGCGCGACCTGCCTTTCGTGCGCGGCGACGCCGGCCTCATCGAACAGGTGCTGTTCAATCTGCTCGACAACGCCCAAAAATATGGCGGCGAAGGCCAGGTCGCGGTGCACGCGCGGCGGGCGGGCGCGGAGGTGCTCATTTCCGTCACCGACGAGGGGCCGGGCATCAAGCCCGCCGACCTGACGCGCATCTTCGAAAAATTCTATCAGGGCGGCCGTCCCGATGGGCGCAAGACCGGCGTCGGCCTCGGCCTCTCCATCGCCAAGGGTTTAGTCGAGGCAATGGGCGGGCGGATCTGGGCGGAAAGCCCGGCCGTCCGCAGGCGTGGCGCGCGGCTCCTCGTCGCGTTGCCCGCGGCTGAGGCGACGGCGCCCGCAAAGGCTGCGTCATGAGCGGCGCCCGAATCCTCGTCGTCGACGACGAACCGCAGATCCTGCGTTTCCTGCGCCCGGCGCTCGAGGCCTCGGGTTATGAGGTGCAGCACGCCGGGACCGGTCGGGAGGCGCTGCGCATGGCCGCCAATTCGGCGCCCGATCTCATCATTCTCGATCTCGGCCTTCCCGACATGGACGGCAAGGACGTCCTGACGCAGGCCCGGCAATTCTCGTCGGCGCCGATAATCATTCTCTCGGCGCGCGACCGCGAGGTCGAGAAGATCGCCGCCCTGGACCTCGGCGCCGACGACTATGTCGAAAAGCCGTTTGCGATCGGCGAACTGCTCGCGCGGCTGCGCGCGGCGCTTCGCCACGCGCGGGGCGCCGCGACGCAGAAGACGCGCGTGGAGGTAGATGGGCTCGTCATCGACATGGATCGCCGGCTGGTCACGCG
>Ga0209773_10000664_pt1 | contig 11418 bp, 11 predicted proteins | sample BogFormECP14_OM1_FD_188244 | JGI IMG/M metagenome (GOLD analysis project Ga0209773, IMG submission 188244) | Bog forest soil microbial communities from Calvert Island, British Columbia, Canada - ECP14_OM1 (SPAdes) (version 2) | ecosystem: Environmental > Aquatic > Freshwater > Wetlands > Bog ... | reverse complement strand
GGCAAGGGCAACGACCAGGTGCGCTTCGAGTTGACGTTTGCGCGCCTCGCGCCGGACCTGAAGATCATCGCGCCGTGGCGGCGTACCGATTGGCCGTTCGTGGGCCGCGCCGACATGATCGCGTACGCCAGCGAAAAGAAAATTCCTCTCACCGTCACCGCCGAGAAGCCGTATTCGATGGACCGCAACCTCGTCCATATCAGCTACGAAGGCGGCATCCTCGAGGACCCGTGGCGCGAGCCTTACAACGACATGTTTCGCCTCACCGTCGCGCCCGAAGACGCGCCGAACCAGCCCGAGTACGTCGAAATCGAATACGCCGGCGGCAATCCGGTCGCGATCAACGGCGAGCATCTATCGCCCGCGAAGATCATCGAGCGCGCCAACGAAATCGCGGGACGCCACGGCGTCGGCCGCGTCGACCTGGTCGAGAACCGCTACGTCGGGATCAAATCGCGCGGAGTTTACGAGACGCCCGGCGTGACGATCCTCTTCCACGGGCATCGCGCGGTGGAGCAGCTAACCCTCGATCGCGAGGTGATGCATCTGCGGGACTCGCTTATCCCACGCTACGCCGAAATGGTGTATTACGGATATTGGTTTGCGCCCGAGCGTGAGGCGCTGCAGGCCCTGGTGGACGATACGCAGAAAAACGTGAACGGAGTCGCACGGCTGAAGCTCTTCAAGGGCGGCGTGTGGATCGCCGGCCGCAAATCGCCGAATTCCTTGTACGACCCAAAAATCGCGAGCTTCGAGGAAGCGGGCGGTTACAACCAGGCCGATGCCGACGGCTTCATTCGCCTTGCGGGCGTGCGGCTTCGAGCACTGGCGCGCGCGACCAAGAAGGACTGATCGTTTGGGCAAGGTCATCCAGTTCAAGCCGCCGCGCACCCAGCCCAAGCTCGTGCCCCGTCCGCCGCGCACCGGAGATTGCGACCACTGCCATCACAAGATGGACGTCCATATCACCCATCCCGACGGCTCGATGAGTTGCGCGGCGCGCGGATGCTCCTGCCAGTTGCGGCCCCTCAATTGAATCGTTCGCTGCGGGCCGCGCCGTCCTTGCAACAGTGAAAGTGCGTCGCCAGAACAAGAATCTCATTCGCGGCAGATTCGCGCGCGGCCGTTTGCCCGAGGTCGAATCATTCACGGCGTCACTGCCATTTGACCGGCGGCTTTTTCGGCACGATATTCGCGGGTCGATCGCGCATGCGCAGATGCTCGCCAAAGTCGGCCTGCTCAAGGCCGGCGAAATGCGTTCGCTCGTCAGCGGCCTCGAACGTATCGAAAACGAGATCGAGCGGGGCCAATTCAAATTCGACATTGCCGATGAAGACATCCATCTCGCGATCGAGCGCCGGCTCATCGCGCTGATTGGCGAGCCCGGGCGCAAGCTGCACACCGGCCGTTCGCGCAACGATCAGGTCGCGCTCGACCTGCGGCTGTATCTGCGCGACGAGCTTGCCGGCGTGATCGCGCTGATCACCGGGCTTCGTGCCACGCTGATTCGCCTCGCGCGGCGCCACCTCGCGACCATCATGCCGGGATACACGCATTTGCAGCGCGCGCAGCCCGTCACGCTCGCGCATCATCTGCTCGCCTACGTCGAGATGCTTGGCCGCGACCGCGAACGCTTCGAGCAGGCTGCCGCACGCACCGCAGTCATGCCGCTCGGCGCGGGAGCGTTGGCGGGGACCACGTTGCCTCTGGATCGCCGGATGGTCGCGCGGGCACTGGGCTTCAAGGCGATCGCCGCCAACAGCATGGATGCCGTGTCCGATCGCGACTTCGTGGTGGATTTTCTTTCGGCCGCCGCGCTTACCCAGGTCCACCTGTCGCGCATGAGCGAAGAAATAATTCTCTGGACGAGCGCGGAGTTCGGCTTCGCCGCGCTGCCCGACGAATTTTCGACCGGCAGCTCGATGATGCCGCAGAAGAAAAATCCCGACCTGCTCGAACTGATTCGCGGCAAGACCGGCCGCGTCATCGGCGATTTGGTCGCGATGCTCACGATATTGAAGGGCCTGCCGCTCGCTTATAACTCTGACTTGCAGGAAGACAAGGAACGCGTGTTCGACGCACTCGACGCGCTCAAGCCCGCGCTCGACTTGATAGCGAAGTTTTGGCCGATGCTGCGATTCGACACCCAGCGCATGCGCGAGGCGGCCGGAGGATTTGCCTTGGCGACCGATCTCGCGGAGTACCTGGTCGTTCGCGGCACGGCGTTTCGCCAGGCGCATGAAATCATCGGTGCAATCGTTCGCGAGACCGCCGCAGCGGGCAAGTCGCTCGAAGATTTGAGCATCGCCGACCTGCGACGACATTCCAGCGCCTTCGCTACCGACGCGATCGCGATTCTTCGCGCCGAAAACTCGGTCGCGCGGCGCACCCTCGAAGGCGGTCCGGCGCCGTCCACAGTCAAACGCCGCCTCAAGGAGCTCGGACGCCGATGAAGCTGAACCCTAAGCGCGCCAATGCGCTGACGCTCGCGCTCGTAATTGCCGCGCTGGCCAACGCGATCTTCCTCGGATGCGGTGTGAAGTCGACGCCGATTCCGCCGGAGGCCGCGCGTCCCGAACAAATTCTCGGCCTCGAGGCCGCCAACGCCAAAGACGGAATTCGGCTGACGTGGGATCGCCCCACCAATTATGCCGGCGGTGAAAAGATGAAAGACCTCGGCGGCTTTTCAATCTCGCGCACGCAGGAAGGTAAGCCGGCCGAAAAGATTGGCGAGATCGAAGTGCACGACGAAGGGCGCTTCCAGGTCCAGAACACGTTTACCTTCATCGACGGCTCGACCATCATGGGCAAGACCTATCACTACCAGGTGACATCCAACACTACCGACGGTTACGTAAGCGTTCCGTCCAACGACGTCACCATCGTGCGCAGGACTGCGTCGGCGCCGCCCAATCCCGACACTTTCGTGGTACCGACCCCCGTCCCGCTCCCGTGACTTGGGCGAGCGAGTGGAGCTTGCGGCGCATGCCCGTTTATTCGCCGGGCCGCGCTATGATAGAAACGAAACTTCACCCGAGCGCGATACCACATCACAATGAACTACTTCGAATACCGCAACGATCAACTTTTTGCCGAAGACGTGCCGGTCGCCGACCTGGCGCGGCGAATCAACACGCCCTTTTTCGTTTATAGCGCGCGCACCCTCAGGCGCCACTTCCGCGTTTTCGACGAGGCCTTCGCCGGCACCGATCATCTGATCTGCTATGCGATGAAGGCGCTCTCCAACCTGAGCATCCTGAAACTGTTTTCGTCGATGGGCGCGGGCTTCGACATCGTCTCGGTCGGCGAGCTGATGCGATGCCTGCGGATCGGCGCGGACCCGCGCAAAATAGTGTTCTCCGGCGTCGGCAAGACCGACGAGGAGATCGCCGCCGCGCTCGAAGCCGGCATCCTCATGATCAACGTCGAGTCGCGTCCGGAACTGCATCGCGTCGCCGAGGTCGCGGGCCGCATGAAGCATCGCGCGCCGGTCAGCCTGCGCGTGAATCCCGACCTCGATCCGGGGACGCATCCGCATATTTCCACCGGCCATCGCGACAGCAAGTTCGGCGTGCCGCTATCGCAGGTCGACGAGTATTACGCCGAAGCGAGCGCGCTGGCACAACTCGAAATCGTCGGCCTCAGCACGCATATCGGCTCGCAGATAACCGAGATGGCGCCGTTTACCGAAGCCGGGCAGAAGGTCGCCGCGATTGTCGGGCGGCTGCGCAGCGCTGGAATCGCGCTCAAGTATCTCGACCTCGGCGGCGGCCTCGGCATCCCATACCAGGAGCAGCCGCCTCCGCCGTCGGAGTACGCACACGCGCTCCTGAAGCCAATCGCGGGCCTCGGACTAAAGATAATCACCGAGCCCGGACGCGTGATGGTTGGCAACGCGGGCGTGCTCGTGACGCGCGTGCTCTACAACAAAGAAACCGACGTGAAGCGCTTCGTCGTGATCGACGGCGCGATGAACGATTTGATTCGTCCGGTGCTTTACGAGGCCTACCACTCGATCATCCCCGTCGATCGCCGCAAGCCGGGCAAGACCGTGACGGCGGACATCGTCGGCCCGGTCTGCGAGAGCGGCGATTTCTTCGCGCGCGAGCGCGAGATGGCGGAACCCGCCGAGGGCGACCTGCTCGCCGTGATGAGCGCCGGCGCTTACGGCTTCGTCATGTCGTCGAACTACAACAGCCGTCCGCGCGCACCCGAGATTCTGGTCGACGGCGCCGACGTTCACGTCATTCGCGAGCGCGACAGTTTCGAAGATCTGATCCGCGGCGAACACATCGTTGAGCTGAAAGCGAACACATCGCTGACCTGAAGGCGAACACATCGTTGACCTGAAGTAGAACGCGTAATGGCAATCCTCGAATTCACCAAGATGCACGGATGCGGCAACGACTACGTTTACGTCGTCGCGATGCGCGCGCGTCCCGCCGACCCGTCGGCGCTCTCGGTCAGGCTTTCCGATCGCCACTTCGGCGTCGGCGGCGACGGCCTCATCATGCTCGCGCCGTCGGCCAACGCCGACATTCGAATGGAGATGTACAACGCGGACGGCAGCCGCGGCGACATGTGCGGCAACGGCATTCGATGCCTCGCGCGGCTCGCCTTCGAGCGTGGCCTCGTGCGCGCGAATCCGATGGTGGTCGAGACCGACGCGGGCCTCAAGACGGTCGCGCTGCGGCTGGAAGGGCGGCGCGTTATCAGCGCGACGGTCGACATGGGCGCGCCGATTCTCGAAGGCCGCGACATCCCGGTCAATGCCGATGGCCGCATCATCGACTACCCGCTCGAGGTCGGCGGCCGCCGCGAATCGATCACAGGGGTTTCGATGGGCAATCCGCACTGCGTCGTCTTCGTCGGCGACGACGGCGTGTTCAAGCTGCAGGATCGCGATTTCGCCGCTCTGGGCCGCGAGTTTGAGCATCACCCGTTTTTCCCGCGCCGGGTGAATACCGAGTTCATTCTGGCCACATCGCGCCACCATCTTAAGATGCGAGTTTGGGAGCGCGGCTCGGGCGAGACCTGGGCCTGCGGCACCGGCGCGTGCGCTGCGCTGGTCGCGGCGGTTCTGACCAATCATTGTGAGCGGACCGCGACGGTCGAATTGCGCGGCGGCAATCTTGAAATCGAATGGCGCGCCGATGGAGCCGATGCAAATCACGTTTTCATGACCGGCAATGCCGTCGAGGTTTTCAGCGGCGCGGTCGAACTCGGCGCCGACGAGATGGTCCCGGTCAAATGAAACAGGCGGGAGGCTTCGAACGATGTTCAATGGTGCACTGACCGCTCTCGTAACGCCCTTTCGCGACGGCGAGGTGGACGCGCCCGCGTTGCGCGATCTGATTGAGTGGCAGATTCAAAGTGGGATCGACGGGCTCGTTCCCTGCGGCTCGACCGGAGAATCCGCCACGCTTACTCACGCCGAGCACGACAACGTGATCAAGCTCACGATCGAGCAGACACGAAAGCGCGTCCCTGTCATCGCCGGCACCGGCTCCAACTCAACCGCCGAGGCGATTCGGCTGACTGCGGCGGCGCGCGAGATGGGCGCCGACGGCGCGTTGTTGCTGTCGCCCTACTACAACAAACCCACGCAGGACGGCATCTTTAGGCACTACAAGACGATTGCCGCGAGCGTTGATCTGCCGCTGTTCGTGTACAACATCCCGGGCCGAACGGCGTCGAACATCCTGCCGGAAACCGTGGCGCGGCTCGCCGAGATCAAGAACATCGTCGGCATCAAGGAAGCGTCGGCCTCGATGGACCAGTCGTCGGACATCCTGAAGATGTGCGGCGACCGGATAACGATCCTGTCCGGCGATGACGCCCTCACCGTGCCGCTGATGGCCCTGGGTGCCAAGGGTGTCATCTCCACCTGCAGCAACATCGTGCCGCGCGAGATGCACGAACTTGCGGCGGCAGCGTTGGCCGGTGATTTCGTCAAGGCGCGCGAGATTCATTACCGGCTGCTGCCGCTGATACGTGGGCTGTTCGTCGAAACGAATCCAATTTGCATCAAGCAGGCGGTCGCGTTCATGGGCAAGTGCGCCAACGAGTTGCGGATGCCGCTGGTGCCGATGACCGCGGCGCCCGCCGAGCGTTTGCGCATCGCGATGAAAGAACTGCGTCTCATCTGACGCGTCGTCGCATGGCTGAGCCCTACTACAAGCAGCACTGGGTCGATATCGACTCGGACCGCCACAGCGCGTACGACAAAATTCTTGCGTTTCATCCCGCGATGGAACCTCTCCTGCGCCCGCTTGATCTCAAGGCCGGTCTGCGCGTCCTCGACGTCGGCTCCGGCCCCGGCCACACCACCTTCGAGCTTGCGCGTCGCGTCGCTCCCGGCGGCAAGGTGACCGGCGTCGATATCAACGCCGAGTTCGTCGAGCGATCTGGCCCTCGCGCGCGCGAAGCTAAGCTGGCAGCGGAGTTCGTGCATAGCGCCTTTCCGCCGCTGCCGTTTCCCGACGCTTCGTTCGACCGCGCGTGGTGCAAAAACGTTCTTGAATATGTCGATTCCGCAGCCGATACTGTCGCCGAAATGGCGCGCGTGACGGCTCCCGGAGGCATTGTCGTCGCGGTCGACAGCGACTGGGACATGCTCGCGCTCGACCTCGGCGCCGCCGCGCGGGAGCGCAGCGATCGAATCCTCGCGGCGTCGAAGGCGATTGCGATCAAGGAGCCGCAGATTGGACGACAGCTCTATCGGCTGTTTCGAGCGGCGGGTCTCGACGAGGTGAAAGTCGAGATTCACGCCGGCGCCGACACTGCCGGACGCTCGCTGCCGATGCTGAAAGCCAGTTTCGCGCGGTATGCGCGCGACTCCGGCAAGATCGCCGCAGCCGAAGTCGACGGTTGGTTCGCCGACATCGATAGCGCCGTCGCGCGAGGATCGTTTCTGTTCGTATTGCCGCAGTTCGTCGTGCGCGGAATCCGAAGTGGGGCCTGAGGCTGCCAACGCGAATCTCTTACAGGGGACAAACCGATGACTTTCGTATGGCTCGCATTCTTTGACGCTCTGTTGGCGATCACCATGGTCGCCGTCGGCGTCATCGGCGCACACTTCTACCTGGTTCCGGCGTTCATGGGGTTCCAGCTATTCGCTCTCGGCTTCCTGCTGAGCATCCTCGGTGCGTCAGTTGGCCTGCTCGCCATTTACCTGACGCGCACGCCGCGATTGCGAGCCGGGCGCAATCGGGCAGTGATGGCTACGGTGATTAGCGCGCTGATTGCGGTGCCGGTGATCGCGACCATTCTGGGCAGCGCAAAATATCCGGCCATCAACGACATCACCACCGATTTCGACAATTCGCCCGAGTTCGTTTACGCCCAGAAGCTGCAGCCTCAGGCGAACCGCGACCTGACTTACAACAAGGCCAAGTATGCCGACAAGCAGCTGGCCGGTTACGGACCGATCGGTCCGATTAAGGAACGGCTGGACCCGGCCGCGGCCTTCGCGCGCGTGACCGAAGTCGCGCAGGCAATTCCGTCGTGGAAAATTACCTATTCGGATCCGGCCACGCACACGCTCGAGGCCGTCGCGACCTCAAAGCTGTGGCACTTCCACGATGACGTAGTGATCCAGATTCGGCCGACGCCCGACGGCGCGAGCCTGATCGAGATGCGCTCGAAGTCGCGCGACGGGGTCGGCGATTTTGGCGTCAACGCCAGGCGTATCCGGCGCTTTTACGATCGCGTCGCGCTGGCTCGAAGTCCCAACGATCAGAATCCGACCGACCAGGACATGCCGTAAATTCGCGCTATTGCTTGAGCGCGCGAATCGTCCGCATCACCGCCGCGTTGCGGTCTTCGTTGACCGGATTCGTAAACACTATCGCCGTGCCGATTCCCGGCGCGCACAACTCCTGCAACCGCTCGCGAACGCGCGCCTCCGATCCAACAATCAAGGTCGCATCGATAAGCTCGTTGCTGACGGCCGCGATAGCTGCGTCGGCGTCGCGCCCGGCCGCCCGAATCGCCGCGATTTCCCGCTCGAAGCCCGCATGCGCCATCATGTTGCCGTAAAACTTCAGCGCGCCGTAGCGTGACAGCAGCTTGCGCGCGGGACGGCGCGCCGCTTCCAGGTCGTCCGAGATAAACGCGGTCGCGAACAGCGTCGGCTCGATCTGTTTCACGTCGCGCCCCGCGGTCTTCGCGCCCTCGGCCAGCTCGCCGAGCGCTTCTTTGACCCGCGCCGGCGGAAAGAAGTTGAAGATGACGCCGTCGCCGATTTCGCCGGCCAGCTTCACCATCGGGCGCGAGACGCCCGCCAGGTAAAGCGGCAGCTTGGTGCCGACGCGCGGCCCGGTCTTGCCACCGTCCAGCATGGCGCGCAGCGTCTTCACCGTTTCGCGCATCCGCGTCAGCGGAACTCCCATGTCGATTCCGAGCGCCGAATTGCCCTCGCGATGCCCCGTGCCCAGTCCCAAAATAAATCGCCCGCCGGTAAATTCCTGGACAGCAGCGGCTTCATTGGCGAGCAAATTTGGATGCCGCAAGTAAATATTCGTGATCGCCGTGCCGAGTTTGATTCGCTTGGTCTGCAGGCCGAGCGCAAGTGAGCACGCCAGCGAGTCGTTGTTCGCCTCGGTCATGAAGACGCCGGAAAAGCCCGCATCCTCGGCCGCGCGCGACCATTCGATCAGGCGCGCCGGCGGACTGTCCGGAAGAATCGTGCAAGCGAGTGCGATTTTGGCCATGGTGAAAATCCTTTCGTCTGACTTGCTCGCGACACTTTCATCAAGCAGCCGTTTCCGTCAACCCGCGCGCCCTCGAGAACCACGCTTTTCGCTCTCTGGACTTTTGCACCTGTCGAATCTACAGAATGAATGGGATGCCAACGATGAGGCCTCTTTTCCCTGGGTCACATCTCAACCTGGAGGACGTGTAGATGAAACGATTTGCAGTGGCATTGATCGCGGCCAGTATGCTGATGGGCGCGGCGGGTGTCGGATTCGCAAAAGATCTCAGCACTGTCGGGCTGGAAGAGGCGTTCATCGATGCGGTCGGCGTCTGCGGTCCGTCGAGCAACGTCGCGGGCGCGCTCGGCAAGAGCACCGATCCGCAGGTGAAGATCGAGTTGCGCGACGCGCTGATTACTGAGGCTGCCGACGATGCCGCCGGCGTCGCGGGCGCCAACCAGCCGCACAGCGATTGCCTGAAGAAGGATCTGTCGGCGCGCGGATACTCAGAGACCGACATGGCTGCGCTGCCCTACTGCGTCAAACACGACTGGCCGGATCCGTTCACCAGCCTCGGCACCTGCGTGAAGAGTCACAGCCGCCTCGAAAGCGCGATGAAACCCAAGTAGCGCAGACTGCTCTTTTACGATTCGAAAACCGGCGCGCTCCGCGAGGGAGCGCGCCGGTACTTGCACTTTCTACGATCAGTCCAGCCCGTATCGCCTGCGCTCGAAGATGAAGACCCTTGATCAAATCGAGAGACGTCGCTGGTGCGAAGACCGTGGCATGCGACTCGACAATTCCGGGTTGATCGGTTCGACACGCTCCGTTGCCTCAAAAGTGCCTGAAGAAACTCACCGGCTCCTTGACCTCGTGTGTGAATTGTTTTCCGGTGAACCACAATTCCCCGGCGGTTTATTTTGGATTGTGGATCTCGGATCTCGCAGCAATCAAGTTTGCGAGATTGCTCTTTCAATTCACTCGTTGATGGTTGAAACCTCTAGCGGGAGTTCGACCCTTTCAAAGCGACCCAAAGATCTTTCATTTCTCTTCGACCAGGGCGAGCGATCGAAAGCTCAGGCATTTCTGGTACACGCGTTCCTGTTCGGGTGGGGCGGGTATTTCGTTCCGGGAAACGGAGAGTATTACGTGTTCATCAATCCGGATGGAGTGTTCGAGGCATTCACCGAGTCAGACCAATGGATTGAGTTCTTTTCTAGTTTTCCAGAGAAATTAGGAATGCGTCAGGGCGGTCACTGGATGAACAAGGAGTAGCGTTCGACCGCCGAGCAAAATCGCTCCCTCGCGGAGCGCGCCGGTACTTTGCGACTTCTACGATCAGTCGAGCCCGTAGCGCCGGCGCTTTCGCCACAGTGTCGCCACGTTGATGCCCAGCATCTCGGCGGCTTCTTCGAGCGTCATCGCCTGCTCGAGCACCACTTCGATATGCCGCCGCTCCATCTGCTCCAGCGTGTGGCTGTGATCGAGCTTGTCCGGCGACGCGAGAATCTTGTCCGGCAGATCGCTTAGATTGATCGTCTCGCCGCGGCTGAGTATCACCGCCCGCTCCATCACGTTGCGCAGCTCGCGGATATTACCGGGCCACGTGTACGACACCAGCGCCTCGCGCGCCTCCGCTGCGATCGAATGCGCCGGCTTCTTATGCGTCTGCGCAGCCTGCGCGGCGAAGTGTTCCGCCAGCTTCAGGATTTCTCCCGGCCGATCGCGCAGCGCGGGCACCTGCAGCTCGATCACGTTGAGGCGGTAGTAGAGGTCCTCGCGGAAGCGCTTCTCCTTTACCAACTGTTCGAGATGCTGATTGGTCGCCGCTATGATGCGCGCATCGACTTTGATCGTTTGCGCACCGCCGACGCGCTCGAACGTGCGCTCCTGCAGAAAACGCAGCAGCTTGGATTGAACCACCGGCGTCAGGTCGCCAATCTCGTCGAGCAGAACCGTTCCGCCCTCCGCCGCTTCGAGCCGTCCCGGCTTGTCCTTGATCGCGCCGGTAAATGATCCGCGCACGTGCCCGAACAGTTCGCTCTCCAGCAGATGCTCGCTCAGCGTCGTGCAGGCGACTTGCACGAACGGCCCGTCCTTGCGCGGACTCAGGCGATGTATGTACGACGCCAGCATGCTCTTGCCGGTGCCGCTCTCACCGGTGATCAGCGCGGTCGCGTCGCTGTCGGCCACCTGCGCCGCCGTCTCCGCGAGCTTTCGCGAATGTGGACTGTAAGTGAGGAACGGCTCGGGCTCGGTCAGCGTCTCGATTCGATCGCGCAGCTCTTTGTTCTCGGCGCGCAGCTCCTGCACTTCGAGCGCCCGCGCAACTACATGAATGATGTGGTCGGCCGTGAACGGCTTGGTGACGTAGTCGTATGCCCCCAGGCGCATCGCCTCGACGGCGTCGGGAATCGATCCGAACGCCGTCATCATTACGACCGGCACCGCCGGGTTGATCCGCTTGATCGATTCGAGCAGCTTCAGCCCGTTCATTCCTTCCATGCGAATGTCGGAGACGACCAGCGCGGTTCCCGAGGGCCCCAGCAGCTCGAGCGCGCGTTCGGCGCTCTCGGCAACAGTCACTTGATGACTCGCGGATTCGAGGCTGGCCGCGAGCGTGCGCCGGATATTGCGGTCGTCGTCGACTACGAGAATGTTAGCCAAGCGCTTCCCCGGATAGCTGTTCAATAAACATTCTAGTGCTCAAACTGGCACGATC
>Ga0209773_10000662_pt1 | contig 11437 bp, 6 predicted proteins | sample BogFormECP14_OM1_FD_188244 | JGI IMG/M metagenome (GOLD analysis project Ga0209773, IMG submission 188244) | Bog forest soil microbial communities from Calvert Island, British Columbia, Canada - ECP14_OM1 (SPAdes) (version 2) | ecosystem: Environmental > Aquatic > Freshwater > Wetlands > Bog ... | reverse complement strand
GGAAGCGTCCGGTCAGCGGACTGACCGTAGAATTCATCGATTGGGCCCCCTGGTCTGCGATGCAGCGGCTCGTCGAGGCGGGCCTGCTGCATTTCGCCCACGAGGCGCGCGTCCTGCACCGCTCCCCTGCCCTGCAAGTCGAGACGGCGGCGGGCGACGAGCGGGCGCCCGACCGAGCCAGGGCGAGCCGCGCGATGGCGGAGGCGGATCGGGCGCTGCGCATGGCCAAGACTCTCGCCGCCGGCGGCTTCCCGGAGGAGGCGCCGCCGCTGCTCGCCCGCTCGCTGCGCGCGATGGTCGAGGCGTTGACCGCCGCTCGAGGCGCGGCGTCCGCGGTCGGCTCCGACGCCGAAATCCGCGGACTCATCGAAAGCGGCGCGCTGCCGCCCGAGGCGCTGTCGGTTCTCGAAGCGGCCGCGGACGGCGCCTCGGATGCGAATCTCGACCCGATGTTCGCCGCGACCGCGCGCATCATGACCGCGATCCGCCGCAACGAGCCGGGGCTCGCGGCAGCGTGAGCGGCACGTGATAGGGCGGCGTATCAGGCTGCCCGGTACTCCGCCCACGTTTGGCTGATGAGATCCGCCGCCGAAGTCACTGCCAGCACGCCGGACGTCGAATGGCCGGCGCTCCAAATATCGCGCCAGCGCGAAGGCCGGCTTTCGCGGGCCTCGACGTCGATGTCCTCGCTGATTTCGATGCCGCTGCGTTCGGGCAGCGAGTCGGGATCGAGCCCGGCGGCGACGATCGACGGCCTCAACATGTTGGTTTGCAAGCCGGTGAACGCGCGCGTGAGCAGGATGTCGTCGGCGTTGCTCGCGACGAGCATCTCTTTGTAGCGTCGGTCAGCCATGCTCTCGTATGTGGCGATGAATCGGGTGCCCATGTAAGCGAGGTCGCAACCCAGCGTTTGCGCGGCCCTCAAAGCGTGGCCGTCGCTGACGCCGCCCGCCAGAACGGTCGGGCCCGAGAAAAAGCGTCTGACCGCGCGCGTGAATGCGAACGGATTCAGCCAGCCCGTCTGGCCTCCGGCGCCGGCGGTCAGCAGCACCAGCCCGTCCGCCCCGGCTTCGACGGCGCGCTCCGCGTGGCGGAGGCTCGCAACGTCGGCGAATACCGTCGCCCCCGCGTCATGGAGCGGGGCCAGGACGGGACCCGGCGAGCCCACGCTCGTGATGACGAGTTCCGGCTCGTGCTTCAACACGATCCTGAGATCGTCGGCGAGCCGGGCGTTCGAACGGTGCACGATCAGGTTCGGACAGATCGGCGCGCAAGCCTCGCCCGTTTCGTCGGAGCGGCGGTGCAATCGCGCAGCCATCTCGAAGCACCACGCGTCGAGTTGTTCGATGTTGCGGCAGTTGGCGGTGGGAAACGAACCTATCACGCCGTGGCTGCAGGCGGCGACCACGAGATCGACGCCCGAAACCAGAAACATAGGCGCCGCAATCAGCGGCAGACTCAAGCGATCCTTGAAGCGCGCGAGGGAATCCGTCGGCTCCGACATGAGGCTTCCTGGCTTTCGCGCGGCCGCGATTCCGCAGATTGCGCTGGTTGTGATAGCATCGTCCGTCAACATTGGCGCCATTGTAGGCCAATGACAAAATCAATGGGAGGAAGCGTGAGCGATCCGATCCATTCTCCGCCGACCGTCGGCGGCCAGTCGCTTCGGGCGCTCCGGCGCCACCCCTCTCGAACCGCGTTCAGTTGGGCGGGAGGATCGATCTCCTATCGTGGCGCGATCGAATGGATCGGTCGCATCCAGGCGGTCCTGATGAACGCCGGCGGGCGTCCGGGCGCGCGCGTGGCGCTGCTGAGCGCAAATCGAGCGGACGCCTGGTGCGTCGGCGTCGCAGCCCAGATTTCCCGATTGGCGACCACTTGGCTGCATCCGCTCGCTTCGCTGGAGGACCAGTTGCATCAGATCGAGGATTGCGAAGCCGAGATCCTGGTCATCGACCCCGATGCGTTTCTGCAACGCGGCGGCGAGCTGGCGGCGCGGGCCACTGGGATTCTCCGCGTTTTCACACTCGGCCGCGCCGAATATGGCGTCGATCTGCTGTCCGCCATGGAGATCGTCGGCAGCGTCGTGGCAAGGGATTTCGCCGGCCCCGACGACGTCGCTGCGCTCAGTTACACCGGGGGAACGACCGGCAAATCCAAGGGGGCGCTACGGCGCCATCGCGAACTCGCGGGCTTCGCCGGCGCCGTGTTGTCGAGTTTCGAGATTCCCGACAACCCCCGCTTTCTCGCAGTCGCGCCGATCAGCCACGTCGCCGGCACCAAGGTGCTGCCGACCCTGATGCTCGGCGGCGCGGTGCACCTGATCAAGGGCTTCAATCCCGACGCCGTGCTCGCCGCGATCGCGCGAGAGCGAATCAACTTCACGCTGCTCGTGCCAACGATGATCTACGTCCTCTTGGACCATCCGTCCCTGAGTAGAACCGATCTGTCGTCGCTCGAATTGCTGCTCTACGGCGCCTCTCCGATTTCCCCTAGCCGGCTGTTCGAGGGCCTCGAGCGCATCGGGCCAGTGTTCTCTCAGCTCTACGGCCAGACCGAATGCTATCCGGTCGCCGTTCTGCGCAAGGCGGACCACGATCGGAACGCGCCGGAATTGGCCCTTTCCTGCGGTTTTCCCGTCGACGGCTGCGAGGTCAAGATTCTTGACGACGCCGACCAGGAAGTCGCGGTCGGCGAGCCCGGTGAGATCTGCGTGCGCTCGCCGTACGTCATGGCCGAATACTGGAACCGACCGGAGCAGACCGCCTCCACATTGCGGAATGGATGGCTTCACACCGACGACATCGCGCGCGCCGACGAGCGCGGTTACATGTTCATTCTCGATCGCAAGAAGGACATGATCGTCAGCGGCGGCTTCAATATCTATCCGCGCGAAGTGGAGGACGTGCTGACGACCCATCCCAGCGTTGCTATGGTCGCGGTGATGGGCGCGCCGGACGAAAAATGGGGCGAAGCCGTCACAGCCTTCGTCGTGGCGCGCGGAGACCTCTCGCCTACCGCCCAAGAATTGATCGATCTCGTCAAGCAACGAAAAGGGTCCGCTCTGGCGCCGAAACGCATCGAGTTCGTGACGAGCCTGCCGCTGACCGGCGTCGGCAAGATCGACAAGAAGAGGCTCCGAGCGATCCTTTGGGCCGGTCGTGAGCGCATGGTGGGATGAGGAGACGCGCACGCGCGCGCCCTTGGTTGAAAAGACGAGTCGTCGAGGGCAGTATTCCTGATGGTCGTCGACAAACGCAAGGAGAGCCCAGATCCGCCGTCGGGAGCCAGCCATGCCAGAGGTCGATAGCCCAAACCACGACTCGCAATGGCGGCGCCGGCTGCATTTGGGCCGCCTCGCGCGGCTGAAGCAACAGTTGGCGCGCTTCGATTGCGATGCAGGGATCTTCTACGACCCGATCAACATCCGCTATGCGACCGGCACGACGAACATGCAGGTCTATTCCCTGCATAACCCGTGTCGCTATGTCTTCGTCGCCGCCGACGGCCCGGTAATTCTCTTCGAATTCAAGGGTTGCGAACATCTCTGCGCCGGCTGTCCGGCCGTGGACGAGGTTCGGCGGGCGGTTTCATGGTATCCCTTCGTTACCGGCCCGCGAACGTTGGAGATGGCCAAGAAGTGATCGGCCGAGATCGCGAGCCTTGCGCGCACTCACGGGCGCGGCGCCCGTCGATTGGCGTTCGACCGCCTGGATCCGATCGGGACGCATCTCATCGAAGCCGAGGGGTTTGAAATCCTCGATGGCCAGGAAATCGCCAATCTGGCGAAGGCGGTGAAATTGCCCGAGGAGATCGAGGCGATGCGCGAGGCCATCGACGTTTGCCAGATCGGCATCAGGCGCATGCGCGATGCGACAAAGCCTGGAATGAGCGAGCAGGCGATCTGGTCGCTGCTGCATCAGACGAATATCGAAATGGGCGGCGAATGGATCGAGACCCGGCTACTGACTTCGGAACAGCGGACCAACCCCTGGTACCAGGAGGCGAGCGCGCGGCGCGTCGAGGACGGCGACATGATCTGCCTCGATTCCGATCTCATCGGCCCGCACGGCTATTCCGCCGACATATCGCGCAGCTGGCTGGCCGGCGACCGGCGAGCGATCGGCGAGCAGAAACGGCTCCACGCGCTGGCCTATGAGCAGGTCGTTCGCAATACGGAATTGTTCAAACCGGGCCGCGGCTTCATCGAAATCGCCGAGCTCGCCTGGCGGCTTCCCGAGCCGTTCGACCGCTACGAGCTTCCGTCCATCGCCCACGGCATCGGACTGTGCAACGAGTTCCCGCTCCTGTTGCATGAGTATTGCTTGCCTGAGAATGGGCACGATGGCGTCGTCGAGCCCGGCATGGTTTTCTGCATCGAAAGCTATGCCGGAGCGCCGGGAGGGAGCGAGGGCGTCAAACTCGAGCAGCCGATCCTGATCACCGAGTCCGGATACGAGCTCTTGTCCGACACGGATTTCGAGGAAAGGCTGCTCTAGGGCCTGTCGGGAAACTATCCGGCATTGCGAGCGACAGCGAAGCAACCCAGACTTGGGCTGTGCATCGGCGGCTTAGGCGACGCCCAGAATTGAGCGCTGTGCTTCAGTTTCGTCATGAACGTCCGCGGATTTGATCCGGGGCTCGGCACGCGCATTCAAGGCGCGGCCGGTCCGGATAAGCGAAGCATGTTCGTTGGCGCCCGGTGTTGAGTATTTTCTTATCCACTACCAGGAAGCATTTTGGCGCGATCGGATGCGTCGGGGCGAGCGGATCGGTTTTGCGTCGAATTCCCTGCCATTCCCTGCGCGCCGAATTAATTCCCTGCGCTGGCAAAAAAATTCCCTGCCCTGTCTGCGTAGGGAATTAACTCGCAAACTACTGAATTCGCATCCGTTTTCGAGACATATTTTCGCAAAAAACGGCTGAATCGAAAAAATTCCCTGCGTTTTTCCCTGCGACCAGGGAATCCTGGGCTTCAGGAGACTGTGAAATTTCGAAGCCGCCGAGGAGCCGACGTCGGGAACGGGGCATGCTCGAAAAACACGCATCGTGCTCGCGACCGCCATGCGAGTCCCGGACTCGAGCCGGGGACGGCATGACGGGCGGCGGTTCTCATTCAGTTGTTTTTGGGCGTCGCCTTAATCTGGGTTGTTTCGCTGTCGCTCGCAATCACGACCTCCTCGGGCGTCGCCTTATCCGCGCGCCCGCGGGGGGGGCTGCGAGCGGAACGTTTTTTGCAATGGCAGAAGCCGCGTTCCTGCGGCAAGGTGGTTCGCGACCGCCCGCAACGCAAAGAGCCTCACGATGCGCCTCCGCGCCCTCCTCTGCCTCCTGCTTGCCGCCTTGCTGACGGCGTTCGCATCCGCGCGCGCGGATGCGCCCTTCGTCATCGGCATCATGAACGATCAATCCGGCCCCTACGCCGACCTCGCCGGCCCGGGTTCGGTGCAGGTCATGAAAATGGCGATCGAGGATTTCGGCGGCTCGGTGCTGGGCAAGAAGATCGAGCTGCTGGTCGCCGATCACCAGAACAAGGTCGACGTCGGCCTCAACATCGCGCGAGAATGGTACGACACGAAGGGCGCCGAGGCGATCTTCGACATCACCAATTCCGGCGTCGCGCTCGCGCTGGTGGACCTCGCGAAGTCCAGGCACAAGCTCGTCATCTTCGATTCCGCCTCCTCCTCGGATCTGACCGGGAAGGCCTGCTCGCCCAACAGCTTTCAGTGGAACGCCGACAACTGGTCGAACGGGGTCGCGCTGATGCGGCTGCTGATCCAGCAGAAGCTCGACACGTTCTATTTCATCACCGCCGACTATGCCTTCGGCCGCTCGCTCGAAGCGGACGCGCGCGCGGCGATCGACAAGGCGGGCGGCAAGACTTTGGGCAGCGTCAGGGCGCCGTTGAACACCGCCGATTTCAGCTCCTATCTGCTTTCCGCGCAGGCTTCCGGCGCGAAAGTGGTCGTGTTCGCGATCGCCGGCGCCGACCTCTCGACGGCGCTCAAGCAGGCCAGCGAATTCGGCCTGGCGCCGGGCCAGTTCCTCGCGACGCCGATCACTTACCTCAGCGACGTCAACGCGGCCGGCCTGAAGATCGCGCACGATCTCGTCTTCATGCAGTCCTGGTACTGGGACCTGAACGACGCGACCCGCGCCTGGGCCAAGCGCTTCTTCGATCGCACCGGGCGCATGCCCAACGACAATCAGGCCGCGCTCTATTCTTCGGTGCTGCACTACCTCGAGGCGGTGAAGAAGGTCGAAGGCGACGATGCGCTCGCCGTCGCCGAGGCGATGAGGGCCGCCCCGATCCACGACGTCTTCACCGCGAACGGCAAAGTGCGCGAGGACGGCCGTGTGATCTACGACCGCTACCTCATGAAGGTGAAAGAGCCGGCCGAATCGAAATACCCGTGGGATTACCTCACCGTGATGGCGAAGATCCCCGCCGAAGACGCCTTCCGTCCGCTGGGAACCACGGGCTGCGTGATGACGGCGGCGCCTTAAAACTCCGTCGACGCGCGGCTCAGAATGCGAAGGCGTAAATCGTCCCGTCGGCGGCGACGTAAACTCGATCCGCGGTGGCGATCAGCGTCTGAAAATGGTGCAGCCCGCGCATTTGCACTGGCGGAACTGCCAGCTCCTCCCCGGTTTCGCCGTTGAACGCATGCAGCTTGTTGTCGCCCTCGGCGCCTACGACGAACACGATCGGATCGGAGCCGCCGTCCGTGGTGGTAACGATCGGCGAGCCGTTGCCGGCGACCGAGCCGCACCACGCCGTTTCGATCGCGGGCGCGGGATCGACGTGAATTTTCAGCGCAATCAAGCCCTGCCCCGGCTTGTCCGGAGGACAATGCGCGCCCTTCCCCTGGATCGCGACAAAAACGCCGCCGTCGGCATTCCAAACCGCCGGCGATGCGATCTCGATATTCGTCGTCAAATGCGCCGCCGCGAGCGCGCCGCCGATCCCGCCGAGGTTGTCGCGATCGAGAAGATACCCCTCGCCGCTCTTGCCAATCGCAAAGATCAACCTTTGCACGCCGTTCGCGCTCGCGACATCGACCGGCGTCGGCGCCGTTCCGCCGAGGTCGAGATCGCCGTCGTCGAGAGCGCGCCAGTCGGACGGCGCGAAATAGTCGCGATTCTCGGTCGGGCGGGCGAGGTCGGAATCGAGGCGGAACACGGCCTCGCCATCCCTCCAGCGGTAGGCGCCAAAAGTGTTGCCCGTGGCGACGAAGAGCGATTTTCCGTCGCCGCTCACCCCGCCTTGCGCCCAGATGCCTCCGCCCCGCGCGCGAGTCGAGAAGCTCGTCGCCTTGCCCGGCCCGGTCGTGGAGACCCCGACGACATAGCCGTGATAGGCGCCGCAATCGCCCCAGTGTCCGCTGAACGGCACAAAGACCTTGCCGTCGAACAGCGCCAGCGCGCCGCGCTGGTTCTGCAATCTCGGCGCGAAGCCTTGAACCGCCGTCGCGACGTCGAGCGGCCAGCCGGATTGGATCGACCCGTCGACCAGCGACAGCGCAAATAGTTCGTGCCGAGGCCCTTCGGCCCGCGTGACCGCGGCGTCGAGATAGAGCGTCGCGCGGGCTTCGTCGATGACGGGCGTCCCCATCACGCCGAGCGGCGAAACATTGCCGCACGGCAAGTCGGAGCTCGCGACGGGGGCGTTGAGCGCTCGCTTCCAGATCGTCGCGCCGCTGCGCGCGTCGAGCGCATAGACTCTATCGTCCTCGGTTGCGACAATCAGCATCCCGGCGCCAGAATTTGGCTCCCGCCAGAAGAGCGGCTGTGCGTAGACCGCGCCTTCAAAACTGGCGTGGAACGAAGCGTCGAGGTGCAAGCCGCGCGCCCGTTCAGAGGTCAGCCCGGGCACGACATAATGGCCGGCGCGATCGAGTGCGCCGTGATAAGTCGACACGGAGGAAGCGGATTGCGCCGTGGCAGGGGAGGCCAGCCCGACGGCAATCGCTGCGGCGATCCAGGCGTTGCGCATGGCGCCATAGTTATCGATCATCCCATCACCCGCGTCATTTCGGCATCGAGGAACGCGTTCTCCGATGCGTGATTGGCGATAATATGTTCCGGGTCCTTGCTCCAGCCCTCACGGGGACAAGTCGCATGGTGCGGGCGGCCGTAATCGAACCGCCACGTGATCGAGTCGCGTGCGTCGTGAAATTGGGCACGGAAGCCAGAAGGACGAGCGTGATTCGGACGGGCGCGGCCAACGTCTACGCCGCAGCCGCCTCGACTCCCGCGGCGCGGCCATGGCAAATCTTCTGATCTAAGTGGACCGCCATTTCCAGAAAGCGGCAGAACGCGTTGGCCAATTGCATCTGCCGTGGCGTACGGCACTCCGCCTCAAAAATTCGAGGTGAGCCAACGAGGATCGACACGCACTTGGCTCGGGAAATCGCCACATTCAAACGGTTCGGGCTATAGAGGAATTCCATGCCGCCAGGCGCGTCGGCATGACTCGATGTCGCTATCGAATAGATCGCAATTGCGGCTTCCTGACCCTGGAACTTGTCGACCGTGCCGACGCGAGCTCCCGGGATCCGCTGTTGAATTTCAAATACCTGGGCGTTGTAGGGAGTGATGATCAATATGTCGTCCAGCGTGACGGGCCTCTCCCGACCATCCCGGTCGATCCACGTTGCGGCGCCAGCCAATACCGCCTGAACGAGATTGCCGATAGCCCCCACCTCTTCAGGCGAACAATTCTGGTTCCCGGTGTGATCCACGGGGAGATAGCGAAGTCCAGAGCCGCTGATCGGCCCAGAGGAATTGATCGTCAGTCGGTCGAGACCGGCTTTCGATCTCAGTTTTCCCGCATAGAAGAGCTCCGAAGTGAATGCGCAGATGTCGGGATGCAACCGCCAGGTCTCCTCGAGAAAAAGCCCTCTGGCAGGCGGAATGGTCTGTTGCTCGCCGAGGATGTGATTCAACGCCGACACATCGATGCCGTCGGGATGGCTCCCCTGTGTCGGTTGGTCGAGTTGTTGCGGATCGCCAACCAGCACGATCGTACGGGCCGACTGCGATTCTGCCAGCACATTCGCGAGGGACATTTGCGCCGCCTCGTCGACAAAAAGAACGTCTACGGCTCCGAACGCATCCGGCTGCGCCCATAGCCAAGCCGTTCCGCCTCCAACGCTCGCGCCACGGCCGAGAGATTGGAAGAGCTCTTTGTTCGTCTCGACAAATACCAGTCGCGGCAGAGGCGCCTCGAGCTCGGCCGTTTTCTGGCAGCAATTCAGGTCCAACCCGATACCCTCGGCGGCGCTGATAGTTTCATCGATCAGATTGCGAATGACCTTATGGCTGTTGGCCGTGACGCCCACGGTCTTGCCTTGCCGGACGAGTTCGCAGATCATTCGTGCGGCGGTGAAGGTCTTGCCGGCGCCCGGTGGCCCCTGAATGGGAAAGACTCCCGCATCCAAATGGGCAGCGAGTCGAACCGCAGCCTCGAGGGTCGTCTCCCCTCCCTTACGAATAGCTTCCCCAACAAGTCGCGGGCTGCTCTTCAGCAAAAGGTCTCGAGCCGCCTGATGCGGACCGCCGCCAGATAGACCGTTGGCAATGACGTGCTCTCCGAGACGAACAAGCGCGTCCGCCATGACCTGACCACCAAAGACCTCATGGGCATACACCGCTCGGGGATGTATCGCCGCACTATCCCCCCGCTTCTTGATGTCGACCGTAAAATTGTCGAGCGAGATTGTCTCGACCGCGCCCAGCTTCTCGCCGCCCAGATTCCTGAGCTCTTCCCCTCCTCGAATTTCGGTTTCCTGTGGCGGAAATTTGTATCTATGGATGGGAGCACGGGCAGTCCCGCCGACATTTGCAACGAACGTCAGACCTGACAATGCAGCACGCTCGTCCAGCAGCTCTTCCGCTGATAGCGCCGCGAGCCGAAAGTGCTCCCACCATACGGCTTTCTCCTCCCTGCGGTGAAAGTCGAGGATATTCGCCAATATCCAGCGCGCTTGCTGCTCTTCGTCACGCTCTTCCCGATCCACCGGAACATCAGCGGTCAGCCGCTCGATCAGCGAGTTGATCTTGATGATCCAGTCCGTGATCCGTTCCGTCGGCGCGCCTTCTCCAAGTGCGGGCCTCGGAATATCCGCGCCGCCTTCAATCTGCTGGCTTCGCAAAATCTCGAGCCAGTCGCGAAGGGCAGCTGTGGAACGGCAGTCGTCCTGATTGTAGGCAAGAACGACCGCTCGCATCTCGTCGGAGATCGAGGGAATGTCGTCCAATTCGAGGTTCGCCTGAAGCCTCGCCAGCGCGACGTTGGCGTCGGGCCACGCGGCGTTGCGCTGAAATCCATAGAAAGATTCCAGCTTCTTGATGGAGTAGCTCTCGACGCTGGCTCGAATGCTATGGCGCACGACTGCGTAGAGATCGACAAAGAGGCGAGCGCGTAGCATTTGATCGATCTCTTCTTGCCGCGTCGCATAACGTCCCATCAGGCGTTTCAAAGCCGCCGGCTCGTAAGCAGCGTAGTGGAAGATGTGGAGCTGCGGAAACTTCCTCCAACGAACCATGACAAAATCTACGAAGGCTTCGAAGACTCGCTTTTCGTCGGCGCGCGAGAGCGCCCAATCACCGAGATACGACGACCCGACGTCCGTCCGGAATTGATAGCCGAAGAGATATTCGAGCCCGTGCTCGCCGACGAAAGGATCACCTTCGATATCGAGGAAGATATCGCCTCCCGATGGCTCCGGAAGAATGGCAAGGCCAAAACCCCGCTCCGTGGGAAGCAGCTCGAATTTCGGTTCGCCGGCTTCGCGCGCCTCGACCTGAACGCGCGCTTGTTCCCGGACCTGGTGGTATGACTGGATCGAGCCGCGTTCCGGCTTCCAAACAAATGGCGCCGGCGTTGCCGCCAATGCCCGCACCGTAGCGATATCATGCCGCTTCAATTCGCCAATTTGTATTTTCGATATTCCTGCCACGAGGCAGAGATGGTCGTCCTCGCGACGCCGCAGGTCACAAGCGTTGCGCCATCGGCAGATATCGCAGTGCGGCTTCGGATCAGGATAAGTTTCCTTTGTTTCCTCAGCGGCGAGCGACTCTCGCATGCCACGCTTTATCTTCCGAAAATAGGCCGCGTAGTCTGCGAAGCGATATTTGTTCGGTTCAAAATCTGACCAGGGCGAGACAACGTACATGTGTTCTGGAGATAGGCCCTGTGCCTGTTCGAGCAGCCAGGAATACAGACACAGCTGGAGAATGGTTCCCGCCTTGGTGTCGCGCGCGAGTTTCGTATCGACCACTTCGTAAGACCAGCCCCCGAGATCGCTCGGCGCTTCGACCCGGCGCAAGATGTCGATCCGTCCGCACCAACCCTCATACGAAAGCGCGCCCTGAACGATGACGGTGGCTCCCCCGCGCATCGCAGAGCAGGTTTGCTCCATCGCTTCAGACG
>Ga0209773_10000660_pt1 | contig 11440 bp, 9 predicted proteins | sample BogFormECP14_OM1_FD_188244 | JGI IMG/M metagenome (GOLD analysis project Ga0209773, IMG submission 188244) | Bog forest soil microbial communities from Calvert Island, British Columbia, Canada - ECP14_OM1 (SPAdes) (version 2) | ecosystem: Environmental > Aquatic > Freshwater > Wetlands > Bog ... | reverse complement strand
GATTGAGGCTCTTGCTTTCCCACCCTATCGCAAAGTACGCGATAGGATGGGGCACCCTTCACTTGCTCCTGCGTGGAAAAAGCAGATCCTTCGCTCCGCTCAGGATGACAAATCTTCGGGGCCGTCAGTTTTCTTGTGGAAAATGAGATACTAGAAGAACCGGGTGCCCCAGGTTCGCGAAGCTAACCTGGGTCTTTTCTGAACCATGTCCGAGACCTTCAACAACACGGTAGCTGTAGCCATGTCCGGCGGAGTCGACTCATCGACCGTCGCCGCCATGCTCAAGGACGAGGGCTATGAGCTCGTCGGCCTCACGCTCCAGCTCTGGAACCAGCGCCGCCTCGCCGGTAAGGAGGGCATGCCCGAGGAAGTACAGGGCCGCTGCTGCTCTATTGATGACGTGTATGACGCGCGCCGTGTCGCCGAGTCGCTCGGGATTCCGTATTACCTGCTCAACGAGCAGGAGCGCTTCGAGGAGCATGTCGTCCGCCCCTTCGTCAAGGAGTATCTCGCCGGACGCACGCCCATTCCCTGCTCCCTTTGCAACAACTACCTCAAGTTCGACCAGTTGCTCATCCGCGCCCGCCAGATTGGCGCCGACCGCATCGCCACCGGCCACTATGCCCGCAACGAGTACGACCCCGAGCGCAACCGCTGGATCCTCAAGCGGCCTGCCGATACATCGAAGGACCAGACCTACTTCCTCTTCGGCCTCACGCAGGACCAGCTCTCGCGCACGCTCTTCCCCCTCGGCACCTACACCAAGCCCGAGGTCCGCGAGATCGCCCGCCAGCACGCGCTGGCCCTCGCCGCCAAGCCCGACTCGCAGGAGATCTGCTTCATCCCCGGCGGCGACTACAAGCGCTTCATCGATGCCTACCTCGACGAGCAGGGCGAGGCGATGCCCGACTCCTCGGGCGAGCTCGTGTCTACGTCGGGAGAGGTGATCGGCCACCACCACGGCATCCACAACTTCACCGTAGGACAGCGCAAGGGACTGGGGCTCTCCTCGCCTACGCCGCTCTATGTCATCCAGATCGACAACGCGACCAACAAGGTCACCGTAGGCAGCGAGTCGGAGACGACCATCCGCACCCTCCGCGCCCGCGACCTGAACTGGATCTCCATCCCCGCGCTCGACGCGCCAATGCGCGTCAAGGCAAAGATTCGCCACCGCCACGACCCGGCCTGGGCCACCATCGAAATGTCAGGAGCTGGTGAAGTTCTAGCCACCTTTGACGACCCGCAGCGCGCTGTAACGCCTGGCCAGTCTGCCGTCTTCTACGACGGCGACGAAGTAGTAGGCGGCGGCTGGATCGTCTAGATCAGACTTTCAACTGGCTTCCTCTCGGCAAAAGACCTATAAAAGTTCCACCGCATGCTTGGAATCCGACAACCCAGCCGTCCGCCTGCGTGGTCTGAAATACGATCCCGGCACCACGCAACCTGGACGCTCCCCTTCCACAAGCTCGAATGGTATTTGCAATGGATCGCGTGGGCGCTCGGCAACTGGGCGCTGCTCGAAGTGCTCGAGTATCTCGGAACCTTCTCCGTGCTCATCGCCGTCATCTTCTACTTCGCCGAGAGCGGCGACCGAACGCGCCAGCGGCACTACACCGCCTGGACCGTCATCAACACGGCGCAGGGTAAAGGCGGCAGCGGTGGGCGTATCGAAGCGCTGGAGGAACTGAATGGCGATCGCGTCGCTCTCACCGGGCTTGATGCTTCGCTCGCGTTTCTGCGCGGAGTCAACCTTTCTCATGCAATGTTGAGCCGCTGCTCTCTTGAAGCCGCCGACCTGCGCATGAGCGTTCTTCACGATGCCGATCTAAGCTTCTGCAATTTGAAGTCGGCCAATTTCCGCGACACCGACTTCGAACGCGCAAAGCTGAGCGATGCCGATCTAAGCAGCGCAGACTTGAACGGCGCAAACCTCGCCTCCTCCGATCTGTCGCGTACCGACCTATCCAACGCTGATCTGCGCAATACCGATCTCAAAAACATTCGCTGGGATGACATAACGTCGATGCGTTTGGCCAACGTCTTCGGCGTGCGCAACGCACCCGACGGCTTCGTCGCTTATGCGCTCGCTCACGGAGCCGTCTCCGCCGCATCCGACGACGAATGGTCGAAGCTGCAGAACACAGTGCGTCCGTAAGCTCGCCAGGAAGCGAACTCATCGCTTCGGGTTGCCTCGCAGCGTGCAAATACAGCATGCAACGCGTCTCGCAGAACTCTTCATCGTAATAAGGGTCTGACAAGGACGAGTGGCAAATTGATCGCCACTCGATAGCAGAACGGAGAACCCCACAATTATGAAGAAAATTATCCCAGGTCTATCGTTAGCAGCATTCGCAGCGGCGGCACTCTTGAGCATTCCGGCAGCACAGGCACAGCAAGGTCCGCCTCCGGATTACGGCCACGAAGTATGGGCTGCTCCACCCGCCGAGGTTCAGGGAGCGCAGGCGCAGGGCTTCCACGACGGCATTGAAGGCGCGCGCAAGGATTACGAGAATCACCGCCAGCCCAGCGTGGAGAATCGCGAAGAGTTCCGCCATCCGCCGGTTTCCCATCACGACCGTGAAGCCTATCGTGACGGATTCCGCCGCGGATATCAAACCGGCGTGGATCACCTGATGCACGGCTACCCGCACTCCTACTAACTGCACCCACGAACGTCCATCCCCGGCGGGTTTGCCTTCGCCGGGGAAGGAAAACTATACAGCACGGTCGAATAGGAATCGCTGATCCGTTTCCAGGCACTTGGCGACGATCAGCGTAATGTCATCCTGCTGTTCCTCGGGACTGAAGCGCTGCACTTCTTCCACAATGGCAGCAAGCAGTCCGCTGGCAGGAAGACTCCGGTGCCGGCATAGCGCGTCGGCCAGCCGTTCCTCACCAAACTCTTCGCCCTCATCGTTGCAGGCCTCGGTCACACCGTCCGTATAAAGCGCCAACGTGTCGCCAGGAAGAAGGCACGTCTCGCTCGCCTGGCACTCCCAATCATTGAAGAGGCCAACCACGGTGCACGTCGAATTCAGGCGATGCATCTCGCCCTCTCGTCGCAGCAGCAGAGCCGGCAGATGCCCGCAGTTGGCATAGCGCAACATCTGCAGGTTGTCGTCGTACTCGGCAAAGATGAGCGTCGCGTAGGCATTCTCTGCCGTGTTCTCAAAGAAGAGCTGGTTCACCGATTGCAGCAGGCGATGCGGCTCATCAAGCACCCGCGCAAGCTGCCCGCGCAGGCTGGCCTGCAGATTGGCCATTAGCAGAGCGCCGGCAATTCCCTTCCCGGCGATGTCGCCGATCACCAGCCCAAGCCGCTGCGCACCAAGATCGAGAAAGTCGTAGTAGTCTCCGCCAACCTTGCGCGCCTGAATGCAGACGCCCGCGTAGTCAAGCGACTGGCTGGGAGGAAGCCGTTGCGGAAAGAGCCGCGCCTGTACCTGTCGCGCAATCTCCATCTCCTGAACAGCACGACGCTCGGCCTCCTGTCTGGCCGCATAGGCAAGGCGCGCCGCTTCGATCTCGCGGTTGACCTCATCGCGAAACTCCTCTGCGGAAATCTTCCACGCCGCTTCGAGATTGAAGTTGGGAGGACGCGCGCTCGGCTCATCCAGCAGCTTCGCGTCTTCCATACGCGAGACGCGGTACGTCCGATTGCCGCGATCGGTGCCCGCATACAGATACCACGTGCTGCCCTTGGCAATCAGCCCCAGCGGATCGACCGTGCGCTCGACGCGCTCGCGCCCCGCGCGCCAATACCAAAACTGCAATTTTCTGTCCTGCGCAACAGCATCCTGCACAATGGCGAGCATCGACATATTCTCCGTCGTACCGCGCCAGCCGGTTACATCAATGTAGAGTCGGTCGCGGATCGAAGCCGCACTCGCGCGCAGTGACTGCGGCAGCGCCGCCATCAGCTTGCCGATGGCGCGGTCCGCGGCTGCGGCCATGCGCTTGTCTCCCAGCACACGCGGCTGCGCCATCAGCAGAGCGCGCAGCTCCGCTTCATCCAGACCCGGCACCTGCGTGCGCCAGTCCTCGTCGATCTGCCATCCGCCATGCGCACCCCTCATGGCAAAGACTGGAACCCCGGCGACGCTAAGCGCTTCCATGTCGCGATGCACGGTTCGCTCTGAAACTTCGAGTTTTTCCGCCAGCTCGCGACCAGTCATCTGCCCACGCGCTTGCAGCAACAGCAGGGCGGACATCAGGCGATCGGCTCTCATGGAAGTTTGTCTTTTTGGAAGGCTCGGAAAAATTTATGAAAGTGTCGCCGCAATTATGACACAAGATGTCATATATAGAAGATTACGGTCTAGTAACCAGGCTACCGGCCTGTTCAGGAGAATGCGAACCGTGAGGATAACCGATTTGTTTCTGGCCGATCTGGAACGCGAAGCTGCTTCGACGCGTCGCGCGCTGGAGCGAGTTCCCGAAGGGCGCAATGACTGGAAGCCGCATGAAAAGTCCATGCCGCTGGGGTACCTGGCGACCTTAGTCGCAACGATGTTTGGCTGGATTGATCTTATGGTGAATCAGGACGAACTCGACATGGCGCCAAAGGACGCTCCCAGGTTCAGGCCGAAGGAATTGCAGACCAACGGCGAACTGCTGACGGCCTTTGATGAGTCGGTAGCGAAGGCACGCAAGGCGCTGGAAAACACGACCGACGAACACCTGCTCACAGCGTGGAAATTCCTGGTCGGCGGGCACGTGGCCAGCGAAAATCTGCGCCACATTATGATTCGCGATTCAGTCTTCAGCCACCTCGCGCATCATCGCGGCCAGTTGACCGTATATCTGCGTTTGAATGGGGCGACGGTGCCTGCCATTTATGGACCGTCGGCGGATGAGAGGCCGTTTTGAAACCTTGTCAAGAGGCTCAGGGTCGCACGTCCGGCATAAACGATTCATTTTAATCGATTTACGGCCGCGCACGCGTTGCAGGGAATTATCGCTGATTTTGCTATACTGGGAATAGGCATAGCCATACGTGGCTGTGCCTTCCTATTTGTAGCCATAACTCGTTTAAAACGGGTAATTTACCGCCTGTTTTCCACTTAACCATTTGAGAATCAGGAATTTACGTAAAACATACCCGGGGGGCCCCGCTCAGGTATCCTTCGCACGATGCGCATCATTGACATATCCCAATTCGGAGGCCCGGAAATCCTTACCGTCGCCGAGGCACCCGTGCCTATGCCGGGGCAGGGCGACGTCCTGATCCGGGTAGCCGCTGCCGGTATCAATCGCGCCGACCTACTGCAGCGGCAAGGCCACTACCCGCCACCACCGGGAGCGTCGCCGATCCTTGGCATGGAGGTATCGGGACATATTGCCGAAGTCGGCCCGGGAACAGAATCCAGGTGGAAGGTAGGCGATGCCGTCTGCGCGCTCATTCCGGGAGGGGGATACGCGGAGTACAGCGTGGCCAGCGCCGGATGCTGTCTGCCCGTGCCCAAAAATGTCTCCTTGACGGATGCCGCAGCCTTGCCTGAGGCAGTATTCACAGTCTGGGCAAATCTCTTCGCGCAGCCGTACCTGCGCGAGGGCGAACGATTCCTGGTGCATGGCGGCACCAGCGGCATTGGGACGACCGCCATGCAGATGGCGAAGGCATTCGGCGCCCGCGTCGTGACGACTGCCGGGTCGGCCGAGAAATGCAGCTTCTGCCTCTCGCTGGGAGCGGAGCGTGCCTTCAACTATCGCGACGAAGACTGGTTCGCCGGCGCGCTGGAGTGGTCGGAACAGAGTGGTATCGATGTCATTCTCGACATGGTGGGCGGCGACTATTTCCCGAAGCATCTCAGGCTGCTTGCGCAGAAGGGCCGCTTGATTCACATTGCGACAACGGGCGGCTCGGAGGTGCAGGCGGATCTACGCGCCATCATGCTGAAGCGCCTGGTTGTAACCGGCTCGACACTGCGTCCGCGTTCGGTTGCGGAGAAGACGGCACTCCGCGACCAGATTGAGCAGCATGTCTGGCCGCTGATCGAAGCGGGCAAGCTGAGGCCGATTGTGGATCGTGTCTTCGCCTTCGATCAGGCAGCGGAGGCCCATCGCCGAATGCATTCGAGTACGCATATCGGCAAAATACTGTTGCAGGTAGATGCGGGAAAAGGCTGATAACTCGTTCTTATATCGCAAAGAAGGTATATGAATACCGGCAATAACGTAGGTTCCGGGCTTGTTCCGGCGTGTTCATGGCGCTACAGTTGCTGTATCCACAATTCAGGAGATAGCTATGTGTCCTGTCGAACTTGACGAAATAGGCACTCTCGCTCGTGTTTCCCGCCGCTCGTTTCTCCGCTACTCCGCAGCCGCTTCCGTAGCCGCCTCAATCCCGATCCTCACCGAAGCTCATCTGGCACACGCCCAGCGCAAACGGGTCGCGAAGAATATTCCGCCGGATGCCGTGCGCATCGACGCGAATGAAAATCCGCTCGGCCCATGCTCCGGAGCGTGCGCGTCCATCTCCAGCCTGATCCCGGAAGGCGGCCGCTACGACTTCGATTTGACGCTGAAGCTGGTGAGTACCTTCAGCGACCTTGAAGGCCTCAAGCCAGAATATGTGATGCCCTATGCGGGGTCGAGCGAGCCGCTGCACTACACCGTGCTCGCCTTCACCTCCAAAGACAAGCCGTATGTAACCGGCGATCCGGGCTATGAAGCGGGCATGTATGCCGCCAAGATGAGTGGCGCGAAGATTTTGCAGGTTCCGCTAACGAAAGATTACGCGCATGATGTGAAGGCGATGGTGGCCGCCGACCCGAACGCTGGCGTGCTGTACATCTGCAACCCCAACAACCCGACCGGCACCATCACCAGTCACGAAGACATTGCATACGCAGTCGCCAACAAGCCCAAAGGCTCGGTCATACTGATCGATGAAGCCTACATCCACTTCTCCGATGCCACACCGTCACTCGACTTCGTGAAAGCCGATCAGGACGTCATCGTTCTGCGGACATTCTCGAAACTCTACGGCATGGCAGGCGTGCGTTGCGGCTTGGCGATTGGGCGTCCCGACCTGCTGGCGAAGCTGCAGTTCTACGGGATGAATTCCCTGCCCATCATGGCCGTGGCTGCGGCTACGACCAGCATTCAGGACAAGGACCTCATTCCGCAGCGCAAGAAGATCAACGCGGACATTCGTCAGGAAACCTTCGAGTGGCTCGCTGCGAGCAACTACAAGTTCACGCCATCGCAAAGCAACTGCTTCATGCTCGACACCGGACGGCCGGGCAAAGAAGTGCTTGCAGCCATGCAGAAGAAGAATGTCTATATCGGACGCGTATGGCCTTCGTGGCCGACCTATGTGCGCATCACTGTCGGCACGCACACTGACATGGAGAAATTCCGCATAGCCTACAAGGAAGTCATGGCTTCATCGACTGCCGGCCTGGAACCGCTTCCGTTGCCGGAGCGGCTGAGGAATAGCCCGCACACCCATCTCTCCTAACGTGTAGCCAAAAAGAAAAAGCCCCGAGCAACGGGGCTTTTCTTTTGTCCGATTGCAGACTACTTCGGACGAACGGCGATCACTTCGATCTCGACGAGACCGGTTGGTGCGGCAAGCGCGGCCACCTGCATCGCGCTGCGCGCCGGTTTGTTGGGTTGATCTTTGGTTCCAAAGAATTGGGTGTATCCGGCCATGAATCCGGCAAAGTCCATCTTGCCGCCCTTCGCCGGATCGCCCGCAAGATAAACGTGCATCATCACCACATCCCCCAGCGTCAGCTTCTGGGCTTCGAGTGCTTTCTGAATCTGCTGGATCGCGCTGACGCTCTGGTCTTTTGTATCGCCAGGTGTCGGCAAACTCAATGTTGAGGCCATCATGCCGCTGAGGTAAAGCGTGTCGCCAACCCAGACTCCCTGCGAAATCGGGAAGTTCGAGTTCGGCAGCGGAATGCGCGTCGTCTGCGCCTGTGAACCGATCGCGCATAAAAGCACTATGACGGTTACAAATACGAGTTGTGCCTTCGATCTGATTGCTGGATTAAGCTGCACTCGATCCTCCCTGTTGGACGGCGACTCCGATCTGGTTGATGGTGCGATGCGCGGAGAGCGCCGCGCCCTCCTGCCAGCCGATGATGTGGCTGGTGTGATCGCCTGCAAAGTAGACGCGGCGGTCGGGAAGGATGATGCGCTTGTAGGTCTTCGCATATTCGCTGCCGTAGCCGTGAATCCAAGAGCCGAGGTTGAACGGAATCTCGCCCCAGTTGACATAAATTGGATTCGCCAGTTCTTTGGAGTATCCGGGATGTAGTTTCTCAATCGAAGCGCGAGAGGCGTCAAGCTTCGCCTGCATATTGGGCAGGCGTCCGAAGGCTGTGCCGTTCTCGATGGAATAGCCGCCGACGATGATGCCTTTTTCCGAGAAGAACTGGGCACTGGGATACCACACAACATCAACCGTCTGCCGCAGGTAGGAGAGGCCGCCATAGATTTTGTAATCCTGCTCCCAGAATCGTCGCGACTCCCACGCGACTTTGTAGCCGGAGTCGTAGGTGCTGTCGCTGATCAGTTCCTTCACGTCCGGTGAGAAGTCGGCGTCAATGGTCTTCACCACGCTGAAAGGCATGGCGCAGATGCAGTAATCGGCTGCAACCGTCTCCGACTTTCCAGTCTTGCGGTCGCGGTATGTAATGGTGACGCCCGTTGGCGACTGGCGAATTTGCTTCACCTCAGCACCATAGCGGACGACGCTGCCGAGTTTCTTTTCAAACGCCGCAGGAATGCGATCCATGCCACCCACTGGCTGAAACATTGTGGCTTGCCAGTCGATGACATCTTCGGCGAGAAGGCCCTGCCAGAGGTCCGCGCTGAGAAGCGCATGCATCGGCATCGGATCTTTTGCTTCCGGCGCCAATGGGCCCGCGTCAGGATAGACCTTGAAACCTGAACGTTGAGTGCCTTTGAAAACATAGTCCGGTGAGAGATCGCCATACTCGCGCAGGAAGGCAAGCATGCGCTCCTTGTCCTCACTGCTTAAGTCCTCGTCAAGCGCGCCTTTCTTGATGGACTTCGCCAGCAACTCGGAGACGTGGCCGCGCGTGTCATTGACCATCTGCCGCTGCTCGACCGGCTTGCCATCGTTCATGCTGTCGCATTGCAGCAGGGTACCGCGCGAGGTGTTGACTTCTACTTCGAGGGGAACGCCCAACTCACGACAGTAGCCAAGCATGGTTGTGTGGATGGAAGGCAGACGAGCCGGACCCGCGTTGAAATACCGGCCTTCTTCAAAGTTACATGTCTGCTGCGTGCCGTCAGCGAATTGGACCTGAGTGCCGCGACGAATGCTCCAGTTGCGGCCGCCAACGCGTTCACGCGCTTCGAGCACCGTACATCGGTATCCGGCTTTGCCGAGTTCGTAAGCCGAAACAAGGCCGGCAATGCCTCCACCCAGAATCACTACACGCGTGCCTTTGCCGGCTACAGGCTTCAGCGCATCCTGTGCAAGAGCACCTGGTGCTGGCAGCAGTCCTAGCGACTGCATCATGATGAAAGTTGCGCCGTAGCCACCTGCCTGGCCTACACGCGTCAGGAATTCACGTCGACTTAATCCCATGTGCTGAATTCACTCCAAAAAATTATCGCAAGTGAGACAACCTGCCCGGATGCGATGATCCGGGCAGGTCGATTAAGAGGTGTGGGGTGCGAATATATGCACCCCCATGTTTTGTCAGGCGAGCTAGAAGATGATCTTCAAAGCAAGCTGCGTGTTGAACGGCTCACCTGCGCCGATGCCAGGAGCACCGTTGTAGTCGCCGATGGTGTCGTAAAGGGTGCCCAACTGCGAGCCAACGGTGTTTCTCGGCGGCGCGAAGTTGGATTTGTTGGTGAGGTTAAACATCTCCACGCGGAACTGCGTGGAGATGCGCTCTGTGATTGGCGTGTTCTTGAAGAATGAGAGATCCCACGAACCGTATCCGGGGCCGAAGTATTGATTGCGACGTGAATCGCCGAAAGTGTACTGCGCGGGATTCACGAAAGCAGCCGCATTCAGCCACGACTGCGTGGTGCTGGAATTGTGACTTACTCCACTGAAAGGATTTCCAACCACGTCGGCGCGCTGCACGCCTTCATTTGTGCCGGTCGTGTCACTGGATGACAGGACAGGGAATGGCTGGCCGCCATGCAGCGTTATCAACGTATTTGCCTGCCATCCGGAACTAAGTAGCTTCAGATGGCTGGAGCCGGGGATCTCATAGGAGAAGAAGCCTACGAAGGTGTTGTGCACGTCGAAGTCGCTGTTGCCGTAATCGCCTTTGAAGTTGTGACTGTCCTGAGGCAGCTGACCACGATAGGCAGTGACTTCATCCAGGCTGTGGCTCCATGTGTAGGCCACGGCTGAAGTGAGACGGTGCCAGCTTTGTGTCCTCAACGTAGCCTGCAGTGCGTTGTAGTTCGAAGTTCCGATACTTTCAATTTGATTGATTGGGTTTGTGCCAACCAGAGGATTGGCGCTGACGGATGTTTGCACGAAGGCCGAGTAAGTTCCCGGAGTCACTCCGACGCCTGGATCTACAAAGGCCTGATTGATATCGAGCAGGCTCAAGAGGCGTCGGGCCTCGGCACCAACATATCCAAGCTGTACCACCACTTTACTGTTGAGGCTTTGCTCGAGCTGAAAGTTGTAATTCATGTTGTAAGGCGTGCTGAAGTTTTTGTTAACAGAGAACAGCGCGCAAGGGCAGTCTGCGGTGCTGCTTGACGGAAATACCGGAACTCCACTCTGAATCGGATTTGCTGAACCGATGTTGTTTGGCTGCACCGTGAGCACAGGGCTCGGACCACTTGGATTGCCTTCCACACCGTTCGGAGCTCCGTTGCCCGGACGATTGTCGAGGAATGGATTCAGGTTTGGAGTATCAAAGTAGAGCCCGTATCCGCCGCGAATGACGGTATTGCTCGCAGCCTGATAGGAAAACCCGATACGCGGGCTAAAGTTCGTCCAGCTCTGTTTGTAGAGCGAGCTGATCTGGTCGCCCTGGAAAACAATGCCACCGAGGTCGGGACGGAAGACAGATAGATCCTTGACGCCGTTGTGGAGCGGTCCTTCATAGTCGTAGCGGATGCCATAGTTGAAGGACAGCTTCGGAAAGATCTGCCATGTGTCCTGGGCAAAGATGTCGAAGGTGTTGACGAATACCTGGCGCTCAGGGTCTCCAATCGCGATAGAAGAGCCCGTTGCGGATACATATCCAGCCATGAAATCGGCAAGAGGCAGCAGGTTGGTGTCACCACCATAGGGAGCGAGATCAGCAGATGTCCACGGTCCCTGCGCGCCATCGTAGGTGAGTGCACCCAACGCGTGGCGGTGATAGAACTCATTCAATTGAGCCTGACGGTATTCTCCGCCGAACTTGAATTGATGCCTCCCGATGGTCCAGGAGACGTCGTCAGTAAGATGACCGGTAATGTCGTTGCG
>Ga0209773_10000659_pt1 | contig 11445 bp, 10 predicted proteins | sample BogFormECP14_OM1_FD_188244 | JGI IMG/M metagenome (GOLD analysis project Ga0209773, IMG submission 188244) | Bog forest soil microbial communities from Calvert Island, British Columbia, Canada - ECP14_OM1 (SPAdes) (version 2) | ecosystem: Environmental > Aquatic > Freshwater > Wetlands > Bog ... | reverse complement strand
GCCCGGCGGACGAGGGACGTTCGGCTGATGTGCGTAGAAAGTTGAATCGCGCGGAACCATGGCTGCGCGCGCTATGGTCACGCGATGATAAGGTCGATCGGATGCGACGCTTCATGATGGAAGGCGCTGTCGTCCGCGGTGTCCCGGTGCGCGTAGTGGAAATGACCGGCGAGCCCGGCGATGTAATCATCTGGCATCCGTGGCTGTTCCACTGCGCCACTTCGAATTGCACATCGCAGCCGCGTCTCATGCCGAGACAGCCGATCAATCGAAGAGAGGTGAGCCAAAAGTCATGATCAAGATTGCTATCCTCGACGACTACGCGAAGGTTGCGCTTCAGCTTGCGGACTGGTCGGCGCTCGACGGCAAGGCCGAGATAACCGTTTTCGAGCAGCATCTCACGGAGGATGAGGCTGCCGTCGCGCTTAAGCCGTTCGACGTGCTCTGCACCGTGCGCGAGCGGATGAGCTTGCCGCGCAGCCTGTTCGAGCGTTTGCCGAATCTCAAGCTGGTCACGATCATCGGAATGGACCTGCCCAACCTCGACATGGCGGCGGCGACGGAACACGGCGTAATCGTTTCGCACTCGAATTTCGCCAACCCGCTTTTCGCCAACATGGTCAACGCCACGCCCGAGCTGACGTGGGGATTGATGATCGCGACGGTGCGCCATCTCAGTCTCGAAAGCCGGCGCATGCACGAAGGCGCGTGGCAGAGCACAGTGGGCGTGAACCTGGCCGGGCGCACGCTCGGGCTGTTGGGCCTCGGCAGAATCGGCTCGCGGATGGCGGAATATGCGCGCGTGTTCGGCATGCCGGTGATCGCGTGGAGTCAGAATCTGACTGAGGAAAAGGCGAAAGCCTCAGGCGCGGAGCGCGTCGAGAAGGACGATCTGTTCCGCCGCTCGGACATCGTGTCGATCCACGTACGCCTGAGCGATCGCACGCGCGGCCTCGTCACGGCGCGAGAACTCGCGCTCATGAAACCCGGCGCATATCTGATCAACACGTCGCGCGGGCCGATCGTGGTCGAGGCCGACCTGCTCGCGGCGCTGCGGGCGGGCAAAATCGCGGGTGCCGGCCTCGACGTTTTCGATGAGGAGCCGCCGCCGCGCGCGCATCCGTTTCGCACGATGGACAACGTCACCGTCGCACCGCATCTGGGCTACGTGACGCGCGAATCATTGACCGCATTTTACGTCGACACGCTGGAGGCGGTCGCCGCATTCGTAAACGGCACGCCGATCAGAATCGCAAATCCCGCCGCGCTCGCGCATCGACGAAAGTAGGAAGCAATTAAATGTGAAACCCGCGATGGGTTTCACTCTTCCGTCGGCAGGGGTGACGCCTGCACCAGGGTTCAATCGCGGTGCTGCTCTAGCCGTTGCGCTTCAGGGCTTCGGACCATACTTCCTTCAGCAGGTCGCGGAGTTCTTCGAGCGAGCCGTTGTTTTCGATTATCAGAGTTGCGTGCTTGGCGCGCTCTTCATCGGACAGTTGCGCACGGATTCTCGCTTCGGTCTCTTCGGGTTTCAGTCCTCGCTGAACCTCGATTCGAGTGACGACTTGTTCGCGCGGCGCGCGCACCAGCCAGATCTCGTTAAACAGCGGCTGCCACTGCGCTTCGATCAGAATCGCCGCCTCGACGACGATCGGCAGCGTGGCTCCCTTCGTGCGCAATGCGGCGACGCTGCGGCGCATACTCTCGCGCGTCGCCGGCCATACGATCGAGGTCAGCTGGTTCAGCCGCTCGGGCTTTCCAAACACGATGGCGCCGAGCTTCTTGCGATCGATCGTTCGATCGGGAGCGACGATCTCCGCGCCGAACGCGGCGATGACCGCATCGTAAGCGGGACCGCCCGGCGCGTAAGTGGTGTGCGCGACCTTGTCGGCGTCGAGAATCGGCGCGCCGAATTCGCCAAGAATCTGCGCGACCGTGCTCTTGCCCGAACCGATTCCACCAGTGAGTCCAATTGTAAGCATTTGCAATCTCTAACCCGCCGCTTCGCGCGTCCACGCCTGGATATTGTAGAGGTAGCTGAAGAAGCCGCCGCGAGCCAGCAACTCGTCGAACGAGCCGTGCTCGACAATTGCGCCGTCGCGCAGCACGAGGATTCGATCGGCACTTTGAATGGTCGAGAGCCGGTGCGCGATTACCAGCGTCGTGCGCCCGCGCATCGCCTCGCGCACGGCAGCAAGCACCATCGATTCGGTCTCCGTGTCGAGCGCGCTGGTGGGCTCGTCCATTATGAGAATCGGCGCGTCCTTCAACAGTGCGCGCGCGATTGTCACGCGCTGCGCCTCGCCTTCGGAAAGGCTGTGCCCGCCTTGCCCCATCACTTCGTCGAGGCCGGCCGGCAATTTGGCGAGCACGGGGCCGAGGCGCGCCATCTCGATTGCGGCGAGCACGTGCGCGTCGTCGACCGACGGCTTTCCGAACGCAACGTTGACGCGCATCGTGTCACCCAGCACGAGCGGTGGCTGCAGCACCATCGCGATATTGCCGCGGACGGAATCGAGCGTGAGGTAGCGCGTGTCCTTGCCGTCGATCTTGATCGCTCCGTCCTGCGGTTCATAAAAGCGCGCGAGCAAACTCGCCATCGTGGTTTTGCCGGAGCCGCTCGGGCCGACGATCGCGATTGTCTCGCCGGGCGAAGCCTTGAAGCTGATGCCCTTGAGCACAACGCGGCCGGGTTCGTAACCGAAGACTACGTTTTCGAATTCTATCTCGCCGCGCGCGCGGCCAAGAGACTGCGCGCCAGGGCGGTCCTTGATTTCGGGATCGATCGCGAGCAACTCGAGGCATCGCCGGAGGCCGGCCTTGGCGCCTTCGATCTGTCCGTAGGTTTGCGAAATCTGATTCACCGGCGCGTAGAGCGAGGCCAGGTAAGTTATAAAGACGATGAGCGCGCCGATGGTCAGGCGGCCGTCGAGCACGTGTTGCGCGCCGAGATAAATCACGATGGCGGTGCCGCACGCGATCAACACGCCGACCGCGCCGGCGTAGAGCGTCTGCAGAGTGTAGAGGCGGAGCGTGGCGTCGAGGCTCTCGCTACTCGACTCGACGAACTCGCGGTACGATTCGCCCTCGCGCGTGAAGGCCTGCACCACGTGAATCGCTGCCAGCGCGCTCTGCGCGACGGTGAACAGGCGGCTCTCCTTGATTCGCGCGCCGCCGGCGATGGCGTCGATGCGCCCGCTGATCGACATGATCAACAGAATCAGGAGCGGGATTATCGCGAGCGCTACGAGGGTCAGCGTCGCGTCCATCCTGATCATCACGACGAACATGCCGCCGAGCAGAATCAGCGACGAGAGCACCGGGAAAAAGCCGTTCATCGCGATCGTTTGAATCGAATAGGTGTCGTAGGTGATGCGCACCATCAGGTCGCCGACTTCGCGGCGGCGATGAAATGAGAGCGAAAGGCGCTGCAGATGGTCGAACAGGCGCGCGCGCAACTCGTTGACCATGCGCTGGCCGATCGAGATGGTGACGTAGTTGGTGACCACGTTGAGCACGCCGAGCAGCGCGTACAGGATGACGAGGCTGATGCACGCGGCGACGAGCAGCTCGGCGCGCGGCATCGGCGGAATCCACGAGCTGACGAGCGGCACGCCGCGCAGCACGTTGTCGATTACAACTTTGAGCGGCCACGGCTTGAGCACTTCGGTGGCGGAGGCGAGCAGCACGCCGGCTATCGCAATCGCGAGACGGCCGAGATGCGGGCGCATCCGGCGCAGCGCGTGACCGTAGAGTTCCAGCGAGGTCATCGGACTTTTTCTTCTACTTCCGCGACTGAGATTCCAAGCGCGGCGGCTACCTCGGCGGCGCAGGCTTTGATGATGGCGGGAATGCGGCTGGCGCGATTGATCGCCAGCACTCCGACTGCAAGCGCGGCGAAGATTACGCCGACGATTCCGGCGCCGATCGAGGACGTCGCGGCGAGGAGCGCGAAAATTATTGCGGCGGCGATCAGTGCGCGGCGCGGCATCGTTCGAATGCGGTAAAGCATCGCGATGCTGCGGTCGTTGCGGCGCAGCGCGTTTATCGGCACGCGGATCATTGGCGGCACGACCAGCTCGAGGTCGTAGGATTGGAAGCCGTCGGTCTCGGCGACGGCGACGCCGCGGCGAATGAGCGCATCGCGCAGGGCGGCGAGGATGGTCGCGGAGTCGACGCCGGCGTCATCGGACATAATGAATTCGACCTGGCCGCTGAAGTTGAGCGGGCCGTGGTGATCGCCGCCGGCGGAATCAAATCGCCATTTGACGCGCTCGCGGGCGAGGCTGCGAAATGGGGGGCCGAGCAGGTTGATGATGGCGAGCCAGGTTCGCGCGATTGGACCGGAGTACTCACGCGGCAGGGGCGCGGATGCGGCGCTCGCCGCGGCGATCAGTATCGAGATAGCCAGTCCGCTTGCGCCGAGGGCGCCGAGTACGCGATCGACGGTGCCGAGGATCAAAAGAATCAGCGAGACGGCGATCCATTGGATAGTCAGCGGCAGGTCGGCGTACGAGTTGCCGCCGGAGTAGACGGTCTGGAAGAGGCCGCGGCCGAACTCGCCGTAGTAAACGCGGGCGCCGTTGAAGAGCGAGCCGAGCCACGACGGCGTCGCGTAGATTGCGTCCTGGTCGGCGTTGCGCAGGGGATATTTGCGGAAGAGCAGGCCTTCGCCGGCGCCGTAGCCGCGCTGCTGGCGAAGATAGGCAGAGAGCGTCGCGCGACGCTCGTGAATCACGACGGCTCCAGGAGCATACGCGAGTGTTTCGTCGGACGCGGCGAGGCGCCACGAGAGATCGACGTCGTCGCCGGCGGCGGTGAACATAGGATCGAAACCGCCGCCCCTTTGCAGGGCTGCCTTGGTGATCGCCATGTTGCATCCGCAGAGTTGTGCGAGGCGATCGTCGCTGGCGCGCACTTCGCGCGGCAATCCGGGCGCGGCGGCCATCGCGGCGGCGCGCGACGATCGCGAGTCGGGGGCGAAATTCGGGCCGGATGCGGCGACGGCGTCGCGGCGCTTGATCGTTTCGATCAGATGATAAAGCCAGTCGCGGTCGGCGCGCGCGTCGGCGTCGATGAACGCGACGATTTCTCCTGATGCGGCCTCGATGCCGGCGTTGCGTGCGGCGGCGAGACCGTTGTGCTCGACGCGGATCGTGCGGATGCCGTCGTGACCGGCGATTTCGGAGGTCGAGTCAGTCGAGCCGTCATCGACGACGATGGTTTCATAGTCAGGATAATTGAGGTTGCGAAGCGATGAGAGACAGTCGCCGAGCGTCGCGGCGGCGTTGTAAGCGGCCACGACGACACTCGCTTTGGGAGCCGACGTGAGCGGAGGAGGCAGATTGTCGCTGAAGACCTTGCCGACGGCGTCGAAGGCGAGCTTGGGCGAGCGATCGCGGCGCGTGAGGCCGAATGCCCAGTCGGTGATCTCGGCGCCGCCGGTGTGCCATTCGTCGGTGAAGGCGAACACTATGAAGCCGGAGAGGCCGAGCTCGAACGCGGCGCGGCATTGCCATGAAAGGAGATCGGCCTGGTGTTGCTCGCCCTCGCGGATGGTATCCATGCCGGTCTCGCTGAGCACGAGCGGCAGTTCGCCGGCTTGGCCCATCAGATGAGTGAGATAGCGGCGGAAGTCTTCTTCGCGATGGAGATAGACGTTGAACGAAATGAAATCGAGAAAACCAAGGTCGAGATATTCGGCCGACGGATAGTTCGAGTAGGTGAACAGCGCGGCGGGATCGATTTGTTTGCCGAGGTCGCGCAGCTCGGCGAGAAATTTACTGACGGCGCGCGGGCCGTGCCAGCGCACGATGTCGGAGCGAATCTCGTTGCCGATACTGTAGGCGGCGATGGTCTCGCCGAACTGGCGCGTGTCGAGCACGGTCTTGCGGATGGCGTCGCGGATTTCGCGCATCATGTCGGCGGAATCGAGGAACGCCATGTGAAACGGCCACGGGATGCCGAGCATCATGCGCAGTCCGGCCTTTTGCGCCGCCTCGACCATCCATGGCGGAGGCGGGACGTAGAGGCGAATCACGTTGGCGCCGAGGCGTTTCATCAGTGCGAAGTCGGCTGCCGCGCGTTCGGGCTCGGGGTATCGCTCGCCGCGGGAGTTGGGGGCGAACGGGCCGTACGAAACGCCGCGGATGTAAAATTTATCCGCGCCGTCGAGCAGGTACTTTCCGTGAGCTGCGAGGCGAGCCATGACCGATGAGCTAATCGCAAAGCGAAAGGGCGCGCAACGCGCGGCGCGGGCGCACGCTTGACATCGCGCAAGTCATACACTGAGAATCGGTTCGTGATGCGCGGGCAAATCCGGGGCGGCGCAGTCCTGTAGGCTGACGTGGCGCGACACGCACCGAGCTGGCTCGAGAGCAAGACGCTGGACCTCGAAACGAGGGCATCGAAGCACACGACCGCGCTGCGGGTCTGGCACGTCCTGAATCACGCCGTCGAAGGCTTCATCTTCAACAACGATCTGCTGCGCGCGTCGGCGCTGACGTTCACGGTCGCGCTGTCGCTGGTGCCGATTCTCGCGCTGGCATTTTCGGCGGTCAAAGGCTTCGGCGGCGCCGAGCGATTGCGTCCGCTGATCGAGAAGTACATGGGCCTCGGATCGTCGTCGACGCAGTTGATGAGCTACGTCGAGAACGTGAACGCGGCGGCGCTGGGATCGGCGGGCGGCGCGTTTTTGCTGGTCACCGTGATTTCCACAATGGGCACGGTTGAGCAGGCGCTCAACACGATCTTCAACGTGCCGCAGAGCCGCAGCTATTTTCGCAAATTCTCCGACTACCTGAGCGTGCTGTTTACGGTTCCGCTGCTGATCGTCGCGGCGCTGGGCGTTACGGCGGTTTTCTCGGTGCGGATTTCGCAGTTTCCATTCGTCACGCAACTGATGCCGTACCTGTTCGTGTGGGCGGGATTCTTTTTCCTGTTCGTTTTTTTTCCGTACACCAAAGTCAGATGGGGTCCCGCACTGATTGGATCGTTCGTGACCGCGGTGCTTTTTCAGCTGGCGCAGTGGGGCTACGTGCGCTTCCAGGTGGGCGTCGCCAACTACCGCGCGATCTACGGCGCGATGGCGACGCTGCCGATTTTCCTCGTTTGGATTTATATCGCGTGGGCGGTGATCCTGTTCGGCGCCGAGCTGACCGCGTCGGTGCAGCGCGGCGACATCCCGGCCATGCTGGGTCCGATGTCGCCGGATTTTTTGTACTCGGCGACGATGCACATCCTGTTGCGGCTGGCGGATCGCGCGTATCACGGCGGCGACGACATCACGTCGTGGACGCTCGCGCGGGAGTTGTTCGTGGCCGAAGCGGCGATTACGCCGATTCTCGACGGGCTGAAATCGGGAGGCTTTGTAATCGAAGCGGACCCAGGCAGCGGCGCGCTGAACCAGGGACTGTTTCTCGCGCGCCAGGCATCGACGATCGTGCTGGCTGACGCGCTGAAGTCGGTGGACTTCGATCAAGGCGCCAGCGACGGCGACCCGCGCGTGGACCGCGTGCTGGCGAAGATGGGCGCCGCGCGCAACGAACTGCTGAAGACGATCACGCTGGAAGACATCCGGTCGCCGGAAGCGAAGGCGGTCGATGCAGAAACGGCGGCGATCGAGAACAAGGCGAACCGCGAGGCATAAGCAACGAAACCGGGAACCATGGAAAAAATTGAACCGCGCAGCAGCTTCGTCGACCTCAAAGGCCTCCGCTTGCACACACTCGACTGGGGCGGCAACGGCGAGCCGATCGTGATTCTGCACGCGACCGGATTTCTTGGGCGCATCTACCGGCCGCTTGCAGAGCGGCTGCGCGCGATCGGCCATGTTTACAGCTACGACCAGCGCGGGCATGGCGACAGTTCGGCGGTAGCCGACGGCGTGTATACGTGGGACGCGACGATGCGCGACCTCGAAGGCTTCATAACGGCGATGGGCTGGTCGGGTGTGCGTGCGATCGGGCATTCTGCGGGCGCGACGGCGATCGGATCGCTCGCGTGCGAGAGGCCGGACCTGATTGCGCGCGCGGTGCTGCTCGAGCCGGTGGTCTTCGAATCGGCGGTTGCGCCGGAACTTAATTGGCGCAATCCGTTTATCGAACGGACGCTGAAGCGCAGGCGCTTGTTCGACAGTGTCGAGGCGATGTTCGCGAATTTCGACAACAAGCCGCCGTACGACACCTGGCGCAAGGAAATTTTGCACGACTACTGCGAGTTCGGCACGCGCGCGACGCGGGACGGCAAGCGCGAACTCAAATGCGCGCCCGAGGTCGAGGCGAAATTCTACGAGACTTCGCGCGACTTCGATGGGCTCGGGCGCATTCTCCGGTGCACTGCGCCGTTGCTGGTAGTGTTCGGTCAGCGCGGCGATTCGCTGGGCGCGGCATTGTCGGGGAAGGTCGCGCAGCAGATCAGGAATGGGCGCGTGATCGATGTCGCTGATGCGGGACATTTCATGCCGATGGAGAAGCCGGAGTACGCGGGCGATTTAGCGGTTGAGTTCCTGATGGCGTAGAGACAGTTTGCCCGAATGCGATTAGCCATTAACTCGAACTGAGTAATGCGCGCGCTTCGGAAGTATATATTCCGGGACGGTCGTAGAGTATTAGCGGGGGCTCAATAGCTACTTCGATTCCGCCGGCCGCGCGGGCTTCGATCAAGATAACCGTTGCGGGAGAGGCGATTCGCGGATGGACGAAGCGGATGCGCTTGGGCTCCAGCTTGTGGTAGCGCATCGTGGAGATCAGCTCGGCGCTTCGGCGCGCAGTGAAGACGAATGCGATGCGTGCGCCGGTGCGGGCGTAACGGCGCGCGGCGGCGACGAAATCGTGCAACGCGGCGGCGTTCTCGCCACGCGCGAGACGGCGGCCATGGTCGGGATTCTCGCGGCCGGCGGCAGTCGCGCGGTAAGGAGGATTCGCGACGATGAGGTCGAAGCGGGCCGGCTCGAGGCCGGCGATTTTTTTGTGGCGAAGGTCGGCGCAAAGAACATGCACTGAGTCGAAGCCGTTGAGCGCCGCGTTGCGCGCGATCATCTCGGCGAGCGTTGGCTGGATTTCAAGCGCGACGACTTCGCGCGGCTTGTAAAGCGACGCCATCGTGATCGATACGACACCGCATCCGGCGCCGAGCTCGAGCACTCGATCACGCGAGGTCGCGCGCGCAAAGCGGCCGAGCAAAATCGCTTCGAGCGAGAAACGGTAACCGTGCCTCGGCTGGATCAACGTGATAGATCCGTCGAGGATCGTGTCGCGAGTTTCGTGATCGTTGCCTGAAGCCGGTTTGGTTGCCATGAACGCCGCCGAGAAAGGAGAGCTCTACGCGCGCATCTTTCGCAAGGTTGGTGTGCTGCTTGGCAAAGGGGAAATTCCGCGGGTGCTCAAAGAGCTGGATGAGGGTATGAAAATCGCTGAAGGGAACGGTGATAGCAAGATGGCGGCGCGTTTCGCGCAGGAGATCGCGAAGATTTCGAAGACGGCGCAATCAGCGAAATAAGGCGTTTTTGGCTGATATTTTGCGGGTTTCGGGCAACACCGCTTGACGCGACCGAGTTCGTACTTACTTTGAAGTTGTGGGACGCGCGGCGATTTCGAGCGAGAGACAGATAGAGCTCTCCTCGCGCTCGCGCCCCGAAATCTAAAATCACGCCGAGAAATTTCGGCAGGAGGATCGGTTTAAGATGGAAGTGCGAATGAACGGTTTTACGCCAAACGACTCTTTGCTGCGCCACTGGAACGTGTTGTGGAACGAGTTGGAGCCCGCACGCAAGACTGGGCCGGCCGCGGACGTCGTCGAAGACGCGGACAGCTACCATTTCTATTTCGAGATGGCAGGGATAGCGAGCGAGTCAGTCGATGTACAAGTCGAGGACGGCAGTTTGATCGTCCAGGCGGAGCGCAAACGGCCCGAATGGTCGAAGGATGCGGAAGTGCATCTGTCGGAGCGGACGTACGGCACGATGCGGCGCGCGTTCACGATGCCCGATGATGCCGGTCACGACGGAATCAAGGCGGCTTACAAGGATGGGGTGCTCGAAGTGACGGTGCCGAAGCGGCCCGAGAGCAAGCCTTTCAAAATCAAAGTCGAGTTCGAAAACTAATCAGCATGCTCCAGGGCGCCGGCGGTCGAACGCCGGCGCCATGGTCGCTGCCGTCGAAGCCACTTCGAACTGAGTATTGGGGGAGTAGCAAATGATACTTCTGATTATCGTAGTGGCTATCGCTGGATGGGCGATTTTTGCCTACAACCGATTAGTCAGTCTCCGCAATCAAGTAGATAATTCGTGGCGGCAGATCGACGTCCAGTTGAAGCGCCGGCACGACCTGATTCCAAACCTGGTCGAAGCGGTCAAAGGCTACATGCAGTTCGAGCGCGACACGCTGACCCAGGTGGTCGAGGCGCGCGCCAAGGCGATCAGCGCGACGGACCAGGGCGCGAGGATGGCGGCGGAAAATCAGATCACGACGGGCCTCGGCAGGCTGCTGGCAGTGATCGAGAACTATCCGCAGTTGAAGGCTGACGAAAACGTGCTCAAGCTGCAGGAAGAGCTGACGACTACAGAAAATCAGATCGCGTTCGCGCGCCAGTCGTATAATGATGTGGTGCTCGATCTCAACACGCGCATCCAGAGCTTCCCGACCAATCTGATCGCGGACAATTTCGGTTTCAAGGCGGCGGAATATTTCAAGGGCGCGCCCGAAGATGCGGCCGTTCCCAAGGTTGACCTTTCGATGACGACGCCGACCGCGCCGCGCGCCTGAGCACATCGTCGCAGGCGGGCGTCGCGATGGCAGCAACCAGCTTCAGATCTCTCGAAGCGACCAATCGCCGCGAGACGGTGCTGCTGGTACTCGCGTTCATCTTACTATTCGGCGCGCTCGGACTCGGACTCGATATTGCGGCGCGCGACGTCGCGATCGTCGACGGACAACTGGTCGGCTTCCCGGTACTGACTATTGCGGCGCTGGTTTTTGCCGGCGTCCAATCGATGGTGTCGTACTTTAGCGGCGCGTCGCTCGTGCTGCTCTCGGTTCATGCGCGGCCGCTCACGCCCGACACGGCCAAGCATCAGATGGTGCTCGACGTGATCAACGAAATGGCGACTGCGGCGAGGATGCCGGTGCCGAAGCCGTACATCATCGACGACGAGTCACCGAACGCGTTCGCGACCGGGCGTGACCCGACGCATTCGGCGATTTGCGTCACGCAGGGACTGGTCGACCAGATGGACCGCGAGGAGTTACAGGGAGTGATCGGGCACGAGATGTCGCACGTCGCCGATTACGACATCCGCACGATGATGATGATCGCCGTGATGGTCGGCGGGATCGCGATGCTGTCGGATTTCGTCTACCGCTGGATGTTCTTCGGCGGCTTCGGTGCGCGCGGCAGGAGCAGTAACAATCGCGACAACCAGGCGGCGGCGCTGATCACGGTGGCGGT
>Ga0209773_10000658_pt1 | contig 11464 bp, 7 predicted proteins | sample BogFormECP14_OM1_FD_188244 | JGI IMG/M metagenome (GOLD analysis project Ga0209773, IMG submission 188244) | Bog forest soil microbial communities from Calvert Island, British Columbia, Canada - ECP14_OM1 (SPAdes) (version 2) | ecosystem: Environmental > Aquatic > Freshwater > Wetlands > Bog ... | reverse complement strand
GCAAACCCCAGGAGTACCTACAACCGGGCACGACCCTCGTCAGTGAGATCCAGGGCATCGGCAAGCTCGTCAATCCCGTCGTCGCCGGCGACGACTACCCGCAGTCAGCCGGATAGCTTCCGCGATGGTGGCCCAACTCGACGTTGCTTGGGTGCCAAGCGCAACCGACATCGCACTCGTACGTGTGATCGCCTTCGCCGAGTCCGCCACGCACAAATCCGGCTACCGGGCTGGCTCCAACCCGGGCCTGTGGCGGTGGCCGGTCGCCAGATTAACCCCGCAGGCCAAGTCGCCATGGAAAATCAGCACCACATCGACATCGCCGGGAGCAGCAGGGTGACCGGCTTGAGCGGCAACCTCGTTGCATCGAAAAACCGCCACCCCGACCGTGTCGCGTTGCACTGCGGCGATCTGCGGTTCACCTTCGCCGAGTTCGACGCTGCGGCCGCCCGGGTTGCGACGCTGCTTGATAAGGCGGGAATCGGGCCCGGGGATCGGGTGGGTGTGATGTTGCCCAACACTCCGGCGTTCGCGATCGCGTTCTACGGCATCATGTACCGCGGCGCTGTCGCGGTTCTGATGAACCCGCTGCTCAAGGCCCGCGAGGTGGCTTATTACCTATCCAACAGCGAAGCGAAGGCGCTGTTGGCGACTCCTCCCGCCGCCGATGAGGCCGCGACGGGCGCCGAGGAGACGGGCGCGCAGTGTTGGATCGTCGACGACGCCGAGCTGGCGAAACTGAGCGCTGACCTGCCCGAGCAAGACTCCCCGGTCGAACGCGACGACGACGACACCGCCGTCATCCTCTACACCTCTGGCACCACCGGCAAGCCCAAGGGTGCGATGCTCACCCACGCTGGTCTGGGCCGCAACGCTGAGGTTTGTATTCGCACCCTGGTCGAGATCGGGCCGGACGACGTGGTGATGGGCTGCCTGCCGCTGTTTCATGTCTTCGGCTTGACCTTCGGGCTCAACTCCGCGGTGTTGGCCGGTGCGATGTTGACGCTGATCCCCAGGTTCGATCCGGGCACCGTCCTTGAGGTGATCGAGCGGGACGGCGTCACGGTGTTCGCCGGGGTGCCGACGATGTATTCAGCGTTGCTTGGCGTGGCCTCGGAGGCCGCGCCGGAGGCGACCCGCAGTTTGCGGATTTGCGTCTCCGGGGGTGCGGCCCTGCCGGTTCAGGTGCTCTCCGATTTCGAAAACGCTTTTGGCTGCGTGATTTTGGAGGGCTATGGGCTATCGGAGAGCTCGCCGGCGGCGTCATTCAACCATCCCCATCGGCCGCGCAAGGTCGGATCGATCGGCACCCCCATCGAAGGGGTGCAGATGCGGGCAGTGGACCAGAACGGCGCTGAGGTCCCCCAAGGCCAGACCGGCGAGATCCAGATCCGCGGCCACAACGTCATGAAGGGCTACTGGAACCTGCCCGAGGCCACCAATGCCACGATCACCCCCGACGGGTGGTTGAACACCGGAGATGTGGGACGTGTTGATGAGGACGGCTACTTCTACATCGTGGACCGGACCAAGGACCTGATCATCCGCGGCGGCTACAACGTCTATCCGCGCGAGATCGAGGAGGTCCTCTACGAGCATCCCGCGGTGGCTGAAGCCGCCGTCATCGGCATCCCGCACGACTTGCTGGGCGAAGAGGTCTGCGCGGCGGTCGCCCTGAAGAAAGGGGAGAGCCTCCACCCCGACGAGTTGCGCGACTACGTCAAGGCGCGGGTGGCCGCCTACAAGTATCCACGCCGGATCTGGCTGGTCGACGAGCTACCCAAGGGAGCCACCGGCAAGGTCCAGAAACGCGACATCACCGTTCCGACAACTGAAAGGGCACCGTAGCCATGGCGACTCCCGCGACCAAACCCGACGAGCTGGCCATACCGCTTGACCTGCTGCTGATCAACGCCACCCGCCCGTTCGCGCGCCGGATGATGCCCGACGCGACCTGGGCCCGGCTCGGCGCCAGCCTGGCCAAACAACCCGGCGCGGTGGCCGGCCGAGCCAGCGCGCTGGCGCGCGAGCTGGGCAGCGTTGTCGCGGGCCGATCGCACCGTGCTCCGGCCAAGGCCGACAAACGCTTCACCGACCCTGCGTGGCAACACAATCCGCTGCTGCACCGAATCATGCAGGGTTACTTAGCGGTCGCCGAAACCGCCGACGAGCTACTTGAGGACGCCGATCTGGACTGGCGTGATCACGACAAGATGCGGTTCGTCATGGACAATTTTGTGGAGGGCCTGGCGCCCAGCAACAGCCCGCTGATCAGCCCGCTGGGATGGAAGGCACTGATCGACACCGGCGGCCTGAGCGTGCTACGCGGGGCGAGTGCCTTCGCCCAAGACATGTTCTCCAAGCCCCGGGTGCCGGCGATGGTCCAACCCGACGCGTTCGCGGTGGGCGAGACCGTGGCCGTCACCAAAGGAACGGTGGTAGCCCAAACCTCGGTGTTCGAACTGATCCAGTACGCGCCCCAGACCGCGAAGGTACGCACGGTTCCGGTGCTGATCGTGCCCCCGGTGATCAACAAGTACTACGTCGTGGATCTTGCGCCCGGGCGCAGCATGGTCGAGTACTTCGTGGCGCAGGGTCAGCAGGTGTTCATCATGTCCTGGCGCAATCCCCAAGCCCGCCACCGTGACTGGGACTTCGACACCTACGGCGCGGCCATCGTGGAGGCAATGGGCGCGGTGCAGAAGATCGCTGGCGTCGATAGCGTCCACCTGCTGGGCACCTGCTCGGGCGGCACCCTGGCGGCGATGACGGCAGCGCATCTGACCGAGATCGGTGAGGACGATCAAGTTGCCGGCTTCGCCATGACCGTCACCGTGCTGGATCAGAACCGGGCCGGGGCCGCGCTGGCGATGATGAGCGACCGGGCGGGCCAGGCGGCGATCCGCACTTCGGCCAAGAAAGGCTACCTCGATGGACGCGCGCTGGCCGAGATGTTCGCGTGGCTGCGGCCCACCGATCTGGTGTGGCGGTACGTGGTGAACAACTACGTGGAGGGCCGAAAGCCCGCCCCGTTCGATGTGTTGTTCTGGAACGCCGACAGCACCCGGATGGCCGCGGGGCTGCACCGCGATTTTGTGCTGATGGGGCTCAACAATTCGCTGGTCACTCCCGGCACAGTGAGCATGCTGGGCAGCCCGGTCGATCTGTCAAGGGTGACCGTGGACGCCTATGTCGTCGGCGGCATCTCAGATCACATCTGTCCGTGGCAGGCGACCTATCGCAGCGCGCGATTGCTGGGCAGCAAAGACAACCGCTACGTGCTGTCCACCAGCGGTCACGTCCAGGCGCTGGTCAACCCGCCGGGCAACCCCAAGGCGTCGTATCGGGCCGGTGCCGCGGACCCCGAAGACCCGGCGCAGTGGCTGGAATCCGCGCAGAAGTTCTCCGGCTCCTGGTGGGAAGACTACGTCGGCTGGCTTGCCGAGCGTAGCGGCACAGAGGTCGACGCTCCGAAAACCCTTGGCGGGGAGGGCTTCCCGCCACTGGGCCCGGCGCCCGGCAGCTACGTGATGGAAAAATAGCCCACGCGAGGTTACGCGGACCAGGCTCCAATGACCCCGCCAAGCCGGATCGGTGAGCAACACTGTGTCGCCACCCGCACGCAGTGCATCCAGGTGAACATTCGGCACGGATCCGGCGTGCCGCTCGACTCGCGGGGGTCGGTCTGGGCCAGCCTTCTCGCGCTGTCCGCGGTTCGGCAGGATGGCTTGATCGCGGCGGGCATCATGAATGCCTCGCTGCCACACTCGCGGCTGCGCCTGCATTCGGGCGGACACATCGACCTCGTGCACAACGCGGCGGAACTCGCGCCCGCCCGTCGGCACGTTCCTGCGCGAACCCGGGGAACGTCCATGAGCGACAACAACATCGACATCTCCTGACTTTTGATGCGCCAAGCCCGGCGAGCGGCTGTCGGCTTGGCTGGAATCACAACCGAGAGGAAATGAGGTTGAGGAACGGTGCCGTACAAATACACTTTCGAGGACATCCGGCACCGCCCGGTCGCGGTGATCGGAGCGGGAACGCTGGGTCGGCGCATCGCGCTGATGTTCGCTTCCCGCGGCGGGACCGCACGGATCTACGCTCGCCGCACCGAACAGCTCGCCTCCGCGACGCAGTACGTGATCGAGGCCTTACCGAAAGTGGTGGAGGAACGGGGGTTCGGCGAGCTGGGCGTCGTGACCGCCACGACGTCCCTCGCCGAGGCGTTGGACGGCGCCTGGCTTGCCGTCGAGTCGGCCCCCGAAAAACTTGAGATCAAGATTCCGCTGTGGGGCCAGATCGACGAGGCGGCGCCCGCAGATACCATCTTCGCGACCAACTCTTCGTCGTACCCGTCGCGTCTGATGGCCGAAAATGTCAGGGACAAAGCGCGTTTGTGCAACACCCACTTTTACATGCCGCCGGAAGTCAATGCGCTCGACCTGATGTCCGACGGTGAGACCGACCGTGGTCTGCTCGACACCCTGCTGGCCGTCCTGCCCGAGTTCGGCGTCTACCCCTTCGAGGCACGCAGGGAGTGCACCGGCTTCATCTTCAACCGCATCTGGGCCGCCATCAAGCGCGAGTCGCTGGCCGTGGTCGCCGAGGGGGTGGCCCGTCCGGAGGACGTCGATGGGATGTACAAGCTCAATTTGGGTGCGCCGGTCGGGCCGTTCCAGTTGATGGATCTGGTCGGCCTGGACGTTGTGCTCGACATCGAGAACCACTACGCCGAAGAGCTCCCGCATTTACCGATGCACGTGCGGGACTTATTGCAAGGCTATGTCGATGCGGGCAAGCTTGGCGTCAAGACTGGCGAGGGCTTCTACACGTATCCGAACGCGTGAACCACGCAAGGCCAGCCCAAACCGATCGCAATCATCCCGCACGGAAAACTGACTCCTGCCGGCCTGGGTCCTGCGTCACCTCACTCAAGGATTAACGGGTTCCGGTCGCCGATGTTGCTGCGTTGCACACGGATTCGTTGGCTGCGCGCAGACATAGAACTCATCGACGACAGCGTTGCAGACGCTCACGCCGACACCCCGTTGTCGGCGGCCCATTGCGCAAACCACCGCAGAGCCTGCGGATGATCGACCGCGTCAGATGCCGCGACACTGTCAGGTTCGGTGCCTTGCAGGATGGCTTTGACGGGGACCTCAAGTTTCTTGCCGGTCAGGGTGCGGGGAACAACAGGGGCCACGGCGACGGTGTCGGGCACGTGCCGGGGCGACAACTCGGTGCTTAACCGCACGTCGATCTGGCGGCGCAGCGAGTCGTCGAGGACGGCCCCGTCGGCCATGACGACGAAGAGTGCCAAAAGGTACCGGCCATCCTTCAGTTCAGCACCGATCACCAGGCTGTCCCGGATCTCCTCGAATTGGTCGACGACCGTGTAGATCTCGGCTGAGCCCAGCCGAACCCCGCCGCGGTTGAGGGTGGCGTCGGACCTGCCTTTGACTTCGACGCCTCCGTGCCGAGTGATTCTGATCCAGTCGCCTTGCCGCCACACGGCTGGATGTTTGTCGAAATAGGTGCTGCGGTAGCGCTTGCCGGTCGGGTCGTTCCACAGCTGCACGGGCATCGACGGCATTGGCTTGGTAATCATCATCTCTCCTACCGTGTCGAGTTGAGCTCGCCCGGCGTTGTCCCAGGCCTGCGCGTCTACACCCAGCGAACGGCCGGCGATCTGCCCGGACCTCACCGGTGTGAGGGGATTGCCACAGAAAAAGGCCGTGCACACCTCGGTGGCGCCGCAGATTGAATCGATCCGGGCAGGTAGTTCGCGCGCAAGCCAGTTCCAGCCGATCGGCGGCAGGGGCGATCCCGTCGGTACGATCAGGTGAAGGCTGCTCAGGTCCACGCGGGTTTCGGGCTTGGCATGTTGCTTCGCCAGCGCGGTGACGTATGCCGAACCCACACCTAGGACGGTCGCGCTGGTCTGGGCGGCGACGGTGAAGGCGCCGTCGGACGCTGGCTGGGTGGGGCTTGCTGAAGACAGCACCACTGTGGCGCCATGCAGCAGGGCGCCGATCGAGTAGTTCCAGGCCATCCAGCTGGTGGAACTGACGAAAAACATGGTGTCGGACGGGCCGATGTTCAGGCAAAGACCAAGTGATTTCAGGTGTTCGAGCACGATGCCTCCGTGGCTGTGCACGATTCCTTTCGGCAGGCCGGTGGAGCCCGAGGAGAACAGAATCCACAACGGATGTCCAGCAGGGACCGAGGTGAACGTGGGAGTGCTTGCGGTGGAAATGATCTCGTCGAAGTCCAGCGTCCCGGCGGGCGGTGGCTCGTCGGGACGCAACTTGCGTACCACGATGACCGCGTTCAGCGATGGCAATCGCCTGCGCAGCTCGTGCAGGACGTCGACACGTTCATGGACCCGGCCACCGAAGCGGTAGCCGTCCACTGCCAGAAGGACTTTAGGACTGATTTGGCTGAAACGGTCTGTGACAGCCCTGATCCCGAATTCAGGTCCACACGACGCCCACACTGCGCCGATAGCAGTGGTGGCCAGCATGGCGATCACCGCTTCAGCGGTATTGGGCAGGTACGCCGCCACGCGGTCTCCGGGCATCACGCCAAGCGACCGCAGATGTCGAGACAGTGCCCCGACTTTGCCGGCGAGCTTGGCGGTCGACCACTCACGGGGAGCTTCGTCTTCGGATATCTCGATGAGCGCCGGCCGAGTGCGGGGTGCTGCGGTCAGAATGTTCTGCGCATAGTTGAGTTGTGCACCCATGAACCAGCGGGTGTGGGGCATGGCGTCGGCGCTGACGATGCGATCAGGCCGGCGGGTAGCGGTGACGTCGTAGTAGTCCCACACCGCTGACCAGAACTCGTCGAGGTCGCGAACAGACCACTCCCACAGATCATTCCACGTTGAGTGGGTGATCCCGCGCTCGCGATTCAGCCAGCTCATGAAGTGGATGACGTTTGCGTCCTCGATGTCGTGTGCGTTCGGGCGCCACAAAATATCGGATTGATCACCAGCGCTCATGATGGGCGCCCAGTCTGCTTGCTGCGCGCTGCTTCGGCATCGTGGGACGGATCGATCCTCGACATGTACTCCTCCTACGTCCCTGCCCCAGCCGCGCGCTATGCCCGGGTTGGTTTACCGGGGCCCGCCGCTGGAGCCAGGGCGCCGTGCGCCCAATCCCGCTTCGCGCAGAGCCCAACCCCTCGCGTGCGTTCGTGCCAGCACAGACCACTGCTCACGAATTAAAGGACAGCATATATTATCGATATATACTTGCAATGTCGATGTTTCTCCAAGGCGGCAGCAGACAATACCGTGAGGAGCCGTGGCTGTTGACCGCCGTATCCGGCCCGCCGCCGTCGGCCCACGGCAGGAAGTGACGGCCGCCCGGCCCTCATCTTTATATCGACGGTGACCCCGTACCGGACCTGTCGGCGAGTAGAAAGGATGACGCCGTGGCCGATCTCGTCAGGTTCCCCAGCACCAGCGGACCCACCCTCGCGGGTGTAATCGACCTCCCCGACCGCGAGATCCGCGGATGGGGCGTCTTCGCCCATGGCTTCACACTCGGCAAGAACAGCCCGGCTGCAAGCCGGATCTGCAAACGGCTCGCCAGCGAGGGCATCGGCATGCTCCGCTTCGACAACCTCGGCTTGGGCGACTCCGAGGGTGACTGGGGTGACGGGTCGTTCTCGCACAAGGTCGCCGACACGGTCCGCGCGGTCGAGTTCATGAACGAATCGGGCCGGGAAGTGCGCCTGCTCGTCGGACACTCGTTTGGCGGCTCGGCCGTCATCGCCGCCGCGCACGAATGTCTCACAGTGGCGGCGGTGGCCAGCATCGGCGCGCCATATCAACCGGCCCACGTCGAGCGCAACTACGACGCCCTAGTGCAGCGGATCGAGGAAGACGGCGAGGCACCGTTTCTCATCGGCGGCAAGGCCCTCACGCTCAAGCGCCACTTCATCGAAGACGTCCGCGCCGCCGATCTCCGAGAACGGATCCGCACCCTGCATCGGGCGCTGATCGTCATGCATTCGCCGACCGACAACACTGTCGGTATCGCCAATGCGAGCGATATCTTCCGCGCCGCCCGACACCCCCGCAGCTTCGTATCCCTGGAAGGCGCGGACCATTTGCTCACCGAGAAGGGCCAGGCTGCTCGGGCGGCTCGGATCATCAGCGCCTGGGCCGACCCGTATTTGTGAGTCTCCGCGGTGTCGCGGCTGGCAACTTTGCCGAATATTGCGGCCGCCTGCAATTTCCCTGTGATTCAACCGTTTCGATGTGGTGCGTCAAGAATTCCGGGTGCGACTCCAAGGCGTCGGACGGCGGCATAGCGCAATCCCATCGGTCGCTGCAGATTAACGGGGATTCCGATGCAGCTCTTCGGGATTCGCCGTTGTCCGGCGCACGATGCGCAGCACCGGTGGCAGGCGGCACGCGGCATCACAGCTAGGTCCAGGCGATCAGGCCTTGGCCACGTTCTCAAAGCCCGAGATCGGCCTCGAACGCTGCTTCCTCGAGTCGGTGCTTGATCGTGGTGAGGAAACGTCCGGCATCGGCGCCGTCGATCAGCCGATGGTCGTAGGTCAGCGGGAAGTATGAGATCGAGCGGACCCCGATCGACTCGTTGCCGCTGTCATCGACGATCACCCGCGGTCGCTTGACGATGGCCCCGGTGCCCAACATCGCGGCCTGCGGAGGAACCAGGATCGGGGTATCGAACAACGCGCCCTGGCTGCCGATGTTGGTGATGGTGAAGGTGCCCCCGGACAGCTCATCGGGTTTCAACTTGCCCGACCGAGCGCGGCCTGCGATTTCGACGATCGCCCGCGCCAGCCCGGCCAGCGACAGGTCGCCGGCATTGTGGACGACGGGGGAGAGCAGGCCCTGGTCGGTGTCGACGGCGAACCCGAGGTGCTCGGCGTCGTAGTAGGTGATCTCTTTGGTGTCCTCGTTGTAGCTGGCGTTGACATTCGGATGGAACTTGAGCGCGTCGATCACGGCCCGTGCGATGAACGGCAAGTACGTCAGGTTCACGCCCTCGCGCTCGGCGAACGCTGTCTTGGCCTTGGCCCGCAACCCGACGATCTTGGTCATGTCGACCTCGTGGGTCTGGGTGAGCTGCGCGGTGGCCTGCAGGGATTCGCGCGTCTTCTTGGCGGTGATCTGACGGATCCGGCTGGCCTTTTTCGTGGTGCCGCGCAGATGTGCCAACGCGGGTATCGGCGTGGGCGCGGCCTTTGCGGCCGGGGCAGCGGCGGGAGCCTGCGCGGCCGGCGCGGGCGCAGGTGCCTTCTTGGCCTGTTCTTTCTGCTCGGCCGCGGCCAGCACGTCCTGCTTGCGGATGCGACCGCCCACGCCGGTGCCCGTCACCTCGGCGAGCTCGATGCCGTTCTCGGTGGCCAGTTTTCGCACCAAGGGGGTCACGTACGGCGAACCCTGGTTTTCGGACGCGGCGGCGGGCTCGGCTGTCGGCGCGGGAGCCGGCTCGGCTGCGGGTGCAGGTGCCGGTTCCGGCTTCGGCTCGGGCTGCGGGACGGGTTGAGCCACGGGCTCCGGCTTGGGTTCGGGTTTTGGAGCGGGGGTGGGCGCAGCGCCGGCCTCACCGGCGACGCCGATCCGCGCCAACTCACCGCCGACCGCGACGGTGGCGTCCTGTTCTGCGGTGATGCTGATCAGGACACCGGCCACCGGCGACGGAATCTCGGTGTCGACCTTGTCGGTGGACACCTCCACCAGCGGCTCGTCGACCTGAACCCGATCCCCGACCTTCTTCAGCCAGCGGGTTACCGTACCCTCGGTCACCGACTCGCCCAGCTCGGGCATCAGCACCGGCGTCGCAGCTCCGCCCGGACTGGCGCCGGAATCCGCCTGGGCGGGAGCAGGTTCGGGCTTGAGTTGGGCCTCGGGCGCGGGTTCCGGTTCAGCCTGAGCTGCCGGTTCGGGTGCCGCTTGGGCCGGCGCGGCGGCCGGCGTTTCGCCGCCGCCTTCGGAAGCGTCGCCGATGATCGCCAGGTCACCGCCAACCTCGATGGTCTCGTCCTCCTGGGCCAAGATCTTGGTCAGCACGCCCGCGGCCGGCGACGGGATCTCGGTATCGATCTTGTCGGTCGACACCTCGACGAGCGGCTCGTCGATTTCGACCGTGTCGCCTTCTTGCTTGAGCCAGCGGGTGACTGTCCCCTCGGTGACGCTCTCGCCGAGTGCCGGCATCTGGACGGAGAAGGCCATCTCTGTTGACTCCTCTATCGCTCGTCGTCGGCGCAGGCCGACGTCTGGGTTACCGCAGGGCTCAGAAGTTGATCATGTGGCCGATGAGGCCGTGGAAGCACTCCTGGAGCGCTTCTGACATCGTCGGATGGGTGTGTACGTTGCGGGCGAGCTCGGTTGCCGTCAGATCCCATTTCTGCGCCAACGTGAGTTCGGGCAATAGCTCCGACACGGCGTGGCCGATCATGTGCCCGCCCAGCAGCTCGCCATACTTGGCGTCGGCGACGAGCTTGACGAAGCCGCTCGGGTCGCCGACGCCATGGGCTTTGGCGTTGGCGGTGAATGGGAACTTGGCGACCTTGACCTCGTAGCCTTCGTCGCGGGCCTGCTGCTCGGTGAGCCCGAAGCTGGCTACATTCGGCTGGCAAAACGTCGCGCGCGGCAGCATGCGGTAGTCGCCGAGAGCTAAAGTCTCGGCGCCGGCGATGGTTTCGGCCGCGACCACGCCCTGCGCCTCGGCGACGTGGGCCAACTGCAGCTTGCCGGTGACGTCACCGATGGCGTAAATGTGAGCGACGTTGGTCTGCATGTAGTCGGTAATGCCGATGGCCTTGCGGTCGGTCAGCGCGACCCCGGCCACCTCGAGTCCGAAGCCGTCGACGTTGGGCGCAAAGCCGATGGCCTGCAACACCCTTTCGGCCTTGAGCTCTTCAAAGTTGCCGTCCTTGCTGACCGCGACGGTGACAACCGAGCCGTCGTCGGCGATGGACTCGACCTTGGTGCCGGTGAGGATTTTGACGCCCAGCTTCTTGAACTGCTTCTCGATCTCCCTGGAGACATCGATGTCTTCGTTGGGCAGCGCGCGGGGCAGGAACTCGACGATGGTCACGTCGACGCCGTAGTTCTTCAGCACATAGCCGAACTCGATGCCGATGGCCCCAGCGCCGGCGATGATGATCGACTCGGGCAGGTCTCGCGACAGGATCAGTTCTTCATACGTGACGACGTTTTCCGACAGCGAGGTACCGGGGACCAGACGGGTGCTGCTGCCGGTGGCGATGATGGCGTTGTCGAACGTGACGGTTTCGGTGCCGCCGTCGTTGAGTTCGACGGCCAGCGAGTGCGGGTCGGTGAACCTGCCGTAGCCGTGGATCTCGGTGATCTTGTTCTTCTTCATCAAGAAATGCACGCCGGCCACCCGGCCGTCGGCCACCTTGCGGCTCCGGTCGAAGGCCACGCCGTAGTCGAAGGTCACCTGGCCGC